>Ga0194130_10007680_pt1 | contig 11772 bp, 14 predicted proteins | sample TA2KigsurfametaG_FD_160084 | JGI IMG/M metagenome (GOLD analysis project Ga0194130, IMG submission 160084) | Freshwater microbial communities from Lake Tanganyika, Tanzania - TA2015050 Kigoma 12 surface | ecosystem: Environmental > Aquatic > Freshwater > Lake | place: Tanzania: Lake Tanganyika... | reverse complement strand
TAGCGATGGTGGCTCTATCTGTGAGCTCTATAGCTATTGCGGTGGTTTGGTAGTCCGTTAACTCTTAATTGGAAAGGTTAACGCACTACTTTATGATAACAACTGCTTTCTAAGCGCGTGTATTCATTATAGAGAAATAAAGCCTCTATAATGACGTGAAGCACGTATTGCTGGAAAGGGTAAGAAGTCAGCCTGAGCGCTAGTTATTAGGAAGTCAATCTGAGACGATACTGCAATTGACATCTTTTGAGGAGGTCGACAATTGGGGTACGGCTTTTCCAGTGAAATGTCTAAAATTATGGTTGACAGAGAAGTTGTCAATAAAAAAGGTAAACCCAAGGAATTGCATGAGATTACCGACTCCGATTTGGCTGAGATATACGACGAGATAATTTCACTAAATGATGATCCGGGTTGGGAAATTCTCAAAATGAAACCGATTGCGGCTGAATGGCAATCTCTATGTGTTGCTTGTTCAAAAGCCACCACTGATGTGGCTTCATCACTTCGCTTCCTTCAAGAAGCCATAGAGGTTATAGGTTGCCCCGAATGGGAAGATGGCTACCTATCGATTGGTATCTCAGAGATTAGGAAGCAAGTCTCATCCAAGGCGAATGATTCGGCTTCTAATCAGATTATAGTTTTTCAAAAATTTGCTACAGAACATTATGACGATTGGTATACCCCAGTTTCAGCAGTCGTCATGATGCTTACTTGGAATCTACCTATCCAGGAGTTTGATCGTTTGGTTAGTACCTATGAAACCATGCGAACTAATTCACTTTTTGCAGATGATCCATGGAGTGACGATTCCAAAGAAAGTGATTTAAGTAATTGGATGCCTCTTCTAGTCCTTGCCGTTCTCTCTTCAAGTGGGTCACAAGAAATTCTTCGTATTGTGGATCGTACTTGTAGAACTTCGTCAGCGACTCCTTTTTGGATGCTTGTTTGCGGGATCACCATGTACTTGACGGAGACTCCCATACGCGAGAAATACGAAGATTATGATTGGTTCCCGGAGGGATTTTGGAAGGATGAAGTCTTTGACCATCTTCATGAGGGATTGCGGATAAACGTTGATACTCTGAGTGCTCTTATAGGTCTATATATCCAAAACTCAGACGATTGGATTTGGACTAATCACTACCACGTCGCAAGAGACCAAATAAACGAATATCTGGTTGACCTGACGAGTGAATAGACGGCTCAAGATAGGGAAAGCCACTCAATGCTGTTGATAATGGATTCATCGGAGTCCTCCTCGAGTAGTTCGTCAAGATCAATAATGATTCTGCCGCATCCTCCGCAACATCTGGGGTAGCCCTCAAATGTGTATTCATCCCAATGAGTTGGATCATGGATGTCGCAATCGAGAACTATTGCAACAGTTACGGGATCCAAATCCCAACGCTCTCCTTTTGGAGAATTATGCGAAACAAAAAAGCAATGTGCCGCCCTACTTAAACCACTTGTCCTTATAACATCGTCATCATTATGTATCTCAGACCATACCTGCAAAGGCGAATATTTGATTGACTCCTCTTCGTCAATCTCGTCGATTCCACCAACAGCTTGGTACCACAATCTGAGTTCATTTACCATACTTCTAACTTCATCAAAATCGACTTGGGGATAAAGTGCTGCTTCTGGAGTGGATTCGTTTAAAGAGACAAGTAGACGAACCTCTTCGTCCTCATCCGTAATTAGCATTGAAAGTATCTCTGGTGATGTGTTGGGATCCCTTGCTAGTTCTATCTTACTCACCACTCCAGTTTATCTCCTGAGACTAATACTTCACAAGAAATAAATTAGATAAACAATCTGTTCACCAGAACTCCAAATTAGTATTACAGGTCCAGTGGATATAAAGCCAGGCCTAGGCTTTATTTGGTAGGGGATGTACACCTCTAATTAGCTGTGCGGTTTAAATAATTAGTGCATTGCAACAGGAGCTGTCAAAGTTATAAAAGTCGCTAATGGCTAATGTAATAGCTATGTCACTAAGGAGGCACTTATTCGATCACACGCATTGATGTAGTGTTTGCGAGATAACTCACTTCCAACAAAGCGTCTTTTCAGTAAATGAGCTGCGATGAAAGTTGTTCCACTTCCACTAAATGGGTCCATGACAAGTTCTTGTGGCTTTGAGTAACAATTTATTATTCTCAGGGCAAGTTCTAGTGGAAAAGCGGCATCATGAGTACTTTTTATTGCCCTAGAAATGCTCCATATGTCGGGCATTCCTTTAAGTCGTCCCTTTGGATCATAATTCTGGAAAAAAGGAATGGATTTACTCTTGCATAAGATGAAGACTCGCTCAGTGTGTGGATACAAGTAACCTCGATCATGATTGTGGGTGCTTCCTCGATCCCAAACAATTTCTTCATAGACACAGAGTTGATTTTCAGTGACTAAAGGCAAAATCCACTCATAAGGAGTAATCAATCTTCTATTTTTATGTCTATTTTTGTGAACATAGGCAATAACCCCATTTGGCGTTAGTCTATCTAAGGCCCATAAGATGAATTCTCTTTGCTCATTTTGATAAATGTCTTCAGGCAAATTGTCTCTATACGAAGTTATGCCGCCAAAAGACTTTGCATCATATTTGCCCAGCTTTCTCAATCCATCTCGGCGAATGCCCTTAGATCCGATGTTGTAAGGTGGTGAAGTCAGAATTAACCGAACATTTTGAACTGAAGATAAAGTCTTCTTGTAATCGCCAAAGTAAAGTTCGCTTCGGTTGAGGCTATAACTCTTTACCATTATTTTTTTACCTGCTTAATCTAATGAAGGGCTTTGTAATGTTCAAATCTGCTTGATTCTTTCACAAAACAGCTTCCAGCTCCTCGTCTACCTCATCTTCAATAAAATCAATTACGATTTTAGCAATTCTTCCTTCATCATTGAACTCAGCATAGACAGGATAACATCCATCACCATAGCCCGTAGTAAAAGCAACTGCCCTGAACTCCCCCAATGTGCCATAGTTATTTGTGAGAGTAGCATGGCAAGCACCTAGGTAGCCATATTTGCCTTCGCTATTCTTATGCTCCTCAAAGTCGCTATATTCTGCTTCCCAAGTATTTAAGTAGCAAGGGTCGCCTATAATGGCTTGTCCGCTATCGACTGTGAACGAGCCAATGTATTCCATTTCATCTAGATTCATCTCTTCCTTTCATAGTAGTTTATTTTCGACAGTAAGAAGTGGTTCATCAATTTGTTGTGTTCCAACTGCTTAGAGACTTTGGTTACTCCTATACTCTCTTACAGAGCGTAATAAATTTTCCTAGCATCACCATTCCATCTGCTGAACTAGGTTCCATAACTGAAAGCATCGGAGATTTGATAAGAAAACAAGCCCATTGAGCTCTAGAAATGGCTACATTCATCCGATTTGGAGAGAGTAGGAACTCGATACCTCGTGGCAGATCCTCACTCGATGAAGTAGCCATCGAGATATAAACCAAGGCAGCCTCTTGCCCTTGGAACTTATCAATAGTTCCAACTTTAATTTTTGACAGACCTTGACTAGAAAGTTTTTGTTTTATCAAACGAACTTGATTGTTATATGCCGCAATCACCAAGATGTCACGCTCTTGAAGTTCTCGTGCTGGCATTGGATTTCCATCTTTATCAGTGTCAATCCACTTATTTAACATCGCTTCTTTAATATTTTTGATGAGTACTTCTACCTCTTCTAGAGATTTAGTTGTGTTGCCTTCATGTTCTACATCAGTAACGTGAAGTCCTGGATTAAGGCCCTCTAGATTTCTCTTGGAACAACGCTCATCAGAGCTGAGGCGATCTTCGTATTGAAGGCGAGAGACTGGTTTTGCCAACTTGGGATGGAGTCGAAAGCTCTTTCCTAAGAAATATCCAAGATTATCTGGCATTGTTTTGTTATCACCTAAAATGTGCTTTAGAACAGAATTGTTTACTGGTTCTGGGTGCTTTCCCTGACTCACATGAGGCAATTGCTGGGGATCACCAAGCAAAAGTGCTCTTTTTGCACATGAGAGAGCAACGATTGCATTTGCTAAAGAAAATTGGCCAGCTTCGTCTATGACAATTAGATCTAGATTTAAAGATCTAAATCCCATAGAGGCATAGTTCCAAGTAGTGCCGCCAATAACATAACCACCCTGTTGCGAGAGTGTCCAAGCAGCAACATCCTCAATATGGTACTCGGGACGATTCTTTGGTGACTGACCTTTTTTGGCAATTGCAATTGTCGGATCATTCTTCCTTACGCTATTTAGGAGATTCTCAATTACCGCATGGGATTGGGCTATAACTCCAATTCGCCATCCTTGCTTTGCTAAAGAAATAATTACATGAGCCCCAATATAGGTTTTTCCAGTTCCTGGAGGGCCTTGAACTGCAACGTAGCTATTATCACTATCTAAAAGCGCTTTAGTAACACTCTCTAAATCAGTTTTTTCCCGTGGTAATTCTCCCGACTTTTGTCTGGGCAATCGTCTAAGAATTATGTCGTTGCAAGCAGAGTCTGGAAATAATGGCTTGCCTGCCTCTTGGGCTTCTAATATTCCTTGACCTATTTCTTGTCGAAGAATTTTCTGGATCACAAACGTTGGTATTGGCGCGCCGGGTAAGAGTGCAAATGGAATTTCATCCCAACCCCCTGATTTGCTTGCCTTCTCTTCGAATGTTACCTGATCACTTTCTAGCTCCAGGATCTGGACATCTCTAAAACTTCGACTTGATCCTGAAATCTCTTTAAAGCCTTTAGGAGCATTTTCATATAAAGCTTGAGGAATGTGCTCAAAGTCCAAAATGTGGCGAAGATCTATGCCATCTTGCGCATAGAAGGTTATCTGTCGCCTTGGATTTTTCTTACCCTCGATACTCCAAGCACCACTTTCCACTCGCTTTGGAATAAGAACGTCATTGGCGTTCTCAAGTTCAGATAGCTCACTGGTTGCCTTTTCAAATATCTCCCACCAGGCTGGACGGTCTTCTCTTCTGTGATACTCAATTGCCGCCGCCACCATCGCTTTACCCTGTTGATCAGGTGTTCGATCCTCAGGCTTTGCTGGCATCTCCTTTAAGAGCTGAATAGCTATCGGCTCTTTTGCTACATCCTCTTCTTCTTTCCACTTCTCTTCAGCTGCAATCTTTGTCACTGCAAAATCTATATTTAGCTTATTTGCTTGTTCACGTAACCATTGATCTAGTCTCTGAGTAGAGCGACAATCATCTTCGTTGTAATCTTTAATTTCTTGAAGTGCTCTTTCAAACCCTGCTCTAGAGCCTTTGCGCAGCTCCTCTAAAGCCTCTTCAAATGCCACAACGCTGCCAATGGATGAGGAAACTTTCTTATCTCGATTTCCTTCATAAAAGACTGGTTCTATTTTCTTTATTGATAGGGATTCAGTAGAAAAACGCAGGGTCTTTCTCACTATCGAATAAAGGTCAACAAATACTTTCTCGCGGATTAACTTATCAACTTCATACTCAAGATAGCCATGACGTTGAGCAAGACGCAGCAGTGCAGTGGCTTCATAGGAGGCATAGTGATAAACATGTAAATCAGGAAACTTTAACCTCCGATTAGTTACAAATTCTATAAATTCGCCAAATGCAACTCGCTCTTGAGCTCTGTCTTCTGCATCAAAAGTGTCGAATTTAAAATTATTCCCATCTCTAAGGACATAGCCAAACATGTACTCCAGGCCTTCGCCGAGTTCAGCGTAGAGGTCACCTTCCATGTCAAACCAAATATCACCCTCAGAAGGTTGAGGTATTAATCCAAATCCCACTTGATCCTTTATTTCAAAGATAGGAATTGGAGCTCCTTCCTTCCTTGCTCTCAACTGAATAGCAGCTTGGGCCCTAAGGTTTTCAAAAGTTTCAATTGCGATTTCTTTTTTACCAGATGTACGTAATTCATCTTTAGCTTCTGCCATCTTTTCTAGGGTATCGATGCCAACATCGATTAGGGCTAGCCTGGTATTGGCACGCATTCCTTGAATAAGGGAAAGATCGTCAGAGCTTCGTCTGCCAAGCTCACAATGTTCATTCCAACGACAGCGAGTACAAGCCTCTCGCGGAGCTGCCCAATTAGGCGAAGGTAACTCAGAAAAAGACAGAACTCGGTTTAGCGCTCTTTTATAGAAGAACTCACCCAGATCAAGAAGGTCTGGCGCAGCCGAGCTCCACTTCTTATCACTTGCTAACCAGAGGTGGACTTTGTTTGGACGAGGAAGACCGAGTTTTACCATTGCATAGGCATATGCAGCTACTTGCAATACAGCTGCTCGCTTTTCTGACTTCGCTGACTTGGCATCTACTGGATCGTAAACAAATCGACCTTGCTCATCTGTTATTGGATTCCCATCATCATCTCTAGCTTTAATTAAAAAGTCTGGATACCCAAGAAATTCACCATCAAATAATGTTGGTGAGTATATCGAGTCAACTCCATCAAGCATGGCTTGTTTAGTTTTTTCAAAAGCTAATGTTATTAATTCGCCGTCTTCAAATGTTGTCGGAATTTTCCTGAATTTGGACTTGCTTGCTAATTCATTGGCTAGCGCAGCCTCATGAGCAATACCGTGCTTTCTTAATAATTTCTGTTCATCACTCTCAATTTTTTCCGGCTCTGGAATCAATTTTTTGATTACTGCCCATTCCAAATGAAGGCGATGATTGCACTCTAATTCCGCAATTAAATCTCTTGGAGAAATTAGGAGCTTGGAGTCTTCAATCTTCAATTTAGAGACCTAGGAAAGTTCACTTGCTTTCAACCCAACCCTTCTTGATGTTCTCTAAAATCATTTCTTCTGCAATCTGACTAGCAACTTCCTTGCTTGGTGCGAGCCTGACTTCTCTGGCAAGTGGCGCTTTTCGTCCCGGTGAATAATCAGTCCAATGGACCACAAAACTAGAAAAGCCAATTCCTTCTTTGTTTGTTTTCCAGATTAGAAGCTTTCTTACTGCTTCATCTTTACTCCACACCCGTCGCTGGATAACTTCGCTTTTGCCCGTTACTGATTCCTCACCAGAAATCTCGACAGGTAATAACCGCGCAATTTGATTCCACCCTGCATCTTGTGCTGAAGGCTCCTTATCTGAACGGAGCCTTAGTAGGGTTGGATTATGAACAGAAACACTATTTGTCCAGCCGATCACCCGCCATTGTCCATCTAAAACTGAAAGCTTTGGATCGCGAATTTTCTTGCCAGATGCATCCTCAGACTGGAGATCAAGAGCTTTGATTTCAGCCACTAATTGTGGATTTACTAATTGATACATCACCCCAGAACTCTCGCTAGTCCTTCTATAGCTACTAGGAATTACGCTCGGCTTTAGAAGAGAGTAGAGCTCTTTGCGAAAGTCATTTTCGCCAATGTTGCCAACTGGCACTAAAGGAATCCAAGTTCCATCATCTGCCTGGACTCCAATAAGAACGCTTCTTACGACGTAATCTCCACCTTCTAATCGTTTCTCAGTGAATCCAAGAATTACTGCATCAAATTCTGTAATTGGCTTTACTTTATAAGTTCTAGCATCATCAGAGCGAGCTACAAGACCTTCTAGTTTCTTTGATGAAACCCAATTATCAAATTGGGTATGCACCGCATCAGCCGTATTTGTCTTCTCTGTTGGCACTATGAAGAAATTTCCCTTATCAGGTAAATTCTTAATCAGTTCATATCTAGATGAGTAAGTAGTGCCGGCGGCAGTCAAATTAGAAGATGAGACAAGATCAAAGACTCCAAATCCTAAAGTAGAGGTGTCGCACTTCTCACCTTCCCCTAACTTCACAGCAAGGTCTGCAATACGGCTTCTACCATCTGAAATAACATGGAGTTCGCCTGCCAGTATGAATGATTTATCTAGATCTAACTTACTTACTTCATTGAGAATCTCAAAGTCTCCCGAGATGGTTCTACCATTTGCAGCGACCAAGATCCATTCCTGGTCATAAAGCAAATACCAAAGCTCTCCATCTAGCTTTGGGGATACCAATAATGGAATTCCCAGTCGCTTATCAATATCTTCTGGTCCTGCTGGGATGTAGGAAGCAACAGTCTTTCGATATGAGTTCAGAAGCTGGAACAGCGATGCGTTAGAAAAACTTCCTATAACACCTAATGAAGCTCTACCTATTTTTGTCGTCATGTTGGTCTCTTTAATTCCATATTGCTTAAGTGCAATAGCAAGATAAAGCCATCAGCCTTAGTTCTTCCCTCCAAAAACCCTCTATAGGGGGTTCCATTAGTCTGGAGAATTAATGGACTTTTCCCATCAGCTCCCGAGGCAAGTAGCATCACGGAATCTTTTTCCTCTAATTCTTTAGCAATTGCATGTAGGAAATCAAAGGTTACGCCGTCGGCATGCTTAATCTGCATAGATCTCTTTATCGCAAATTTACGCACTAAATCTGCTCTAGGTATCAATCTACCCGTCCATTTAATTGGTACTTCCTCATTAATATTCGGGGCAATGTCAACAGGATTTCTTCGTTCAACCTCACTCCCATCGACTCCATAAATAATCTCATAAATTTCTGGAGCGCAATAAAGTGGATTACCGCTCTTGTCCATAAGAACAGATGTCGTGCCTTCAATAGTTCTTCCTACAGTCTCAAGATCAATCTCTGGATCTGATTCGATTAATTGTTTCGAGTAGTTTTCACCGTACTTTTCCACTAGGTCTAGATGTAGGGTTTTTTCGCCAGCAGCAATGTAGCGCCTAAAGTAAACTGGAGAACCATCTTTTGCTGGGATGCTCTCCAATTTGGATTTAACACCAACAGCCACAACAGTGGCGTTGCGAGCTGAGGCATTGGATATATGGATTCTCATATTAGAACATCTCAAAATCTAAATCATCACTGGAGTCAACTGACTCTTCAGAAACTGATGCTAAGTTACTAAGCGTGCATTCCTCATACTCAACTTTGTTACCAATCAGAGCAAAGTAGCCAGATTCATTTCCAACAAGAATTCCAGTTTCAACATTGTAATCATCTCTAACATTAAAGGGGAATGAGAAGATTTTTCCACTATCCAGGGCTTCTTTGAGCTTGGAAGAAAAATCTTCTGCCTCTAGCAGATAAGTATTTGAAAAGGAGATGGAAAGAGCCTCTTGTGGTGATACTTCACTTAACTCAACTTCAACTCCAACCGTTGATGAATGTAGCTCCAGTGGTTTGCCATCAAGCGAGATGGCAGAGAGATCGGATTGGGGTACCCATCTTCCATCTTTGAGGAAATAGCCTTGCGCCGTCATGCCGCTTTGAAGAAGGAGTGATCCATCAGAGAGAAGTGATGCCTTGGAACACTCATTTCCCTCGGTATCGAAGGCGACCCTACGACGCCTTCCATAAAGAGCAGAGCGATCTATCGGTCGAAAGCTAAAAATAGCCTTTTCCCCATTTAGGGCGACATTGATGGTCTTGGCCATAGCTCCTAATCATAGACAGAGGTTCTGACATAGAACAGACCTCTATCTCGCCTAGAAAAACGGAACTCTGTCTGGGCATTGAGTTTGTCAGTACGGTAATAAATACTTACCTTAGAAAGGAGTCGGTTATGACATATTTGGAGTTCGTTGGAGAAGATAAAGTTCGAGGTGTTGCTGAGTCTGCAAAGTTTTGGCAGGTAACTCAAAGTGGGAAAAATCTAACTATCATTTTTGGCAAGATTGGTACAAATGGACAAACTACTGAAAAGTCTTTTGGTTCTGCCGAAGAGGCAATTGCTGAAATGGAAAAACTGATTAAGTCCAAGATAAAGAAGGGCTACAAAGAGGTTAAGAAGTAATTGCCTAATTAACTGCGTTCTTTAATTCTTAAAATTACAAATAAAGCGAAAGGAGAGAAATGCTGTTATATAGAATCACTGCAAGAAGAGAGACTCTTTATGAGTTTGATATTGAAGCGAATTCAGAGGAAGAAGCAATTGAGGAAATGAATCGCAAAGATCTTTCTGAAGATGTAGATGAGTATGCCTATGAATGGTCTAAACTAGAAATAACAGATGTTGAAGTAGAGGAAGCTAAGTAGTGGGCGAGAAAGATTCAATAAGGGATATCACTAATTTTAGAGCCAGCCATGAGCCTCAAGAAAGGAAATCATGAGAGAGAAATGCCCTACCTGCGTGGGACGCAGATTTATTTATCACGGAAATTTAGTGATAGATGATTTTTCATACGATCGCGAACCATGCCCAGAGTGCAATGTCCCATACGCTGTTATCAAAGGCGACATTAGGAATAATAATTACGTTGAAAATGAAGAAGAGCATTCTGATTAGATCGCTTATGACAAACACAGACCTAATCAACTATCTACAAGAACACGCAGACGACCTGCGTGAAACTATCGCACAGACAGACGGTAAGTATCAGAAAGATTATCTTGACGGTTGCCTTGACACAACAGAACTTATCCCGTCTATTGTAACACCCAGAGCACGATGACCTTAGATCTGAGATTTTCTCCTTTCAAGGCACCGTTAATGGCCAAGATCTACTTAGTAACTCTCTCCATCAAAATTCAAATTTAGTAACTCAAGATTATACGGATGCGTTTATGAAAATGATATCTGCTTTTGCAGTTGCAGCTCACTTATTTGAAGAGAAGATGGAAATATTGGGTATTCCAGATAGCAACGAAAATGAAGCCTAGAATAAATTAATTTCTTATTAGAGTCGCAATAAATGAAGTTCCTACATGATGTATAATTCATCCAGGTCAAAGAGTTCAGACGTTCTAGCCCTTTAGCTAGTCTGACGCCAACCGAGCTCCGTGCGCGGTGGTCCTAAAGGAAGACCGGCCCAGTTGAAAGCCTTCTGGGAATGCGCGGATCTCAAAGAAATATGAGGTCCAGATAAGGACCGGTTATGTCTATTGGTTATCAAGACACAAGCGTCTCTGCTGAACTACTTGCAGAGTGCGAAGAAGAAAAGCAACTAGCCACAGGATGGGGTAAATATGCCAAGTTCAAGGTTTGGTTGCATTATGCAAATCTAGATAGATGGCAGAGACAGGGCCATCACTTCCATTATCTAACAGATGTTAGCGATAAGAAAGAGAGGTTGATCTGTACTTGCGGGCTCTTTCTAGACGAAAGTGATGAGATAGCGGCAGAGGTGATAGATAGCTCTGTTGCCCTAAAGGCTGGAGATCTTGAGCTTGACCGAATTCAGATCACAAAAGGCCATCGAAGCCTCGATGATTTCAAATCATTGAGCTGCGCTCTATTGGTCAACTATGTTTGGAAATCTGAAATTGGCGATTACTTATGGACAGCCTTCTGCCAAGAGTGCGGCGACATTGTCGTTGAGCTTAGGAATGAAGAAGCAAAAGCTTTTGTTAATAGCCATAACAACAAGCACTTAGGCCAGCTATGAGTAGTACTGACCTACGCCATGCCAATGTCATTTGCCAGCTTCCAAGCCTTTACTACCAGGCTTACTGCGCCTGTGGTTGGAGCTCAACGATCTCCTTTTATGAGGAGGTTGACCTGCTTAGGGCGATGCATGCCCACGCTGTAACCACTTTTGAAAGCTACCGCTGGGGGTAGTGACAGATTAGAACAGATGTACTAATGTTCCGCCTCCCCATTTCAACGCTCAGATTGTCACTGGGGAGTTCTATAGTTTTAATAAAAAGATGATGAAGGGGGTTGATAGCTATAGATAATAAAGAGACAGAGGATCAAGAACTCTGGAAGCAATTACCAAATACTGAAGGTGAAGAGCGAGCGGAATTACTAATCCAGCTCGCACAGCAAGCGC
>Ga0194130_10007679_pt1 | contig 11774 bp, 11 predicted proteins | sample TA2KigsurfametaG_FD_160084 | JGI IMG/M metagenome (GOLD analysis project Ga0194130, IMG submission 160084) | Freshwater microbial communities from Lake Tanganyika, Tanzania - TA2015050 Kigoma 12 surface | ecosystem: Environmental > Aquatic > Freshwater > Lake | place: Tanzania: Lake Tanganyika... | reverse complement strand
TTCTGCATCCCAGCCATTGCTGTAGGCATGCAGGTACACCTCCTCGTATTTGACCGTGCGCCACAGCCTCTCCACCAGGATGTTGTCGTAGCAGCGCTTCCTGCCTGACCAGCTGACCTTGATCCCCTCTGCCTGCAGCCTGGCCACGAAGTCACCGGAAGTGAACTGACAGCCCTGATCGGAATGGAAGATCTCTGGCTTTCTCCCACCTCCCAGTGCCATCTCCAGTGCCTGCAGACAGAACTCTGTGTCCAGGCTGTTCGAGAGCTTCCAACTGAGGACGTTTCTTGAGAACAGATCCACGATCGCCACCAGGTAGAGGAATCCCTTCTGCAGTGGGATGTAGGTGATGTCAGTGGCCCAGACCTGATCCACAGTCGTGACCAGCCGAAGATCCACCAGGCAGGGGAATCGCTCCGATGGGTGTCCGGGAACCGTGGTGCGCGGCTTCTGGTAGATCGCCCGTAAACCCATGCGCCGCATGAGGTTTCGTACCCGATCACGGCTGATCGGGATCCCTTCTCTGGCCAGGTAATCCACCATCCGGCGGCTGCCGCTGCAGGGATCCTCCAGGTAGAGAGCGTCGATCCTCGCCATGATCCGCAGGGTCGATTCGCGCACCGGCATCGGCCGGTAATAGAGCGTGGACCTTGACAGGCCCAATAGCGCACATTGGCGGCTGACGCTGAGCTCGGGGTGGTCGTGATCGACCAGCTTGCGCAGTTCACGGGCATCAGAGCAGCTGAGACTTTTTTTTGAGCCACTCCAGCTCCATCTGCAGCCGCCCGATCTGCTGGAACAGCTCTGCTTCCTTGGCCTGGCTCTCCTCCTTGTCCTTGGTTTTCTTGCCCCTGGTGAACAGCTCGCTGGCTCCGTCCAGCAGCTGGCGCTTCCACTGGCTCACCTGGATCGGGTGGATGGCGTGGTCAGCGGCGATCTCTTGAATCGTCTTGCGGCCACTGATCGCCTCCATGGCGACCCTGGCCTTGAACTCGGGGCTGTGGGTGCGGCGCTTGCTCATCGGTGGGAGCCCCTTTCAGGGGGGGTACCCCGCCTCAGAGGTTAACGATGGGCCCTGTCCAGAAAAACCAGGCCACCTCAGGGTCACATCAGGTCAGCAAGCCAAGAAGAGTGCATCAAAATATACTTGGGATCGCAAGGCCGACCTTGAGCACAAACTTAAATGAAAAAGGTCAAGGCGCGCATGGAGACTAAGAATTATAAGTATCGCTCACAATCAAAGAACTATGTCGGCAACTGTTGGTTGTTGATAAACTAGCAGTGCTCTCGCAGACAGGATAATGCATCACGATATCCATGGTATTCACCTATAAACCGACAAGCAAGGGTTGCTGCCGTCCTAACACGTGATGGAAAGGTCTGCGTTACGTTATTTAGATTATACCAATTGTTGTGAGTCTTAAACTGTCTAAAAGCCTCAGAAAGAGCAGATGCATACGAGGTAACACTGACGTATCCAAAATGTTGAACCCAAAACCTGCGGTCTACTCTTGACCTTGCATATTGCTCAAAAGGGCCGTAGTCATGAGAGTGAAAGACTACAGCCTCTTGCGCATAAGCTTTTGAATATCCGGCTTCAATGATAGCCTTTGCCCAAAGCTGATCTTCGCCGTAGCTTACATCAGGGTAAGGAATTCGCTTCCAGACATCCTTTCTGAGACAAGAATTATTATCTGAGTAGAAATGAGCAAATTGACGAACGGTCTCATCTGTAGAGTAATCAATGAGAGACTGCATGTTGATGACATGCGGTTTCTCATCAAAACTTCTCATGAACTCTTCAATATCACAGATAGTCTTTTTGTCTGCCGTGGGATATGCTAGGTGACGACCAAAACAAGCGGCAATCGATCGATCGGAAAAGAATGGTTCAGCCAACTTACTGAGCCATAGGTTGTTCTTAGGTAGCGCATCCTGTGTTAAGAAGGCAACTAGATCTGAAGTAGAGAGATCCACAGCAAGATTTCGCGTCTTACCATGTCCAAAATCTTCCGGAGGAATCTCAACAAGGCGGATGCGCGAACAAGAATGTTCATCTCTCAGGAAGTCGATTGTACCATCTGAACTCCCACTATCGATAACCAGAATACAATAGTCATAGCTTACTTGTTGCGACAGTAGCGAGTTTATAACTGATACAAGAAGTCTTCCTCCGTTTAGCGAAGGAATAGCTACGGTTACAGACATTCTCAGAGACTAGCGATGCGAGATTTGATTGCTTTCTCAGTATTTCTGACTGAGTCATCCCAGGACGAATCCTTCACGGCTAATATGCCTTTTGCCGATAAGCCACTTCTCTTCTTGGTATTACATAGCAGCTCACAGATGGATTTGGCGATGGAAACAGGGTCAGGCGGACACATCTCAATGCAGTCTTGATCGAACTCTTGGCGAATTGATTCGGTACTGAGCTCAATAACAGGCAGTCCACAAGCCATCATCTCCTTAGGAATGAGTGAGTAATTTGTAGCCGAGAATACGATCCCTATAGTCGCGCCTCTGTAAATATCGGCAAGACCATTTTCTGAAATGATACCATGATCAACGAAGCTATATTGCACTTTAGAAAGATTAAGAGGCCACCCAAAGAAGTCAACCTCAAATTCTATTCCCTTAGATGCAGCGATATCCAGTGCAACCAACATAAGCTCTACGCAACGCCTTGACGTTACGTGCCGTGCATAGCACGCAATTCGTGGAATAAGGTGGGCACTTCCATTATGATCACTTGGAAAGTATTTTGAGTGGTCCACAGCTAGATCCCAACTATACGCCCAAGCGCCGTACTTTGTTCTCATCGAATTCGCAAGCCATTTACCCGCACACAAGCAGTCGAACCCAAACTTGTATGTACTTTCGGTAAGAAAGTATTCAGAGCCGACTGGATAAAACATCTCTTCCTGATCTTGAACAAAATAAAATCTTCGGATGAAATTAGACATTGCCCTGGCAGGAAAGCAAGTATAGCGATCTGTTGCAATTAGGATATCACCCGCAATCTTGCATATCTGGTTATGATCCTTTGGCAGAACTAAGAAGGAGGCATCGACAGGAAAATAGTGGTTCTCGATAATTCCTTTATAGTCGACATCCTCATCGGCATCATGCACCGGAAGTATGTTGACCCAAACAGTACATCTGTGCCCCATTTTGCTGAAACCCTGCACAAATCGCATAATAGTTGTGATGCCCCCAGCTCCCGGTCCAAAATGAGGAACTATCCAGTGGATATCAAGATCCTCAGCCACTGTTCTCCCATCAGAACTGGTAAGAGCTCTATAGGGATATGAAACGAGCTCATGAATAGTTGAGTAAAGCTGGGTCACAGGGTCTGATTGATTTTCCTGATCCTAGCATTGATAAAGCTGGCGCATGCATCTATAGAGAATTTTCTGAGTATGATTTGTTGCCCCGATCGGGCTCGCCTAGATGCATCCATAGGATCCTTGACTATCGTCCGCATTAATTCAGCAGCATGATCTATATCAGGACTGAACCATGAGCTATTACGAGATAACAGATAGTCACCTTCTAAGACTCTGGTGTTAGTTCCCCTCACAAGATAGGCAGAATCCTGATTCACAAAGTCAAGTGGGCCTGAAAAGGCAGAGGAGATAACCGGCTTTTTATGCAGCAATCCATTTGCCACGACGCGACCAAATCCTTCGGCTCGGTGCAAAGAAACAACACAATCAGACACAGCATACAAACATGACATTCTTTCCTCGCTAATAACGTCTGTGATAAGTGTAATCCTTGAATCAGCAAGAGAACGGTTCACACACTCGCGCCAAAGCTCGCTATGGCTGATATTCATAGCTTTAACTACCAAATGTACATCTCTGGACCCTTGAAATGCCCTTTGAAACGCCTCGATCACTGCTAAAGGATTCTTTCGGGCTATGTACGAAGCGCCATCGAGAACACATAGAAACAGGAAAGCGTCTTCCGGGAGGCTAAATTCAGAACGATCGAAACAGGTACTCTCATACTGGGTAACGGGTAGTGGAATGACGTATACCGGCTTGTGCGTACTCTTCCTTATAGCAGCAGCAGAATAAGTCGAAATTGTCCAGATCTCATCAACAATCTCAAGAGCGAATCTTGCAGGCTCTGGGAAATCGGGCAGCTCCCATTGCCATAGGCCTATATTATAGCGAACATTAAAGGCATCCGGACCCGCATCAAAATAGTATGCAATTGTATCGAATGCAGGCATGCAGTAAATATTTATTCCTTTATGTCCGCTTGGCTGACCATCCGATATGTCCGAGTTGGTCATTGTGCTAGCACCTTGCGGCCGAAGTGCTTGAAACAGTCTGCAATCAAACCCGGCCTTACAGGCTGATCTAAAGACAAGCCGCGCATCTTCACCTATTCCAAATAAGCCTTTCGGATACCCTATGATACGTAGATCAGATTGGTCCTTAATCTCCATATCCGTCTTAGTTGAATTGCCATCGGCCTGTTCTTGCAGGAGGACTGTACGTAACGTCGCAAGACGAACTACTGCTTCTCTCAGTTTGTCAGTGATTGATGATGGGTACAACTGTTGGTTTTGCATGAATTCTTCGGTTTCCTGAGGTGAAACTCTCAGTAGTGCGAAAAGACGTCTCAGGTATATACCAATTGCTTCTATTATGGCAACTCTCCTGGATGTCTCGATGGCATCAATGACCATATCCTTCATTGTGCTTATGTGTTGGATATAATCCCAGGTTATAAAATGTTCAGGCACCATAAAATAAGTAGAAACTGAGGAAAACCTATATAGAGCTCCTTCTCTAAGCCATTGAGGTATCTTGTGCGAATCACTAGTGTCTTGACCTGTAGAACCAGGTGACTCGCTTATGTAAATGTTTAGGAGGAGTTTGCTTACTGGTATTTCTTCATTGTCATCAATTGCAACCCGGGAGGTAATATCTGAGCAAAGCAGCGGCAAATCCGACGGCAAACCATGGGTTTGAAGACCATAGTCTGTGACGCTATACGACAACCACCACTCCCAGAATAGCCATGGCCTATTACTCTTATCCCTAAATATCTCCAAATCGTGTCTGTTACTAAGTACACTTCTCATAAGTGGTGTAACAAGACTGGTGAGGCCTTCGCTACTCTTGTGACCTAATAAGCTGTGATGCTCACCTATCACTATATCATTCAACCACTTGTCAAGGTATGTTCTCGCTTCTTTGCGTTTATGCAGCCACCAATACAGCAGATCATGCTTCCTCAACGGGTTTCCTGAGGTGGGCGATGTCTGTTTATCTAGTCTAGTGAGAAACTCCAGTACTATAGTTGTTAGTGAGTTCTTGTTGTCGGCCTTATAATGATATGGTTTGGGGAGGGCGTTCCCGGCTAAACCATACTCGAGAAAACCAAACAAGATCCACCATTGCCAAAATGCGAACCGTACTTCAGGGATTGAAAGATCAGGATATTGTTTGCTTATATCTGTCCTGGCATTATAGACATATTTCATTAAACTAGATACAGGAAGCACGTCGCCCTCGTTCCAGTAGTCAAGGCGATGGTACTCATCAAGAAGAATTCTATTCATCTCTAGAGAATAGCCTTTGTATTCTAGTTGGCCATGTTTAAACCACCATGCGATCAACTTCTGTCGGCCGATTTCGGTATATATGTCAATTTCTTTGTGATACAAGTGCCCAAGAGAGCTCCATAGCCCAACTAGCGCTTGATTAATGGGCCGATTGCCAAGGCACAGCAGCTCGCTGGAATCACTTTCGGGAGCCTTGTTGTTTTCTGCCAAAGCATCCATTGCACTGTAATCCCTACATTAGCTCAATGACGGTCGCATTTCAAAGGAGATCGCAACTGCATGGCACTTCTGCCGAAGTTCGGGGGTTGACGTTCCCGAACGTGATCGATGTGTATAGTCGTCTTCGCTAGTAACCTTTCTGGGACGAGGCAGCAAGGCCAATGACTTGGTGGCGGTTTTGGAAGGCCTCTCAGCCTTTACTCGGCCCCCAGGCCCCCCTCTGCCAGGAAAGTTGACGCCTCTCTCCATCTCGATCACCACGGGGCTTGATTGAGCAGAGCAATGCGTCGCTACAGCGAGGCAGTCATGCCTGATGTGAGAAACCGGATGAGTCCGCCTCACCGGCAAAGCGTTGCCCAGATCTCAGCCGAGCTTGGGATTCATGTGATCACCCTCTACAAAAGGCGCAAGGCCTGGCATCTCCAGGGACCGGCTGTTCCAGTCTCTCAGAAGGATCCAGTGGGTTGGGGCCTAGCCGACAAGTTCACTGTGGTGCTGGAGTCCGCCGGTCTGAACGCGATGGAACTGGGTGGCTATTGCCTTGAGCGGGGGCTGTTTCATGAACAGGTAGACCGCGGGCGCCGGTACCTCAGGGCGCGGCAGACTTCAGCGACGGTCTGGGCTTGGGTGAGGAGCTGCTCAGCGGTACGAATCTTGCGTATGATTTGCTCGGGAGTGTGGTACTTGCGTTTCATGGGGCTTCTGCTGGCCAAGTCTCGCCGGCGGGGAAGCTCTCATAAGGTCTGGTCTGGATTTTAAGGGACCACGTCAAAACCTACTAAAGCAAACAGTCCACATGGTGTCATACTAGTGTTTGATCGAACCTCTACAGTTGTCAGAGGGCAAGCGCTTTGCCCTGAGGACCAGACAACGAAACTCAAACTGATCAGAGCATGCAACGACCGAGGGTCCTATTGACCACCTACCACCAAGCATTCATGAAGCGCGCGGGAGGTGAGTTCGAAATGTTCAATATTTCAGAGACCCTCAGGGAACATGGTATCGTTGCAGATCTCTATGGACCATTTTCAAGAGATCTTGAACACTATGATGTTGTCTTGCACTTTTCAGTGCACGGTGGAGGCCTTGAGCTCTTGCGACATATTAAAAACAACCGAAAGCCAATCGTTCTTTTTCCTAATGTATGGCTTTCTGAGGCTAAGCCGCATATCGAAGATACGGTCAATGAATATGTTAACTTGTCAGATGTGATTGCTTTTAAATCCAACGCAGAACATAGCATGTTTGAGAAGTACTTCATGCTTCCGGCCTCAAAAGTTAGGCATATCTCCACCATTGCCGATGCGGCTTATATGCGTCCTGCGCCCAAAGGTTTGTTCAAGTCCGTCTACAACGTTAATGAATACTTAATTGGCGTTGGTATTATAGAACCCGTTAAGAACCAATTAGCTGTAATCAAAGCATTGAAGAATACAGATCATAAGCTCGTATTAGTTGGATCTCACAGGGATGCCGAATACTACGCTGCTTGTCAAGCTGCCGGTGGAGAACAGGTCATGTTCATAAAGGCCCTGCCTGCACGATCTGAGTTGATACGCTCTGCCCTCTCCGAGTCACAAGCCTTTGTCGAGTGCTCACATGAACCGCCGGGATTATCTGCTATCGAGGCGGGTTTAGCAGCAGCTTCTTTGGTGTTGAGCAATTCACCATGGTCGGAAGAACACTTTTCTAGTTACGCTGAATACTGTGACTCAGGAAATCCAGAGAGTATTATTAATGCAATTGAACGGGCCATATCACATACATCTGTGTCAAAAAGATTAACACAAGATCACTTAAGGCCATTGTGCGAAGGGTATTCGATACACCAATTGGTAACTCTTTTGGAAGAGGCATGCAGGTGAACTTATTTTTAGTCCGCCATGGCCTGTCGATTGCCAATACGCAGGGATTGGTCACTGGGGACATACACGACCTCTTGTCTACCGAAGGCATGGATGATCTGCAAAAGCTCGTAACATGGTATAAAGAGTTGACTCTGCCAATTGAAGTAGCTTATACTAGCCAGTGGCGTAGGGCTCAACAAACTGCTAGCGAATTGTTCGCCACGCAAGAATTTAATATAGACGCTCGATTGGGTGAGGCATGTGCGGGTATTGTTGCAAACTGGACTCTAGGTGACTTTTTGCAGCTATGGCCTGACTTTTACAATAGCCCACACAATTGTTACCCCGGAGGCGAATCTCACATTCAGCTCAACAACCGTGTTATGGATTGGCTAGAGTGGATATACGCAAATCACACTGGTCAGAATGTTCTGGTAGTTTGCCACTCTGGGCCTATTGCCTGCTTAGTGCAACAGGCTTTAAGAATTCCCATGGACAGATTTCCTGCATTGTTGCCTGACCACTGTAGTCTGACGATCATTCAATATAAGGATCGTGCCCAAGTACTTCCTGTAGGAAAACTCCGAATATTCTCGACAACCAGCGCTCCGAGACTGGCCTCCGTTTATAGGCGTGGTTATACGCCATGAGAAGTAACCTGCGTATTTTGGCCCTCCAGCGAGAGTCTCATGTAGCCAGAGGAGTACCTTCCTTATCGGTCGCAGCGAGAATCACGGAAATGCTCGACTATTTGCAGTATCAAGAGAAAGTAGAATACATTAGCGTTGACGAGCATGCTCCCGAAGTCTTCAATGCTTTAGAATGGGCCGATGTGTTAATAATGAGCAAGCATGCGTCTTTAGCTGCTCTGGCTTTGGTCAGGCAAGCTAGGCGTACTGGTAAGAAAGTCATCTACGACTTTGACGACTGGATATTCTCATTTCCCAAGTATAGCGGGGGTATGCAACACAAGGATAAAACCTCGTTAATTCATGAGATTCTGTCCCATTGTACACACATTACCGTTGCCAATCTGGAGCTTCAGAGTAAGCTGCGCTCTCTGGTAGGTGATACGGTGTTGCTCCCCAATGGCATGTGGATTGAAAAGTATAGACCCAATGGAATTCACGACCTTCATATTCCCAGGACTAACCGCATTGTTTTCACGAATGCCGACTTTATTAAACTGAATGCAGCCAAAGAGTTGTTTCTAACGGCACTACAGATCTTTTTCCTTAAGCACCCTTTCTTGGTTATGGATTTTTATGGAGATCCATTCCCTGAACTGGTATCACTGCCATTTATTCACTTCATACATCGAATACCTTACGACCAGTATATCAGATCATTGGCTTCGAGTCGCTATCTTTTTGCAATTACCCCCTTGGGAGCGGATGAGGATCCAGAAGCAAGTTCTTTCAACGAGTGCAAAAATCCTTTCAAATACTTAAACTATGCAGTTGCAGGAACCCCTGGCCTATATTCCTCTTCACCAGTTTATAAAAATGTCATAGAAAATGGAAAGACTGGATTGATCGTGCAGAATACCCTGAACGATTGGACTTCCGCCTTGGAAATGTTTTTATGCGAACCGCTATTGAGGCGTCAGATCATTACCCAGTCAATGGCAGATGTCTCTAGTCAGTTCCACATTAAGGCTGCGGGTGATGTCTTTCTTGACTTATTAGGAGTTTCGTGACTCTTTCCTCGGGTCAGCGTTCAGGCTACTAGGGCATGATCCCCCGGTTTCAGGAAAGTTGTCACCCCTGTGATTAGTACACCCGGGGGCTTGAGGACATGAGCAATGCGTCGTTACAGCGAGGCCGTTAAAGCTGATGTGAGACGGCGGATGAGTCCGCCTCACAGACAGAGCGTGGCTCAGATCTCAGCAGAGCTGGGCATTCACATCGTCACCCTCTACAACTGGAGGAAGGCCTGGCGGTTGCAGGGAGAGGTGGTGCCGGCATCCGAGAAGGAACCAGAAGGATGGAGCGCTGCTGACAAGTTCACGGTGGTACTGGAGAGCGCTGGATTGAACGCCACCGAGCTCAGTGCCTACTGCCGGGAACGGGGCCTGTATCCGGAGCAGGTGGAGCGCTGGCGTCAGGCGGCTCAGGATGCCAATGAGAAGCCAGTGCTCACCTTGAAAGAGCAGAAGGAGCTGGAAAAGCTCCGTGCCCAGGACCAGCGGGAGATCAAGGCCCTCAAGAAAGAGCTGCAGCGCAAGGAGAAAGCGATGGCAGAGATGGCGGCCTTGCTGGTGCTGCGAAAAAAGTGGGAAGCCTTCTGCTCGGAGGACGCGGAAGGCTGACCAGCGCCGCTCACCGTCGCAAGGCGATCGAGCTGATCTACGAGGCTCATGCCGCTGGTGCGGGTCTGGTCAGCGCCTGCAGCGAGATCGGCATCTGTCTGCGCACCCTCAAGCGCTGGCGGAAGGCCGTGCTCGGTGATGGCGGTGGGCACGATCGTCGTAAAGGCAGCCAACGCCTGGTGGCGCACAAGCTGAGTGATGAGGAGCGCCAACGCATCCTGCTCACCTGCAACCAGGCGGAGTACGCCTCGCTGCCGCCAGGGCAGATCGTGCCGGCTCTGGCCGATCAGGGTCTGTATATCGGCTCGGAGAGCAGCTTCTACCGGGTGCTCCACGCCCACGGACAGGTGCATCGGCGCGGTCGAGCACGGCAACCGCAGGAACCAAGACCAGTCCCAAGACTCCGGGCCGTAGGGGCCAATCAGGTCTGGAGCTGGGACATCACCTATTTGCCCACCACCGTGCGTGGGATCTGGCTGTACCTCTACCTGGTGATCGACGTCTGGAGTCGCAAGGTCGTGGCCTGGGATGTTGATGAGCGTGAAGATCCAGCCATTGCTGCGGATCTGGTGAGCCGGGCATGCCTCCGAGAGCGGATCAGCAAGGGACGAAAGCAGCCGCTGATCCTCCATGCAGACAACGGCAACGCCATGCGTGCGGCCACGCTGGAGAGCCGGCTGGAGGAACTCGGCGTGCTCAGGTCGTTCTCTCGTCCACGGGTCTCCAACGACAACCCGTACTCCGAATCCCTGTTCCGGACAGTGAAGTATCGACCTGATTACCCCCGCAAGCCCTTTGCCTCCAAAGAGCAGGCTTGTCAGTGGGTGGCAGCGTTCGTCGATTGGTACAACCACCAACACCGCCACAGCGGCATCAAATTCGTGACACCCCAGCAACGTCACAATGGCCAGGCTGTGGAGATCAGCCGCCACCGCGCTGTCGTCTACGAACGAGCCAGACAGCTCAATCCAAGGCGATGGTCACGATCAACCAGGTGCTGGCGTCAACCGGAGGTGGTTTGGATCAATCAGCCGCCAGATGAACTCAATGAACCAGGGCAGCTACCGTTGGTGCAGGCCGCCTGAACGGCAGCCCAGGAGTGACACCTTTCCTGAAAGCCACCGTCCAGGGGCGTACGCCCCTGGAGGCAGCTCAACAGGGAGTTGCCGCATGACTACATCCACCCACTCTCATAAGGCCTGGACCGACGAAGGGGGTCACGTCAATCACGCTCTACAAGTGGCGCAAGGCCTGGCGGCTGCAGGGGGAGGTGGTGCACGCCTCCCAGAAGGAACCCGAGGGTTGGGGCCCGGCCGACAAGTTCACGGTGGTGCTGGAAACGGCCGGTCTGAACTCGACTGAACTGGGTGGGTACTGCCGTGAGCGGGGTCTGCTCCCTGAGGAGGTGGACCGCTGGCGGCATGGCCGTCGTCTTTGTGGTGGGAATCTTCTTCTACGGCGCCTACACCGGCGTGGGTTCAGCCTAAGATAAATCGTCAATAAACACTGGGACGCCTGGCAGGCGTCCTTTTTTTGCGTACAGATCAATGCAATTGAGGGATCCAAACGCAAAGGACAAGATTGGAATTAGGAAAACAAGCGGGGATATAATGATACCTAGAAGAAGCTGAAAGAGCTTTAGTGGGTAGGGAGAGAGCTGTGATGAGTGGAAGGCAGAGAAAGAATCAATAGACTGGAAAAGAAGGACAGAGAAGATAATATAGAAAAAGTAGAAGAAGATGATATAAGGATAGGCAGCTAAGGCATAGACCCCGACAGGAATAGAGAACAAGGACGCGAAACTTAGTAAATT
>Ga0194130_10007678_pt1 | contig 11774 bp, 9 predicted proteins | sample TA2KigsurfametaG_FD_160084 | JGI IMG/M metagenome (GOLD analysis project Ga0194130, IMG submission 160084) | Freshwater microbial communities from Lake Tanganyika, Tanzania - TA2015050 Kigoma 12 surface | ecosystem: Environmental > Aquatic > Freshwater > Lake | place: Tanzania: Lake Tanganyika... | reverse complement strand
TAGTTTTTATTTTCATGATATACTCCTATAAAATTTTTGGATTATTTGCGAATATTGCATTGTTTTTTAACGTAGTAATTCTTTTATCATTATTATCTCTTCTTGGTGCAACATTAACACTTCCTGGTATAGCAGGAGTTATTCTAACCGTTGGTATGGCAATTGATGCAAATATAATTATTTACGAAAAAATTAAAGATGAATTTAAGTTAGAAAAAAATGTAATAATTGCTTTTGATAATGCTTATAAAAAATCCTATCTAACGATTATAGATTCTAACCTAACAACTCTTTTTGCTGGAATAATTCTATTTTTTTTAGGAAGCGGTCCAGTTAAAGGTTTTGCAGTTACTTTATGCCTTGGAATTATAACATCATTTTTTACAGCTTTCACTATAAGCAGACTTATTGTTTCAAAATTTGTTCTTGCAAAAAAAAATGAAATTACATCTCTTAAATGGAATTAAATTTTTTTAGATATAAAAATATATTTATTTTTTTATCATCTTTTTTTTTTATAATATCAATAATTTCCATTGTGTTTAAAGGTTTTAATTTTGGTGTAGATTTTAAAGGAGGCACACTTATTGAAATAAAAAGTGAACAAAGTATTAAAATAGAAAATTTGAGAATTTCATTAAATAAAAATAAATATGAAAACTTCTCAGTTAAAGAATTTGGATCTGACCGTAATTTTGTTATTTATTTTGATATAAAAGAGAATAAGCCTTCTTTAGCGCAGGATTTAAAAAACAATTTGGAAAAAGATATTAAAGAAAAAATAACTATTAGAAGGGTTGAAAACGTTGGTCCAAAAATTAGTGAGGAATTAATTAAAGCTGGCTTTTTATCCTTAATACTTTGTATTTTGGCTATTTATTTTTATTTATGGCTAAGATTTGAATGGCAATTTAGCCTTGGTGGTATTATTGCCTTACTTCATGATATAGTAATAACATCAGGTTTTTTTTCATTTTTTAGTCTTCAGTTTGATGTTTCAATTGTAGCCGCTCTATTAACTATTTTGGGTTATTCAATAAACGATACAGTTGTAATTTATGACAGGATTAGAGAAAATTTAAAAAGAGATAGCAAATCTGATTTGCAACTCTTAATTAATGAATCTCTAAATAATACACTATCTAGAACTATAAAAACCTCTTTAACAACTTTATTTGTTGTAATTGTAATATTTTTCTTTGGTGGAGAAGTTTTACGCGGATTTGCTTTCGCAGTAAGTTTTGGAATAATTGTAGGAACGTATTCATCAATATTTATTGCATCACCAATTTTAATTTACTTTAAAGTAAAAAGAGATTGGACTAAAAAAATAGATACCACGCCTTAATATAAATTTTGAGCAATTACCATCGTAAGCAACATAGGAATTGATAAGAGAGTATTTAATCTTGAAACTAACATTGCTGTCCTTGCAGATTTAGATTTAGTTTCAGGATCAGTTTCAACAATTCCAAGTGCTTTTTTTTGATTTGGCCAAATTATAAACCAGACATTAAATGCCATAATCAGTCCTAACCACATTCCAAAACCTATAGTTATATTTTTTGGAGCACCTTTTAATAATAAGGCTTCATGAACATAGCCATTGAGATATGCGGTAATAAGACCAGTTACTATAGTTAAAAGGGCAGCCCATCTAAACCAAAACAAAGCAGTAGGCGCAATTACTCTACTTACTGCAGGTTTTTGTTCATCAGGAATTTTAGACATACTAGGTATTTGGACAAAATTAAAATACCAAAGTAAACCAATCCACATTATTCCTGACAAAACATGTAAATATCTAAAAACAGCACTCCAAAAATATCTGTCGCTCGACCAACCCCCGTTAAGATAAAAAAAAATTCCAAAAATAGTGAAGGTAAGGATCACAGAGCTAAATATAGTCTTACCTAAAGACTGAAAAATACCAGCGAATCCCATGGACAAACAATATCACAGTAAAACTATATTAAGCTATTTTTTTAATTTTTTTTTTATCAAGAATTTTCGCTAAATACTGACCGGTGAAACTATGCTCCATAAGCGAAACTTCCTCTGGTGTACCTTCTGCAATTATTTTTCCTCCTTTAGCTCCACCTTCAGGTCCCATATCAACAATCCAATCTGCTGTTTTAATCACATCGAGATTATGTTCGATTACAACAACTGTATTTCCTTTATTTACAAAAGTATGCAAAACTTCTAGGAGTTTTTTAACATCATGTATATGCAATCCTGTTGTCGGTTCATCCAAAATATAAATTGTTCTACCAGTAGATCTTTTTGTAAGTTCTTTCGCTAACTTAATTCTTTGTGCCTCACCACCGGATAAGGTTGTAGCTTGCTGTCCGATTTTTATGTAACCAAGACCCACTTTTTGAAGGGTTAATAATTTATCTCGTATTGATGATATATTTTCAAAAAAACTTACTCCTTCATCTACGGTCATATTCAAAACATCCGCAATATTTTTATCTTTATATCTAACTTCTAAAGTTTCGCGGTTATATCTATTACCTTTGCAAACATCGCATTCTACATAGACATCTGGAAGAAAGTGCATTTCATAAGTTATTACTCCATCACCCTCACATGCTTCGCAGCGTCCTCCTTTTACATTGAATGAGAAACGTCCTGGTTTGTAGCCTCGCGCTTTAGCTTCAGGTAAATTTACAAACCATTCTCGTATAACAGTAAAAGCTCCTGAATACGTTGCTGGATTTGATCTTGGTGTTCTGCCAATCGGAGATTGGTCTATATCAATTATTTTATCTATGTATTGATGACCCTGAATACCTTTAAAAGGTTTTGGAACATCTTTGGATATAGTTTTATTCACCATCATATTTAATGCCTTAAACAATGTATGAAGTATTAGTGTAGATTTTCCACTTCCTGAAACTCCCGTTATAGCAGTGAAAGTTCCAAGAGGAATTTTAATACTTGTATTTTGCAGATTATTTCCGGTTGCCCCAATAAGTGATAAGAATCTGCCATCTTTAGCTTTTTTTCTTTGCACGGGTATTGAAATAAATTTTTTATATGAAAGATATTGTCCAGTTAGACTCTCAGGTGAATTTTTGATTTGATTAATATTTCCCTCTGCTATTATATTGCCACCATTCATTCCAGCGCCTGGACCCAAATCAATAATATGATCGGCATTAAGCATTGCTTCTTCATCATGCTCAACCACAATTACAGTGTTTGATAAATCTCTTAACCTTTTAAGAGCATTGAGTAATTTAATATTATCTTTTTGATGTAAACCTATAGATGGTTCATCCAAAACATATAAAACACCTGTAAGTCCTGATCCAATTTGAGAGGCCAACCTAATACGTTGTGACTCTCCACCAGATAAGGTACCTGAGCCTCTTGATAAATTTAGATAATCCAAACCTACATTTATAAGAAAACTTAATCTTTCATTAATTTCTTTTAAAATATGAAATGCAATTTTGTTTTCTTTTTCTGTTAAGGACTTTGAAAGATTTAAAAACCAATCATGAGCCCTTTGAATAGACATTCTGCAGACCTCACTAATATTAAGTTCATTAATTTTAACACATAGCGCTTCTTCCTTAAGTCGAAAACCTTTGCATCTTTCACATTCAGTTTCATTTTGAAACTGTTCAATTTCCTCTCTTTTCCAATCAGAATCTGTTTCTAAATAACGTCTTTCAAGGTTATTTATTACACCTTCAAAAGGTTTTTTATTTGAATATTTTTCAAAACCGTCATCGTATGTAAATTTAATTTCCTCTTCACCTGAACCATAAAGAATAATGTCTTGTATTTTTTTTGATAAATTTTTCCATGAGGTTTCCAAAGAAAAATCATAATGTTTAGCAAGAGAAGCTAAGGTTTGCGCGTAATACAGGGTTGAAGATGAATTCCAAGGAAGAATAGCTCCATCAATTAACGATTTACTTTGATCAGGTATAACAAGTTTTGGATCCACATATAAATCAACGCCTATACCTTCACATTCTTGGCATGCTCCGTAAGGACTATTAAAAGAAAAAAGTCTAGGCTCAATCTCTTCAATTGTAAAACCACTTTCTGGACAGGCAAACTTTGATGAAAATATTAACTTTTCACTTTTTCTTAATTCTTTTGGAATATTTTCATTAATAGTTTCTGCATAAACTAATCCATCGGATAATGACAAACTTAGCTCAATACTTTCTGCTATTCTTTGTTTTTCTTTATTTTCATTTGCAAAAACATCAATTTGTATTTCAATATCGTGTTTAATATTTTTATTTAAGGTTGGAATTTCATCTAGTGAATAAATTTTTCCATCGATTTTAGCATTGGAAAAACCTCTTTTTTTATAATTTTGTAATTCTTTTCTGTATTCACCTTTTCTACCTCTAACCACAGGAGAAAATATTGTAACTCTTGTTTGTTTAGGAAGAGCTAAAATTTTATCAACTATTTCTGATACAGTTTGAGATGTTATTGGTTTTCCAGTAAATGGTGAATAAGGTATTCCAACTCTTGCATATAATACTCTCATATAATCATAAATTTCAGTAACAGTTGCAACAATTGATCTAGGATTTTTTGATGTAGTTTTTTGTTCTATAGAGATAGCAGGAGACAGACCTTCAATTAAATCAACATCAGGTTTTTTCATTCGGTCTAAAAATTGCCTAGCATATGCGGATAAACTCTCAACATAACGTCTTTGACCCTCTGCATAGATTGTATCAAAAGCTAAAGAAGATTTTCCTGAGCCAGAAAGCCCAGTTACCACAATTAATTTATCTCTTGGTATTTCAAGAGATATATTTTTTAAATTGTGCTCTCGAGCGCCTTTAATAACAATTTTTTTCAAATTTAAATTGGTCATTTTTAATTTTTTTTGTTCTTAAAAATTAGACGGTCTGATATACTAAAATTATAGAAACAAATCTAAATTATTTAAAATATGGCTGGTAGTCTTAATAAGGTTTTACTAATTGGAAGGCTTGGAAATGACCCTGAAATCAAACAAACACAAAATGGAAAAAATATCGCACGCCTAAGTATAGCAACAAGTGACTCCTGGAAAGATAAAAATACTGGTGAAAAAAAAGAAAAAACTGAATGGCATAAAGTTGTTGTATTTAATGAGGGTCTTGTAAATGTAATACAAAAATACCTTAAGAAAGGAGCTCAGGTTTATATTGAAGGTCAATTAAATACTAACAAATATACTGATGCGAATGGAGAGGAAAAATTTTCAACTCAAATAGTACTACAGGGGTACAACTCTTCATTAACAATATTAAGCAACAAAAACACTTCAGATATAAATAAAATTGAGAATAATCAAATGCCTCAAGAAAATATTGAAGATATATCTCAAGACAGTGAAGAAAAAGTTCCTTTTTAAAATATTTAATGGAACAAAAAAAAGAAGACAATCAAGATAGTATAAAAAACTATTCAGTCCAAATCGTTGATGAGATGAAAAAATCTTATCTATCATATGCCATGAGTGTAATCATAAGTAGGGCATTGCCTGATGCAAGAGACGGGCTTAAGCCAGTACATAGGAGGATTATTTATGCAATGTATAAGGGTGGCTATGATTGGTCTAAACAATACAGAAAATCTGCAAGAGTTGTCGGTGATGTAATTGGTAAATATCATCCCCACGGTGATCAAGCTGTATACGACGCTTTAGTAAGACTAGCACAAGATTTTTCTATGAGTGTAAAGCTTTTAGATGGACAAGGAAATTTTGGAAGTATGGATGGAGATCGTGCAGCAGCGATGCGTTATACAGAAATTAAATTGGCTAAAATTGCGGAATACCTCGTGTCCGATTTAGAAAAAAATACAGTAGATTATCAGAATAATTATGACGATACAGAGACGGAACCCGCTGTTTTGCCATCTCAATTTCCAAACTTATTAGTGAACGGCGCCGGTGGTATTGCTGTTGGAATGGCAACAAACATTCCTCCTCATAACCTTGGAGAAATTATAGATGGAACTCTTGCATTTATTGATGATAACCAAATATCAATTGAAGAACTTATAAAATTTATTCCTGGACCAGATTTTCCTACAGGAGGTCAAATTATTGGAAAAGATTTAATTAAAACTGCATACAAAAGCGGTAGAGGATCAATAAAAATAAGAGGCGAAATAACTATTGAAGAAAATAAAAAAGATAGGGATTTAATTGTAATTAAATCTATTCCTTATCAACTTAATAAATCAGTTTTAATTGAAAAAATAGCTGATTTAGTAAAAGAAAAAAAAATAGAAGGAGTTTCTGATATTCGAGATGAGTCAAATAAAGAAGGTGTAAGAGTTGTAATTGAATTACGAAGAGGAGTTTCTGCTGAACTTATTAAAAACCAAATTTATAAATTCTCACCTTTAGAGACCTCTTTTGGATTTAATACTTTAGCAATTATAAATGGAAAACCAGAATTACTTAATTTAAAAGATTTTATAAAAGTTTTTGTAGACTTTAGAGAAAAAGTTTTAATTAAAAGATCCTTATATGATCTAAAAAAAGCCAAAGATAGAGTACATATTTTAATTGGTCTATTTGTTGCAATTGAAAATATTGACGAAATAATTTCAATTATTCGAAAATCAGATAATCCAGATGCAGCTAAAAAAAGTTTGCAAGAAAAACAATGGAGCTTTAAAAAATCAAAAATTGATACAAAGATACTTGATATTACTGATTTACCCAATAAAGAAAAATACTACTTAAGCGATTTTCAAGCAAAAGCAATTTTAGATTTAAGATTGCAAAAATTAACCACTATTGGATATGAGGAAATCAATAAGGAAACTAATGAACTATACAGTCAAATTATTGCTTTAAAAAAAATTCTAAATAATAAAACCGAACTTTATAATGAAATTAAAAAAGAATTAAGATTGATTAAGGAAAAATATGCAACTCCAAGAAAAACAAAAATTATAGATCAAGTTATAAATGTAGAAATTGAAGATGTGGTTACAAAAGAGGATGTAATTATAACTATTACAAATCAAGGCTATATTAAAAGAAAGTCCATAGATGTTTTTAGGGTACAAAAAAGGGGTGGTAAGGGAAAGACTGGAATTGTTACTAGAGACGAAGACTTTGTAACTCAAATATTTACAGCAAACACGTTAACACCCATACTTTTTTTCACCTCTAAAGGTTTAGTTTTTAAAGTAAAAACATGGAAAATACCTGAGGGTACAACGATTTCAAAGGGCAAGTCCCTTCAAAGTATTCTTGCTTTAAAGGAAAATCAACAAGTAACTTCAATCATGCCCTTACCAGAGGATGAAAAGCTTTGGAATAAATTATTTATAATTTTTATAACTGCTAAAGGAAAAATTAGAAAAAATATTTTATCTGATTTTTCATCTATTCAATCTACAGGAAAAATTGCAATGAAATTAGAGGGTGATGATGAAATTATAGGTGTAAAACTAATTCAAAACGATGAAGATTTTCTAATATCTACTATGGAGGGAAAAGCGTTAAGGGTTCAATCAAAAAAAGTCAGGGTCTTTAAAGGACGATCGTCGAAAGGTATAAGAGGAATAAGACTATCTAAAAAAGACAAAGTTGTTTGTCTTTCAATTTTGAAAACCGTTCCAATTAGCGGTGAACAGTCTAAAGCATACTTAAAGTCTCAACGCCTTTCAGGGGAAATAGATGAAAAAAATGAGGAAAATATTATCTTAAATAAAAAGTTAATTGATGAGCTCAAGGTAAAAGAGGAATTTGTATTAACAATTACAAAAAATGGTTACGGAAAAAGGTCCTCTGCTTACGAATACAGGGAAAGCGGCAGGGGAGGTAGTGGAATTATTAATATAATTACATCTGAAAGAAATGGTAACGTTTCAACCTCATTTCCTGTTAATCATGAGGATCAGATCATGTTAGTAACTAATAAGGGTCAAATGTTAAGATGTAATGTAAAAGATATTCGTATCACAGGAAGAAACACCCAAGGGGTAAAAATTTTTAATATTGAGGATAGTGAGCATGTAGTATCCGCTACAAAAATTGAAGACTCAACAGAGAATTAATAAATGAATTTGAAAGCAAAAATTTACCAACCAAGCAAAACAGCAATGCAATCAGGAAGAGCAAAAACCAGACAATGGATTTTAGAATATGAGAAACAACCTGCTGGAAATGACTTCTTAATGGGATGGATTACGAGCAATAATACTCTTGAGCAAATTCAGCTTAAATTTGACACTTTAGATCAAGCTATTAATTATGCGCAAAATAATAATATAAGCTATGAAGTTTCAGAACCAAAAAAAACAAAAATTATAATAAAGTCCTACGCAGATAATTTCCTAAAATAAAAAATGTTTCGCAGTTTTTTTTTAAACAAAAAATGGCTGGTGTGGGCATGGGGTGGAGGTTTATTGTTGCTACTCTCTCTTCTTATTCAGGTATCTATAACTGTTAAAATTAATGAATGGTATAAAGGTTTTTATGATCTTCTTCAAAACGCTAAGGAAAGTAAAATTGAGGAATTTTGGCAAAAAGTTATTCAATTTTGCTATCTCGCTTTTCCATATGTAGTTTTAGCAACTTTTACAGGTTTTTTTACTAGACTTTTCGCACTTCGATGGCGTGAAGCAATGACATTTGACTATTTACCATATTGGAGAGATAGCTCATCCAAAATTGAAGGATCAGCACAAAGAATTCAAGAGGACATAAGTAGATTTGCAAAAATAGTAGAATCGCTTGGTTTACAAGTCATACGGGCAATTATGACACTGATTGCATTTATTCCAATATTATGGTCACTATCAAATTCAATAGAAATCGAATTTTTTAAAAAAATTCCAGGAGCTCTTGTCTGGGTATCCTTAATTGTAAGTTTAGGTGGATTACTAATAAGCTGGTTTGTTGGAGTTAAACTTCCAGGACTTGAATATAACAATCAAAAAATTGAAGCAAAATTCAGAAAAGAATTAGTCTATGGTGAGGATGATAGAGTTACGTATGCAAAACCAGATACTATTTTTGAACTTTTTACAGGAATAAAATTTAATTATCATAGGTTATTTCTACATTATGGTTACTTTGATATTTGGGTAAATTTATATGATCAATTTATGGTTATTGTTCCTTATCTAATTATGGCTCCAGGTCTATTTATTGGCACAATTACTCTGGGAGTTATAGTTCAAGTCTCCAATGCTTTTGCAAGAGTTCATAATAGTTTTTCACTTTTTATTCATCAATGGACAACTATAACTGAACTGAGATCTATATATAGACGACTTAATGAGTTTGAGATGGGTATTGGTTATAAAAAACTAGCCTGAGCTGATGATATTATGAATTTTATCTTTTTTAAAAAATTTTAATAACAATTCAAACTTTTTAAAAGATAGATCATTTTTTTCATAATATTCAATTTCTTTTTGAGCAACATCAAAAAGATGTGAGTGATAAATAGGATCTGCAATTATAAAATCTTTTTCTCCGCTTTGTTTAAAGCCAATTATGTCTCCAAAACCCCTAAGCTTTAAATCTTCTTCAGCTATAAAAAAACCATCATTAGATTCTCTAATAATTTTAAGTCTTTTTTTACCATTTTCTGAAATTCCATCTGAATAGACCAGGATACAGTCTCCATTTACTGATCCTCTACCAACTCTTCCCCTTAATTGATGGAGTTGTGATAATCCAAAACGTTCAGCGTTTTCAATAACAATAGTATTTGCATTAGGATTATCTATACCAACCTCAACAACAGTAGTTGCCACCAGAATATCAATTTTTTTATTTAAGAAATCATTCATTATATTTTTTTTTTCTTCATAAGATAATTTACCATGTAAAAAATTAATCTTTTCAAAATGTTTTCTTAAAAAATTATATCTAGTCTCGACATTTGAAAGAATTAATTTTTTACTTTCATCAATTAATGGGCATATCCAAAAAATTTGGTCGTTTTCTTTAATTTTTTCTTTTAAAAAATATATTACTTCATTAATTTTTTTGTTAGAAATTATGTTTGTGATTGTCTTGGTTTTTGTAAATGGTTTATTTTTTAAGCTTGAAACATCCATGTCTCCATAGGTTGATAAAATTAACGTTCTAGGTATAGGCGTTGCGGTCATTAGTAATAGATCACAGTTATCACCGCCCTTTTTTATGAGCTCAAGTCTTTGTTTTACTCCAAATTTATGCTGTTCATCAATTATAACTAAACCAAGATTTAGAAAATTTACTTTCTCCTGAAATAAAGCGTGCGTACCAACTATAAAATTAATTTTTCCATTCATTAAGTCTTGATGAATTATTTTTTTTTTTTTAAAATCTGCACTACCAGACAAACTTTCGATAACTATACTTGTATTTAAAAATATTTTTTTTGCTAAGTTTACGTGTTGATTTACTAAAATCTCAGTTGGAGCCATTAAAGCTACTTGGTGACCAGATTGAATTACATTTGCAGAGGTAATTAATGAAATTATAGTTTTTCCTGATCCAACGTCTCCTTGCAGCAATCTTAGCATCCTTTTCTCTGATGCCAAATTTTTTTCAATTTCGCTAATTATAGAATTTTGATCATCAGTAAGTTTAAAATTAATGTTTTTTAGAATTGTTTCTTTAAGAATATTTGTAAAGATTTTTTTCTTCTTTTTTTTTTTTAAATTATTTTTTTTTATTTCATAAAAAATTAATAAATTGGAAAAAATCTCATCCATAGATAATCTTTCATATGATGTAGAATTTTTATAAATATCTTGTGTATTTTTTGGTTTATGTAAATCAACAAGTGCTTCACGAAAACTTTTAAAGTTATTTAAAGATAAAAAATCTGTTCTATGCCATTCAACTATTTCAGGCATTTTATCAATTAACCCCTCGTAAATTTTATTTATTGTTTTGTTTGAAATCCCCTTAATTGCTGAATAGGTTGGCATAATCTTATTAATTTTGGATAGGTTATCCAGTGAAACTACATAGTCAGGATTAGTAATCTGGAATTTATTTTTATAAACTCCTATTTTTCCGCTTATTGCAACTTCAGACTCTAACGGTAAAATTTCTTTTATGTATGTTTCTCTTGAATTAAAAAAAATAACATTAATTTCCCCAGTTTGATCATAGCAAAAAACAGTACTTGGAAGTTTTCTAATTCGTGGGAAGTTATATTTTTTAACTTTAACAACCAAAGTCGCAACAGTACCTACTTCAAGCTGGTTTAATTTTGGACAATTTGATCTATCTATAACTCCATATGGTAGATTAAATAATAAATCTAAATTGTTTTCTATTTTTTTTTCATTAAAATATTTATTTATTTTAGGGCCAATTCCTTTATTTTTAATTATGGAATTAAAAAAAAAATTTTGGTTTTGATTCATTTTAAAAACTAAATGGATAATATATTAAAAAAAATTTTATATAGAGCAAATCATCGAGGAACTAAAGAAATGGACTTAATACTGGGTGGTTTCGCAGCTAAATTCTTAGCCTACCTTACAAAGGAAGAGGTTAATCAATTTGAAAAAATTCTTACATTTACTGATAAAGAACTTTCAGTTTGGTTAATTGATAACAGCGATAATTTTGAAATACAAAAAATAGGTATTTCCAAAAAACTTAAAGATTTTTGTGACAATTATTATAAGTTAAAGTAATGGCGGAGAGGGTGGGATTTGAACCCACGAACGAGTTGCCCCGTTGCTAGTTTTCAAGACTAGTGCTTTCAACCGCTCAGCCACCTCTCCATAAATTTTGTTACCTTATTACTGCTATA
>Ga0194130_10007676_pt1 | contig 11778 bp, 7 predicted proteins | sample TA2KigsurfametaG_FD_160084 | JGI IMG/M metagenome (GOLD analysis project Ga0194130, IMG submission 160084) | Freshwater microbial communities from Lake Tanganyika, Tanzania - TA2015050 Kigoma 12 surface | ecosystem: Environmental > Aquatic > Freshwater > Lake | place: Tanzania: Lake Tanganyika... | reverse complement strand
ACCTTCCGCCTCAAAAAAGATTCGCACGCCTCGGCCATCAATACCGTCTGCGAAGATTTGTGCGATCAAGCTCTCGCGTTGGTGCAATTCGATCGGTTGATGGAGAAGCGACTGGTAACACCGTTCTTCCAGCCGATTATTCGGCTCTCCGATACCAAAACGCTCGGCTACGAAATCCTAGCCCGAAGCCGCATGTACGGCCTGGAAACGTCCGCCGCACTTTTCGGTGCCGCGTCAAAACTGAGCATGGAAGTGGAACTGAGCCAAATGCTCCGCTGGGAAGGTATCCGCGAAGGATTGTCCCTCCCACAACCCGCGGCACTCTACGTCAATACTCACCCGCTTGAACTCTCTCGCACCGGCCTCATCGATTCGATGGTCCAGGTCCGGGAATTGGCACCTAATATTCCAATCACCCTCGAAATTCACGAAGCAGCAATTACTCAGCCCCAAGAGATGTTCGAACTCCGAAAGGAATTGCGGGCACTCTCGATCCAAATCGCCTACGATGACTTCGGTGCCGGGCAGAATCGTCTCGCCGAACTTTGTAGCGCTCCTCCCGATGTTCTCAAATTTGACATGGGCCTCATTCGAGACATTGACAAAGCTCCCCTAGAGAGGTTGAAAGTCCTTCGCTCACTCGTTCAGATCGTTCTCGACCTCGGGGTAAAAGCCCTTGCGGAGGGGATCGAGACCGAAGCCGAAGCAAATGTGTGTGCTCAGTTAGGCTTTACCCTTGCACAAGGCTATTACTTCGGACGCCCCTCTCCCCCGTCCAAATTTGTTCCGGTAAGCTAAACCTCACAATCTTTTGCACGCACCGGATCCACACACACCCTCCCATCTATGTTTTCACAGACCGTCGAGTACGCACTGCGTGCGGTGGCTCATCTTGTCCTTAACGAAGGCACACCGCAAAAGACTTCTGTTATCGCCGAGAAGACCAAAGTTCCTCTCGCCTATCTATCCAAGATCCTTCAAGAATTGCAACGCAAGGAAATCGTAACGCTCCAACGCGGGATCGGCGGTGGCGTTACCTTAACCCATTCCGCCGAAGTTCTAACGGTCCTCGACGTGATCAATGCGGTGGATCCTATCAAACGAATCGATTACTGCCCGTTAGGCATCAAGTCTCACGGCAAACGTCTTTGCTCTTTGCATACCCGATTGGACGACAGCATCCAACACATGGAAAAGTCCCTCGGTGGAACGACGATTAGCGACCTGCTGAAAGAACCTAATCCCAGCCGCGCACTTTGCGATTCTTAGTGGTCTCTAGGGCGACCAACCAGTTGCCATTTACTCGTCTGGATACTGCGGAACCAGCAGTTCGCCACTCGCTCGCTCCATCGGTAGCAAGGCCGATTCGTCGTCTAATCTTCTTTTCATAAAACCTATCATCGAACGCACCTTGTCCATCTCCTCGATCGCCAAATCGTTTTGCTCGAACGGATCCTTATTCAAATCAAAGAGTTGGTAGCGAGCCATTCCATCCTTTCGATTAGGTAGGTAATGGTAAATCAACTTCCAATCCCCCTGCCGATACACTGTGAAGTAATCGCTCCGATGTGGCGAATGGGGATAATGCATCAGAAAATCAGATCGATGGTCAGGGTCGTATTCGCCTCGCATTAACGTCGATAACGACTGCCCGTCGAGCACATGCTCCTTCGGTCGCGTGATTCCCGCTATTTCAAGAATCGTTGGAAAGATATCGTAAATCGCGGATACCTGAGATTGAATTGCCCCCTTGGCGATCGGCTGACTGCGCTGCCACGCATTCCCCCCCGTCGGCTTCGCCCACGCTGCAATCAAAGGGACACGCATCCCACCTTCGTAATGCGAGCCTTTTCTCCCCCGTAACGGAGCAGAACTCGCAACCTCATGAGCACCACCGAGCGGCGCATCGGAACCGTTATCCCCCATGAAGAACACTAGCGTTTCCTCGGCCACTCCCAACTCGTCGAGGTAGTCGAGCATATCCCCAAGCGACTTATCGATCCCCTCGACCAACGATGCAAACGCTGCAGCATCCTTGCTGGGCCAAACTCCCTCGCTGGTATATCGAGGATCCTGTTGGAATGGAGCATGCACTGCATAATGACAGACATTCAAGAAGAACCTCTTGTTTTCCCGCACCGCCTCCGCAACATGACGTTTTGCTTCCAGGGTCAGCGCCTCTGTTAAAAACACTTCGGTTCCAAAATAGCTATCCAGCCCGGGAACGGCATGCGTCGGTTTGGGTCCGCTTGCTCCATAGTTTTTCGTGCCAAAGTAACTTCCCGGTTGTCCAATCGACGAGCCACCCACGTTGATATCAAACCCCAAGTTCAAGGGATCCTCTCCCTCCGTTCCCCTCGGCCCAAAATGCCCTTTGCCTACATGAATGGTACGATATCCATTCGATTGAAGAATTCTGGCAAGGGTCAAACTACTACGAGACAACCCTCGCCAGTTCCATGTAGCGGGACCATTGGGACCAGCGTTGTTGGCATCGGGATTAATCCAATTCGTCGTTCGATGCCGCGCAGCATTCTGTCCCGTCATGATCGATATCCGCGAAGGGGAACAGACGCTCATCGCATAAAACTGACTAAACCGAATCCCCTGTGCCGCCATCCGCTCCATCGCAGGAGTTCGGTACTTATCATTGAGCGGATAGCGAACGGGATGTCCGTCTCCATCCAGTAAGAAGGGGACTGACGTATCCATAATACCCATGTCGTCAATCAAGAATACAACGATATTGGGACCGCGTGTCTCGCCGTTGGCTTGTTGCTGCTCCGCTCCAAGGCCCGTGCCATAAGCACCTTCGGTAACCTCTTCTCCCGACAACCTTGCCGATAATAAGCCGCAAAGAGTAAGTCCCACCACGTAAGTTGCCATTAAGATCGAACGACGAGGGAAACTCCGCTTGCCGCTTGCACGTTCATCTCGAACAAAGGCTCTTGCGATTGGAAATCGAATTACGGAAAAAAACCACATTGTTCGTGCATCTCAATCGTTACAAGTTCCGGAAAGACTATCAGCCGCTTCACACTATTCCATCTGTGGCTCAACCTGGAGCCCCCGAAGGCCTAAGGGAAAAAACACAAGGCGAACCGGGGCTGAAGGAACATCCGACATAACCGTTAGATCTTCCCCGGTCGGAAAAAAATGCGAATCATCGTACGTTACCTATTTGGGCACATCTCTTCCGAGGTGGTACCGTTTCCAGCCAACGTAACGTATCTGCGTGCTCGTCGCTACAAGGACCATGATGAATCCTCAATCCTCCACCAACCAAATCGCCTCCAGGTCCGACATCCACAGCCTTCGAATTGCCATTGTTGCATGCACGATTTTTCTCGGTGCCTTCTTGCTCTTCCAAGTCCAACCGATCATGGGCAAATACATTTTGCCTTGGTTCGGCGGTAGCCCCGGAGTGTGGACGACTTGCATGCTGGTTTTCCAACTACTCCTCTTCGGAGGATACGCCTACGCGCATATCCTCTCCAGCCTGTTTGGGCTTCGTGCCCAAGCTTCCATCCACGCGGTGCTGCTGATGGCCGCTGCTTGCACACTCCCCATTGCTCCCGATACTTCCTGGAAACCCACGGGCGATGAATCACCAAGCCTCTCAATCATTTTACTTCTGCTCGCCAAGGTAGGTGCGCCCTATTTCATGCTTTCCTCGACAGGCCCTCTATTGCAATCCTGGCTGGGCCAATCTCGCTGTATCGAACAACCCTATCGACTTTATTCCCTCTCGAATTTAGGCTCGCTGCTGGCGTTACTCTCATTTCCTTTTTTGGTGGAACCTAACTTATCCTCATACAAGCAATCCTTTTTATGGTCTGCCTCATTTATCCTCTATGCAATACTATGCGGGGCAACCTCCTGCTTGGTTTCACGCAGTGAACGCAGAGTGGCTGACGGAGTATCCGCCAAGGCTGCCCCTCACTCCAATTCCCGAACCCTGTTACCCATCCAAGCGGGTTGGTTCGTACTAGCTGCCATTGCTTCGGTCCTCCTCTTAGCAACCACCAATCAAGTCTGCATGGATACCGCGGTGGTACCTTTCCTCTGGGTTCTACCTCTTGCGATCTACCTCGTCACATTTATCCTCGCGTTTGAGCACGAACGCTGGTACCAACGTCGCCCGTACATCATGCTGGCATGCATCAGCTTTATCGCTCTATTTGCGATGAAGGGGCTTCATTTCGAAGTCGAGTTGTGGATCGAAGTAGCTGCTTATTTCTCCGGACTTTTCTTTTCATGCATGGTTTGTCACGGCGAACTGTACCAACGTCGCCCGGCCCACCATGAGCTTACACGGTTTTACATCACCATCGCCGCAGGTGGTGCTTTTGGCGGAATACTGGTCGGCATCATTGCGCCGAACCTCTTTCACACTTTCCTCGAATGGCAAATCGGCCTGCTGAGTGTCGTCGCGGTTTTCGCCTGGACCTATTTGGATGAGTCGCAATCCTGGAAATCGCGATTCACACTTCCGATGCGATTGGCGATGGTGACATCCGCGATTTTCGTCACCGCTATAACGGTATCCTGGTCGAGCCATCGTCCGGGCACACTGCAGGAGACAAGGAACTTTTTTGGAATACTCTCGGTGGTGGAGACAACCGATCCCCAAACACACGAACCCATCCGCAACTTGGTTCATGGACGAATCGTTCACGGTAGCCAATTCCTCAAGTCCGAACTTAACACAACCCCAACCACCTACTATTCACACAATTCTGGTGTCGGACGTCTGCTCCTATCCATGACAACCACGGGTCGCAAGATTGGTGTGGTGGGCCTGGGGGCTGGGACAATCGCAACCTATGGACGACCAGGAGATAAATTTCGGTTTTACGAAATTAATCCCGATGTTATCGATTTGGCGAATCGGTACTTTCAGTATCTACCGCGATGCACCGCGCAGGTAGATACCCTCGTCGGCGATGCGAGACTTCTCCTGGAGCGAGAACCAGACCAAGATTTCGACTGCTTGGTCTTAGATGCTTTCAGTGGCGATGCCATCCCCGTTCACTTGCTCACCAGCGAGGCGATCGACACTTACCGGCGACACCTTAATGACCGAGGCGCCTTGGCGATCCACATATCCAACCTTTACTTCGACCTTCGACCGATCGTCGCAGGACTCGCGCATCGAGCGGGTATGGAACTGGTCGTCATCGAGAACAAGGGAATGACGGATAACGAACAAGACTCCACATGGGCGATTCTGACTCGAGACCCAACCGTCACAGATACTCTCAGCCCTATCGCTAAGAAACAGAACCCGAAGAATCAGTCGCGGCTTGTTGTATGGACCGACGATTGCAGCAATCTCATGGAAGTACTGCGGTAACTCGTACGAATGCTGTTGTGCAGGCTCGCGTGGGATCGCAAAACGAGCACTTGCCACCTATCAAGCCCTAGGACTCGCACTTCACCGGCACATCTCCATAGGCATGAACCTCGTCGCAGATTCGCTTGAGAACAGCCATAGGGTCGTTGGAGGCCTGGGCGAATCGATCGCTATCGATTACCAGAGGAGCACCGATCACAACCAATGGAGCCCCATAACTCGGAGTACTGATCGCTTGCTCGAGCGATAGTCCACCAACCGCCTGAACGGGAACAGACACGGCATCCACGATCTGCCGAAGCTCATCCAAAGGATTGGGAGGTCGTTTGCCTGCAGCAGCAATTCCTCTGCGTTCGTCATAACCGATATGGTGGATGATGTAACCGCAACCGAGATCCTCTAGCCGTTTAGCACCGTCAACCATCGAGATATAGCCCAAATTATCGCCCATGACTCCGATTCCGTAGTCCCGCCCAGCTTTGACGACGCATTTGATCGTCTCTTCATGAGCACGGGCCATGACGACGACATGCGTCGCACCCGCTTTCGCCATCATCTCCGCTTCCAAATAGCCTCCATCCATAGTTTTCAAATCAGCGATGAGAGGGGTATTCAGGAAGCGTTCACGCAATCCACGAATCGCTCGCAATCCCTCCGCTAAGATCAATGGCGTGCCAGCCTCGAGCCAATCGACACCAACTTTCATGGCTTGTTCGGCCGTTGCCAACGCCCCATCGAGATTGGTCAAATCCAACGAAATCTGAACTTTGGTTTTCATGCTACACGACGGTCACTTGCTAGACGGACTGAATCTGCGGGGCGGATTTTTTGTCAAGGCACGCTGCGATCTGCCGAACGGCTTGTCGCAATCGAGCTTCATTCTCGACCAAGGACATGCGTAGGAAGCCTTCACCCGCAGGACCAAATCCTCCGCCAGGACTAACCGCCACGTTTCCTTGTTCCAATAGATGCATCGCAAAATCGATTGAGTTCATCTGCGACGCCCATGGCTCAGGAATTTTCGCCCAAACGAACATTCCTGCACGCGGCACTGCGGCCACCCAACCCAAACGATGCAACCCTTCGATCAATACATCGCGCCGACCTTGATAGATCAAACTCTGTTTTTCCACAGTCGCTTCGGTGTCACGCAAAGCGACAATCGCTGCAATCTGGATTGCTTGAAACATCCCGTAATCGTAGTAACCCTTGATGGTCGCTAGCCCGCGGATCATTTCGGAATTACCGGAGCAGAACCCAATACGCCAGCCGGCCATGTTGTACCCTTTGCTCATGGTCGTAAACTCGACCCCTACATCCTTGGCTCCCGGCGCGGACAAAAACGATGGTGGGACATATCCATCGTATGCAACATCAGCATATGCAAAGTCGCTGATGACCATCAATCCATAACGCTTGGCCAACTTCACCACGTCAACAAAGAACTCCGGTTCCACCGTCACTGTCGATGGGTTGTGCGGATAATTGATGATCAGTAACTTCGGTCGTGGATAAAAATGCTCGCAGGTGTATGCGATGTTCGACAAGTACTTCTCGGTGTTGGCTACATCGAGCGACACGACATTCCCCGAGGCCAAGACCACTCCATACATGTGTACTGGAAAGAATGGCGCTGGAATGATCGCCGTGTCACCGGCTCCCATCAGCGCTAACAACATGTGCGAGAAACCTTCTTTCGAGCCCAAGCACGTAATTGTTTCCGTTTCGGGATCCAGTCGCACGCCGTACTTGCGCAAGTACTTGCTGGTCAACTCGCGGCGAAGATTTAATATCCCATTACTCTTGGAATACCCGTGGTTTCGAACATCATGGGCGGCCTCGGAAAGTTTTTCGATCACCATCGGATCAGGAGGATCCGATGGGTTCCCCATCCCCAGGTCGATTACATCCTGACCCGCGCGACGCTTCTGGTACAGAAGGCCATTTATCCGTCCAAACAAGTATGGCGGAAGCCGGTGAACGCGGGGGGCAAACTCCACTCGGAACGGTACGTCAGTCATTTCAAATCCACAGGTCGGATCAAGGTGCACGGAGCCGATAGCTACTCATCGAAAAACCGGTCGCCGAAACAGCAACCGGTTCTTAACTCATAAGATACGCTTCCCGGCGACACAACGGAAGATGCTGCTATCGTCGGAAACGCCAGCTATCCACCGATAGCCGGCCATGCTCTATCCCCAAAGCTTATGCTGCCTGCTTGAGGAACCCTTCGAGCATTTTTGCTCGAACAGGATTCTGGAGTTTTGCAACCGCTTTGGCTTCGATTTGACGTACCCGTTCGCGAGTAACCTTGAAGATCCGCCCTACCTCTTCCAACGTGTAGGAGTAACCATCGGTCAGACCGTAGCGAAGCCGGATGATTTCACGCTCGCGATAGGTCAATGTCTTCAGGAGGGAATCGATCCGATCCCGCAGCACCCCATTCCCAGCATTTCGAATAGGATTATCACTCGACGGATCTTCGATAAATTCGCCGAACGCGTTGTCTTCCCCTTCGCCCACCGGACGATCCAAACTAATGGGATGACGCCCGATATCGAGAACACGTTGCACTTCCTCGACGTTGATCTCCGCAACCTCTGCGATTTCATGAACGCTCGGCTCTCGGCGAAGCTGCTGTGTTAATCGTTTCTGGATGTTTCGCAACTTCGAGAGAACATCGATCATGTGCACCGGAATACGTATCGTGCGTGCTTGATCGGCGATCGCGCGTGTTATCGCTTGGCGAATCCACCACGTCGCATATGTAGAAAATTTGAACCCACGTCGGTACTCGTATTTATCGACCGCTCGCATGAGTCCCGTGTTCCCTTCTTGAATGAGATCCAAGAAGCTCAGACCTCGATTGCGATACTTCTTTGCGATGGAAACAACTAAACGCAGATTACCGCTCGAGAGCTGCCGTTTGACCGCTTCGTACTCCTTGAAATTTCGCCGAAACTCTTCAACGCGTGCTCGAAGAGAACGGGGGCTCTCCTGCGTCGTCATGATCAAATGCCGTAATTCCGAACGAAATCGATTCAGCTCTGTCGGATTGGACTGCGTTTGCTGCAAGTATCCAATGCGGGCTTGCAGGAAATCCACGCGCTGCGAGTACTGCTCCAGCTGCCGCATCAAGGGAATAACACGACGCGACCGAAGCGACAATTCTTCAACGAGAACGAGCGACTTCAATCGCCGCCGCTGATAGCTTCGTCGAGCTTCATTGCGGTCTGCTTCGGAGGTACTCTTGCGCACGATGCTCTGGAAATCGCGACGATTCTCATCCATGAGCATATCGAGCGTTCTCAGATTGTGCGGCATCCGCGCGCTGACTTGCTCCTTGGTCAATCGCTCCGTCAACGAAACCTTGATCGTGCGATCGAAAGGCAATATACCTGCTGCAACCTTGCGAAGAATCTCGACGGTATGCCGTAGTGCGAAATCATTTCCGAGAACGGCTCGACGGAACTTCCGACGGGTGATTTCAATTTTTTTCGCTAAGGAAATCTCTTGCTCGCGGCTCAGCAAGGGAATCTCGCACATTTGGCTCAAATACAGCCGTATCGGGTCGTTAGTGAGCCTGCTGTTCTCACTGGTGGTAAGGGGCATCGAAGCGGTCTCCAACGTACTTTCCGAATCATCCATCGAGGCATCGGAGTCGCCACCGCGATAGATCCGGAGATTGGGGGCCTGAGCAAGATCCGCTTGATCGATGATTTCGACGCCAGCTTGCTCGAGCGCCACGAGCATCTCGTCCAATTGCTCGGCGGTGTTGGCTTCATCAGGCAAATAGCCGCTGACCTGCTCGTACGTCACATAGCCTTGCTCACGGCCCAGTGAAACCAATTGCTGCAGATCGAGAGATTGCATTTCCACGTGTTCAACTCCTTTTGACAACGGTGCGATGAGTGTTGACGGTACTCACATCCAATGCGTTACCGCTGGGTCAACAACTCGAAAAATCATTCTTCCATTCGGATAATCCCGTGACGGATCTTGGCATCCTGCAGAACGCTCTGAAGCAGTTCTAACTCCGATTTCGGATCGAGATCTTTCTTCTCGAGCGTTCGAAGCCGCGAGCGATGATGGGCGACATCTTCCTGAGTTCCCAAATGCTCGCACAAGGAATGTAATCGTTCTTCTGCAGTCATGGTGGACTTCGCTGACTTCTTAGCAGCGTGAGTTTCCAAACTGACCAACAGACTTTTGAGTCGTGGCTCCTCGGTGGCTGACATCACACTCGGAAAATCAAGCGGATGGCCATCCAACTCTAAATCCAGGTAGAGCTGAAATACATGCTTCGCCGTCGAACTCTGGAGATTGTCGACCGGGAATCGTTCAATCGCGAACGAGATCAACTCGGGGTGAAGCACTAATATCTCGAGCAATTCACACTCGATCGGGAGCAACTCGCTGTATCGATACTCTACCGAGGCAATGCTGGACACCGCTGTCGCGGGTACACCCCCGTTCTCGAGAGAACCTCGCTGCATGCTTTGAAACGCGGACTCTGAACCAGCGTTCCCAGCCGCAGCCTTCGTCGCTTCGGAACCTTGGTTCGCTTGCTTTCGGAATTGCTCGATCTGCTTGGCTCGCTGGCGAATTGCATCCAGCCTCAGCCGAATTTCCGTTTGCTCAATCCCGAATTGCCGCCCCAGCCGAACCAGGATCTGGTCCTGACGTAGCCGAGCCCCGTCATTCTCAAGCAACCCCTGCTGGGATACTCGCGCTAAAGAAGAAAGGATGTCTTCGAGCGCAACGTTGGCGCGATGCGTGTCCAGCAGCGGATCAAAGCCTTTGCACACCGTTCGAATCTTGTGCTCCAACGCATCGATGGCACCCGAAATCAACCCCTTCAATTTATCGCCACCAAACCGGAGCAAATAATCACACGGATCCAAACCATCCGGAAGCGTGAGGATTCGCAAATCCATCTGCGCTGCAATGAACAACTCTAGAATCTCACCAGTGCGCCGCTGACCCGCTTCATCTCCATCGAGAAGCAGCACCACAGAATCGCAATATCGCTTTAGTAACTTGATATGGTTTTCCCCGAGCGCAGTACCGCAACATGCAACGGTGTTCGTAATCCCATGCTGAAAGGCCATAATGACGTCGGTATAACCCTCCATCACGATCGCCTGCCTCGTTCGGCTCATCGTGTCCCGAGCGTGATCCAATGCGTAGAGAGTCTGATTTTTGTGATACAGCCTCGTCTCGTTGCAATTGATGTACTTCGCACCTTCGGTCGCCCCCGGCAAAATCCGCCCGCCAACCGCAACCGGACGCCCCTGAGGATCATTGATCGGGAAAAGGACACGCCCCCGGAATCGGTCGAATCGCGTTCCTCGTTCGCTGCGTGCCGCAAGCCCCACGGACTCCAAATGCTCAACCGATTGACCGGCCCTCGCTCCGCGATCGAGTAGCCAAGACCATGACTCGGGAGCAAATCCGAGCTGAAACTTTTCAATCATGCTTGGCTCGATGCCGCGCTCACGAATATAGTCGCGGGCAACCGCAGCCTCGGGCGACTCGACAAAGCTTCGATGGTACTCGGCCACCGCCCATTGCATCGCCTGATACAGACCACGCTTGTCCTCACCTGAATCCCAATTCCCTCGCCCCTTGCGCTCTTCGAGCGTGATCCCAGCACGATCCGCTAACATGCGGAGAGCTTCAGGAAATGTCACCCCTTCCTTCTGCATGACAAAACTAAAAACATCACCACCCAGATCACATACCCAGCATTTCCAACTCTGGCGGTCTGGATTGACCTGCATGCTCGGATGCCGATCATCGTGCCAAGGGCAACGAGCTACGAAACCACGACCCTGCCTTCGCAACTCCAGATAGCTGCCGACGACATCGACAATATTGACCGCAAGGCGAACGCGATCTTTGGTAGCGTTGTCGAAGTGGATTACCACGTGGTCTCCTAAAATTTGGGTTTACTGCGAATTTGCGATTTGATATCAGTTCGCGTCGTCCCAAGCCCCCACCAGCGTTGCTCTGCGGTACTGCAACCGCAAACTCACGATCGGGGGATTATACCCTTGAGTTGCTAACCAGTTGCCATTTTTTTCGGGAGCAGTCGATTGCTACAACTTGGCCTCAAGAGGACACCCCGCTCCCGTAGCACGTTGGGAAACCAACCCGACGGGAAACAAAATCCTCTACACGCCAAACCCTGTGGCTTTAGTCAACATTCTCGCTGCCAAAAACCGAGGCAACCTTGAGAGACTGCAACGGAACTTTTGTGCAGGTTTACGGGAAGTAGGTTTGCTGGATTGGGTGCAGAATTGGGTCCGTCCGCGTCCAGCGCCGAGCCATCCATAGCTCGGGGAAAGAGTATGCCCAACCCCTAGGGGGACCGTCAACTCCAGTTCCGCCATTTTATCGAGATTCCGGAAACTCTACAA
>Ga0194130_10007675_pt1 | contig 11779 bp, 9 predicted proteins | sample TA2KigsurfametaG_FD_160084 | JGI IMG/M metagenome (GOLD analysis project Ga0194130, IMG submission 160084) | Freshwater microbial communities from Lake Tanganyika, Tanzania - TA2015050 Kigoma 12 surface | ecosystem: Environmental > Aquatic > Freshwater > Lake | place: Tanzania: Lake Tanganyika... | reverse complement strand
AATTTCGGCCCCCAGCATCCGGCGGCGCATGGCGTGTTGCGCTTGGTGTTGGAGCTTGATGGCGAGGTGATTCAGCGCGCCGACCCGCATATCGGCTTGTTGCACCGTGCGACAGAGAAGCTGGCCGAGACCCGTACCTTTTTGCAATCCGTGCCTTATATGGATCGGCTCGACTATGTGTCGATGATGTGCAACGAGCACGCCTATGTCATGGCGATCGAGAAGTTGCTGGGCGTCGAGGTGCCGCTGCGTGCACAGTACATCCGGGTCATGTTTGACGAGATCACCCGCATTCTGAATCACCTGTTGTGGTTGGGCGCGCATGCGCTCGATGTAGGCGCAATGGGTGTGTTCTTGTACGCCTTCCGCGAGCGTGAAGATTTGATGGATTGCTACGAGGCAGTATCCGGTGCGCGTCTTCACGCGGCTTACTATCGTCCGGGCGGTGTATATCGCGATCTGCCTGATGTCATGCCGCAGTACAAGGCTTCGCTGGTGCGAAATGACAAAGCGATCGCCAAGCTGAACGAGAACCGCCAGGGGTCGCTGCTCGACTTTATTGAAGACTTTACCAACCGCTTCCCAACCTATGTTGACGAGTACGAGACGCTGCTCACCGATAACCGTATCTGGAAGCAGCGACTCGTAGGTATTGGTGTAGTGTCACCCGAGCAAGCGTTGGCCAATGGGTTTACCGGGCCGATGTTGCGAGGCTCCGGCATCGCATGGGATTTGCGCAAGCAGCAACCCTATGAAGTGTACGACCTGGTCGATTTCGATATCCCTGTCGGCGTGAATGGTGATTGTTACGATCGTTATCTGGTGCGGGTGGAAGAGATGCGCCAATCTAATCGCATCATCAAGCAATGCATCGAGTGGTTACGCAATCACCCCGGACCGGTGATGACCGACAACCACAAGGTGGCGCCGCCATCGCGGGTTGACATGAAATCCAACATGGAAGAGCTAATCCATCACTTCAAGCTCTTTACCGAAGGCTTTAATGTGCCGGTGGGTGAGGCGTATACATCGGTTGAGCACCCCAAGGGCGAGTTTGGTATTTACCTTGTATCTGATGGTGCAAACAAGCCGTATCGATTAAAGATTCGTGCGCCAGGGTTCGCACATTTGCAAGGTTTGAATGAGATGGCCAGTGGTCACATGATTGCCGATGCAGTCACTATCATCGGCACGCAAGATATTGTATTCGGCGAGATCGATCGCTGAGGCGAAATAAACCATGATCGAGGCAGAACAGCGCATGTTGTTGTCACCAGACGCGTATAAAAAGATTGACCACGAGCTGGCCAAGTTCCCTGCTGATCAAAAGCAGTCGGCTGTGATGGCGGCGCTCGCGATTGCGCAGGACGAAAAAGGCTGGCTATCACCCGAAGTCATTCAAGATGTCGCTGGCTACCTTGAAATGCCTGCGATTGCGGTGCAAGAAGTGGCCACTTTTTACACCATGTACAACCTCAAGCCGGTCGGCAAATACAAGCTGACCATTTGCACGAACCTGCCGTGCCAGTTAACGCAGGGCGATCGCGCAGCGGCCTATCTGAAACAAAAGCTGGGTATTGATTTCACCGAAACCACGCCGGACGGCCTGTTTACTTTGCAAGAAGGCGAGTGCATGGGTGCGTGCGGTGACTCACCTGTCATGCTGGTGAATAACAAACGTATGTGCAGTTTCATGTCGAATGAAGAAATCGATGCGCTGATCGAGGAACTGAAGCGATGACTAGTCTTCATGACCGCCATATTCAGCCGCTGATCCTCGCAGGTCTGGATGGCAGCAACTGGCAACTCGCTGATTACGTCAAGCGTGGTGGCTACTCGGCTTTGCGTCGTATTCTTACCGAGGGCATCACGCCTGAGCAAGTGATCGCCGATCTGAAAGCCTCGGCATTGCGCGGTCGAGGTGGCGCGGGTTTCCCAACCGGCTTGAAGTGGAGCTTCATGCCGCGCGCATTCCCCGGTCAAAAATACTTGGTCTGCAATTCCGATGAAGGCGAGCCGGGCACGTTCAAAGATCGCGACATCCTGCGCTACAACCCGCACACCGTGATCGAGGGTATGGCAATCGGTGCGCATGCCATGGGTATCACCGTCGGCTACAACTACATCCACGGTGAAGTGTGGGATGTGTACGAGCGATTCGAGCAAGCCCTGGAAGAGGCGCGTGCGGCTGGTTTCCTCGGCGACAAAATTCTTGGCACTGATTTCTCATTTCAGCTGCACGCGTTTCATGGTTATGGCGCCTACATCTGCGGTGAAGAGACTGCGCTGCTTGAATCGATCGAAGGTAAAAAAGGTCAGCCGCGTTTCAAGCCACCGTTCCCGGCCAGCTATGGTTTGTACGGCAAGCCGACCACCATCAACAACACTGAAACCTTCGCATCGGTACCGTTCATCATGAACGTCGGTGCTGAGGCTTATCTTGCGCTCGGCAAGCCCAACAATGGTGGCACCAAGATATTTTCTGTGTCGGGTGATGTCGCGCGCCCCGGTAATTATGAAGTGCCGCTCGGTACGCCGTTTGCAAAATTGCTTGAGTTGGCAGGTGGCATGCGCGACGGTAAAAAGATCAAAGGTGTTATCCCGGGTGGCTCATCGATGCCGGTGATTCGCGGTGATCTGATGATGCAAACCGATATGGACTACGACTCGATCGCCAAAGCGGGATCGATGTTGGGCTCGGGTGCGGTGATCGTGATGAATGAAGAGCGCTGCATGGTGAAGTCGTTGCTGCGTCTCTCTTATTTTTATTACGAAGAATCCTGCGGTCAGTGCACGCCGTGCCGTGAGGGCACGGGCTGGTTGTACCGGATGGTGCACCGTATCGAACATGGTGAGGGTCGCCCGGGCGATCTCGATACCTTGCTATCAGTATGCGATGGGATTCAGGGCCGCACGATTTGTGCGCTGGGTGATGCGGCGGCCATGCCGGTGCGGGCCATGATCAAGAATTACACCGATGAGTTTGCGTATCACATCGAGCACAAGCGTTGCATGGTGCCCACTTATGTCTGAGCGTAACTATCATGCTTGAAATTGAGATAGACGGTAAGAAGGTCGAGGTGCCCGAGGGCAGCATGGTGATGGATGCTGCCAATCGGTTGGGTACCTACATTCCGCATTTTTGTTATCACAAGAAATTGTCGATCGCGGCTAACTGCCGCATGTGTCTGGTCGAGGTAGAGAAAGCACCGAAAGCACTGCCCGCTTGTGCAACGCCGGTCACGCAGGGTATGGTGGTTCGCACTCATAGCGAGAAAGCGGTCCAGGCACAGAAGGATGTGATGCAGTTCTTGCTGATTAATCATCCGCTCGATTGCCCGATTTGTGATCAGGGTGGTGAGTGCCAGTTACAAGATTTGGCGGTCGGTTATGGGCCTTCATCTTCTCGCTATCAAGAAGAAAAGCGAGTGGTACACGCCAAGGAAGCGGGGCCGTTGATCTCGATGAAAGAGATGAGCCGCTGCATTCACTGTACCCGCTGTGTTCGCTTTGGCCAAGAGGTTGCGGGCGTGATGGAATTCGGTATGTTGGGCCGTGGCGAGCATTCTGAAATCAGCAGCTTCGTCAATGGTGCGGTCAGCTCCGAACTCTCCGGCAACATGATCGACTTGTGCCCAGTGGGTGCGCTGACGTCCAAGCCTTTTCGTTACAGCGCTCGCACCTGGGAGCTGTCGCGTCGTAAATCAGTCAGTCCGCACGATAGTCTCGGTGCTAACTTGATCGTTCAGGTCAAGGGTAACAAGGTGATGCGCGTGCTGCCGCTCGAGAACGAAGCGGTGAATGAGTGCTGGCTGTCTGATCGTGATCGCTTCGCTTACGAAGGCTTGAATAGCGAAGACCGTCTGACCACGCCAATGATCAAGCAGGGTGGTGAGTGGCAATCGGTTGATTGGCAAACTGCGCTGGAGTACGTTGCACAAGGTTTGCGCGGCATTCGTGATCAGCATGGCGCAGATGCGATTGCTTCGGTTGCAGCGCCGTACGCCACTTTGGAAGAGCTCACACTACTTGCCAAGCTGACGCGTGGTCTCGGCTCTGATCATATTGATTTCCGTCTGCGTCAAAGCGCCGCGATTTCAGACGCGACCTTCGTGCCTTGGCTCGGCATGCCGATTGCCGAAGTCAGCCAGCTACGCCGCGTATTCGTGATTGGCTCGCATCTGCGTAAAGACCACCCGTTGCTGACGGCCAGACTGCGAGCAGCCGTGCAGCGTAGCGGTGCGCAGTTGTCACTGCTGAACACCAATGAGGGTATGCCACTGATGGCGGTTGCGAACCAGTTGATCGCAGCACCGTCTGATTGGGTGCGGCAACTCGCCGAAGTCGCGACCGCAGTCGCGCAGGCAAAAAATATCAGCGTGCCCACAGAGTTCGGCAAGCTCAAGCCCTCGAGCACCGCTGTGTCAATCGCGAACAGCTTGATGTCCGGTGAACCGCGTGCCGTGCTGCTTGGTAATGCCGCCGCGCATCACCCGCAGACTGCGCAATTGCATGCGTTGGCGCAATGGATTGCGCAGCATACCGATGCCAAGTTTGGTTATCTGACCGAGGCTGCCAACACGGTGGGCGGCTACCTTGCTAATGCCCTGCCGGCGGATCGTTCGGTCGCGCAAAGTTTTTTCGATCAACCGAAGAAGGCTTATTTAGTCTTGCATGCGGAGCCTGAACTCGATTGCGCCAATCCACATCAAGCACGTGCCGCACTCGATCAGGCCGAGATGGTTGTCGTGATGTCGCCGTACCAGCACGGTATGGACTACGCCGATGTGTTGTTGCCAGTGTCGCCGTTCTCGGAAACATCGGGCACCTTCGTCAATACCGAGGGTCGTGTACAAGGCTTCAATGGCAGCACGCGGCCACTGGCCGACACTCGTCCGGCTTGGAAGGTGCTTCGCGTGCTCGGCAACCTGCTTTCACTCGGCGGCTTCAACTACGAAAGCTCGGAAGATATTCGCGCTGAGTTGCTCGGCGCGCGCAGTATTGATGCGGTCGATGTGTCTGGCCGCCTGAATAATCTATGCGATGTGTCGCTGCCGACCCCGGCCGCGGAAAGTACTGAACCAGAACGCGCGGCCGATGTGCCTCTGTATTTCACCGATGCCATGGTGCGTCGTGCAACTTCGTTGCAGCAGACTGCCGATGCACGACCACCGCGCGCAGTACTCTCGATGAGTCTGGCGCAAAAAATTGGTGTGGCTGACGGTGAGCAAGTACGGATCAAGCAGGGCAGTGGTAGTGCGTTGCTAGCGTGTGCGATTGACGCCAGCCAGCCCGCGCAGGTGGTGCGCATCGCCGCTGGCCATCGTGATACTTCTACGTTGGGCCCGATGTTTGGTGCGATTTCGGTGGAGAAGGCCTGATGGATTTGCTCAGCCAACTCACCACCACTGGCGAGGCACTGCTCGGCCCGTGGTGGCCGATCGCCTGGAATCTGATCAAGATCGTCGCGATTGTGCTGCCGTTGATGGGTTGCGTTGCCTACCTCACGCTGTGGGAGCGCAAGATGATCGGCTGGATGCACGTACGACTCGGACCCAACCGCGTCGGACCCGCCGGATTGCTACAACCCATTGCAGATGCGCTGAAGTTGCTGCTGAAAGAAATCGTTGTGCCGGCGAAGGCGAACAAAGGCTTGTTCGTTCTCGCACCAGTGATGACCATTATGCCGGCGTTAGCGGCGTGGGCCGTGGTGCCGTTCGGTCCGGATAAAGCGCTCGCGAACATCAATGCGGGTTTGTTGTTCTTGATGGCGATTACCTCGCTTGAAGTGTATGGCGTGATCGTTGCCGGCTGGGCCTCGAATTCGAAATATGCATTCCTCGGTGCGATGCGTGCGTCGGCACAGATGGTGTCCTACGAGATTGCGATGGGCTTCGTTCTGGTGATTGTGCTGATGGTATCCGGCAGTTTGAATCTGTCGGAAATCGTGGGTGGTCAGCTCAAGGGCATGGGTGCCAACATGGGCCTGAATTTCTTGTCCTGGAACTGGCTACCCCTGTTACCTATGTTTGGTGTTTACATCATCTCTGGCATCGCCGAGACCTCGCGTCATCCGTTTGATGTAGTTGAGGGTGAATCTGAAATCGTGGCTGGCCACATGGTTGAATACTCCGGCATGTCATTCGCGATGTTCTTCCTTGCTGAATACGCCAACATGATTCTGATTTCCATGTTGGCTACGCTGATGTTCCTTGGCGGCTGGGGTGCGCCGCTGGCGATTCTGGATTTCATTCCGGGCTGGATCTGGCTCGGCATCAAGACCTTCTTTGTAGTCTCGATTTTTATCTGGGTACGTGCGTCTTTCCCGCGCTACCGCTACGACCAGATCATGCGACTGGGTTGGAAAATATTCATTCCACTTACGGTGGTTTATTTGGTGATTGTCGCGGTCTGGATGCAGACCGCCTGGAATATTTGGAATTAAGCGAGGCGTAACCATGGAAGCGATCAAAGATTTCCTCGGTAGCCTGATGCTGCGCGAGTTGTTCAAGGGTCTGGCGTTGACTGGCCGCTATATGTTCTCGCGCAAAATCACGGTGCAGTTCCCGGAAGAGAAAACGCCGATGTCGCCGCGCTTTCGCGGGCTGCACGCGTTGCGCCGTTATCCGAATGGTGAAGAGCGCTGTATTGCATGCAAGCTGTGTGAGGCGGTATGCCCTGCGATGGCAATCAGTATCGAATCCGAGCAGCGCGAAGATGGTACGCGTCGTACCACGCGTTACGACATCGATCTGACCAAATGTATTTTCTGCGGATTTTGTGAAGAATCCTGCCCGGTCGATTCGATCGTCGAGACGCATATTCTCGAATATCACGGCGAGAAGCGTGGCGATCTTTACTACACCAAGAATATGTTGCTGGCGATAGGCGATCGTTACGAAGCCGAGATTGCAGCCAACCGAGCCGCTGACGCCCGCTACCGCTAAACCGATGATGAATGCCACTACCCTGTTGTTCTACGCGTTTGCTTCACTGCTGGTATTTGCAGCGTTGCGCGTGGTGACTGACCGCAATCCGGTGCATGCTGCGCTGTATTTGATTATGTCCTTCTTTTCAGCTTCAGCGATCTGGATGCTGCTGAAAGCCGAGTTTCTCGCCATCGTATTAGTGCTGGTCTACGTCGGCGCGGTGATGGTGCTGTTTCTGTTCGTAGTAATGATGCTCGATATTGATATGGCGAAATTGCGCGCCGGTATCTGGGGGCATCTGCCATTTGCAGTAACAATTGGTGGTGTGATCGCGCTCGAGATGGCGGCGGTGCTGGTGAACGCCTTCATCAGTCAGCCGGAGCCAACCGCAGCTGGCAACATCGGCGATACCAAGGCGCTGGGCAAATTGATCTACACCCACTACCTTTATCCGTTCGAGATTGCTTCGATCATCTTGTTGGCAGCGATGGTGGCTGCGGTCGCGCTGACTTTGCGACGTCGCAAAGATCGAAAATATTTTGATCCCGGCCTCGCCGTGAAGACGCGCCGTAGCGACCGAGTGCGTATCGTCAGCATGGCGCCTGAATCGAATCGGGCTGGTGCGGCGGACCCTTCCACGGCCTCAGCCGCCGAGAAAGCCTGATGCCGCTATGAACCTGACCCTAGCCCATTTTCTGGCGCTCGGCGCGATTCTGTTTGCCATTTCGGTGGTGGGCATTTTTTTGAATCGTCGAAATGTGATCATCCTGCTGATGGCGATCGAGTTGATGCTGCTGTCGGTGAACATGAATTTCATCGCCTTCTCGCATTATCTTGGCGATGCAGCCGGGCAAATTTTTGTGTTTTTCATTTTGACTGTCGCGGCGGCAGAGTCCGCGATTGGTTTGGCAATTCTGGTGGTTTTGTTCCGTAACCTGAACACCATCAATGTGGAAGAACTCGATCGGCTCAAAGGCTGATCTGATAGATACCAGACAAGGTTCACATGGCAGCGCAACTCAACCCCGATCTTCTGCTTGCAGTGCCGTTGGCGCCGCTGGCAGGGTCCATGATCGCTGGTCTGTTCGGCACACGCTTTTTCGGCAATCTGATCGGCCGAGGCGTCTCGCATACGGTGACGATTTTAGGTGTGCTGCTGGCATTTTTGATTTCAGCCCACACGCTCAGCCTGGTGATTGAAGGCGCACACTACAACGCCACGGTATATACCTGGATGGCACTTGGTGATTTGAAGTTCGAGATCGGTTTTCTGGTCGACAGCCTGACCGCGATGATGATGTGCGTCGTGACCTTCGTCTCGCTGATGGTGCATATATACACTATTGGCTACATGCACGATGATGAGGGCTATAACCGGTTCTTTTCCTACATCTCTCTGTTTACCTTTGCGATGTTGATGCTTGTCATGAGCAACAACTTCCTGCAACTCTTCTTTGGCTGGGAAGCAGTTGGTTTGGTGTCTTATTTGTTGATTGGCTTTTGGTTTAAGCGGCCGAGCGCAATCTTTGCCAACATGAAGGCATTTCTGGTCAACAGGGTCGGCGACTTCGGTTTTATTCTCGGCATCGGACTGTTACTCGCATACGCCGGATCGATGAGCTACGCCGACGTGTTTGCCAAGCGCGAGGCAATCGCCGAGCTCACGCTACCGGGTACGGACTGGTCATTGATGACAGTGGCTTGTATCTGCTTGTTTATTGGTGCAATGGGTAAGTCGGCGCAATTTCCACTGCATGTGTGGTTACCGGATTCAATGGAAGGCCCAACGCCAATCTCGGCCCTGATCCACGCCGCTACGATGGTGACCGCGGGCATTTTTATGGTGGCGCGCATGTCACCGTTGTTCGAGTTATCGGAGACGGCCTTATCGTTCGTGCTGATAATCGGCGCCATCACCGCTCTGTTCATGGGTTTTCTGGGAATTATTCAAAACGACATCAAGCGCGTGGTGGCCTACTCCACGCTATCGCAGCTCGGTTACATGACGGTGGCTCTCGGCGCGTCGGCCTACTCGGTGGCCGTGTTTCATTTGATGACGCACGCTTTCTTCAAAGCCTTGTTGTTCCTCGGCGCCGGCGCAGTCATTATCGGCATGCATCACGACCAAGATATCCGAAACATGGGCGGATTATCCAAGTACATGCCGGTGACTTGGATGACCAGTTTGCTTGGGTCGCTCGCGCTCATCGGCACGCCGTTCTTTTCCGGTTTCTATTCCAAGGACTCCATCATCGAAGCGGTACATGCGACGCATATTCCCGGTGCAGAATTTGCGCTATTCGCAGTACTGGCGGGGGTGTTCGTTACCGCGTTTTATTCATTCCGCATGTACTTTCTGGTATTTCACGGCGAGGAACGTTTCGGCAAGCAGCATGCAGACGGACATGATGATCACGGCGAGCACCATGGTCTCGCACCCGGCCAAAAGCCGCACGAAGCGCCGTGGGTGGTGACTCTGCCTTTGGTGCTACTCGCGATACCTTCGATCTTCATCGGGTTCATCACCATCGGCCCGATGTTGTTCGGTGATTTTTTCAAAGGCGTCATTTTTGTCAGCAGCAAGCATGCGGCCATGGCCGAGCTGACCAAGGTATTCCATGGGCCGACCGAAATGGCGATTCATGTACTGACCACCGCGCCATTCTGGTTGGCGGTGGCTGGTGTGGCGAGTGCCTATTACTGTTACATGATCAATCCGCGTGTACCCGCCTGGTTCTACGATACATTCAAGAGCGTGCATACGCTGCTCGATAACAAATACTACATGGACAAAATCAACGAGCTGGTATTCGCTGCCGGTGCGCGTGGCGTTGGGCGTGGCTTGTCAAAAGTGGGCGATCAAACCGTGATCGACGGCGTCTTGGTGAACGGTAGCGCGCAGGTGGTTGGCTGGTTCTCGGGCATCACACGCACTTTGCAAACGGGTTACATCTACCACTACGCATTCACCATGATTCTCGCAGTGGCGATCTATCTCGGCTACTTGCTGATGTCCGCATAATTTTTTTTCAAGACTGCCCCGCACCCCGAAACAGAGCACACCCCATGATGCAACCCATGACACCTCTACTTAGCCTCGCGATCTGGGTGCCGATCATCTTTGGTGTATTGGTGCTGATGAAGGGCGGTGAGCATCGCGTCGCGCAGGCACGGCTGCTTGCCTTGATAGGCTCGCTGGTCAGTTTCATGATTACGCTGCTGATCGTGCTCGGATTTAACCCCGCGGCGCATGGCATGCATTTTGTCGAGAAGCTGCCTTGGATTCCGCGCTTCAATGTGTTTTACCACCTCGGTATTGACGGCCTATCGTTATGGTTTATTCCGCTGACAGCCTTCATTACGGTGCTGGTGGTGATCGCTGGCTGGGAAGTCATTGAAAAGCGCGTTGCGCAGTACATGGGTGCTTTCCTGATTCTGTCGGGCGCGATGATTGGTGTGTTCTGCGCCGTCGATGCTTTGCTGTTTTTCGTGTTCTTCGAGGCGACGCTGATACCCATGTTCATCATCATCGGTGTCTGGGGCGGTCCACGTCGCGTCTACGCGGCGATCAAGTTCTTCCTTTACACCTTCCTCGGTTCGCTGATGATGCTGGTGGCGCTGATCTGGTTGTACTTCCAGTCAGGCAGCTTCGATATCCTGGCGTGGCACAAACTGCCGATTCCACTGGAAGCACAAATCTGGGTGTTCCTGGCGTTTTTACTGGCGTTTGCAGTCAAAGTACCGATGTGGCCGGTCCACACTTGGTTACCCGACGCGCACGTCGAAGCGCCCACAGGGGGGTCTGCGGTGCTGGCGGCCATTATGCTGAAGCTGGGCGGCTATGGTTTCCTGCGTTTCTCGTTACCAGTCACACCCGACGCCAGTCACGCGCTATCGGGCTTCATGATTGCACTGTCGCTGATTGCCGTGATTTATATCGGTCTGGTGGCGCTGGTGCAGGCTGATATGAAGAAGCTGGTTGCGTATTCTTCAATCGCTCACATGGGCTTCGTCACGCTTGGCTTCTTCGTGTTTGGCGAGATCGCAGTGCAAGGCGCGCTGATGCAGATGATCTCGCACGGTTTTGTGTCGGGTGCGATGTTTTTATGTATCGGTGTGTTGTATGACCGCATGCACTCGCGCCAAATTGCCGAATACGGCGGCGTGATCAATACCATGCCGCGTTTCGCTGCCTTGTTTGTGTTGTTCTCATTAGCTAATGCCGGCTTGCCGGGTACCTCGGGCTTCATCGGTGAATTCATGGTGATTCTGGGCGCGGTTGAATACAACTTTGCGATTGGCTTGTTGGCGGCAACCGCGTTGATTCTTGGTGCAGCTTACTCGCTGTGGCTGGTCAAGCGCGTAGTATTCGGCGACGTTGCCAACGAAAACGTAGCGACCTTGCAGGATTTGTCGATGCGTGAATTTTTCATCCTCGGTGTGCTCGCGATTGCGACCATCTGGATGGGTGTTTATCCAGCGCCGTTTACAGATCTCACTCAAACTTCGGTGGTCGATCTGCTACGGCATATTGCGATCAGCAAGATCCCGCAATAAGTCAGGAAATCCATATGACTGAGTTGAATGTCGAACTAGCGGGCGCAGAGATTTTTCTCGCAGTCGCGACCATGGTGGTGATGGTGGCAGGTTTGTTTGCCGATGAAGAAAAGACCCCACTCAGTCATCGACTGAGCTTGTTGGTGGTCGCGGTGACTGCATTCATCACCATCAGTGACTTTGTCGTTCCCGGATCTGTATACGCATTTGATCATGGTTATGTGCTCGACCCATTGGCCAGTTTGCTGAAATGCTGTGCGGCGGTGGCAACCTTTCTGACGCTGGTGTACGCA
>Ga0194130_10007673_pt1 | contig 11782 bp, 10 predicted proteins | sample TA2KigsurfametaG_FD_160084 | JGI IMG/M metagenome (GOLD analysis project Ga0194130, IMG submission 160084) | Freshwater microbial communities from Lake Tanganyika, Tanzania - TA2015050 Kigoma 12 surface | ecosystem: Environmental > Aquatic > Freshwater > Lake | place: Tanzania: Lake Tanganyika... | reverse complement strand
TTATAGCAAACTCACTAGCAAGGGTGTTATGCCTGAGAACACACTGATTAAGGACAATGACGTGATTATTGGCAAAGTCGTGCCTATTAAGGAGAATCGCAATGATCATACTAAGGTCATCAAGTTTCAGGATGAGAGCCACACATATCGCACTCGTGAGGAGTGTTACGTGGATAAGAACTACATCGACTGCAATGGCGACGGATACAGTTTCTGTAAGGTGCGTGTTCGCGCTTATCGCCAGCCGGTCATTGGTGACAAGTTGAGTTCTCGCCACGGACAAAAGGGCACTACTGGTGTCATTATGAATGAGGAGGATATGCCGTTTACAGCAGACGGCGTACGTCCAGATATCATCATCAACCCCCACGCCATCCCTTCACGAATGACTATTGCTCAACTTAAGGAGACGCTTCTCGGCAAGGTTCTCCTCCAAATTGGCATGTTTGGCGACGGAACCAGTTTCAATGATCTGTCTGTCGACTTCATTAGTAAGGAACTCACCAAGGTCGGCTTTGAGAAGCACGGCAATGAGGTGCTGATGAACGGAATGACTGGCGAGCAGATGGAGACGAGCGTGTTTATGGGACCAGCATTTTATCAGCGACTGAAGCACATGGTTAAGGATAAGCAGCACAGCCGCAGCATTGGACCGATGGTGGTACTCACACGTCAGCCGGCAGAGGGAAGATCTCGTGACGGTGGCCACAGATTCGGAGAGATGGAGCGTGATTGCACGATTTCACACGGAATCTCGCGATTTACAAAGGGACGTCTGTATGATTCGTCTGACAGGTTTCAGATTCATGTTTGTAATAAGTGCGGAATGACGGCGAGTTTCAACGATTACCGCGAGATTCACTTGTGTAAGACGTGTGACAACAGAACCGACTTCTCATACGTTGAGTTGCCTTACTCATGCAAACTGCTGTTTCAAGAACTGACAACGATGAATGTGTCGCCGAGGATTTTGACGGAACAGGCATGTTTGACATCGTCGAATTAAGAATAAAGCATTTGATTATCCGATATTTTTTGTTTAATAAGTATATAACATGTCAAGCATAGAGAGAAACCCTTCGTTTAAAAGAATGTCTCTTTTAGAGGCTAGACGCAGCGGATTAAACGCCGTCAAGAATGCCGGAAACTTACTTGTTCAAGACAAGACTGTCCCTGATTCATCCGAATTTGTGCGTTTTAAGAAGATGGTTGCTGTTACGCGGGATAGAAACGGAAAGAAGAAATTTGCTTAAATTAAAGAAGCAATTTGCTTAAAACAAAATAAAATATAGCAAAAATGTATAACATATATGCCAAAGTCGAGACGTTTAAGGAGAACTAAGAGAATGCGTATGCGAGGTGGAGATGTAACCGATGAAACTCCAACTACTGTAACCGATGAAACTCCAACTACTGTAACCGATGAAACTCCAACTACTGTGACTGATATTGCGTCGGATTCATCTATATCTGGAAACGACCAGCAGCCAGGTATGGCAAAAAAAGTAAAGGATGCTGCGACAAATGCCTTTGGAACTATTAAGAATTTAGGATCATCTTTTAAGAATTGGCTTGGATTCGGCGGAAAATCGCGAAAACACCGTAAATCTCGCAAAAATCATCCCCGCAAAACTCGCAAGAATCGCAAACATTAAACGCTAATTTCTATTTAAATGACTATTAAATTACTTATTTAATGGTCATTGCTGCCCTAATTGTGTGTGGAGTCATTTTAATCGTCGCATCTTTCGCAAAAGCCCTTTCACATTGCTGTTGTTTTAGCAATAAGTCGGTACAATATGTAAAGATATAACATACCTACTGACGCTAAATATGCGCGGTCCAACCCATGTTGTGTGTCTTCCACTAATTCATAATTGTCGAAATTAGTAAATCCTTCTCTCTTTTTTCGCTTAGCAGCAGCAGCCGCATCCTTCTTCTTTTGAGCCGCTGCTTCGGCATCTTGCTTCTTTTTTAACGCCGCATCACGTGCTTCCTGTTTCTTCTTTTCAGCCGCATCCCTCGCCTCCTTCTTCTTTTCAATTGCTGCCTCCTTCTTTTTCCGTGCCTCTTCTTCTCTCTGCTTCTTCTGTTCTTCTCTCGTCAACGCCGGTTTAAAAGCATCAGATTCTTTATAAGTCGGTTTCACGATTATCTTCTCATTCTTATTATTTGCCTCAATAACAGCAATCTCGTCGAGCGGCAGAAATCGTGTCTCACTGCCGACAGTTCCATCCTTACCAATAGTTTCAAGTGTTATTTCACGGCATGCCGGTTCGCTATCTTGAGAGAACGCCTTAAACATATCCATAGGATTAATCTTGTCAATATCACTCAGAATTCCTGGAATAAGACCCTCAAATGTGGTGAACTTATAGCCAATACCGCTGCTAATAAATGGGATCGCACCATCAGGTACATTGTCTATATACATATAACGGTCAACCAATTTGCCAGTGGCTTGGTCTTTACATTGTCCGCCTGTTTTTAAGAAGAAACGGTCTCCAAGTGGGCGTCCACCCTTGCTCTTGTTGGCATCACCTCTTCCCGTCACAAGCAACTCTACATAATTAATAATACCATTTATATCCTTACCAAGAGCGCTAATAGTCCCCGAATCGCTCATACCCAACTCTTCAGGTGTCTTAATATGCTCGTAATACTTATAATCGGGCCCAAGTAATTCTTCCTCCACTTTTTCGGCATCATTTAAAACATTTTGAAAGAAATTAGACATCTTTTAGTATAATATTGAGAGAATTTATTCGCTTGGTTCCTCATCAAAAGAAACATCATTTAAAGCATTTGCTTGGTCGTCGCCTTGTGCTTTTGCGTCGGTCACGGCACTCTCCACATTTGCCTTTGTTTCATCGGCGGTTGCTTTTGTTTCCTTTACAACAGACGTTAAGTTGTCGTGCTCTTTTTCGAGTGATGTAATCCTGCCTTGTGTGTCAGTTGAAGCGTCAACCAACTTATCAACAGCATCCTTCAGTGCCGCTATATTTCCGGCATTCTTATAAACCATCACTTTAATATCATCACCAGAATAGTCCTGATAATTTTCCAGCCCTTCTTTTTCAGTGGTTAATAAGTAATTTACTAAATAAGCAATTAGTAAACCCAAAAGAACAAACAATAAGAAGGACATTTATATAATAGAGCCAGTAAAAAATATGCCTACAGGCATATTAAAAATTGTTACACCATAACCCGAATATTGTTCACTCCGAATTGATCGGAACAATAACCGCACCAAATGCTTATTTTTCTCTCTTTCAAATATAACACAAAAATGCCTAAGATTAAACTCGAACAAGGTTCAGCAATGTTCAAATATAATGATATCGGAAATTATGGAAGTGATACATTTGGAGAATCAAGAGGACTTCCTATTTACCGTTGGACTAGTTGCGAATGCGATGATCCATCTCCTAAGTTCGCAACAGTTGTTTTTAAAGATGGACTCTCATCTTGTACAGACACAGCACATTACATTCCTGTTATTAAATCAACAATAAACAGTCGCAAAAATGATGGCTCATACACAAATGATGATAAATACAGTTATACAAATTCTCAGTATTTAAGAAGAAAATGTAGACTTTATAATAAAAATTTGCCGGCTAGTATTAGCACAGACGGCAAAAAAGTATATGGCAATTGTAGCGAAGATAAATCAGCGTGTGTCGGTGAAATTACTTATAAGCCAAATAACGCAAAATTCAGCACACAGGGAGCAGTATCCGGCGGAGAGAGACTCCTTCGCCTTAAATACAACACAATCACACGAGACATTAATGACAATTCAACATGTTGCCGCAGATATACAAGTGAAGCAACTCAAAACATCAACATCACTAAGAAAGAACAAGTTTGTGACAGAAGAATACACCTTCATCAACATCGCACAGTATGTGCCTAAAACACTGATTCTTGCTTGTTTTGAGAAAAAATAGACCCAAATCTCTTATTCCACTCAGAACACCTAACAATTTGTTGTCGTTTAAGTGCTTCTATTCTCTCCTTTTTCTTTCCCTGTTCAATGAGCGTTATTGTGTTGTTTATCGCCTCCAACTGTTGTTGACCTATTACAGAGTTCGCTTCTATGAGTGTATTCATGTAATTATTATTAATTCGCCTTGTGTAGAGAGAAAGACAATTTACAGTTTTGGCTATTTCCAACAAGTTTAGAATTTGTGCAAACGCATTTTTCAAGTAGTCGATGTTTAATAGTTTAAAATCCTTACAAACCACGTATTTTTCATTTGAAACCGCTGGATTTGATGCCGGCTTGTAAATATATACTTCATTAAAGCAAAGAGAGAGCATGTATATACAATCAATCGCTACCTGCGAAAAAAGGTCTCCAACTTTAATAACTGAATTTCCGCTCTTTTTCGTGCTGCTTATGCTTGTTATTACACTATGTATCATCGTTCTGTCATCTAATAATTCGGATTGAGATGATACAGTCGTCGTGTTTTCATTAGTCAATCTAAACACGTTAAACATTTCTTGAAATTCATAGTCTTTTATCGGATTATCACCAAGTAATTCATACATGTTTGTGATTTTACACATTGACTCCCATATCTCAGAATATTGTTCAGACGCTTTCAATGACGTAAACAAATAATTCGCCAGTGTATAGTTTATTTTTGGTTTTAAATAACCATTTGTAATAACAAGATTTAAATGTTCTGGCATAAGTCGCCCATATACATGAGGCATCATAAAAGAAGTCATTGTTATTAGGTATAAATATATCAAAATAATAGTGATATGTTTATATGATTTTATAAATAATCACATATGCCCGCCGGTATGGGGGAGGCTTAGAACTTATTTTTTGGTGTCATTTGCCCTTCTTTTTCTCTCCTCTTCTACGTATTCGATAAACTTCTCCGGTGAAAACGTCGGGTCATGTGGAACATACATTTCAGGTGATTGAAAGTTAAATTTCAATTCTTCAACGGTCTTTGCACGCTTATTCTTTAATGTTGTCTTCTTCGTCTTAATTTTCATAGTTAATGGTGTAATATCACCTGCGTCGTCCACAACCAATTTTGACTCATCGGTGGCTGCTGCCGCTTCTTCAACTTTAGCATCAGCAATAACGAGTTTCACCTTCTTACCAGTCAATTTACGCGATTTGTTCTTCTTTGACTTGGGAATCATCATTGTCGCCACTTCAGCCTCTGCGATTTCCTCGCTCGATTGCTTGCCTATGTGAACTTCCATGACATTCTTAGCATCAACATCCCTCACCTTCTTGTAAATGAAGTAGTTGTTCAAGAAAGACACAGTTTTCTCTGCACTAGTCATATCCATCGAGCGGCCATACTCCTTCTCCAACGCCGGATCCTTGCTAATTTCACTCTTCATCAAGTAATAACAGTCAGTAAACGTGCCCACACTGCGGCCGCCAATACCTTTGGTTTCCGCCGACGACGCCTTTTCAAACCCGTATTCGCCCATAAGTTTATCCAAATAGTTGAAATTCACCAGATACTCGCGGAATGTCTTGTTAATCGTCTCCTGATACACATCGATCGCCATACCAACAGACGTCGCATCATTTTCCAGTGTGTCACTGTCATACTGCTTAATCACCTCCCATATCTTCTTACCGTCGACGTGTTTGGACACGCTTTCGCCCTGTTTCTTATCCTCGAGCATTTTAAATACTTCGCGTCCATCATAACACGTTCCGATGAAATAGCCACCGGTTCGGCAGCATTCGCTCACGTTTCGCAGGAAATTGTGGAGCATTTTGACATTCTCGAAGAAGTAATGGAGCGCAAATTGACATGACACCACATTAAATCCTTTCTCTCCTTGACCATAATTCTTATAAACACCACGTCCCAACTTCTTCTCGTCTTTGGGACCTTCGCCAAACACAGCCCTCACAATTTCGCGACCCTTATCAGTAAAACACGCTTCACCACTGCGAACATTAAGTCCACTGTTAGCATGTACAAAGAGTGCTGCAGGAACAGCCTTAGTGGTCTTCTTATAATTCAAATACCTCGCACACGCGCCATCCAGACGGTTTTCGATGTTGTCTCTCGCAACATCCACACCAAACACAAATGACAATTTAGACGCAATCCACTTTGAAAAGTCGCCACCTTTGCCCACAGTCAAGTCAATCAACTTGTTTCCAGGGTGGCACACGCTCATAATCACCTTACGCTTCACATACAAGTTGTGGAAATCACGCAATGCACGCGTCTTGCTCTCTCCACTGCGATTGTAATAGACGTCGTCGTCACCAACAACATCAGGAATACCACTACCAGTCGTTATCATATGTGTCGTAATAGGATCGTGAATCGTTCGCCAAACACTCTCGGCCACGTGATACGCATTGCCATAATTCTTGCCACCGGCCTTGTATTCAGCAGTCTTATCATAACGAACCCTAATAGGAATCCAGTTGAATCCAGGCTCTTTAGTCTTGTCATAGCGAAATTCAACTATCGTGTCATCCTCAAATGTCTCCGTCTTATCTTCAGTCATCATGTGATGTACACCATAAGACCCCTCAGTCAGCACAACATTACACTTACATGCGTTAGGGTCATATGGTTTCGTTGGATAGAACGGAATCGGTTTGTATGTCTCTTCGTCATCCAGATTCTCCTTATATGACGGCAAACGGTCTTCAATCACGTCTTCAGCGGGATTCAAATAACCGTGTTTCTTCTCGTCGAACCCGACACGCAAAATGAGCGACTTGTATTGTGTAATATCAGCACCCTTGAGAGTCGATGTCCCCTCGTTGAATATGTTGCCGATGTAGTCATTTTGTTGCTCATTTTTCTTAGTCGACACCAAGAAGTCGATCGTGTTATACTCCGGTGGCTTCCACTTGAACATGGCCTCCCACGTTTTCTTGACATTGCTCACTGTCTCTCCACCGACTCCCGCATCAGCCGGCGTAAAGATGAGGCCGTCTGTGATATATTCGAACTTGCCGGCTTCCACCTCACTCAATATAGTTCTACAGCGTTCAAAGATTTCGTTGCCCTCGCCAATGAAGAAGCGTTTTGTTGTGATTTTCACTGCAGTCGCACTCTTTTTCTCGTAACTATCGCCGAGTTCCTTGATGGATTTAGTCATAATCGCGTGGCGAACATTAGTGTTTCCGGCCTCATAAAACGGCAGGCTTCTCACATCTTTACCACCCATCATATAAACGTCGAAACACGCAAACACATTGTAAAACTCGCCCAATTTGTTGTTAATAATGTGTTCTCCGTCGAATAGCGACCCCATAAGTTCGCGTTTATCCGATTTAACCTTAAGTCCAGTGTATTGCACGTTCATGTTCTGGTCTATTAAATACACCTTGCCATCTTTCTCTCTACTAACATAAAGCAACTTTCGAATACCGTCGGCCTTTTCTGTTACTGTGTAATTCTTGCGGATATTATAGGGGGAACTGTTGGCTTCTAGCGGTTGAATGTTTTCTAATTGGAGAGAAATCGGCGAAGGCCCAACGAAATGCTTTGGTCTCACTCGGATTTCTTCGTCATCACTGCCTCTGCCGTTAATAGCAACATAATATTCCTTCAAAACATCGAACTGTTCTTGACGCCCAATTGGGAAATTACTTCCCTGAAGAGCACTCATAACCAGTTGAATTGTCTTTTGGACATCTCCAAATTTCTCTCGAGTTGCCTTTTCTTTAAGCACCTCAATTTCCAACTCATAAGACACTGGGTTATTAAATACATTCGACTTGTCAAGAGTGTATTCTGAGATGAAATAACCGCGTTTGTTGAGAGAAGACGAGCGAACCACACTCATATCAATTCTTACTGGGAAAATCGGATGAATGAACGTCGTACGCTTGAGAAGACGAAACACCTTCTTTAAATTCTTCCAATCATCAACTGTTTGCTTGAGAATATTGTCGGTTTCTGGGTTAAGTCGCTTTTCTTCTTGGAGAGAAACGCGGAATCCAAAGTCATCAAAGTCGACTGGACGCATAGGTGCACTCTCACCTTCATCATCAGCATCACGCCTCTGAAAATCACTCTGTTTCAGTTGTGCCTTGCGAATAAATGAGATGTCTTGATAAATCCGGCCCTCTCTATCATACAAGTCATTCTGACGACAATAATCCTGAACACCATAAAACGAGTTGATTTCTGTGCGAACATTGGATGTCTTCGTTTTTCCAGTGATTTTGTCATAATACTCGGTTTGAATACGTAACATATACAAAGCAGGGTCTTCAATCTCAAATCCGGCAGACAAAAGTTTTTGTATAACGTTATCAAAGTCGATTTTCGTAATACGTTTGCCTTTTGTGCCAAACCTAACCTCCAATTCAAGATTGTTTTTCCGAGAATTTACGAATTTCTCATAATACATCTTGAATGTGTCTTGTTTGTTTGACATGGTCATGGTGTGTATATAAAAGGTATATATTTTATTATTATACCTTTTATAATTAATATTCAATTTTCTTTAATACAGTGTCATTGGCGGGACGATTAAAATGTCACTTTGCTCAAAATTCGTTCATACAGAGGTTTTTTCAAAAGCCCGGCACTATCGACACCCACTCGACGCGCAATTTCTCTCAATTCATCCACCTTATAGGCACTAATGGCACGCAACGGCTTTGACACCTCAAACAAATGTTCTCGGGCGTGTTTTGTGTGGGTTTCGACGTCATATTCGGCGACAAATTCGTTGTTTTCAATTATGAATTTCGGAGTGTCTTCGGGCTCATCGCATAGAATCGTTTTGTAAATATTGCCTTTAATAACCATCAATGACACATTGTTTTTCAGGCAAACCGCCCTAAAAAATGCCCCAAGCAGTGGAATATCCGCTGAATCCATCGCTTCACCTTCAACCTGCGTAATTTTTATTTTATTAGCCTTCGTCCACCCCACATCTTTCTTAAGTTCCTCCACAAATTTAATGCGAAAATTCATCTCTTCCACGTCGTTTTGCTTTTTAAAAAAGTCTTCGACACTTACCATCTTATAAAGTAGCCAAAAAATGGTGTGCTTTGAATGATGATTCACAATTCGAGGTTTTTGTTGCCGCTTATCTATGGGCTTTTTCTTCTTTTCATCGCGTTTAAAGAATTTATTATCCGATGCTTTACTAATAAATTCTTCGGTTTCTCTCGTCAATCGCCCCACATTTTCAGTGGTATACATGAATTGTTTGTATTTTTCAAAGTCATCGAGGTTCGCCATATTGGTTAAAGAATCAAGTCTTTGTTGATAGTTAAATTATGTTCCACATTCTTAAAGTAGTTTTCCTTATATAAATCCTTCTGCTTCTCATGTTCGGAGAGAAAATTTATCTGTTGGTCAACATAATCCAAATATTTGTTAATGTCAGTCAACGTGGTTTCGTCTAATTTAGCCAAATTAAAAAAGACTCCATTGCGATTCTCGTTAAAATCCACGTTGTGTTTCTTCAAAATCCTAAGCAATTGAATTTGATATGGCCTATGAAGACTTTCAATCTTTTCCTTTGTTTGAACAAGAGACATAATTCGTAAATAAAAAGAATTATGGCGTTGTTTTTAAGTAATTTAGCGATCAAACAGTTTATTCGAAAGAAATAAACATTGTTCTAGGAAATTCGGAGTGAACTTATTATGGTGTAACAATTCTTAATAGATTTACTCAATTAGAGCATAAATAAAATTGTTCTAATTGATTTACTTGGAAAAAATAAGTACAAAGCCCCATGCCGGCAGGCATATTTTAATCTGAGTTAATAACCAACTTCAGTTTCTTCTTCTTTTTCTCTACAGTGTAAGAGACCGCTGTCGCCTTTTCCTTCGGCTCGAGCAGTTCTGCTATAATCGACACATAAGTATCATTCAACTCGTAACGCTGACCGATCACACGGACATTGATTTCGTCATCTTCTTTGACAGTTGCGAAATACTTGTTGTCATAGTGATGGTCGCGTGCAACAAACACCACAATCGGCGACACTTCATCTCCCTCAGTGCGAAGTTCAGCGCGAATACCGGCCTTTGTAATGTTCTTGACAACACACTTGAAAATCCGCATGCCTTCCACTGGACGGCAAATGAGACATTCACACGTCACCAAGAACTCCACCTTGTTTGCCTTGAGAACACCGCAAGAATACGAGAGAATCTTGGTGCTTCGGGGCTTCACGTAACCTTCCTTGATACACTTACTCTCGATTTCTCTCCTCAACTTCTTCTCAAGATTGGCTGAAATGTTTCCACCAATCTCGTTGATATCCAAGTAAACCTTGCGAACAAGGACGTTTTGCATATAAATGCCTTGATGCCGTTTCTTCTCTTCCTTTTCGGGTGCTGCTACTGCCACCTGTGTCTTAATTTCAGGGTCAGGTTTAGGGTCATACAACCCAGGCGGAGGTGGAATCATGGCACCTTGAGGTTTGAAATCTTCGGACAGCGGAGACGGTGATTTCTCCACGATTTCCAGTTCTTTTCTCTGGATGGGTGGCGTCTGAGGGCCTTTTTCAGCCATTGCTGGCGGTGGTCCAGGTGGAGTCTGTGGCATTTTTGACATTTTCGGCGACTGGATATACTATACACATATTTTTATATTTTTATTTCAATTTTTTCAATTATTCTGCTGATTCAGCATATATTCCTCGGCGGTCAAATACCACTTCACTCCGTTTTTCTTCTTCATATCAAAATAACGATGTAATATTTCTAAATCGGCACACAATTCCTTAGCATTCTGTATCTTCTTCGTCTTTGCCACGCCCTTCTTTGTCTCACTATGTGGTGCCAACGACTCATCAACACCAGCACTTTTAAGTAATTCAGTGATTTCCGCCTCAATTCCGCTCTTTGTCTTTTGGTCGCACCTAGCACCACTGTTTCGACTTTGCTTCATGTCACGTGTCTTAAAAACAATGTATTTTTTGTTAAAGTACGCATTAAATGCCAGCATGTTGTTAAATTTCATGTCTTTCATTCTCTCCATAACATGTTCTTTAACACGTTCATTATCTTTCGGTGTCGCCTCTTCTAACTTTACATCATTAAATACAAAGGCCTTTAATATATCATTCTCAATCATCAATACAAACTTCTTTCCACCGAGAGAAATGATTCTATCTTTAACTGCTGTGTATAACAACTTATGAAGGTCAGATTTCGTTGAATGAGCCTCGTCGAACATATATTCATACAATTTCACGCGTTCAGTAAATTCGGTCGTATCAATGATGTGTTCCACTACTATTTTGTCGAATTCGGCTGAATCACTAACTATTTCGTCTAATCGCTTCCTAGCATTACCGGCCGACTTATACCAGTCAACCTCTTTGGTTACCGCAGTGTATTCGTGATCTTTAGAAGCATCACCGAAATGTACCTTTAATTCTCGCATAAAATTACTTATATTGAACGCTAATTTGTCGTCGTCCACTATTTCCTCGGGCAACTTCACTTGTATTGACTGGAATTTACCGTCAATCGGGTGCGACCTATCATAGAGAGAAATCTTCACATCATCCAGTTCAACCGGTTGGAAGAAGTAGTATTCCTTGACATTTGCCAGATTTCCGCGTCTATCAAATTGGTCATAAATGTATACACTCTTATCATTTACCATCCTATCCAACGCACTAAACAATTGATGTTCAGGGTATGGTTTATACTTATTAAGAACACTAATTATGTATGCCTTTGTAAATATGTAGCCGTCCTTGTAAATCGCTCGTATCTTGTTAATAAGTATGTCATTGTTGTGTTGTATAAAACTCTCTGAATAAGTAT
>Ga0194130_10007672_pt1 | contig 11782 bp, 12 predicted proteins | sample TA2KigsurfametaG_FD_160084 | JGI IMG/M metagenome (GOLD analysis project Ga0194130, IMG submission 160084) | Freshwater microbial communities from Lake Tanganyika, Tanzania - TA2015050 Kigoma 12 surface | ecosystem: Environmental > Aquatic > Freshwater > Lake | place: Tanzania: Lake Tanganyika... | reverse complement strand
ACCACCTGCAAGAAAGACTGCTTTGAAGATTGATTGGTCGTGAACACCTTCGGTCAATAGGTCTGCAAAGTCAGCATCGATATCTTCATTTACACCCATTCCTCTGCGAACATCGTTGTAGAGTTCTTTGGCATGTGCATGAGACATTGAAGACGGTGTGCCTTTTTTGAATTCATTAAAGTTGCCAGACTGAGCATGGCCACGCATTTTACTTGCAGACATGCCAGTGACACCTTCGGCATCAGGATTTCTTTCACCTGCCGAGTGAACAGTAATCTTTTTGAAGTTGAATAGTTTGCCTTCACCTGTACCATTGTAACGATGAAGTGTATCGTGAAACTCTTTTACACGGTCAGAACCACCAACAACATGAAGATGAGTCACACCTCTTTTATGAAGGTCTGCGGCTTGTGTAAGAAAGTTTGGGGATTCTTTAGATGATGCCGAAAAGTTCGTGCCAGGAAAGGCTCGTTTGGCATGTTTGACTTTTTGTGCTGCGGAGAGAGGATTCTTCTTTGGGTCTTGTGAATGAGATAAGACAATGTGATGCGAACCACCAACTTCTCTGGCTACATCTTTGACTTTGTTCACAAGTTTTTCATGCCCACTTGTAATTGGGTTCATTCGCCCAAATGCCAAGACTGCATGTTTGTCTTTCTGCTCTTGCAGAAAATCTCTAAATTTCATATCTCTCCGCCTCTACAGCAGTAATTATATTTTACACTCTATTTATAATCTTAACCAGTTCGAATGGTCAAAATCTCATCAGAGGGCGGTGCAGGAGGGGGTGAACGATAACCTTCCCCTATTTCTTGTGGGTATTTGAGTCCTACATTGCCTTTGTCGAACACAATAATACTGTCGTAAACTGTCATGCATTTGACATTTTGCGTGAAATAATTGGGTGTTTTCTGACCTCTGGCATGGTCAGCATTGATTGCATCGACCATATCTTTTGCAACATTATTAATTGATTCTGGTGCATTGATACTGCCACCGTGAGAAGACCAGTATGCCGCATGGGTATCTTCAATAAAGTAGATGCCATCGTCTTTTAATTTAGGATACAAATACTGAAATGTTTTGTTTACATGTGCAACTTGATGTGAGCCGTCATCTAAAATCAAATCAAACTCACCAAACTCATCAATTAAACTCTGTAGAAACTTTGAATCTGATTGGTCACCAATGCGAACATGAATGTTTTTGTCAGCCTGTTCGTGATTTTTGCATTCAGGACTAATATCAATGCCAACAATCTTTGCTTTGGGAAAATAGTTACGCCACATTTCCAATGATCCACCATTCAAAACCCCAATCTCTAACATCTGAAACTCTTTATCTCTTAAAGGTGCAAAGTGCTTTTCATAGACCCAAAAGTAGTGAGTCCATTTTGTAATTTTTTTGCCTGTATTATTTTGAAAATAGTCCCATAAGTTCATTTCAATACCTTTCAGTTTGGCCAGAACCTGCTACAATTCCTGCACAATGTAAATTATCAAATTCAATCACATACTTTTTATTCAAACACATGTAGTGAGCATGTTCAGTATCAATGCCATGTGTGATAACATTGTTTAATATTGATTGTAATGTCTGTAAGTAATTATCTATAAGTGATGGGCAAAAAGAAAACATTCTTGTGATATAGAGATGGTTTGTAATGTTTGTTTTTCTTTCTTGTGGCATCCAAGATGGTATTGCTTTCTTAAACACATACTTACCAAACAGATTGTCATAGGCAGAAATATCAAATTCATCCTCTAAAACTGTTCTTGCAGAGTATTTGAAGATGCGTTTGACTTCACTCAGCACTTTACTTTGTTTAATCTGAATGAGTGTATTGAACAGCATAATAATTTCTGCTTCACTCTTTCGTCCAGATGATGCCATTGCGTAGATATCAGGATGTGTATTGAACCAAATCGTCTGACAATACTCACTTATTTTTTTCTTTATGTCTTCATCAATATTGTGTGGCGAACCATCAACGAAAAGAATAAGTGCATCAGGAACCTTTTGTTTTAGATTTTCTAAGGTATCAATTGTTTGTAACACTCTATCTTGCATATTAACAACACCAATGTTAGCATGCAAAGCTGATGTTACAATGAATAGACTTTTATTGGGCAATAGATTCATTGTAAATTTTCCAATCTTGTGCAGTACCAACATCATAGTATTTCATCACTTGATTCTCAACAAAAATACTGCCATTAATTAACATATTCTGTATCACATGAGAAACAAAAATCTCTTTTTGTATATTATGAGAAACAATTTTTTCATAGGTTTCACAGTATTCTTTTGTCGATTCAAACTTGTAACCACCAACACAGAATTTATCTGAGACAACTTGTTTCTCTATGATATCTGTAATGATACCTTGTTCGTTTGAAATCACAAAACTCTTTGCACCGAGATTAATCAGCACTTCATGTTCAGCAACTTGTGTGATACAAACATAGTTACCGCCAAGAATCATGTGGTCAAAATAACTGTCGCAGTCTTTGATAAGAAACTGTCCTTCTGTCTTGTCTTGTTTGATAATTTGATAGACTGTATCAGCAGGACCTTTTGTGACTTCAGGTATGACTACGATGTTAATTGTATCATCAAACTCATTTTTCAGTTCATTGAGAGCATCAAACTCATCAATATGTTTCTGAAGAATGCCAACAGTAACACGATGCCGAAGATAAATCTCTACGGCCTTTCGTAGCATCATTACGCCATTGTGATCCCGTAACAGATACTTTGGTTTTGTATTTGGGAATCGAGTAGAGAGACCTGCAGCAGGTACAATTATTTCCATAGTCTTTGTATTTCTTTCAATATAAACTTTCGGTCATCGTCATTTTCTTTTGTGTGCTGATAAACTCTTAACAACATCAATATCAATAGATTGTCGTTTTCTGCACCAGAGAATCTAGATAAAATCTTTTCTTGTAAATTCTGTAACTTTACATCTAACATCAGTTTTGAATTGCGGAGAAACCATTTGCATTCTAAGTCCTGTCGTAACTTTGCAATATCAAAAATATACGAATCATATTCAATTGTGACTGCATCAATCATGTAGAAAGAATCATTTGAATGCAGAATATTTTCTAATGTGAGGTCCCCGTGATAGTTTGACGATGGTAGTCTTTTAGGTAATCTTGCAATCAGTTCATCTTTAGTAAACGACAAATCTTGGGCAGTATCAATGAACGCCAACTTACGATTATACACTTCAGAATAGTCTTTGACAATAGAGTTCTTGGCAAACTTGTTGAGATTTGATATGATAAAGTTTGCCAACAGTTCAATGTTGCCAGAAGTTAGATACGATTTCATGTCTAAGCCATGAATGTATTCCATATCTAATATATCATCATATTTCTGATAGATGATTGGTACAGGATATGAATCAGAATACAGATGACTCAATCTTTCAAAGTTTCTTTCGACATTTCCTTGTTTTCTTACAAAGATATTGTCTTCATTACGCATTAGAAAGATTTTACTACCAGAATGTCCCTTCAGTTCTTTTATTACTTTTTCTTCCATGCAGCCGTATCATCTCGTATCAGACTATGCCATGTGCCATTGTATTCCCCAGGCGGGAAAGGATTGTTCATATTCACATAAACAAGATTGTCACCATGCAAACCTGTTTCATGCAATTGTGCTTTCATCATATCTTCACCAATCATCTGAACACCTTGCTCATAAAAATGATTCATATTCAAATAGATTGACATTCGTTTGTTCATCACATCAGAACCACCAAATGCAAATTGGTCATTGCCAAAGTCTCTCTCTGGCACCATGCGACAATTAGGAATATAGAGTTTTGTATTGTCGAGTTCATTGAATGGTATTACAACATTCAATGCATAATCGCTTCGTGATTTAATGACCCAATCATATACAGTTTTACTTATCAGTTCGTGTGTAGTTTTCAATTCACATGATTTGTAGATTGAATGCAACATGGCAACAGTAAATCGTGGCGGATGTCTCTCGGCATTAGGAGTATTTGTATATTGTTCATCAAAGTTGCCAACAAGAGGTTTCTCTATCATCATCGCAACAGGATTATACAATTTAGCATATTCTTCTAAACCATCAGACTCCCATGCATGAATAAACACATCAACATCATAGTGGTCTAAAAGATTGCGTTTGTGATACTCATAACCTTTTTCGAAACTGCGTGGTTGTCCAGAAAGACAAAGTGCTATTTTAGCCATCTATCATTCTCCAATGTCCAATGAACCACTTGTTTTATTCGTTCACTAAATGTAATCTTTGGTTCCCATCCTAACGATTTCAAATAATCACCACTCAAAGAGTATCGCAAGTCGTGACCTGGTCGTGATGAATGAAAGTCAATCATTTCATATTTCAATTCTTTGCCTTGTGCCTTTGCAATGAGTTTCGCAACAGTAAGATTATCTGTTTCTTCGGGACCCACAAGATTAAACTTTGGACATTTTGCACCGCCGTAATCAATTGCAAAAGGACCTTTGAGATTTAGAATGTGTAACAAGCCATCTGCAACATCTTTGGCATGAATATAATGTCTTGTGCCTGCTTCGGTCTTATCTTTGTTTGAATGAATGGTAATTGTTTCGCCATTCTTAATCTTGCGAACACAGAGTGGAATGTATTTCTCTGGATGTTGTCTTTCACCAAAAACATTCATTGTGTGAGTGATAATAATTGGCATACTGTAAGTGTTTTCAAATGCAACACACATTTCTTCTCCTGCAGCTTTAGATGCAGAGTATGGATTGGTTGCATTGTATCTGTCTCTCTCATCATAGTAAATGCCTTTGGGTGCAGGACCAAACACTTCATCGGTAGAAAAATACACAAATCTCTCTAAGTTTTTAAGTGTTCGAGCATAGTTCAGTAGATTGACTGTACCCACAACATTATCTTGCACAAACTCCATTGGATATTGAATCGATCTATCGACATGAGAACCTGCGGCCAAATGTAAAATGATATTCACATCACCAAGAAGACCAACAATTTGTGGGTTCAACTCTGCACGAAGGTCGTGATAAACAATTTGCACTCTCTTTTTTTCTTTTGGTAAAACTGTTTGAAGAATATCTGCAAGACGATTTAGATTACCTGAGAAGTCTAAGCGGTCAAGTGATACGATATCCCAATTCGTTCTTTGTAGAAGTGTTTCAATTAAATGATGTGCAATGAAACCTGCGCCACCTGTTACCAATACTTTCTTAGCCATATTTTGCCTCAATCACATGTCTCCATGTGGGTACTCGGTCATACTGATGAACAATTGTAAAGGGTCTGCCCTCTGATGTAACTATTTTACCATTTTCTAATTTTGGTGATGGCTCTAATAATAAAGGACCAAAGTTGTCAATCTTTGATGGGTCAACAGTTGTGCCAAGTTGTGCCGCCCATGCATCTTCTGATTTTGCATATACACCAATTCTCTGAAACCAAGAATGATTAATCATAAAATTGAATGTTGACTGGTCACAAATAGGAATTGGTCGACCAATTGCCGCAGCAAAGATATTGATAAACAAATCTTTCATTGCATAACCACGACCAGCAAGAACGCCAACATTGAAGATTTCATTCTTCTTGTAGTGGTCATAGATATAGTTGCCGTAAGTTTCAAATAGATTCTGATTGCCCCATGGTTCATCCATGTAACGCATTGATTCAGAAGCAAAGATTAAATCTTTATCTTCGTGTAGATTCTGTTCAATATATTCAATGGGATTCTTTTGAAAGACAACATCCTTCACATCGGTAGTAACAATGTATCGATATTCTCTTGTTGAAAGAAAGGCATGCATGTGAATAAATCTTTCGACATGCACGGGAATAGATGATTGATGAACGAGATTGCCTTCGGCATCTCGATTGCCACCGACAATAAGGAAACCTGCTTCAGATACTTTTCGAATAGTTTCTTTGTCGCAGTTAAGAAGAACCAGGACTTTATCACCATCAAAGCCTGATTGATTGATTGAGTTAACCCAATACTTTAGTTTTGACCAATCATAGTTGGTACTTGTGCCAATAATCAAATCTTTCATTACAAACTCCAGTTGTTATGTATTACTTATGTATCAACCTCTAGTCAGGGTGAGTATCTTTTGCATTTGTGCCTCTAGTATCGGACCACGATTCGGCCAGTGAATATATGGTTGACTAGAAGTTTTATAAAGATTCGTTAAGAATGGCATGATAATCTTTTCTACTTGTGTCAATCTTGCTTTGTATTCTTCTACCGTTTCGTCTTTTTCTGCGATGACAGCTTCATATTCTGCCTCATCGACTGCCGTGAAACCAAAATCTTGATTTCCATACTCCGACATAATTTTATTGATATCAAATGCCATCATTTACTCCAATTTTTTGCAGCATTAAAGTTTGCTTGTGAGAATTCTAAACGGTCAACTAATTTAACTGCGTTACCTTTTAATCTATCTACTGCTACAAAACCTTCCGGGGCAGTAATTCTAAATCCATTGTCTGTTCGCACAAATGTACCAATTGAACGAATAGTTTCTAACTTGCGAACAATCATTAACTTTGCATCAACAAGAAGATTCTGCAAATCAAAAATCTGTTTTAGATTCATTGCAGAGCCACGAAAGAATCGCATGATTTCTGTTTTCTCGGCAATTCGTTTTTTCTTTGTATCTGCTTTCTTTGCATCGGCAATGTCTTTGTTTAACTTTGCTTCGACCCAACGAATCAATTCTAATGTGTGAGCTCTTGTGTCAGTAATCTTTTTACCTTCACGAACTTTTTGATTGTTGAATGTCTTAATGTAAGTCAGTATTGTATCACTTGCAGAGATACGATTCAATACTAAAGACGGTATAGTTTGAAATGTTCTACCTGCCGCAGAAAGAATTGTCGTAATTGCTTTTGTTTCTTGTTCGGTAAATGTCGCAGAACCAGATGCATCAGTAAAAGACGCATCACGAAACCAAATATCTTTTGTATGATTCAAATTACCAATGTCAATATTAAATGATGCCTTCATATCTTGCATTGTTTTGCCAGTGTATGATGTATGAAAGACCACACCAACATGTGCGGCCAACATCATCTGTGCAAGTTTAGAACTTGTCGGTACTGCATAAACAATTGTGTTTGGTTGAAAGACAATATATTCTTCGCCATCAATTGTGTCTTTTTTCAAATCACCTTTGGTAAACATCATATCACCTTGTAGAATGCCTCTGATGCCTAACTTTGGCAGATATCGTAGTGCGACTTTTAATTTTTTATTGAGACCTTCTGCCGGATGATTGCGGTCAATGTCATCTTCTGTGTAATTTAATTTTGGATTGACATTGAATACACCCTTAGTGCCCACAAAGAATTTATCATTCTCTGGATTGATACCTGCAAACACGGCAGGTGCACCATCCCATTTTGTTGTAATGTTTACTTTAGAAGATGTATTGCCAGCCAACATATCTCGCAACGATTGAAGAAAGTTAATTGCACCACGAGCACCAACAACGCCTCGGTTCAATACCTCATCTTCGATATGCTCGAGGTGCAAGTTGGCACCTTCTTTACCCTCTGTTAAAAATTCTGTGAAGTTCATTTTGCGATTACAAATTTACTTGATTTGATTGTTCTTGATGTAATGTATTGAAATAATAATCTAACAAATTCATCGGATTTATTTTTTGCTGTTGGTCTATTTAACCATTCAATTAAAGGAGGTATGATGTTGTTGGTAACATGAATCGCACTTAGTTCTCCTCTTGCTGCATCGTATGCCTTTTTTTGTTTTTCAGTTTTTGGTTTTTCGCCAAGTTTTGCCACTTCACTCTTATACTTTTTATTTCCATCTTCATAAAACTTTTCAAATTTTTTTCCAAAATTAGCATCTACCATAGAAATAATATCAACAAAAATTGATACTGATCCTATTGAACCACCTCTAGCCTCAGAATTAGCAAGTTGAAATTCAGCTTTAAATGATGCGCTAGAAGCGTCATGTCTAATTTTCAAATGGTCTCTCTTGTCGGCAGTAAAATAAATTTTTAAGTCTCTTGTTTGTGGACTTTTTATAGAATATTTTTTCCATGAACTAACACCATTATAAAAATATTTTTTTAATTCTTTTGATTCTGATGTTCTATTGAAATTGACCTTAACAATTTTTACTTCTTTTGTAGTTTTTTTAAGTGATAGTGGCAGTAAACCACCTGTTTCAATGCTCTCAGAAACTAAGGAGTTCAAACTATTAAAACTAAATGATTTTGTTTTTTTAGCTTCAACTAAAATTTTTTGTATTTTTGTTTTAACATCACTAGATGCCAAGTAGATATCAGCAGGCGACCACTTGTTTATATCACCAAAAATAACAGCTCTATCTGAACTTTTTACGGCATTTATTTTTTTCTGCGTGTCATTCGCAATCTTAAATAATTCCGCTATGTTTTTCATAACAACATCATCACCACGAACATAAAATATATCTGACCATTTTGGTCGTTTTATACTTTGAAAATCTCTACTAATTTCATCTATATCTTCAACTAACTTTTTAGCAATTAAAACTGAAGATATGTACCAGTCATTATTTTTAATTAGAAAGTCTTCAATTTGTTTTATACCTGTTATTTGTGGTGCATCAACCCTACTTTTAAATGCTTCTGTTATTGTTAATCCTTTCACAGGATTTTCTGAACTTAGCCAAAAATTTTTAAACATACCGTATGTTGGATATTTGTTGATATCAAATATTTTTTTGACATTCGTTAATCCAGAATAATCAGCTAAAGAACAAAACAGAGCTTGTGTTGATTCTTGTAGTGTTGTTTTGTCTGCCATTCAATTCTCCGTATAATCATCTATTTATGCGAAGAAACTGTCTAGGGCACCTCGATTCATATAGTCATCTACAAGTGTAAAAGGTTCTGTTTTCTTACTGAAACACCATACGGGTTCAATGTAAATCTTGTTCATAAACTCATCAAGTTGTTCTTTGGGAATGTTCTTTGGTCTTTGCATAATACGCATTCCCATCTGACCACAAAAGTGGGCATCATGGCTAGTCAAATCATCAATCAAATCATCAGAGGCATAGTATCTCTTTGTCTTAATCTTTGGATCCATGATGTTAACAAACTGATAACCATTCTCACTTAGAGATTCAAATGTCTTACGATTGACTGGCAGATAAAAACCATCTCGCCATTCTTCATAGGTTGTATATCTTGCCCATGATTGTTCATCTGCATGTTTGCCATCTGTATTATACTTCTCTGTCGCAAAATATGGCGGTGAAGTAAATGCACAATCAATTGGCGGCAAAATTGAGTAATCAAAGTCTTCGGCAGGACTACGATGAATCTCTACTCTCTTTTTACCTTGCACAATAAAATAGTCTTCATTCTTTTCTGTTGTCACATCACTACCAAGAAACTTTTCATATGCCAAACATTGTTGAAAGTATCTCTCATATGTCTGGTCATTTGGATCTGTGCCATAATATTCTTCTGCATTTGAGCAATAAAAGCCTGCAAGTCTGTCACCCCAACCACAAGACGAATCAAATACAGTTTTTGCGTTTGTGATTTCATAGAGAAACTTTGCAACTTGTGGTTTGAATTGTGTCGCAATATAAGCACTCAAACGAAATGCCATGATATAAGAATCAACCGACAACTGGTCATTACCAAGGCGCCAGAGTGCCAAGAAAACATTTCTCAAATTATCAGAATGATTCCAACGATAGATTGGCGACTTATATCCCCATGCATCACAATTGTATCTTAAATCTTGATGAAAAAAATTGCTCACATCATTGTATTGCGAACCCATTTGAATGACACCAAGGCCATGGTCTTTGTAGTTTCTACCATAGTCTTCAAACTTTTCAATTACTTTATCTTTACTTTCTTCATATAAAAGAAAAGCATTCTTCAAATCTGCAAATGTCAAAGACCAAAACGAATGTTGTGCGGCATCAGGATGAATCTTACGCAACGGACAAGGCGGCCTTGTTGTTTCAATTAGACGAATGAGTTCAGTAATGATATCTTCTTTTGAATGATTGGCATTGATATAATCCCATTCTGTTTTGTTTAGAATAGGAATGCCATCTTCATTACGATGTGCAATTAGATAATCGTAAAGTGTCATACTTTCAATCCGTCAAAGTTCTTAGTGAATTTGTGCTCACGATTGTTAAATGTATTGATTGGCGGATCATCTTGACCAGAGTCAACGATGCCTTGTTGTGCAGAATCTTCAACATCATACAGGCGCATTTTTGCACGGTCAACACCAAGAACAAATCGTTTGAAATGATTTGGATCTGAATAACGATTCTTCAATTGTTTGACAAGTATTTGATTTAGATTTTGCAAGTCTTCATTTGATACAAGTGCAAACATAAAGTCAGCTGTTGCAGGAAGACCAAATGATTCTGATGTGTCTTCTAGACCAGGATCAGAATTCGTGAAACCACTTCTTGTTGTTTGTGTGGCAGAAACAATTGGCAAATTATTCTCGACAGCAAGACCACGAAGTTCTTCAGCAATTGATTTGATGTAAGTATAACTATTCACATTGCCACCAGGTTTGATTCGAGCAGAAGCACAAATGTTTAGATAGTCAACGAAGATGATATCAGGTTTGAAACTCTTTTTCAAAGCCAACTCATTTAACAACGCACGAAAATGAAGTGTCGATGCACCGGCAGTAGGATATTCTTTGATGATAAGTTTACCATGTGTCTTTGCTCTAAGTGCTTCAAACTTTTTCTCATAGTCATTTTTTGAAATGGTGTGTAATTCATTGATATCAATATTTAGCAGGTTTGCATCTATTCGTTCTGCAATCTTTTCTTCTGCCATTTCTAGTGTAATATACAACACATTTTGCCCTTGGGAGAGGCAACCGGCGGCCACATGACACATAAACAAAGATTTACCCACGCCGGTGCCTGCAAGAGCGATATTCAAAGTCTTAACTGGTAGACCACCTTTTGTAATCTTATTGAATATATCGAGGTCAAATTTAATACGAGATTCTACTCGGTGATAGAAGTCATAGCGATTGTCATAATCATTGATGTAATCGTGACCAACATTACTGTCAAAAGAAACGCCAAGTGCATCACTTAACAACTTTGGAATCTCACCTTTACTTTTGGTCGTTTTCTTGTCATCTAGAATACCAACAGATTCCATAATGGCATTATAGATTGCACGGTCTTGGCAAAACTTTTCGGTCTGTTCTGTCAGCCATGCCAATTCTACTTTTTCATCTTTTGTTTCTTTGATTTCAGAAAGCAAACGAACCGCCGACTGAACTTGTGGCTCAGTCAGCGATTTACTTTCTGTTAGATTGATTACAAGTGCTTCGTGTGAAGGAAGATTCTTGTATTTGTTGGTGAAGTCAAAGACTTCTTTGAATATTACTTTTTCAGCATCATCGGAGAAATAGTCAGCACGAATGAAAGGAATTACTTTTCGGGTGAATGCCTCATTGTAAATCAAATTCTTCAGAATTATTTGTTCTAATCTGTTCATCTGCTTTCGCTTTGTTCATTAGTATTTGTGTAAGTATGTCACCCATAATTGTAACAAATTTCTCATCGTTTTGCAAGAGGTCAATGTCGTGTTTACCTGGATGAACGATTGTGAAACCAAACTTTAATCTGGCAAGTTCACCTTCTTCAACTATCTTTGCTTGATGATAATGATATACTACGCCTTTATACTCACCATCAATAATTTGAAGACCCGTTATATCGGTA
>Ga0194130_10007669_pt1 | contig 11784 bp, 4 predicted proteins | sample TA2KigsurfametaG_FD_160084 | JGI IMG/M metagenome (GOLD analysis project Ga0194130, IMG submission 160084) | Freshwater microbial communities from Lake Tanganyika, Tanzania - TA2015050 Kigoma 12 surface | ecosystem: Environmental > Aquatic > Freshwater > Lake | place: Tanzania: Lake Tanganyika... | reverse complement strand
GAACAACAAGTTTCACCGCGTGGCATGTACGATCTTTTGGGATCGGATTTGTACCATGAAACTATGAAAATGTGAACGGAGAAGAATTGTCCAGCGACAGCGAGTCAAGGCCACGTGTCTCTACGGGTCGTTAATTGGAAGCACTTATTGTCGCCCTATGCCTCATTAACGCTTCAAGCGTGTGGACCAGTGGAACAATGTTGTCACGTTAACATCATACTGTATATGAAGTCACACTGAATTTTCTCCAGCGCCGTCGGTGGCAAAAACTGATCGGAACCCTTGGCGACCGCATTACTCTCTCTACGATCAAATCGTTTCAAGGTACCGTAGCTACCATGAAAACGGAAGCCTTGGCCCTTCCGGGCAACCTACCCCCTTCGCAACTGGGACATACGATAATATCTATATGTATATAATAAACTTCTATTTTAAGTGGTCTACTGCGATTCTAATAGGGAAAAGAGGCAAGCCACTCCAGGGACATACGATAATATCTAGTGAATCCTGATTCTCCCTCCGCAAGAAGATCTTGGACATGACGTTCCCAACACACTTGGTCTTCTTGGACAAACTTTGGCACTCGTTGCAGCAGTAGGTTGCCAGTTTCTCCAGTCAACGTTGAAGCGTACGACGCCAGGGAGGCTGTTAACATTAGCGTATGTGTCATCAGCAGCCGGTGGAAGTCATCGTCGTCTTTGTCGTTCGCAAGTTCAATCAGTCGGCGCCATTGTTCTTGTTTCTTCTTGTCGCGTCTTCTTGCAGAAGGAACCATTGGTGTTGGTTGTTGGCAATCTTTGTGGTGGAGAAGAAAGTGTTCTTCGGAGGGAGATGTATGGTTGACACGGGTTCTCATTTGGAGTCGAACCTGTCGAGCATCCACATTTTGCACGTCCACTTTTTTGGCTTGATAAGACCGTGCCATGTGGATGGCGAACCCGTCCACATTTTCAGGGGTGTTCGCCGTCCATTTTCGACCATCCATCCACGTTTTTTGGGGCTGATAAGACCGCCTCTAAGGGCATTCTACGGGGTTCACCAGAACCTTCGTTGGGAGATATGTCACGACGAATGAGATGACAGTGATTGGTTTTTTTTCGATGGGAGTTCACCAGGGGACATCTGATGACCAGACCATATTTTGAAATTGCAAAAAACAAGGAGGGGAATCCCCCGAAATAAGAGGGAGTCTGTCTGTTTGCCAAGTGACGTGCGACGGACATTACACGTGGAGGATTCTCTCTGCGCTTTGCATTGACAGTAGAGATGGTACGACTCTGTCGACCGACGGTACCATAGCTACCCTACTAGTATAGTACTATCATCGTGATTTATCAATTAAAGGCCGCATGACTTTACACTTATCGTAGGGCAGGATCAAAATGAACCCCGGGCCTACGGAGCTATTAGCATTTCACTGTAGTAAGGAGACTATGTATACGCATAGTAACTACGTGTATGCGATACGTATATGTACATTAGGAGTTATTTAGGGGAGAGTACCAATTGTACACTAAATGCATGTATCTACATATAAATAATTTTCGTTTGAGTCGAACGAAAACGCGCTATCCCAATTACCCGTTACTTCAATTTCCTGGTACTCAACCTACGTAGACCAAGCGTAGCCCCGCAACTACCTTGGCCATGCCAAACCCTACCCTCCCCGTCGATCTAACCACAGCTGCAGCTGTTACCAACCCACCAACCACCCCGAACAACACGTTCAACGTCCGTTTTGAAGTTCTCTTGAAGAAAAAGACCGCAGAAATCGAGGCAAAATTTATTTTGACCCATACCATGACAATCCTATCCCAAACCAAGAAAAAGAACGAAACCTTCACCATTTGCGACATCCACGGCAACCCAGTCCCTCACGACCTTAATGGAGTGCAGGAAAACGACATTCCCTCGAAATTTAGTGTCAAATCTATTGGAAAGAACAACAACCTCCTCGTATTTGGCCTCACCATCCAATCAACTGCCTCCTACACACAACTTAAAGAACGTTCGTCAGCCGCTCTCTACAAAGACTCCATCTACATGAAACTGCACAAGTATGGATTTACTCACGGCGCTCACTGGGTAAACTTAGGCTTTTTCATGAATATTCATCCAATCTACGGATCCCACCAAGAATTCATGCAGACCGTCATCAACGAATTCGCTCAAGGATGGACCCATGATAACTCGTACTGGGACGACAACCAAAAGACCGCGCTAATGAACCTCCATAACAAAACCCAAGAGGGAGAATTTGATTTCAACAATCCTCCCATGATAATCCAACCCAACAATGTTACTGCCACGAATTCCTCGAAGCAAAAGATTCGAACCTACGCGTCCACCGTCATGGTCCCAGGTCACCTTAAGGAGACCTGTAAAATGATCATGGATTACCTGTACTATCACAAAGACTCGATTCCCCATTACATTCCCATCGTCTCCCAACGTGGGAAAAGAGCCGATGCCCTATGCCAACTCCTGGAAAAACACAACCAACGCCTAACCAACCACCGAAATATTCAGATTCTCAACGTTCCCAATATTTCCACCTTTGAACAAACTCTTGGCACTAATCAAGCCATCACTCTCCACGGACTTTTGGGGACCCACGGCCAAATCGACGGGTTCAAGTACGAACCCACTCTCGAACGACTCAATGTCTCTGTTTCAATTGACAACTATACGACTATCATTGAATTGCTCAACACCCAACTCCAAGACATCCAGTTCCCTTTCAACCCAACTGTCAAACTCCCACGGCGCCAACCAGCAATGTATGGAAACATAGCACCTACCGACGCAAGTTACCACAGTATGACCACCGATACCACCATGGAAAAAGCCGACGATACCAATCCCACTCCCCCACCCCCTAAGCCATCCCCGTATGCCAAGGCACTCGCCTTCCACTGCCCAACCCAGCCATCTCACGATACCACCGATCCTCCTACTACCGACAAAACTACTACTCCCAGTAGTACCACCGACACCAAGTCTGCCAAAACCAAATCTGAACACGCCAAACCACCCAGACGTTGGGAACAACGTCCGATTCCCAAGACAATTAATTTCTCGGATATGAAAGAAAATCCGTTTCAACAAACAAGGAGTAAACCCAAGAAGGCCAATACCAAGGAAAACAAAAAGTCAGACGACGTAACCTCGGTAGCCACCACCCCCACTTCCAACACACCATCTGCGAAACCTGAATCCAATCCTGATACTGACCAGGACACTCTATCCCAAGGTAATGACGATTCCGTGTCTGCGTCCACTATGGATAAAACATGGTCGACCATAACAAGCAAACAGCAACAAGAAATTGATGACCTCCGATCTGAACTCCACGCCATTAAACAACAACAAGCAGACCAAAATCTAGTAGACATCTCGACAGCCATAGCCGTTATGCAAAAGAAACAGGAAGCTATGGAAATCCGAATCCAACAAAACAAGACACTTGAACAAAGGATCGAAAGACTGCTTGATCTCTTTGAAGGTCAAACAACCACTGCCCGACAACGCGTGTTTGGAGACTCTACCCCACCCCTGGATGACGACGGATTTGAACCTGTCACCAAGAAAAGCATTAAACCACGCGCGTTCCCCACTCCACAGAAACCCCAACCTCCCCGACGTACCAGCCCTCCTTCTCCAGTTCACATGAACCAATACGACCCCCTCAAAGACAACGACGAAGATTTCCCTGACGTTGATGATGATATCCAACCGATGGAGGAAGATGATGACAGTACAGCTGCTCCGGTAGAGACGACTCTAATCGATTCCACTCAGACCGAGGCTTCTGAACCCACAACTCCGACTCAACTCCTCCATACCCAACCTGACGTATTCACTCCAGCCACTCCTATAACTACAAACCCACAAACCACTCTCCAAAAACTCAACAAGCCGTCGACTTCTTCGGACCCACCCATTCTCACTTCCCTGGGTAAAGCTACCCATAACAAAACCAGCGTCCTGCAACCTCGTCACAACACACGTGGTTCAGGATGCGAAGAGTAAATGGTACCCCAACCCCCACCTTCCTTGCCAACCTCTGTTCCCCAGCCAACCTCTGACTCAACTTCTGATTCCATCCACCTACTGCGTTTCTCGCAACATTCCATCCATCATGCTGACCACATCGACCCGATCCCACCCGACCACCTCGACCCCAGTCAACCCTCCACAGCCCCGACTAACCATGCATTGAGCAATCAATCATGGCAAGGTTCGAACATCCTCAACTCCTGCTTACAGCCTGGCTCACTCCGAATGACATTTCAGAACATACGGGGATTACGAGCTGCAACCTCGACCATCCAAGACAGCCTTCATGACGTCTACGCCACTATGCTTCACTACGACATTGCTTTCTTAGGTATTTCCGAACATCACCTAGCTACAAACAATCCGTCCACCGACATTCAACTCCGCCAAGCCCAATCAAACATCGCACCCCATTCTCACCTTCATTGCCAATTCAACGCTAGCCATCAACCTCCCCCTCCGAACTCCGATCGATTGATGGGCGGGACAGCCATAATAAACCGACCTCCCATGATTGGTCGACTATCACCCCACAACCAGAGAGGCGACGAAATGGGACGATGGACCATTAGTCGATACCGACGACACAACCAACCTGACTTGGTGATTATTTCAATATACCAAGTGTGCAAACCGTCAACGAATACCACAGGCTACACTGCCTGGCATCAACAACGACTTGCTCTCGACGCTACCAACAGAGAAACTCAACATCCACGCCAGGCTTTTCTCCACGATCTCAAACATACTATCAACAGCTTCAAACTACAATCATGTGACATTATCGTCGGCGGCGACTGGAACGACCATCTTGACTCCCAACACTCATCTCTCTTGAATCTCTGCTCATCACACGAACTTATTGACCCTTGGGTTCATCACCACCCCCACCATAAAAATTTTGGAACTCACGAGCGCGGACAACACCGTATCGACTCTGTCCTCATCAGTCCACGACTCCTTCCCGCCATCCAAACAATCAGCTATTCTCCGATTGGCCTCCTCTTCAATACCGACCACCGCTGCATCATCATCGAATGGTCTACTTCCAAACTGTTTGGTAATCCAGACCCAATCCCACCAACCCGTCTACCGAGAGCGCTCCGATCAAAAGATCACCAGGCCGTCACCAACTTCATTGAAGCCACTCATGCTCACCTCACCCACAACAATGCTTTTGACCGCATGTCCATTCTCGACAACCTTTCCAATCTCGATTCCTCAGCTACGTCCCTAGTAGAGAATCTCGATGCTATCCTAGCTGATGCGATCCAAGCGGGAGAACGCAAATGCCAACATCGCCGTCGCGAATGGTATTCTCAAGCCATAGTTCAGACTCGTCTGGAGGTTTCGTACTTGAAACATTATCTCAACGGACTCCAACATGATATCGACCGAACACTTAGCACCCAAACGAAACTAATCACTATTGGCTCACCCATTCAACTTCCAATGGACATTCCAACGACCACCCAAACACTGGAAGCCAGAATCCAACAGCTCAAACAACACAAGAAAAATTCATTTCAACTCCGGCAACACTCCCTCACTCCAACCGTACCTTCCTCCAAACAAGATCCTAGGGCAAAAATTCGAAAGGCGGAAACAGCCGCCCGCACGTGGAAAACCCTGAAAACACTCACGTCCACCGACACCAACCAAACTCTGAACCGCATAGACATACCCCATGATTGGCCTCCTCCCCTGACCTCTTCCTCGGAAGTCATCGGTCTATCAGATCCGAAGACTGCCACTCAATGGACTACGATTTCAGATCCCAAACATATTGAATACTATCTGCTGCTACGTAACCGTCTACATTTCGGGCAAGCTCACGGAACCCCGTTTACGGTCGAACCACTCCAATCACAAATCAACTGGGGGGCAACCACACCCAGTTCAGATGATATCTTATCCGATCAATTTGTGACAGACACACATCTCGACAACCTCACCATCTCAGTTATACGCCAATGCCGGCGCAGCGCCCCCGGCGACCTCACTCCACCTCTTCTGTCAGCCGACGAATTCAAAGGAAAAATAAAGGTATGGAATGAAGCGACCACCACCTCTCCCTCTGGACGCCATCTCGGAGTCTATAAATCTCTTTACTCTCGCGGTGTGTATTTCCCACTCTCTAGTGAGGACGCCCTTCGCCTCCAATCCCAACAAGAGGACATACGCACTCTGATGCTTTCCATCATTAATTATTGCATCCGCACGGGCCATGTCCTTACCCGATGGAAACAAATTACCAACGTCATGATCTTTAAGGAGGTCGGGAACTACAAGATCCACAAATTGCGCATTATTCATATCTACGAAGCAGATTTGAACTTACTAATGGCTGTCAAATGGCGCAATGTCCTTCACGCGGCCGATACCAGTAACATTATCAACCCTAACCAGTACGGTGGCCGACCAGGCCATGAGGCCACTTATCCTGTCTTGCTCGAAGAACTCAAACTCGATATTTCTTATTTAAGTCGACGATCCCTAGCTACTTTCGATAATGATGCCGCAAGCTGCTACGACCGCATCATTCCGGCGTTTGCATCCCTTGTCAACCGAAAATATGGTCTTCCCACCCCCCTGACTCGATTGCACGGCAACCTACTGCAGGAAGCCAACTACCGACTCCTCACAGCCAATGGACTTTCTGATCTCAGCTACTCCCACTCGCCACTATACCCCATTTATGGATCTGGGCAAGGTTCAGGAAACTCCCCAGTCCTGTGGTTATTCATATCCGCAACCCTCTTTGATGTCCACGAGCAATCAACTACAGGGGCGACATTCACCTCCCCGGATGGGTCTCAGCGAACCTCTATTACTATCACCGGATTTGTGGACGACACAAATGCATCACTTAATTCCTGGCTACCCCAACAACCTACCTCCACTCCTCTCCTTCTCAAACAACTTGAAAAGGATGCCCAACGGTGGAACGATTTACTCTTCATCTCAGGTGGCAAGTTAGAGCTATCGAAATGTTCCTACCACCTTCTTGAATTCACCTTCCAGCCCGATGGAACTCCAAAGATTACTACAACAATTCACCCACCTATCTCAATTCGGGACTCAGTAACACAGGATCTTATCCAAATTTCTGCTCTTTCGTCGCTCACTCCTCACAAGACCCTCGGACACTGGAAGGCACCAGCAGGCAACTCCAGAACTCAATTATTAACCATTCAACATCAAACACGAACGATAAGCCACCTCATCGCCACAGCCCCGATTCCCCGATATGGCACCAAACGCGCTTACCACGGCAAATACGTTGCCTCCCTCCGGTACATACTTCCGCAATGCCACTTCGATCACCAACTTCTCCGTCAGGCCGAGAAACCATCCATGAGTTTACTGATCCGGAAAAGCGGTTTTTCAAGCAAGACATCTCAAGCTCTCCTCTATACACCCACCACTATGGGAGGAGGAGGATTCATACACTGGGACCACATTCAGAGTACTGGTCAGATCAAGAATCTACTGAAACACTGGCGCGCATCCCACACCCAACCATCTTCGCTACTGCGCATAGGCGTCGCCTGGGCCCAGTGGCAGGCAGGTATCAGCCAACCCATCTTTCAATTCCCCACCATTCCCCTTGAGTATCTGGAAGCCCGATGGCTAAAGTCAGTTCGATTTGCCCTTCAGTCTGCCAATGCATCACTCCGTTTGGCACAATCGTGTGTTCCCAAACCAGAACGAATAAAAGATCGTTACATCATGGACGTAGCCCGAGATAGTTGCTCTTTCTCACCCAAGGATCTTCGGATCCTCAACTACTGCCGACTGTACCTTCATGTCACCACTATTTCAGAATTATATAATGCCAAGTGTACCGACCTATCCCCCTTTGTCCTTAAAGGTCATCGACCACCGTGGTTCAATCCCCACATGATACTCACTATCCAAGCAAGACCTAGCGACTACCACTGGACCCACGTGTGGCGGAAACTTTGCACCATCATTGAATCCACACACTTCCGTCTCGGACGGTGGCGCCAAAAATCCTTCCCCCTCCGACTCCGCCGTGAAACCTATTTGCATCAGGGCGTCATCTACCATTGGTACGCCGGCTCCTACTGGAGCTGCCAATCAGCAGCAAGCATCCACCGTTACCAACTCCATCAACGTGAGGAAGAATGGACCCCTACCGCTCTCTCACTTCCCGTTGATATTATTGCTCGTGTCCACAATACGATCTATCTCGAACCCACCCAACAATTTTTCAGACCACCCGCTTCAATTGCCATTCCTGCGTCATTTGAAGAATACATCCGCACCCGGCCTCCTTATATTCAATCACTTTTGCAACACATCCAGTGGTATTACCCGCCGTTCTCTGCCCTTTCTCTACTTTCCAAATGTACTCCCGAGCATCCACTCTTAATTGTGTCAGATGGATCCTCATTCGAGTCCCAATCTATGAGTTACGGCACCGTCATCTCCACTTCCCAGGGTCAAATCCTAGTTGAATGCCGTGGACCCGCAACAGGACCTATCTCTTCCCATCGAGCAGAATGCACCGGCGCCCTTGCTGGTGGCTACCTGCTTCAAGAACTATTCAACTTCACGTATTGTCCAGTTCCACCGTCATTTGGAGCCAAAGCCATAAGCGACAACAAGGGTATGATTCATTCTCTCACCAGACGATGGGCATATTCTACTTCGTACACCAACGCCACATTGAAACCCGACTGGGACCTCCTCGAGGAAATAACCATTACGTACAAGAAAATCCATCCCCATGCCTTCCAGTTCTCCTGGGTTAAGGGGCACCAAGACAACCAAAAGGATCTCGACGAACTACCTCTCGAAGCCCGACTTAACATCCGAGCAGATGAACTGGCAGGCCAATTTGCGGCCGAAAACATGTTTCCCCATAACCCTCAAACCCAATTATTTCCTTCTACCCACGGCACTCTGGACATTGGCAGCAACTCGATCCAGGGCAACTATTCCCAATCTCTTTATCAGTCTATGAGTGCCCCGCTTTACCACTCTTATCTCCAACGGAAACATTCCTGGTCCTCCACCACATTGTCCGAAGTGGATTGGGCGTCTCTGGCTATGGCGTCCCGCAATTACTTCTCGTCCGAAGTGCACCTCTTAAAACTCATCCACGACTGTCTACCCACCCGCCTCCATGTTTCTCGCTTCCAATCGTGGATACCCCCACACTGCCACTACTGTGATCAACCGGAATCTTTTTCCCATTTATTGACATGCCCCTGTCACCCGCTCACTGCGTCGCTACATGCGCAGACCCGACAGAAACTCACCGACTATATGAATCGTCACCAGACACCCCTACGCTTTCAGGAAATTTTTCTCCACGCCGTTCATCAAGCTTGTTCATCATCTCCAGCCCCTGCCCTACTACGTCACGCTGAAATCTCTCAAGCCCACATAGGGTGGCATTTGATTCTCAGGGGATTTTTATCTATCAAATGGCGCTCCCTCCTTCAGCAAACCCAACGAGAAGAAGCCAACGCAGCCCTCATAACCCACTCGCAACCAGTTAAATCCCCAGCTAATCCCTATGCACCTTCCACAGTGGCTACAGACATACTACAACCCACAACACCGCAAAGTTTCCTTGCCCAGATGGCCAGACTCGCCACCAACAAATCTCTATCACGAAAACTGGTACGCACCAGCAACACTCCGTCTCATAACCCTCGTTGTACGGATCCAACTATTTTCTTCTCTGGCTTGATCAAGATCTTTTGGTCAGAGGCGGGCCAATTCTGGCTCGATCACCTGGCCGGCATTCACAAGCTACCGCCTCCAGGACCACCACCCCGTACGCCTTCTCCTAACCCTTTTACTCCCGCGACAGCTCAGTCCCAGGAGACTCAAGCCAACCTTCGAACTCATGCCATTTTCCTCCAACGACTTAAACCATATGTACCATCACCCCAGCGTAAGCAATACTTTCCTACTGACGCCACTAACTTCATCACCGGCGCCACTAGCAACCGTCTACAGCAATACCTGGCAACGTACAAACCGGCTATCATCTCCAGTATTCGGAAGGTCTTGCCTACTCTGAATGATGAAGGTCCCTCTCTCCGACAAATACTCTCGGACGCTTTCACTTGGAAACCCCAGGATCGAAGGCCACTCCAAATCATTCATGACATCTGCGACACAATTCGCCCATCACACCCTGCTACTGAGGAGGCATCACATCGGAAACGCAATCGGCTCCGCCGTGTACCTCCTCCGAACGCCGGAGCACCATCAGTATCCTCTTCTCCACAACCTCCCCCTTAAACCCTCCTCCTCCCTTCCTCCCATCTCCCCCTTTTATCCGGCCCCCTTTTCCAGCACCGACACAGCTCCACGTGGCACCATTCCGTGTCCGTTCAGACACGGCCACCCCACGCCGTACTTCAACCCACCTACCCCAACCTCAAAGACATCACACTGCCTCCACACGCGGTAGTGAAATATACTGACGCTCCACGTCCGTGTTTCCATCCTGTGTCGAGCCTATGCCCCACACCTTACCGACACCAGCCCCAGAATATTCCTGCCAGCCCCATTTATGAAATTTCATGTCAACTCCTCCGAACGCCGGAGCCCCATCGGTCTCCTCCTCTCTCTTCTCCCTTCCTTTCCTTCTTACCGTCTCTCGCCACCGTTCAACTACCACCGGCGAAGCTATCCTGCTACCTGGGGCGATCTCCCCCTCATACCCCCTTCTTTATCACTTGTGTGGTTTCCGTTTGGGAGCTGCGCCGTAGACTTGGGAACAGTTTCTTTTCTGCTCGTCAGAACACAGGACTCGACTAGCTACGTAAAATAGATTTTATTGAATATGAATATGGGTAGGAAGGAAAATTTATGAGCTGTTTACGGATGATGAAGACGGATGATGAAGAAGAGTAACCAAGGAGAAACAACAGGCAAGCCGTCCAGCAGCATTGAGAACAGCATCTCTCAGTCCCGAGATAAAAAATTAAGAAACCAAGTAAACCTAGATATTCCATTTATATCACCACTTCGATCAATCATTTTGTCGTTGTGGAGATATCCTTGACAATAATTCAATAGGAATGGATCGAGAGAGTCAGACGAGTTCGTCTCGCTCGAGGAGTAACTTAAGTAGTTAGCCTGAACAATGGAGAAGAAGAATTCAGAGCAGGAAAACCCTTCTCCTATTTTCGAACATGCAGGAAGGAACAGATCTTGTCATCTCGTCTTCGTCTCTTTATTCCATGGAAGTAAGGCAGAGCCTAGTGCGACAGGATTCGATGGTAGATCGACTTCGTCGTATTGGCGGCATTCCTGTCTCTCATGTCTCAGAATCTCCAAACGGAAGTAGTTGGTGATGCGACAATAGGAACCATGAACTGTAGAATAAAGTTGGACTAGATTGTTGGTCGCACCCTCGAATCCCACTACGCACTGCTTTCCTTGAAGAAAACATCGGAACTCGACTCGTCACTTCAGTGATGAGTGTCATTATCGTTGTCTCTTGGGGACGAGACGTTGTTGTATGGTTTCCGTGACATCGCGTTGAGCGTTCCGAGACATGACTACCGACACTCTCGTCGACAAAGGATACGAAGAAGAACCTCCGTCGGAGAAGTCACACCAAGAATATTGGTTGATGGCCCATCAATCGAGATGTTTGTTTGAATCGAGGACCTTGTATGTGCTGACTTGCAGCTCATACCACCATCAGGAAGAAACGACCATGATCAG
>Ga0194130_10007667_pt1 | contig 11785 bp, 10 predicted proteins | sample TA2KigsurfametaG_FD_160084 | JGI IMG/M metagenome (GOLD analysis project Ga0194130, IMG submission 160084) | Freshwater microbial communities from Lake Tanganyika, Tanzania - TA2015050 Kigoma 12 surface | ecosystem: Environmental > Aquatic > Freshwater > Lake | place: Tanzania: Lake Tanganyika... | reverse complement strand
GCCTGTTCAAGCTCTAAAACCGCTACGCCCCAGCGTGACTGCGCAATGGCAAGAAAGCCGTGGTTCGCATGCCTGATCAGGGGAGCCGTTGGACCATCGATCTGCGCTAACCACTCTTCCAGTTCATGCGCTGCGCCAGCCATAGCAAGGCACAGACACAGGTGAAAGTCCGCGAAGCGAATGCCGGGTTTGGCAAAGTACCTTCGGGAATGGGTAGAAAGCGCTGCCCACTGGGCGTGCGATACGTCGACGCCGCGCAGCCATGCCCGATACATCAAGCCAGACGCTCGGTGAGGCGTTAGAGGCGCCGGCGGCGTGATCAGCCCGGGCAGGTCGAAGCGTGTCAATTTGCACCGTAAGCAGAGGAGGTCCACGAGAGGCGGCTTTGAAAGTGCTTGTCGTTGTTGGAGTTTTTCCGAGTTAGCGTGTCAATCTGCAGGAAAAATCCGATTACCCCGGATACAGCCAGTCCATCTCCGCGTCAAAGCTCATCCGGACGCAACAAGGACCTTGACCGAAGCCTCCGCCAAGGCCAAAGAAAGCGCCGGTGGCGGCGGGGCGTCGGTGATAAGGATATCAACCTCCTGCAGCGCACATGCCTTTACCAATGAACGTTTTCCAAACTTGCTGGCATCGCAAAGCAAGATGACCTGATCTGAGTGCTCGATGTAGGCGCGTTTGACCTGTGTGTCCTCCGGTGAGGAGTCGAAGCCTCCCTCTTGCGTCAGCCCCGCAACGCCAAGGAATACCTTGCTGAACCATCGGCTCGAGGCATCCTCCACCGCCTGCTGACCACAGACCGACAACTCCTGTGCTCGCACGATCCCGCCTGGCATCGACACGACGCAACGTGAACCAGCCAGCACACTGGCCACGCGCAGGTGGTTGGTGAAGACATGGATACCGGCATGCCGGACCAGCTCACGCGCCAAAGTGAGGGCCGTGCTGCCGACGTCCAGGGCAATGTTGTCCTCGGGCGAAAGCAGCCCTGCAGCACCTCGGGCAATGGCTTGCTTGGCCACGATCTGACGTCTTCGGCGCGTTTCATACTGCTGCTCGCGCATTTCAGCCTCACCCATGGCCGGTGGGCCACCCGCCAAGTTAGCTGTCTGCACAGCCACCGCTGCACCCTGGGATCGCTGGATGAGGCCTTGCTGACTCAGAGCGTCCAGGTCACGACGGGCGCTCATCTGCGAGATGCCGAAATGCGCTGCAAGCGAGGCAACACGCACGTAGCCATCGCGCTGCACCCACTCCAAGATACGCTGCTTCCGTATGGCTGCTGGAAGCGCAGTTGCGGCTTGGATTGGCGTTACAGACCTAGGGGCAGTTGTGCGAGCGTCGCTTGTTGTCGGCATGGAGAGCCCGATTTTCCTGTCTCTGCTTGTCCGTCTCCGCGGGGGTCTGTGGCGCTCTCGAAACTGCCGTCGCCGAGCCGGCGCACGAACTGGACATGGCCGGCGCGGTCATCGCGTTCGGCCGCCATCACCAGTGGCAGACCCGCCTGCGATAAGGCGTTACGCGCTGCCTCATTTACTGATGACTCGGCCAGCACCACATTGGCATTTCCATCGCCGAAAGTTCCCACCACCCAGCGGGGCGCGGACAAGGCCTGCGCAGCGGGGGTACCCGCCAGCAGGCGCATCAAAACCTGGGTGAGGATCTGCGGCTGGCTCTTGCCACCCATGCAGCCCAGGGCGGCATCGATCCGGCCGTCGTAGCGCAGCAACGAGGCGGTCAACGTGCTCGGCGGCCGGCGTCCACCGGCCAGCACGGCAGGCCCGTCATGCAAGGTAAATGCTGCGCCCCGGTTCTGGCAGACGATACCCGTAGCGGGCTCCAGCATGCCGGCGCCGAAAGCATGAAAGATGCTCTGGATCACGGTGACTGCATGGCCCGCACTGTCCTGCGCCACTACGGCCACCGTGTCACCGCTGGGCCGCGGGCGCGGCGGGGTGGCTGGCATGGGTCGGCTGAGGTCGGTCGCTGCGCGCGTGAGGTCCTCGATCAGTTCGTCCGATAGCAACCGGTCCAGGTCGACTTTGACGTGTTCGGGGTCGGCCAGGAAGCGGTCCCGCAGGTCCGCGGTCAACGCGCACAGCCGCGCCAGCGCAGTGGCGGCTTCGCCGCAGGGGTCGGCCTGCTGCAGACCCAGGCGCGACATGGCCGCAAGCAACTGCATCAGCACGTGACCCTGAGACACGGGTGGCGTGGTGAGGATTTCATACCGACCGAACCGCGTGGACAGGGGGTCCAGCCAGTGGGAGCGGTGCCGTGCCAGATCCTCGGGTGCCAGCAGGCTGCCGCAGGCCTGCACGCCAGTAACGAACTGCGCACCCACTTCACCGCGGTAGAAGGCGTCTGGACCATCGTTTGCTATGCGCATCAGGCTCTGCGCCAGGGCCGGTTGCCGAAGCACCTCCCCAGTGCGCAGGACGCGCCCATCGGGTTGAAAAAAGACATCACGCAACCCCGGGTCGAGCGCAAGCTGCTGTTGCAGCGCTTCGAGGTCCCGCCCGAGCGCGGCCGCCACCGGCACACCTTCGCTCGCCAGCGTGATGGCATCCTCCAGCAGACGAGTCCACGGAAGAGTCCCGCCTTGGGCATGCAGGTCGGCCCAGGCGGCGACCACCCCAGGCACTGTAATGGGGTGTACACCGTGAATGGGCATCGAAGCATGCTGCCCGCGTAAGGCACTGGCGCTTTGTGCCATAGCTGCAGCGCCACTGCCTCCCAGAGCTCGGGTGCGGCCATCAGGAAGCCCCACCAGAGCCTGGATGTCGCCACCGATGGAGCACATATGCGGGTAGACGACGGTCAACACCGCACAGGTGGCAATGGCCGCATCCAAGGCGGTACCACCGTCTTGCAGGGCTCGTTCACCAGTGCGGGTGGCCAGGGCGTGGGGGGAGGCAACGGCGCCGGGAGTGGACATAGCGGATTTCAGTGAATGGTCGAAAGAAAAGTCTTCAAGCGAGCCGGGGCTTGGTCGCCGAAGAACTGTTCGGGGGAGGCCTGGTGGCAGATCTGGCCCTCCTCCATGAGGACCACGCGGTCCGCGACTTGGCGGGCGAATCCCATCTCGTGGGTGACGATGATCATGGTCATGCCCGTGGAGGCCAGCTCCGAAATGACGGCCAGTACCTCGCCCGTGGTCTCGGGATCCAGCGCACTGGTCGGCTCATCGAAAAGCATCAGTTCGGGACTCATCGCCAAGGCGCGCGCTATTGCGGCGCGCTGCTGCTGGCCGCCCGACAGCTTCATGGGATAGGCATCGGCCTTCGCCCCCAGGCCCACCCTCTCCAGCAGCCGCATTGCGTTGTCCCGGGCCTGCACCACCGTCTGGCCCAGCACCCTTACCGGTGCTTCGATGATGTTCTCCAGCACGGTCATGTGCCAGAACAGGTTGAACTGCTGGAACACCATACCGATGCGCCGCCTCTGCAACACCACCTGCCGATTGGTCAGGGGCCGCAGTCGGCCCCCCGCCTCCTCGTAGCCGATCAGCTCATCGTCCACGAAGATCTTGCCGCCCTGATAAGTCTCAAGCTGGTTGATGCAGCGCAGGAAGGTGCTCTTGCCCGAGCCCGAGGGCCCGATGATGCACAGTACTTCACCACGTTGAACTTCAAGGTCCACGCCGCGGAGCACCTCGGTCTGGCCGAAAAGTTTGCGCACGCCCACTGCCCGCACCAGCAGTCGGCGCTCACCGCCGCTCATGCCCGACGCTCCCCGGTGCTGGGACTGGGCGTCAGGTAGACGACCAGACTCTGCCACCATGTGCGCACCTGTCTGTCAATCTCGTGGGCCCGTAGTCGCGTCTCGATCACGCCCTGGATGGTGTTCCAGATCGCAGTGAGTACCAGGTAATTGAGCGCTACCACCGACAACAACTCGAAGGACTTAAAGGTCGTCGCCGAAATGGCCTCGGTAACCTGAAAGATCTCCTGCACTCCGATCACGCTGGCCAGCGAAGTGGTTTTGAGCATATGGTTGAAGTCATTTCCAAAGGGCGGGACGATGACGCGGGTGGCCTGCGGAATGACGATGCGCCAGTTGACCTGCCAGGAGCTCATGCCCAACGACTTCGCCGCTTCTACCTGCCCGCGCGCTACCGCCTGCACGCCATTGCGCACGATCTCGGCCATGTAGGCGCCCTCGTGAATGGCCAACCCGATGACGGCAGCCTGAAATGACGCGGTCAGCTTTATGCCCAGGAACTCGATGTCCGAAAAGCGGAACAGGCCTGCAGCGGCCATGCCCGAGAACAACATTACCAACAGCACCAGCACCGGAATGCCACGGATCAGCCAGACGTAGAAAGCGCAAGCCGAGCGAATCAGGGCAAACCGGGACAGTCGACCAAAGCCCACGATCAGCCCTATCACCAATCCGAGAAGCATGGCCAGTACGGCCATCGTGACCGTACGGCCCAAGGCATTCAGATAGGGCGTACCGGGATTGACGATGCGTTCGATGAAGAACGCCCAGTCGAAAGTCATCAGAGCTCCATGCCCTGCATGTTCCACTTCTCGATCAGCTTCTTGTAGGTGCCGTCGGCCACGATGCTGTCAAGCGAACGCTTGATCGCGTTAGTCAAATCGGTATTGCCCTTACGGATGCCAATGCCGGTGCCGATAAGGCCGAACGGGCTGCCCTTGGGCTTGAAGTCGTTCGGACGCAGGCGCACGTAGTAGGCGCCTGCGGTGGACGTAGTACCAACGGCATCCACCTGGCTGGTGGCCAACTGCTGGAAGGTGTCGGTCGTCGTGGGCAGGACGACCAGGTTGATCTCGGGCTTGCCGGACTCCTTGAGCTTTTTGTTCGCCTCGATCGCGAGGTTGTGGATGGTGGTGCCGTTGGGGACGGCGACCTTCTTGCCGCTCAGATCCTCCAGCGCGGTGCCAGGCGTATTGTCACTGCGGCGCACCACGATCTGCTGGCCGGTGCGCGAGAACGGCACCATGTCAATGATCTCCAGGCGTTCCGGGCGGATGAACAGTTCCTGCATGACGGCGTCGCACTGCTGGGCCTGCAGCGCTGGAATGAGCCCTGGGAACTTCAGCTGCACCCAATTGACCTTCAAGCCCATGCGGGCAGCGATCTCAGAACCCAACTCCACCTCGAAACCGATGGGTTGCTGCTTCTCGTCGAAGTAGGCGCGCGGTGGGTTGTCGATCGTTGCGCAATAGTTGATAGACCCTTTGGTAGCAAGAGCCGCAGGTGCAGGCACGCGTGCGGTTTGTGCCATCACTGGGGCTGCAGCCCAAAGGGCACAGGCGGCCAGACTGGCGCCGAGGGCATGACGACGCAGGAACAGGGTTGTTCTGGAAATGCTCATGACCAGGTACTCCTCAATGGTTGGGACAGGGGAAGGGGAACGGACAAGTGGATGTGACAGCTGGCAAAGCGTTCAATCCATGAAGGCGCCACCGTTGACGGCAATTGACTCGCCGGTAACGAAAGCAGCGTCTTTCGAAATCAGGAAGGCCACAACACGGGCCACGTCCTGCGGATGTTCAAGGCGGCCCATGGGTGTGTCTGCGATCCACTGGCGCTTGACGCTGTCTGGATCAGTGCCGCGAAGTCGCGCCTCCCACTCGAGCTCCCGCACCTGCATGTCGGTGGCGACGAACCCAGGGCAAACCGAATTGACGCGGATGCCCAAGGGGGCAAGTTCGAAAGCCATGGCCTGGGTGAGGCCCACAACTCCGAACTTGCTGGCGACATAGTCCGCAAGGAATGGCACGCGACCCTGCTTGCCCGCCATCGATGCGATGTTGACGATGCAGCCGGACTTGCGCGCCGCCATGGCGCGGGCCGCGGCCTGGCTTGCAAAGAACAGGCCGCGCAGATTGACGTCGAGGGTGAAGTCGAACTGTGCTTCGTCGATCTCCAGAAACGGCGCCATTCGCGATACCCCGGCATTGGAGACCCAGACTGTCAGCGGACCGACCTCCTGCTCGATCGTTGCCACTACCCTGGCGCAAGCTGCGGCATCGGTGACGTCCAGTGCATAGGCATGGGCTCCGGGAATGCGGGCGGTAAGCGCCCGTGCGCCCGCATCATCGACATCGGTAATGACTACCGTGTGGCCACGCTCCGCGAGTTCTCTGCAGATGGCGGCTCCGATACCCGAGGCCCCACCCGTCACCCCGACGATAGATGTCATTCAATCACTCCCGAATGAGCCAAGCTTCTTGGTTGGCGCCGAGCCGTCAGATCCTGTTGCGGCCAAGGCGAAGATGCCTGCACCTGGGTTGGTGTCGGTCCTTGGACAGAGGTCCACCAGGAAATGAAGTCCACAAGTCCCGGCAGGCGCTGGTCACCGTGCGCGCGCGGATCGTCCCCGACAACGAGCACCCTCAGGCCGGCCGCGCGTGCCGAACGTGCGCCGCTGGGGCTGTCTTCGATGGCCCAAGCCTCTCCCGCGGGCACCCCGAGCAGCGCCAGCGCGCGTAGATAGGGCTCGGGTGATGGTTTAGGGTCGCAAACGTCGTCAAGGCTGATCACCGCATCGAAGCGCGCCTGCGCTGCCATGACTCTGAGGTTGGCCTCGACGATGGAGTGCTCGGAATTCGACACAGCGGCCAAGGCAATGCCCTCTCGCGCCAGGTGCTCCACAGCCCGCCGTGCTCCCGGCAACACGCGCACCTCCTGCGCGTGTGCCAGGTAGTGCGCCGTCACCGCCTCGCGGAAAACGCGTTCGCCCTGATCGGCAAGGTGGCCCAGGGCCCCGGCGAAACGCGGCGCCAGCAGCCGCCAGACATCGCCTATCGCCACGCCAATGAAAGGGGCGGGCCCGTGGTCGCTGATGTCCACATCATGTGCCCGACAGGCGGCCTGAAGCGCGCGCAGGTGCAGCGGCTCGCTGTCCACGAGCGTGCCGTCCACGTCCAGGGCCACCGCGCGCACGGCCGTCATGGCGTGGCCCTCATGGTGTGGAACAACGGCTTGAGCGATCCGTACAGGGCGCGGTAGTCGGAGTACGCGGCTTCGTACACGGCACGGTGCGCGGCCTGGGGCTGCACGGACGGGGCCTGAGAGACAAAGGCCTGGGCACCCTGCGGATCGCTGCTCAGTCCCGCTCCGAGTGCGGCCATCCAGGCCGCACCCAGGCACGACCCCGGATGGCCCGACAGGGGCTGGACGGGCCGGTTCAGCACGTCGGCGATGATCTGCAGCCACACCGCGCTGGCCGAGCCGCCGTCGGAGGCCAGCACCCGGGTGGCGGGCATGCCGATCTCATCGAAAACCTCCACATGATGGCGAACGCCAAAGGCGATGCCTTCTAGCAAGGCTCGCCACAGGTGGCCGGGACCGTGGTGGAGCCCCAGGCCGGTAAAAGTGCCCCGCGCCAGCGGGTCATGGATGGGAGTCTTTTCACCCAGAAAGTAGGGCAGCGCCCGGACGCCGTCGCTTCCCGGGGGCACGCACGCCGCCCAGTGATCCAGCCTCTGGTGACGGGTGTTACCAGGGCGCTCATCGGCGGCAGCGCCAAACTGCGCCGCGAACCAGTTCAAAAGAGAGCCGCTGCAGGCCATGCAGCCGTTGGGCATATACATGCCCGGCACGGGGTGGTAGTCGAGGAAGACGCGGGGGTCGGGTTGCGCGCCCTGGGAGGCCAACAAGATGTCGCAGGCCCCGCCCAGCTTGACCAACAGGTCTCCCGGCCCTTGAACGCCCGCCGCCCAGGCCGATCCCACGTGGTCGGCCACACCCGCCACCACGGGAATACCCGTGGCCAGCCCCGTGGCCCTCGCCGCTTCGGGTGTCACCCGCCCGATGATCTCGCGGCTGGCCGCGAGGGGCGGCACCTGTGCCCTGACCAAGCCTCCCGCAGCCACAAGGTCGTCGGCAATCTGTCCGCTTGCCAGATCGACAAAACCAGCCTCCAACGCCCAGTTCTGCTCTACGCGTCGGGCGCCCGTAAGGCAGTGATTGATGTAGTCATAGCTGCCGAAGACCGTGCGTATGTTGCTGAACACTTGAGGTTCATGCCGCGCCAGCCAACGCAGCTTGGCGGCCACGAGCTGCTGATTGATGCCGTTGCCAGTGCGGCGGGTGAAGGCCTCTTCGTTGAACAAAGCTCGCAGTTCCTGCACTTCTTGCGCGCAGCGACCGTCGCTTTGCTGAATGCTCGGGCGCAGCAGTTGCCTGTCGGCGTCCAAGAGCACCACGGCCGGCACCATGCCGGAAACCCCGATGGCCTGAACCTCGTCCGCGTTCGCGTTGGCTTGCGCGAGGAGTTCGGGCACGATGTCGCACACATTGGTCCACCATTGCCGTGGATCTTCCTCGGCCCAGCCGGCATTTCGGTGGGTGAGCGTAACGGACCTGCTGGCGAGGGCCAACCGCTCCGATGGCATCCGGATGAGGATGCCAATCGTCGACGTGGTCCCGATGTCCAGGCCGATGACGCAGGTCATGGACGGATGCCGTGTCAGCGCAGGCTGTTGACGCGGTCCATGAAGCGCTTGACCCGGTCACCGTCCACCGCATTCCAGGTGACGCCGTCAACCTTGAAGTGCGTACCGACGACGCAGCCATCGGCCAGTGCGAGTATTCCGCTCACCGTGTCAAGGGTGACGCCTGTGTTGGCAAAGACAGGCACTTTCCTGTCCAGTGCCTCAACCACGTGCTGCAGGTCAGAGGTATTGACGCCCTGCCCTGTCAGTGCACCTGAAACGAGGATGCCATCAGCCAGGGAGGAGAACACCGCGCTGCGGGCCCGCAACTCGATAGGGCGACGGTCCAGGGTGTCGGCAAACTCGGCGTTGATGTTAAAAAGTAGTTTGAGGTCGTCGCGGCCTAGGTTGCGCCTCAGGCGCAAGGCTGCTGCCGCGTCAGGCTTCCACAGGCCCATGTCTGAAGCGAACAGGCCGGTGAAGATTTCGCGGGCGAAAGAGGCGCCAGTGGCCGTGGCAATGGCTACGCTTGCTGAAGGGTCCCAGAGCCAGTTGACACCGAAAGGCACCTTGAGCGCGGGCTTGACCGACGTGATGACGGCCGTCATGGCTGCCACCCCTTCAGCGGGCGCTTGAAGTTGATACGGGCGGTCGTTCTCGTTGCCGAACATGATCGCATCCACCCCGCCGTCCTGCAGACGCTGCACGTCTGCCAACACCCCATCAACCAGACGACTCATACCACCGTTGGCGTCGTACAGCGGGGTTCCGGGCATCGCGCCGATGTGGGCCATACCAATCACGGCCTTCTTCCTGGTACCGAAGAAATCAAACGGCATCAACTCTTCCTTGTTCGATCACGTTCAAACACGTTCAAACACGAATGTAGCAGGGCTAGACGGGTTGAACAAGGTGCACGCCAACAACAGGAAACAACGGAGGCCTACCTAAAAGGTCAGGTCGCTGACTACAAGCTGCCAGAGATTCTTCAGATTGTCGATGATTTGCGGTTTACGCCAACCGGAAAAATCCGCCGCCATGTATTGGTGGACCAGATGCTCGAAAGGCTCGGAATAAGGCCATGAGGGATGAAAACAGAAGGTAAGTTAGCGCTTTATTCACCGGCGTGACTGGGAAATGGGTCGAGGAGCTATTTCCCTTTTGAAGCTTTAAAGGCTATAGCCAGTAGTGTTGATCCATATGCCATTAAAGGACTCTGCGAAGCGCAGACTCAACTATTTCGGGCGGCTGCCAACGTTATGCGCCCCTATCTGGAAAGCTTGGTGTGACGACACGCAATACGGAAGTGTCTGTACTTGCGCGACTGCTCAATAAGGCAAGGGCCGATGGTGTGGACTTTCAGCTATTGCTCACTCGCTAAGGTTTGGAGCGATTGTTATATCGCTTGAGCGTCTCTCACGATTGGGACAACTTTCTCCTCTGAGTTAGGGGCCTTTTTCCTCCCAGCCTTACAAACCCCTGCGGAAAGGTGCGGGTTAATGCCAAAACCTGCGGACCACGGCGTCAGGTGGGTTTTGGCCTATTTGGGCCCAATCCTCTGCGTTTACCCGGTTTCTCTGAAGCCCCCGGGGTGAGGTCGATTTCGAAGTCCGCAAGCAGTGGTAAAAAAATGATTCATTAAATCAATGGTTTACTTGCGGACTAATCGAGAGGGTTTATTTTTTCATACGCTAGGCGGAGGAAACACCCTTGCTTTTGTCGTACCGAGCGTTGGCGCGAGGAAGCTGAGGGTTGTTGCGTGTGGGTGAGGGCACTAGAATAAGGTTTCAAGTTCCAAGCCAGTCTGATTACTCAGTCCATTTGAAAGTGATTCGGTAGCGACCATTCGAATCTCTTCTGCCCCGCCAGAACAAGACCTGCTAACTCGCTCAGATGAGTTGTCAGGCGCTCAGAGCCCCGCACCACGCGGGGCTTTTTGCTTTGGGCTCCTGACTGACCCCATGGCCACCAACCCCCGAAATCCGTCTCAAACCCCGTTTCGTCTCAGAACCTCCTGACTTTTTGTCCGCGGTACGGCAGGAGGGGGTGAGCGAAAAATCGGGGTTTTGGCACCGTACCGATTAGCAAATTGGTCGGCAACCCACCAACGTCCTATGTTGGAGTTTCGGCAAGGAATTCGCAGAAATCTTCCAACTCCTCGGGGCTGATTGCTCGGGCTGCATAAGCCTCTTGTTCCTGTTGATCATCATCCTGATCCAGCTGGGTATCCCGAAAATCGCTGCGGACCTCCGCGCAAAACGGGTCATCGCTGGAAAGCAAGTCTTCAAATGTCCCCCAGGCGTAAAGAGTGACCCCAGCGTTAGAAGACATGTAATCGCACAACGCCTCAAAGATAGTCTCCGAATCGACCGAAGAACTTACGATGTGCTTGATTTCGCCTAACGCGACCTCCCAATCATTTCCCCAATTCCAAAAATCTCCATGTGCAATCAGCGATTGAAAAAAATGTTCGGCTGATGAAAACCAGAAGTAGCAACTCACTCCCCCGCCACTGAAAGCGCCTCCCTGAATTGTGTAAACAAAATACGAATCGCCGACATTGCCTTGTGCGTCGTAAAAGTCGATTGGTGGCAAAGCCTTCGCCGTTGAAGTGTTCATGTTTCCGTTAATTTGAAAGGAGGGTTTGGCGAAAACTTGGGGGTTTTGGTGCCGTACTGATTGAACGATTTAGTTCCAGATGGGCTTTTATTCCGATTCAAACCCGTGGTTAGTGAACTTCAGAGTCCTGCTGTTTTCCGTCACCGTGCGCACTACGTTGTCCGGCGCGCCATCGGGAATCTGAGCTTCGATCTCGAGTGTCACCGTGACGTTCGCGCCTACCAGTGCTGAGAGGTGGGAAATTACCTCCTCTGCGATTCGTCCAGCGTCCCGACCAGTGCGATTAGCGTCAAGAACTACAGTTCCGTGGAAGCGCTTCGGCTTTGCGGCTGCTACTGGTTGAACAGGTTGGCCCGGAGTTGCGGGTGTCCCAGGAATCGGTGTGGGTTGTGTAGTCGGGGCACCCGGCGTCGCCGGCGCCGCAGTTTCTGTGGAGAGTTGCCGGTGAGCGACGTCTGGCTTAACGACCAACTCACTTGAATGCGGGTCGCCCAAATTGATAACTGCCCCGCCTCTAAGGCCACGATAGCGGCCCGCTACATCATCGAAGCTATCAGCGATTCCAACGCCATCCTGCGACCAGGTTAGCAGCGACACGCCGTCACTGATCGACTTCAGCAACACTGCAGGGTCCTTCAATCGTGGCAAGTACACGTTGGTGCCCGCACGGTCAGGCAACTTGAGGCGCTGCAGATTCAAACGGTGTGGGACTTTTATCGGGCTAAGCCCAAGGCGATTCGAGAGCAGTTTGGCGTGGT
>Ga0194130_10007666_pt1 | contig 11786 bp, 8 predicted proteins | sample TA2KigsurfametaG_FD_160084 | JGI IMG/M metagenome (GOLD analysis project Ga0194130, IMG submission 160084) | Freshwater microbial communities from Lake Tanganyika, Tanzania - TA2015050 Kigoma 12 surface | ecosystem: Environmental > Aquatic > Freshwater > Lake | place: Tanzania: Lake Tanganyika... | reverse complement strand
ATTCTTCGACGTTAGTTGTTGTTCTGGCAACAATCGTTGGAGCTGCTTTTAATTATTACACCATTGGTTTTTTGGGAGCTTTTGCTATGGCGTATGCGACAGTGCTGCGTGCGGCGATAAAAACCCTTGGTTTAATGGGGCTTTTGTTTTTTAAACATAACATTGTTTGGCCGCTTGATCCCTATTTTAATTTCTTGAAGGCGTATGGATTTCAATTTTTTTGGGGCGTTTGCTTTTTTGGGTTTCTTTATGCCACGCTGACTCAAATTATACAAACTATTTTGGCAGCACAGTGTATGCAGTTGGGTCAACTTGAGCATTTCTTTTTGGTTTTAGCTGTTTTTGTAATAACTCTTTTTTTCATGTGGCGAACCTATAAATACTTCGGCCTTCGCATGTATTTAATGCCTTATCACACAAAACATTGATGTTTTGAAGGAGGATCTTTTAAACATAATAGGAAAGATTCGTTTTCGGTGGTATGTACGTTTTAGGGTTACAGGGGAGTTGCCAAATGAGAGATAGCAAAACTCTTTTAAAAGTTTTTTTAGGCTTTATCGCCTTGAGTGGTGTGGTAAATGCCGCTGAAAAGTCAGAAGCGCTCACAAAAAATGTGATCGCAGATTTTGCAAACAAAACAACACGAGCAGATTTTCGTACCACGTGTACGTATGATGCAACCAGCAATAAGATGTATGTAGGTGCGGTTGAAGCAGGGGCAAATGAATATGCAATTACAGAGCTTTCGACCGCCGATGGTTCGGATATTATCAAAACAGCGTTAACGCCAGATCAAATTTATGCCGTTCCGGGTGAAGAAGATCTTGTTGCAAACCCATTGTACAATTGCCGCGTCTGGGAAATGGATTGCTTTATTGCGGGTGCTAATAAATATGTTGCAGCATTGGTTCAGCTCGAAGGCGAAACCGGTGTTGGTGGATCGCGCTTGGCGGTTATTAACGTTGCAGATCCAAAAGAAACCTATATTTCTAGCGTTGCAATGTCGTGCGAAGATGCTACGGGAACAGAATCACGATTCTTAAAACTTGCAGTTGGCCACAAGGGTTCAGCGGTATCAACCGTTACGGCAAAAGTTATTTTGTGTGCGGTTGCAGATCCAGACACCATGCAGTTTGATTCGTCAAAATCAACCGTGGGGATCCGTGGATTTGAAATTCCTTCATCGCCGACCGATAATTCTTTGACGCAGCTTGATATTAATGGAGCAACTGGTGGAAGTGGCATGAAAATGGGTGCTACTGCATCTATGATGTCGACAAAAATGCGTCGTCTGACATCGATGGTAGTAAATACTTGGAATAATGCGGGAACGCAGTGTTATACATTCTACCTTGGTGGACATATGTCTGATTCAACTCTTGGTGTATGTGGATTTTATCTTAATGGTTCAGATGTTGTTACAACATTGAATCATTCAACCGGGGGAACGCTTCTTAACGGTGATGCAACAGCGGCTGCAGGATTTCCCGAACTCAGTAGAGTGCATAACATTGAAGTTCAAACGAATGGAACGCGGGCTCATTTGATTGTTCAGGCTGGAGCGTCATCAAAAGAAAAAAATAATTTTTATGCATTATCATTAAAGACGGGTGCAGCTGGAACTGGTGGTAAACTTGCGCAGGGAACAACCGATTCTGTGGCAGCAGCTCGTTCAGAGACCTGGTTGGCACAAGCAACTAATGGCGTATATACAGCAGTAGGAAGAGTAATTGTTGGAAATGCACCGTTTGCGCTATCTCCGGGCTCGTATGTCACAGGTGTGAGCTTGCGTGGAAACGTTTTGTATGTTTCAACGATTAACGATTCGTTTGGGTATGAAGTGTGGGTTACAACTGCAACTGTTACTTCAAACAATATTGCATCGTGGTCAAATTGGCAGCGAATTAATAATTCAGCGCTTGCGAATGTTGGTGCATTTGCAACCAACGGTTCGTATGTCTGGGCTATCACTGACGGAAAAACGGCGTATGTAAAAGACGCGCTTGCAAGTCCATTTACCGTTTCTTTGCCGTCGCTTGGTCTTGCAAACACCAAAGATCTTGAAGCTCGCGTTCATTTGAGAAATGTTGTTGCGCTTGATGCAGTAAATAAACAATTGGTTGTTGCGGCAGCGGTAGCGCCCGATGGACGTTCATTTGATGAAGTAAATAATTACAACATTGCAACCGGAGCATTTACAACAGCAGATGAAGTTAATGCAGAGTCGCCAATTACCGGAAAAGGTATTTGGGACATGGCGCTGATCACCAACGCAGATGGCGGAGTTGATCGTTATTATTTGCCAAAAACAGAAACAACTGGCGGCAAGATGATTGTTAAGGTTGCCTCAGATGGAACAATCACTTCGATTACGGCAGATGCGTATACCGCTCCAGAGGGGTATACCGGAAATACTCGTCGGGAAACATTCTTCCAGGATGGTGATGCAGTAGATTCTCGTTGTGTAAAAATCGTTGCGGGAAGAAATTTTGCAAACACTGCAAATGTCTTGTACTGCTTTATTCCTGATGCTGCAGATGGAGACACCAGGTATTTTAAAGGTGAATCTGAATATGACATGATCAAGGTGTTGAATGCCGATTTAACCGTTGCGTCAGGATCGATTGATTTTGCAACACTTCTTGATACTGGGGCTGGAACGGGACATGAAATGAGTGGTGGAAATATTGAAAGTCTTCAGTGCGCATATTGGGAGCCAACAATTCGTTGCTTGTACCTTGGGGGTGCAAAAAATAGTGGGGATGATCCTGCTCTTGCTCTTGCAAAATATACTGATGCTACAACTATTGCTGGATCAGCGGCGTTTGTTGATGGCCAGGGCTCTGACGATACATTCCGAGATGTGTATCAGATTTCATCGCTTCAAACTGTAGGTTCAACAGCGAGAACGATTTTATTGGTAAATGCAACTAGCTCAGCGGTTTCAGGTAAAGATGTGGCGACTGGTGGTATTTATGCAATTCCAGTTCTTACTTCTGGTGCTAACAAGGGTAAACCTTGCGGTGCTGATTATTCAACTGTAGCGGAAGATACCGATGGCACATGGAGTCAATCAACCAATCCTGAATTGTTTAATGTTGGCGGAGCTTCTGGCATTCCTTGGAACTCAAAAGCTGTTGTGGTAAATATGCGTACAGTTGGTACACAATTGTTTGTAACGATTGCAAATCCACCGGGTGTTACCGGATTGACGGGTGTCTTTTCGTGTAGAGCGGTGTGTTCGGCGGCAGGTGCGCTTGTTGGTTGGACTCCATGGCAACTTGTAGGTTCTTTGTCGGCTTCGATGCAAGCAGTTGAGCTTGATGCAACTTATGCAAAACACATTGGACTTGATTTTGCGTCTGGACGACCAACGGTTGCAACATGGAGAAGTGATGCTCAGGTTAGTGCGTACGATCAGCTTGCAGCAGCGCTCAATACCGATTTTGCAAATAATGGCGGCGTGTACAGCCTGGCAGGACATTCTGCGCGAGTTAACACTGCTTATGACCTTGATGCGGGAGATGGTGCAACTATGAATATGATCGTTGCTACCGGAAACAAAGCGGTTGCAATTGCTCACGTTGGGTACACTGTCGACACCACAAAATCAACTGTTTATAATCCAGAAAAAACAAATCAATACGGTTACAAGAGCTTCTTGAACGACGCTGCGCTTCTTTCATTGGGTGGTATTTACTGCTCTGCGATGTCACGCGGAACAGCGGGATGGATTTTTGTTGGTGGTGAAAATGGCGTAGCGGCCCTTCGTGTCTCTGGCGAAACGGGTGACAAGGGTAAAGGTTGGACCGGATCTCTTCCAGCATCGCTTCAAGATGCAACTAGCTCTTCAACAACTCCTGCTGCGATGACCTGGTTAAAACTTACTGGAATTACCGGGCCTGTACATAAAATGATCACTGTCTACGACAAAGATACACATACCGAATCGTTGGTGGTGATGACACCGTCAGGTGTTCATGCATTTACATTGTCGGCAGCTAAATTCCAGGATGTTGATGCAACAGCGCTTGGACATGCATCGCTTACAACCTTTACATCTGGTGTTTCTGAACGAGTGTGGGATATTGCGCCATTGGATAGAGCGACTGGAACATTCGCAGTTGCAACAACTCGTGGCTTGTATGTATGTAAATACGACACCGCAGAAGAAGATGGTGATTTAACTGTTGTTGGTGAAGTTGTTGATGGTGACGAAGCTTCTCTTGGCAGAATTGCTTCGATTTCTGTGATTGCGCCGGTGATTACTGCTGCAAACCCAATCTATCGCCTTGACCTTGTGACAGCAAACGCACGTACAGACGTTTCAAAACATATTTCTGTTGATTTAACGATTAACGTTTCTACGGGTGCAATTGTTGGAACTCCTGCGGTTGCGGTGGTAAAAACACTTGACCGTATGACTACTCAGGTTGTTCACCGTGATGGTGTCTACACATACAATGCTTCGACTCCAAACAGAAAGCCTTCAGCGCTTAAATATTTAGCAGAGTCTGCAAGTGACAATGATCCAGTTGATGCAGGCTTGCCGATATTCACAGGAACTACACTTGGACCTGTTACCAGTGTGAGTGCCGATGGATCTCGCTTGATTTCTGTTGGTGGTCGTGTGTATGTTCAGTCAACTTAAAAATAACAGAAATAAGAGAAAGGATCTGAGTATGCAAAAGATCAGGTTAACGATTTTTAAACTTATTGCTGCAGCGCTATGCTGCAGCTCTACTGTGCAAGCTGTGTATAATTCAAATTTAGCATTTACAAGCAATGATCATATTTCAAAAGCACATGGATCTCACGTATTCAAATTTGGTGCAAATCTTGCGTATGCTCGCGCATCGACAGATGGGTACAACAATGAAACCGCACAAGTTGGTGCATTGCAAATTTATTCACCAACAGAATCTGCTCGTGCCATGTTAATTGACTACGATCAACTTCAAGTTCTTTCCTCGACTGCAACGGCAGACTTTCCCTATGGCCTTGACTGGTCATTGTGGGATCTTCCGTTAGGTCTTGGCTCTGGTTGGGGTGACATGCGGGTTAAGGGTAGTGTTAAACAATCGACCATGACCCTTTGGGGCCGTGCGTTGGTTGATTATGGAACAATCCCTGGTCAATTTTTCCTTGGTATTGCGGTTCCATTGTGTAAGGCAAGTGTTTCAGGCGTTGTTTTTGAAGATTTAACAGATGTTACTGCAGATGGTGCGCGAAATCGTGCATGGAAAACAAACTTAACCAGCAAAATTCAGAAATATGTGCAAGCTGCTGGGGGCCTTGATTTGTATGATTGGTCAAAAAATGGAGCAGGGGATACACATGTTTATTTTGGATGGGGTAATTCCTATGCAAAAGGTGATGGCTCTGTAAGTAAAATTGATATTCATGCGTCTGTCGGGCTCTGGTTACCAACAGGATGCCAACGAAGTGTTGATCATGCATTTAGTACTGCATTTGGAAATGATGGATCGTATGGTGTTCCATTAAATCTTGGTATGAGTATCGTGTTTGGCGAACATCTTAAATTGTCATCGGATCTTGAAGTTGCGTGGCTTTCTGCAAAAACAAAAGAATACAGACTTAAAACAGATGCCGCTCAAACAGATTACTTAATTTTGACCAAGGGAACAGCAACTAAAAAACCTGGAGCACAATGGAAAATGACAACCGAAGGTGTGTACCGTTGTTCTGATTCTTGCAAATTACGCTTGGCTCATAATTTTGTTCGACGTGAAAAAAGCGTATTCACGCAAATCCCAGAAAAATACAATCTTGATGTGGTTAATACTTTGGGATCTCTCAAGGCAAGCGAATCTCAAGATTTAACTGTTCGTGGTGATTTCTCTGGTCGATATGGTGCTAACGAAGATGACAGAGAAGGAAATGAATTGAGCTTTAGCATTTTCTACACAATTCCAATTAATGGTCAAAACGCGGTAAAACATTCGATTGTCGGTGGAGACTTTCACTTTTCGTTCTAGTTTTTTTGATAAAAACAAAGAAGGCCGATGTAAAAAGTTGGCCTTCTTTGTTTTTTGTATTGAGCATGATTGATTGGTTGGAATGTTAAAAATGCATTATTTTGCGCAGGAGCATGTCTATTTTTGCTGCGGCTGAGCGTCGCATTCGTATCGTGCTCGTAAAATTTTTTGACGATCCATTCTGCTGATTTTTTAACCGCGAAACGCAGCCCACAAAAACAGCCACCAAACTACTTTTTGCATATCAAAACCCTGGCAACAACCCAGCATTCGCAGGGACGATATCGCGATTATGTTAGAAAGTAAAGCTGCACAGAAAATTGTGAGTTACATTTTAAAGAGAGGTTTTTTTGGATTTTAGAACAAATGACTTTCGGTGCATGATGCTTTGGCCGTGAAGTGCAAGTTCTGTTTGATGTTGTGCAGTTCCATATCCTTTGTGTTTGCTGAGCGAAAAGTAGGGAAACATTGTTTCAAGATCGCAGGTGATTTGATCGCGAATAACTTTTGCAACGATTGATGCTGCGGCAATTGAACTTGATGCGCTTTCTCCTTTGATGATGGGCGTAATGGTAAGAGATGGTTTTTCTATTTTCAGTGGCATTGCATCAATCACGAGGTGTGAAATTGGGCCTCTTCCTGCACGCTGCGCAATTTGGTTGAGTTGGATGTACGCTTGTCTCATTCCGCGTATGGTTGACTGGTAAATATTATATGTATCGATTTCGCGAGGGCTTATGATAACAGTTGTGTACAAACAATGTTTAGTAATCCATTCAAATGCTTTGAGGCGTTGTTTTTCGGTAATTTTTTTTGAATCAGCTAAAAAGTCTGGTGCAGTGTTGATGGGTAAAATAACAGCTCCAATAACAACAGGGCCACAGAGCGGGCCTCTGCCTGCTTCATCGATTCCGGCTATAATTTTTTTTTCATTCCAGGCATTTTTTTCATGAATATTTGGGCAGGGTAAAATCATAACCGTGTGTGTATTGTTTTATTTTTCAAAAAATCTCTCTGGATGAGGGTACTGCATCTAAAAAAAAATCATACTTTTTTCTATTCGGCAAGTTTACATTATTTCATTTTTTTCAATATACTGCACGTGAGAAATAACAACGTTTTGGTGTAAGCAAAAAATCCTTTATTAGAAATACATGGGGAAAACAATGACATCTACATCTTTGCGTGTGAAAGAGCTCTTGAAAGAGTTTGGATGGACAACCAAGGTTTTGGCAGAAAAAACAGGAATGTCTGAGAGCTATTTAACTCACATAAAAAATGGAACTCGCCGTTGGAATGAAGATGCGCTAAAAAAAATTGCAGAAGCTTTTGAAAAAAATCCAGTTGAGTTATTTGCACATAGATCGCGAGATCTTTCTGGGATCGTTCAACAACATCAATCCGATATGATTTCGGCTTATCGCTCATCTCTGGGTAAATTTTCTCAGAACGTTGCGATGGTTCCTGTGCTTAAAGATATTCCTGATGTGGTTGATACACAGGTGTATGCGCAAATGCAGCAACTTGCCGGAAATGAAAAACAATTTATTCCTATTTTTAATCTCAAAGATCCGTTGGCGTTTGGATTGGTAATAGATTCAAATTCTTTGGCTCCGCGATTTTTAAAAGGCGATGTTTTGATTGTATCTCCTAAAGCAGCTGTTCAATCGGGAGATTTGGTTGTTTTGGAATATAAACATGACAAAGTCTCTCGTGGACTTATGGTTATCTCATTTATGGATACAGTTGTTGTACTTGAGCATCCGAATCATAAGCAGTCTCCAATTGCCATGACCCGGAATGACCATTATGTAAAAATTCTTGGAAAAGTTGTGTTTAGGTACCAAAAATATTAATTTTTGCTTACTTCTAAAAAATAACGCTTGAATATCGCTTAAAAATGATGAAAAGTGATCGTTTTTTATAAAAACAGGGTTACCAGTTTTTTGTGTTAAAAATTCTTGGTACGGTTGTTGAGTAGTTTTCCAGCAAGAACTAGGTTTTTTTGGAATCTAAATGTTTTATTAAAAGTTTAAAAGTGTAAAGAGCGCTGGAGAGGCAATGGTTTCAACGCGATTAAGAGTGAAAGAGCTCCTCAGGGAGCGTCGCTGGACAACCAAAGTGTTGGCAGAAAAGACAGGAATGTCGGAGAGTTATTTAACTCATATTAAGAATGGAACGCGTCGTTGGAACGAAGATGCGCTTCGTAAGCTAGCGGAGGCTTTTGAGCTTGACCCTAGTCAATTACTTGCTCATCGCCCGCAGGGTTTTGCTGGTGTTGCAGTTCAAACAGCAGCTGAATTTGGCGAGCCTGGTGCAGTTGTAGCTCCAGTTTCGATCTCAGATTTTAAGCTTCGGATTGTACCCGTTGTTGGTGCTATTCCATCCGAGCCGTCAGCATATAATAATCAATTAATGCAAGTTACTTCGGGATACAAAGATGTCTTTGTTCCCGTTTTTGGCTATGAAGATGATGCAATGTTTTGTTTGTGCGTTGATGATAATTCAATGGCTCCAAACTTTATCAAGGGTGATTTTTTGATAATTGCGCCATCTGTGTGGACTCGATCAGGAGATGTTGTTGCAGTTGAATACGGTAACACAGAAATGATCAAAGACATTATGACGGTTAATTACATGGATGACTTTATTCTTCTTGAATCTGTAAATCATCGTAGACCGCCAATTCCTTTGGTTAAAGGAAAAGATTCGTTCAGGATTATTGGCAAGTTGGTTTATCGGTACCAACGACTTGGCTAAATAGTCGTATGAATTTAAAAAGGCGCTTCGGTTTAAAATCGAGGCGCCTTTTTCTTAGGGTTTAAATATTATTTTTGCCAGATTAAAAAAAACGGGTTACTCTTCTTTTTGAGGCTTTGGCCTTATTTTTTTGTTCCGTTGGCCTTCGGGTCATCTCCTTTTTTGTTACAATGTGTGGAGAACTAATTATGGTTCGTTACGAGACTTTGATGCTCGTGCGCAGCGAATCGACAGCGGAAGATCGTGCTTTTCTTGAAAAGTCGATTACCGCGCTTGTTGCGCAACATGGTGGTGTGTTTGGTTCTTTTGACCAATGGGGTAAGTTCAAACTTGCGTATCCTGTAGAAAAAGAAAGCTATGGCTTATATATTTTGGTTCGTTACCAACTTCCTGTAAGCACTGTTGATAAATTCTTAAAAGACTTGTACATGTTCTTTAGAATCAAAACTGGTGAGTTCATGATGAGACACGTAAACGTTCGTCTTGAAGACGATGCGCCAACTGTCTATCTTCGTCCAGAAGCCTATGATTCAAGCAAAGCGATGGCAGAAGCTGGTTCTTTTGTTAAGGGTGGCCGTGGCCGTGGCGATAGACCTGGTCGACCATTCAACTCGTCTGGTGCGCCAGGCAAGCGTTTCTCTCATGACCATTCGTCAGAAGATGTCATGGAAGCTGTTACCGATGAAATTGCAGGATAAGGAAGTAGGACATGGCTCAAGCAAAACTTAAAGTTAGTTCACGTCTTTTGAAAAAACGTGTTGTAAAAAAACGTACATTTGGACAAGCAAGACAGTGCAGATTTACTGCAAATCCTGATTTGGCAGCACAAATCGACTACAAAAACGTCGATTTTCTTAAGCATTTTCTTACTCAACGAGGCAAAATTTTGCCTTCAAGAGTTTCTGGCAATTCAGCATACTACCAAAGATGCGTTGCAAAGCACATTAAGCTTGCTCGCTCAATGGCGTTGTTGCCATATTGCTTAATTCAAGCAGATTAGTTTATCAAAAATGCAGCGACTTTTAATGGTTGCTGCATTTTTATTATGTGGACTCATTGATTTGATCCGCAAAAAATATAAGGAATTAAAATGGCTTTTAAAAGGTCAAATGTTCGCAATATTGCGATTATCGCACACGTTGACCATGGTAAAACTACCCTGGTTGACGAAATGCTTAAGCAAGCGGGTGCGGTTGCGTTAAAGCACGACGAAGCGCTTGCTGATCGCGTGATGGATTCGGGCGATCTTGAAAAAGAACGTGGGATTACCATTCTTGCAAAAAATACTTCTATTCGATTGCCTCATTTAAAAATTAATATCGTTGATACTCCTGGTCACATGGACTTTGGTGGTGAAGTTGAGCGAACCTTGCAGATGGTTGAGGGCGTATTGTTGCTCGTTGACGCTGCAGAAGGACCGCTTCCTGGTTCGCGATTTGTTTTGCAAAAAGCTCTTGAGCTTGATTTAAAGCCAATTGTTTTCATTAACAAAATTGACCGTAAAGATGCAGACATCGAGCGCACAGAAGGCTTGATTCAAGATCTGTTCATGGAAGTTGCAGTTAAAGATCATCAATTAGATTTCCCTGTGCTGTATGGTTCGTCTCGTTTTGGGTTTGCAACAACAAATCCGGAAGAGCGATCTGGAACAATGAAGCCGCTTTTTGAAGCGATTGAAAAATATATTCCAGCACCAGAAGCAACCAAAGAAAACTTGCAATTCTTGATCACCAGCTTGGACTATTCAGAATACCTTGGTCGTATTGCAATTGGTCGAGTAGTGAGCGGAAAAATTAACGTTAACCAGCAAGTTATTTGCTGCACTGCCGATCGTGTAAGCCAACCAACCAAAGTAACAAAAGTCTTTCAAATCGAAGGTCTTGAGCGAAAAGAATCAGAATCTGCAGAATTTGGTGATATCATCGCGGTAGCGGGTTTTGAGCAAGAAATTAGCATCGGAACAACCGTGTGCGAAGTTGGCAAGCCAGATCCGTTGTCATATGTTTCGATCGATGAGCCAACCCTCTCGATGTATCTTGGGGTTAATACTTCTCCATTTGCTGGTCGTGAAGGAAATCTTCTTACATCGCGTCAAATTCGCGACAGGCTCTACAAAGAACTTAAAACCAATGTGGCACTTCGTGTGCAAGATACCGATTCGCCAGAAACGTTTAAAGTTTCGGGTCGTGGACAATTGCACTTGGGTATCTTAGTAGAAACAATGCGTAGAGAAGGTTTTGAATTACAACTTTCTGCACCAGAAGTTATCTACAAGGATATCAATGGAACTAAGTGTGAGCCGTTTGAATTGCTTATGATCGATATTCCAGAAGAGCATCAAGGTGTGGTGATCGAAAAACTTGGTCGTCGTCGTGCGATTATGACCAACATGACACCACTTGGTGATAGCAGATTACGTCTTGAGTTTACCATCCCGTCACGAGGTCTTATTGGCTTTAGATCACAGTTTTTGACAGATACTCGCGGTATGGGAACACTCAACAGCCGTTTTGTTGGTTATGAACCATGCGTGGGAGATGTTCCACGCAGACTTCGTGGATCACTTATTTCTATGGCTGGCGGTTCTGTTACCTCATATGCGTTGGATACGTTGCAAGCTCGCGGAATTTTGTTTGTGGGACCTGGAACAGATGTCTACGACAGTATGATTATCGGTGAGCACAACAGAGACAACGATCTTGAAGTAAATCCAGTTAAAGAAAAGAAACTTACCAACGTTCGTGCCTCTGGAACAGATGAAGCTGTTAAGCTTCAACCGCCAAAAGTGATGACGCTTGAAGAATCATTTGACTGGATCGCGGATGATGAATTGATTGAGGTAACACCAAAATCTGTTCGTTTGCGTAAGCGTCCAGCTCAAAAACGTTTTTAATTTTTAATTAAATTATACGGTGTAAAGCGCCCCAGGATTTTTCTGGGGCGTTTTATTTTGCTTAGGATTTGTGGTTGGATGTTCTTAGGTTTGTTTTGCGAATCAAAAGGTGAGAGTTGAGAAAAAAACTTTTT
>Ga0194130_10007665_pt1 | contig 11788 bp, 1 predicted proteins | sample TA2KigsurfametaG_FD_160084 | JGI IMG/M metagenome (GOLD analysis project Ga0194130, IMG submission 160084) | Freshwater microbial communities from Lake Tanganyika, Tanzania - TA2015050 Kigoma 12 surface | ecosystem: Environmental > Aquatic > Freshwater > Lake | place: Tanzania: Lake Tanganyika... | reverse complement strand
GTATGTTTAACACACTAGTGTTTTTATTAAAATTTTCAATAAACCACAGACCCTCTTGTTGGAATGATAACGATTCTGTATTATTGCCCGTCCTATAAATCAAAGATCTACCTATATCAGGAGGAGTATGGAGATTGTTATCTTTTAAAAAGCTTAAGATTTGAGTTTTGTTAGCTCTTATTCCCTGGATTATCTGATCCTTGTTTGGACACTCACTATATATTTTATATTTTATTAAACCTTTTTCCTCCCATAGTACAATCCCTAGCTTATTGAGCTCATAAATGAAAGTGCAGACATTCATATTTCGCCCTCTTCTTCAATAAATGATGATACATTTAGAGACGCTAGATGTTTTGCTAGTTTTTCTATAGTGTTATTGGTATATATTGCTGCCACATTGGTATTACCGGATAATTCTTTATTAATCCTGCTAACTAGCCTTATTGCCGAAATACTATTACCCCCCAGCCGGAAGAAATCTTCCGCTACACAAACTTGATGCTTTTGCAGATTTAAAATATCCGACCAGATACCATGGATTCTATTTTCAATACTATTACGCGGCATGATTTTAGGCGTATCTGGTTGTTCAAAATTAGGCAATTTGTCTTTAGCTACTTTGCCATTGTCAGTCAGTGGTATTTCGGGTATTTGCATAAAAAACTTGGGAATCATATACTCTGGTAGTTTTTGAGTTAGATAATCTGCAATAGCATTCATATCTATTTCTTGATCAGCTACAAGATAAGCAATTAAGTTTTGTTCTTGGTTGTGGGTTCTTGAGATGATTATTGCTTGCTTTATGCTTGGATACTCTAATAAACGATGCTGAATTTCTTCAAGCTCGATCCTATACCCATGAACCTTGACTTGTGAATCAGCTCTGCCGATATATTCTACGTAACCATCTTGATGCCATCTTCCTAAATCGCCAGTTTTGTATAACCTACCTAAAGATTCATGCTGGATAAAACTTTGTTCAGTCAGTTTTTGATTATTCCAGTAGTTCTTGGCTATCCCAAGTCCACCTATATATATCTGACCAATCACGTTAATAGGACAGTGCCCATGGTTGGCATTTAAAATATAAATTTGTTGATTAGGCATAGCTAGACCATAAGGAATTGAACGCCAAGTTTCTAGTACGGAATCTATCTCATACCATATCGACCAAATACTCCCTTCAGTGGCGCCTCCTAGACTTATTACTTTTGCATTCGGAGATTGAGCTTTTATTTGTTGGGGAAGAATTATAGGAACCCAATCACCACTTAACAAAAATAGTCTTAAAGAACTTCCTGCTATTCCCTCCTCTACCAAGATGTTAGCAAGCTGAGGCACACTGTTCCATAATGTTATACTATGTTTGTTGATCAAATCAACCCAGTGATAGGAATCCTTAACTAAATCTTGTTTTGGAAAGACTACCGTCCCTCCTACAGCAAGTAAGCCAAAGATATCATACACTGATAAATCGAAACTTAAATCCGACAAAGCTAATATCTTATCTGCTTTACCAACATTAAATCTAGCATTAACAGCATCGATTGTATTTAATGCAGACTCATGAGTTATTGTTACTCCTTTAGGCTTACCTGTGGACCCAGAAGTGTAGATTACATATGCTATATCCTTTTTAGTAACCTGCGGCATAACTAAGGAGGTACTAATGGGCTCGCTTAACACTTCATCTATAACAATCAAAGTGTATTTAGAGCTTAAAGAGATACGGATATCTTGGCTAATATTTTGTGAAATCAACAAAGTGTTTATGCCATCAAGTACCTCTTCTATCCTTTCTAAAGGCCAATCATAACTTAATGGTAAGTACCCAACACCACTTTGCATAATACCTAAAGCAGCTACAGCTTGCTTATAACCTTTTTCACTATAAATTGCCACTAGCTCTGAGTTAGGATGCATTTTCAGCAAATAATTAGCGATTTTACTTACATCTTGTTTTAAGCGTTCATAAGTGTATGCACCTAATTCCTCAATAACAGCAATGTCCGTTAAAAAAGCCCCATTATTGCTTACTCTTGCAAAGATAGTATCATTCGTTAATTTTTGAGCAGCAGAATTGGCAGCATTGATTAAATTCTGATCAAGAGTTGGTAATTTAAATAGTTGCGTCTTCAGCTCCCAATCGTGGGTAGCTAAATATTTGATTAAATTACAATATAATTCATTCATATTTCCAATGTATTGTTCCTCAAACAATTGGCTGACGTATAGCCACTTACTCATAAACCTATCTTCTACCTCTACAGCCTGTAGATCGATCCAAGATTGAGAAGTCTGCCCACTCCAGTACCTTTTTGATATAATTTCATCTTTCTCAAGGAACACGGTAGACTCAGAGAGGTTGATTTTGTTGCCTATCGCTCCGGTAAAGACTATTGGCGAGACCGCTTTTCTATTGTCTAGGTTTTGCAGTTTCGCAAGCTCTCTTTGCACTTCTAAGCCACTAAATAAAGCATGGTTTATATTATCCCACATTAATTCGTGACTCCGTTTAATGCTCTGCTTTAAATTATCGCCATAATCAAGGTAATGAAACAGAATAGTTGAAGTAAAATCTCCTAAGATTTTTTCAATATCTTGATGTATTGCATACCTGTTAAATATTGTGACAGTAATCAAAAACTCCTTATATCCTGAAAAATATGCTATCACGCTGCCGAATAATCCGAGTAGGGCTGATGAGTAAGATACATTATACTTATCAGCCTTGATTTTAAATTTTTGCCAAATCTCTTTTTCAATGTACAAGGTATGATCGACAAATACTGGTTTTACTATTTCAAAAGGTGAATTTTTTAGAGGTAGCTCAGGTCGGGTAGGCATATCTGGTATCCTACCTTGCCAGTATGCCTTATCTTGTAGGTACCAACTACTTTGCTTTAAAAACTTGTGATAATCTTGATAATCTTTAAATGTTATCTCAGGCAGATCAATTTTAGAATTAGGATCATGGTATATTTTATCGATCATTTCAAACAATAGTTGTCTGCTTTGAGCATCTAATAGAATCAAATCCATTGAAAAATGCAGTACATAACATGATTTGAATTTTGTTATTTCAAAAGCAAATAAAGAAAATGAACTTACGTCATATAACTTATGCGATAGCCTATCTCTTATTATTTTCAAAACCTCTTCATCTAGGTGATTATCACTAAAATCATTAACAGAAATAATGTATTCTGTAACTTCTTGAGGTTTTAGGAATCTTTGTTGTAATGTTGTTAAAGAATATACCACCCTGAGCGCATCAAATTTATTAACAAGAATATTGATTGCATTTTCTAGTTTTGCAACATCAATATATTTATAGTAATACTCTTTATAAATGTGATTGGAAACATTACCTACTTCATAATTATTAGAGCGTCCAAGCAGATAAGCTTTTTGAATCTCAGTCATTTCAAACCATGCATACTTAGATTTACTATGGTGCTGTAATGGTAAGTTTGTGAGATCAGTCTCGTTTCTTACATTAAAAAAATCACTGGGTGTATATTGATGTTCTTGAACGATGCAATGTTCTATTATATTTTGAAGTTTAAGGTCAAGATTTTGCGCAAAACGGTTTAGATCTCTTAAGAATCCTTTAATGGAAAATTTCATCTTGCCATCTATGGTTATTGCATCAATAGCTAACGTGTAAGGAGAGTGGTTGATAGATGCAATGTTTCTGCCAGCCGTCGAATTTACGATACGCCACAACTTTTGATCAAGGTTATCAAACTGTCCTAAATAATTAAAAACGATATTAGGTTTATTTAAATAACCTATAAGAGCACCATAACCTATACCTTTATTAGGTATTGTTCTTAGCATTTCTTTAATATTCATAATACTTTGCGCGATTTCAGAACTAGTCACAATATGTACTGGGTACATTGTCGTAAACCATCCTACAGTTCTGCTTACATCTAATGTTTGGTCGGTTGTGAGCTTTAACTCTTCTCTTCCGTGCCCTTCCATAATAACGTAGTTAACATTCTGCCCGCTAACATCTTGCAGCGCAAGCCCCAGAGCTGCTAATAAAAGGTCATTAATTTGAGTATTGTAAGCTTTGTTACATTCGTGAATGAGCTTACCTGTAAGCTCATGACTTAGCTCAAATTCCTTTGTTGAATGTGTTACCCCCCCCTGTAAAGGTTTGTAGTCCTTTAGTAGTTCTTGCCAATAGGCTAGCTCTAACTGATGATTTTGACTATATTCCTTAATAGCGGCAGCCCATGTTTTATAGTTATTGCTTTTAATGTCTAGAGGTTTGTTGTGATATAGATCATGCAGCTCTTCGGCAATTATCCTCCAGCTAACAGTATCGACTATTAAATGATGCATTGCAAAATATACTCTTGCTGTACCATCCCTATAACCAAATATATAGCCGATTCTGTAATGAGATCCTTCTTCCAAATTGAAATCACTCTGCCAGTTAGTTAGCTCCTTATCAAGTCTTGCATTAAACTGAGTGCTGTCTTCTGTTAAACCAAAGCTTTGTATATCAAGTAATTTTAGCTCTCTGATTTTTGGTTCTTGTGCGTAATAACCTCCCCATCTGTCACCTTGATAAAACCGCATGCGAAATGCATCATGCCTTACAATCAACTTAGCTACAGCTTTTTGTAAACGTTGTATATCAAGCCGAGGCGTTATGACTAAGAAGGATTGATTCCAGTGATTTACCTCTTCAAAATTGTTAGCAAAAAACCACTGTTGTATTGGAAGTAACTCGAATTCACCTTGAGGAGGCTCTTCCTCTTTGAGCTTTTTATGTGATATGTTGCTTATTACTGAGAGCAGTTTTTCAACAGCTCTATAGTAGAATATATCCTTAACTGTAATATTTAAAGCCAATCTTTGCCTCAAGCGACTTACTAGTTGGATAGCTATGATGCTATCTCCTCCTAATCTAAAAAAATCATCACGAATGCTAACCTTATCTTCCGGTAAACCCAGTACCTGGGCCCAAATCTGGCACACTTTTCTTTCTAACTCATTACGAGGTGCTAAATAAGTATTATTATCGGTAAGCTCAGGTTCAGGTAAGGCTTTCCTATCTAGCTTACCATTTATTGTTAATGGTAAGCTCTCTAAATATATCAATACACTCGGTACCATGTATTCAGGTAATTTGGTTTGAAGATAGCTTAATATATTCTCTTCATTCAGTTTAGCTTCCGCTACATAATAACCAACTAGATACTTATTATTAGTTGCTTCTTCAGTGTTAATATCTTTACGTTCCTTAGCTAATACCACACTTTGTTTTATTCCACTGTAGCTTGATAACGCATTTTCGATCTCTCCTAGCTCAATTCTATAGCCTCTGATCTTTACTTGAAAATCATTACGTCCTATATACTCAATATTACCATCTGGTAACCAACGTACTAAATCCCCTGTTTTGTATAATCTGCCGATCTCAAAAGGATTGGCAAGAAAGTATTCTGCTGTTAAGTCGGGCTTTTTTAAGTACCCTCTTGCTACACACTCTCCCCCAATATACAATTCACCAATAGTGCCAAGTGGCACGTAACTTAGGCTCTTATCAAGCACATAAAATTTAGCTCCTTTATATCTAAAAAACTTAACAGGCTTAGATTTATTATAAAGCTCCCTAGCATATACTCCCACAGTTGTTTCCGTAGGTCCATACTCATCTATCACTAACTTTACTTTGCTATTAGTGAAATTATGCAAATTTTTTGTCTTTTCTCCCCCTAAAATTATTGTTGTGACAGAAGTAGCTCCTATCATTGGAGATATATTACTAAAATAACTTGGCACTAGCTTAACTACATCAACAGAGTGCTGTACTAAATGGGTAATATAGCTATCAATCTCTTCTAAATTCTTTTGATAAATTATGATAGTTGCTCCTACTACTAGGGGAAACAATGTGCTAGTGACACTTAAATCAAAACCTATACTTGTCGAAAAATCTATCTTACTTGTTGCTACCAAACCTAATTGAGCAGCATTTCTTAGATAATTAACTGCCGCGCTATGGGTAATAACTATTCCTTTAGGCATCCCAGTACTTCCTGAGGTGTAAATTATATATGCAGTATTAAGGCTAGAAATCTTAGTTATTGGATTGATAGTAGGAAATTCACTCAAATTTTGTTGCGTCTTTGCAGAATCCAGTACCACTATTATATAATCTGGTGCAAGCTTTGAGCATCTAGTATAATTCTTATTATCGGTTAGTATAAATTTAGTGTCAGTTATCTCATTTAAGATGTATTGGATTCTTTCATTAGGATACCCATGGTCAATTGGCACGTACGCTGCTCCAGATTTGAGTATTCCTGCTATTGCAATTAGCATATCAATACTTCTTTCCATCAAAATAATAACTTTACTTTCTGCTACTATACCCTTTGCTTGCATATAGTGCGCGAGCTGATTAATTTTAGAACTTAGCTCTGAATAACTTAAATGTTTGCCACCGCAAACTACTGCAATACTATCAAGGTTTCTGTTTTGTTCTAGCAGTTGCACCAGCGTAATAGCATGACTATATTTATTAAGGATAGTGCCGTAATTATTTATATTATGCAAGTCTTCTGGGATAACTTTGTCAATCACACATTGATGATTAATAAGGGCATCTAAAAAGTATTTAGTGTATTCTAAAATTTGTTTGATATCGCTTTTTAAAAATTTATTAATATTTACGTCTAGCTTTATACTAAATTGATTAAGATTTCTCCAAACATCTAACGTACATGGCATATTTGTTTTTTCATGAAACTTAGCTAAACTTACTTTATTATCTTGAACATGCTTTGATAAAACGTGAAAATGAACATAATTAAAACAAAAATCATGCAGATCCATTTTTAATTCTTGTTTCAGCTTTAAGTAGGGATACTGCTTTATTTTCAGTAACCTGGCTTTAGATTGGTTGATTTCTTGAACCAAGTTATCAATATTTATTAAGGATGTTTTTTTAAACTTATACCTGAAAGGTATTGTATTAAGGTAAAGACCTACTTGCTTTTCAGCGCCAAATGTTGCTGGCCTATTATTAACTATCAGGTTTAGTACTATATCCTCATAATTACCTACTCGCGATAAAGCATAAATAAATGCTGATAAAAACACCGTGTCAGTTGTAAATCCCTTGCACTCACAATATTTAATAAGCTCCAAAGATTGGAAATTATTGAAAGAGTGTTCAAGTGAATAAGGTAATCTAGCCTCATCTGAGTAAGTAATGATATTTGAACAATTTTCGAAATTTATTAATTCTTGTTTCCAAGCCTCTAAAACAGTTTGATTTTGGGCATTTTGGATTTCAGTTCTTATAAATTCTCCATACGATGATGAGACTACGCTCTCTAGTTTCTGATGATCAATATAAATATCTACAAATTCATTAATCAAAGTAGCGAGGCTCCAGCCGTCAAGCAGCGCATGATGAAACGATATAATTAGATAATAGCTTTGTTGATCCAGTTTAATAATAAAACGAAATAATCCAGGATCTACAAAATTAAAGGAAGACGAAGCTTCATGATCAATAATCGTATTAAGATCATCGATATCATTAATGATGATTTTACTTTTCAAATCTATTGTTACATGCTCTAAGGCTAGGTATGTATATTTCTCGTCTTCAAGAAAACTTGTTTTAAATACTGGATGCTTGTTTACTAACAGCTCCCACGCCTCTAAAAACTTTTGAAAATCAAAGGCTTGATTTATTTTATATGAAAAAACATCATGGTAAGTTCGATTATCTTTTAAAGACTCTACCAGCATTCCTTTTTGCAAAAAGCTAGCAGGATATGCATCTTTAATATTTGAAGCTCGGTCATTTATGTTATGTTGCGGGGCCAACGAAAAGGGCTGGTATACAGCATTCACAAGACCGCGATCTTTACGAATATGTAGTGCTATGTCTTGTATGGTTTTTAAGATATATAAATCGCTGATTGTTAGGTAGTAGCCCCTTTTTTTCATCAAAGCAACTAACTTGATAGCAATAATTGAATCTCCTCCCAACTGAAAAAAGTTATCTGTTATGCTAATATTAGCTATATTTAGGAGCTCAGTTAGAACTTCAGCTAAGATTTTTTCTTCTTCTGTTTTAGGTTTATGGCATGGCTCGAGTTTACCCTGCTGATTTGGTTTAGGGAGGGCATTTCTATCTATTTTGCCATTAGGTGTTAAAGGTATCTTATCTATCAAAATTATTTGACTAGGCTGCATATACTCAGGCAGATTCTTTAAACATCTCTCTCTTACCCGTTCTACCAAAGACTCTGATTTTAATGATGGAAGTATATATGCGATGATTCCTTTTTTGTACCCTGAATACTCGTGTAACAACACTACAGTTTGCTTGATATCTTCTATGCACGAAATCACTGTTTCAATTTCGCCTAACTCAATCCTATATCCTCGTATTTTTACTTGATGATCAGCTCTTCCTAAAAACTCTACTTGACCACTAGGAAGGTACCTACCCAGATCTCCAGTTTTATAAAGCCTACTACCTGGGCCTAATGCATTAGGAAACTCTTCTTTATCAGTGAAGGGATTAGCGATAAATATTCTTGCTGTATGATCTGGCTTGGTCCAATAACCACGTGCCAACCCTAAACCACCTATATATATTTCTCCAATTTCCCCTACGGGAGCTAGGTTTAAATTTTTATCTAATATAAAGACGCTAACGTTGCCAACATTTCTCCCTAAGGGAATATTACGCAATCCCTTGATTTCTGCATGACTTAGATTATGCGTTAAGGCAAGATCAGAGCATTCGGTGGGTCCATAAGTATTTACGACAACGCATTTAAGATTTTTGTCTATAAATGACCTAATTTGTGGCGTTTTAATCGTCTCTCCCCCTAGCAAAATTATACGAAGAGGTGCTAAGCTTTTGGCATCACCTTCATCAACAATAGTATAAAAAGCGCTTGGAGGACAATTGATAAAAGTTATATTTTGTCTTTTTATGTATTGAACTATTTGCTCAGCATCAAATAGCTTTGAGTCATACAATTTAACATTAGCTCCAGAAATTAAGCCTCCTAAAATGTTTTTTTGTGTTAAATCGAAGCCAAAAGCAGTAAAAATCAAGATATTATCTTCAGCATTAATGTTAAATTCTTTTCTATACCAAGTTAATAAGTTTGATATGCCTATATGCATTAGATCAGCCCCTTTAGGCAGGCCAGTACTACCGGAAGTATATAGAATATATGTCAAACTGTGAATATCATAAGAGTCTAAGTTGGTAACTTGGCCCTGAAGTTCTATTTCATCTATAAAGATGAGTTGTACATTTTGTGGTATATAATGGGTAAGATTAGTTGTAGTTATTACTAAACTAGTTTTGGCATCGGTAAGCATATGCTTAATTCTTGCCTCAGGATAAAAGGTATCTATAGGAAGATATGACATACCACCTTTTAATATTGCAAGCATGCTGATAACCATATCAATGCTACGGTCCATTAATATACCTACAATCGTTTGCTTACTAGAAGAGGATAAGCTTAGTAAATGTCTAGCAAGTTGATTAGCCTTTTTATTTAGCTCATCATAACTTATATGGAAATTTTGAAATGTTACTGCAATTCTTTCAGGCACTTTTTCTGCTATTTCTTCAAAAAGCTGATGAACCGTTTTATTTTCGAAATAATTATTGTCAGTAATATTCCATGCCTTTATTTTACCTCTATCGTCAATATTTTCTATATCTGTTTGGCCAATAGTTATCTCAGATGCTGAAAATGAATTTAATTGTTTTCCTTGTATCAGGCTATATTCTTTAATAATTTGAGATAAAACCTTATTAGGCGAGTCTGGATCTATGAGCTTATGTATTACGATTGAACCCTGAGAAGCCGCAATTTCAATTGAGCTATCATTAAGCGATAATATCGTGCCAGGTTGATTTTCATAAATATCTAATATGGGGCAAACTTGATGCGAATGAACTATGTATAGCTTTGATCCTATAAAAATCTTGGCTTCTGCAAAATTATTTTGCCTATAACCAAAATACAAAGCACGGCATAATCTATCAATATCCTCGGCGGTATTATTCCAGTTTATGATCCCACCATTTTCTGGTTTCTGATTTTTAAAATAAAAAGTTCTATCTTTTTGCCTTTGCGGAGTTCTGATAATTGAATCTTGTTCTATTGAATTTAAGAGTTGGGTAAAAGAATCTAATGCAAGCTGAAAACATTTGAGATTAAGACTAAGCGTTGTTTCATTGTGGTCTATCTTGCAATTTGCTTGCTTTAAAATATCACCACTATCTACTTTTGTATCAATAATATGCCACGTTACACCATGTTCTAGCTCTCCGTTCAAAATAGCCCACGTAGGAGCGTTACTGCCGGCATATTTAGGCAAAATACTGTCATGATAATTAATAGCACATTTACTTGCTTTATCTAGATAACGTTTTGGTATAATATTGGGGTTTGCAATGCTAAACAAGTAGTCAAAGCTTCTGTTGTTCATTATCTCAATAGAGGCGCTATAATTAATATTATATTTTTTAGCCCAGTCCTGTACTTTTCTTTCTGTTGAAATAACCCCCCAAATTTTATGTCCTCTATTTAAAATAAGCTCAGCGCAGGATATTAACAACCCCGTTTCACCCATAATGTAGCAAGAAAATTTATTCATTCATCGCTCAATTCTTTAATTGCTTGAGCAATTCCAACAGCACATCTTTTTATATCCTCATACGATATACCGAGGTTTACAACAGCTCTTACAACAAACTCTGACCACTGGTGCAGCTTTATACCTTTTAGCTCAAGATTCTTGACTAGTGCATTTGAAGTTATTTTAGCAATTCTCAAATCTATCATCACTATGTTGGTTTCCACCTCCAGAATATTTACATTCTTCATGTTCTCCTTTTTCAAACAAGAAAATAGGTATCTGGCATTTTCATTATCAATTTTAATCCTTTCAAAATTTTTGCTTAGGGCGTAAAATCCCATCTCAGCTAAAATACCAGATTGGTGCATTCCGCCACCTAACCATTTGTTCAATATCCTTGAATGGTTTATAAATTCTTTCGAACCTAGTAAAATAGCTCCAAAGGGAGCCCCCAAACCTTTTGAAAGGCTAATCATCATGCTATCACAAATTTTAGACATAGATATAGGTGAAATTTGCTCTGCAGCAAGAGCATTGAATATTCTTGCTCCATCTAAGTGTACTTTCCACCCATTAAATCTGGCATATTCAGATATTTCATATAGCTTTTCATAAGGATAAATCTTACCACTATAAAAATTTATAGAGTTTTCTAATAATAATAACTTTATCTTGCTATTATATATGGATTTACTTCTTGTTTTTATCACTTCTTCCAGTAAATCCTTTTCTATTATACCAAGAGGAGCTTTGACTGTAGAAAGACAAACATTTGAAATAATTGCAGTAGAGGAAGATTCATAATAATTAATATGATAAGTTTCATCTATCAAAACACTATCACCTGGATTAGTATGAGCTTTTACTGCTATCTGATTAGACAGAGTGCCTGATACAGTAAACATTGCATCCTCAAAACCAAAAATCCTAAAAGCAAGCTCTTCTAATGCTCTTGTACTTTCATCCGCCTCGAAAAATGAATCTTGTACACTTGCCGTAAAGCAAGTAGTAAGCATTTCACGAGAAGGCTTAGTTACTGTATCGCTTCTTAGATCAATTATTTTTTTATATAATTTTTCCTGATACATATTTTCAGCAAGTATATTACTCATCCAATACCCAT
>Ga0194130_10007663_pt1 | contig 11790 bp, 9 predicted proteins | sample TA2KigsurfametaG_FD_160084 | JGI IMG/M metagenome (GOLD analysis project Ga0194130, IMG submission 160084) | Freshwater microbial communities from Lake Tanganyika, Tanzania - TA2015050 Kigoma 12 surface | ecosystem: Environmental > Aquatic > Freshwater > Lake | place: Tanzania: Lake Tanganyika... | reverse complement strand
GATGTTCGACCCGCGCAGCATGCCCGAGCGGCTCGAGGACACCTGCCGCGAGCACCTCGCCGTGGTCGTGGCCATAGCCGATGGCGAGGGCGAGGCCGCGGCCGCGGCGATGCGCACCCATCTCGACGGCGTCCGCCAGTCGATCGTGCAGCGCCTGGCCCGGGTCGCGTGAGGCATGGAGGCCCGGCCGGCGGATTGCGTCGTCCTGCAGCCGATCGCGGAGACGGGTCTCGCGCGGCTGCGCGCCGCTGGCCTCGCCGTCCATGTCGCGGCCCGTCCCGACCTGGAGGCGCTGCGGCCCGCGCTCGCCACGGCGAGGGCGGCGATAACGCGCAACGCTGGCTTCTCGGCCGAATGGATGGCGGCGTCTCCACGCCTCGAGGTCATCGGCAGCCATGGCACCGGGCTGGACGCGATCGACCTGCCAGCCGCCCGGGCGCGCGGCATCGCCGTCGTGAACACGCCCGGGGCGAACGCCCAGTCCGTGGCCGAGCTCGCCTTCGCGCTGATGCTCGCCTGCTCGACCTCGCTGCTCGCGGCGGATCGCGCGGTCCGCACGCATGACTTCGGCTGGCGCATGCGCGCCCGCACGGTGGAGCTGTCGGGCCGGTGCCTTGGCCTGCTGGGCTTCGGCGCGATCGCGCGGCGCGTGGCGCGTATCGGCCTCGCCTTCGGCATGGAGGTCGCTGCGCTGTCCCGCCACGCCGGCCCCGGTGAACTCGCGTCCCACGGCGTTTCCGCCGCCAGCGACCTGCCGGCGCTGCTCGCCTGGAGCGACGTGCTATCCCTCCACGCGGTGCCCTCCGGGCCGCCGCCCATCGACGCCGCCGCCCTCGCGCGGATGAAGCCGGGCGCGATACTCGTCAACACCGCGCGCGGCGCGCTCGTCGACGAGGGTGCGCTCGCGGCTGCCCTCGCCGAGGGCCGCATAGCGGCGGCCGGCCTCGACGTCTTCTCGCCGGAGCCGCCGCGCCCCGGAAGCCCGCTCCTCTCCGCGCCAAACCTCGTGCTCTCCCCTCACATCGGCGGCGCGGCGCGCGAGGCCATGGACCGCACGGCGCTGGCCGTCGCCGACGCGGTGCTTGCCGTGCTCGAAGGGACGCAGGGCGGGCGCGGAATGGACCGGCACGCCCCCCTCACGGGGTGACGATCAGGGCGCGCGGGTAGCGCGTCAACCGCTCGTGGCCATCGGCGGTGATCGCGATCGTCTCGGAGAAGCCGAAGCTGTCCGCGAGGACGTAGGTGTGGAAGACCATGCCGGGCTCGAACGCCCAGGTCGCGCCGGGCGCGGCCTCGAGCGATTCGCCGCCGACCGGCGGCATCATCAGCCCGATCGAGTAGAACGTCTTGTTCGTGTAGTCCTTGCGCAAGCCGGCACCGAGGATGCCCTCCCGGTAGATGCGATCGGGCACCGCGGCCTGGACGCCGGGCCGCACCTCTGCGAGGGCGGCATCCTGGATCGCGATGATGGTCTCGAGCTTGCGTCGCTCCGCGTCGGTCGCCCTTGCGATCTTGATCGTCCGCATGAAGCGCGCGTGGTAGTGGCGCACCGCCGGCGTGCACTCGCACTGCAGCGTGTCGCCGGCCTCCAGCACGCGGTCGGTGAAGCCGCCATGGAGATGGAAGGCCCGCTCGCCGCTGGAGAGCGGGCCCGGGCCCGGATGGTCGCTGCCGGCTCGGATCATCGCCGCGACGATCTCCGCCGCGACGCTGCGCTCCGAGACGCCGGCCCGCGCGGTCGCGACGGCGGCTGCCATGCCTGCCTCGGCGGCGCGCGCGGCGCGGCGCTGGTAGTCGATCTCGGCCGGCGACTTGACGAAGCGCAGGCGCGAGACGAGGTCCCCCGCGTCGACGAACTCGAAGGCCGGGAAGGCGAGCTTGAGCTTCTCCCAGCGCTCGGCATTCAGCTGCCAGGCCGACATCTCGATGGCGATGCGCGCCCTCTCGCCAAGGCGGCGGCGCAGGAACGCAGCTGCGACGGCGAAGCGGTCCTCGCCGTCCGACCATGTCGCGTTGTCGGCGTAGACGCATGTGGTGTCGAGGTAGAAGCGCGCGACGTCGCGGCACAGCACCCCCGGCTCGCCCTCCGCGGGGACGAGCGCGAACTGGAACGTCGAGTAGCCGCGGGTGAAGAAGCCCGTCAGCCACGTCACGGATTCGGGCTGGAACGCCAGCAGCGCGTCGACGCCGCGGGCCCGCAGCATGGCCTGAACCCGCCCGACGCGCTGGTGATACTCGGCGGGCTCGAACCACGGGGTCGTCTTCATCGCGCGCTCCGGATGTCCCTTGCCATGCGGGCTCACGCCGCGACCAGGCTACCGGCGCGGGCGTGGCGCATGAAGTTCGCGAGCATCGTCTTCGACTTCTCGGCGTCGGTGGCCCGGCGCTTGAGCGCGTCGACGTCCGCGCCGTCGGACTCGAGCCGGCTCCGGCTGAGCTCGAACCAGTCGCGCGCCTGGGCGGCGTCGACCTCGGGGTGGCCCTGGATGCCCCAGGCGGCGAAGCGCCTGTGCTTCCAGACGTGGTTCGGGCAATCCGGCGAATGCGCGAGGATGGTCATGTCCGGGTGGTCGGCACGGACCTCGTCGTTGTGCCACACGAACATCTCGACGCTCTCGCCGAGGTCGCAGGTGACGGGGTCGCGCCGCGCCGCGCCGGTGACGTCGAGGTGGAGGTAGCCGACCTCGCAGGACGAGCGGCGGAAGACCTGGTCGCGCCCGCACAGGGCCGAGCCGAGGATCTGGCTGCCGAAGCAGATCCCGAGCATCGGCACGCCGCGCCCGGCGAGGTCGCGCAGGAGCGCGTGCTCGCGCTCGATCCACGGGATGTTCTCGTAGGCGCCATGGGGGCTGCCCGACACGAAGCAGGCGCCATAGGGGGCGAGGTCGTCGGGGAACTCGCCCTGGTAGGCCCAGCGGACATCGACGTCGAAGCCGGCCGCGGCGAACCTGTCCTCAAGCGCGGACACGGAGCGGCGGCGCGGGCCGTTCTGGAGATAGAGAAGCTTCATCGATTGTTCTCCCCGGCAAGGTCGTGATCTTCGTTAAACGGATGCTTCGCGCGCAACCCGAAATCGACGCATGCGGCCCCTGCGCGCGACGGCGGGGGCGCCGCTTGGGTTAATCGAACGTTAAACGCTGCCGTGCTGCCTTTCGCCGCCGCGCCGGCGCCGCAATGGCCCCGGGGCGGCCGGGAGACGCGACGATGTCCAGCGAGACCAGGGTAGGGCGCAGGCGCATGGCGGCGATCGTCGCGCTCGGGCTTTGCGCCGTAGGGCTGCTCGTCGCGCTGCCCGTTGCGGCCGCGGCGGATCCCGGCCGGGGCTTTCCGTTCCTCCTGCTCGCGGTCGTGGTCGTCGTGCTCGGCGTCGTCGTCGCCGCGCTCGCGCTCCTGCTGCGCGGGAGGATCTCGGCTCCGCTCGTCGAACTCGCCGAGGCCGGGGGCCGCCTCGCGCTCGGCAGGTTCGACACGCCCGTGCCGCATGTCGGCGCCACGGGGAGCGTCGGCGAACTGGCGCGCGCCCTCGAGGTGCTGCGCAAGGGCGCTAGTCAGAACGAGTCGCGGCGCTGGGTGAAGACGCACCTCGCGGAGATCTCGACGGCCCTGCAGCCGGCGGAGAGCCTAGGGGAACTCGCGCAATGGTTCCTGTCCTGCCTCGCCGCGCCGCTGCGGCTCGGCTGCGGCAGCCTCTATCTCTGCGAGGGCGAGCCGCCGGCGCTGCGCCTCGCGGGCGGCTACGCGCTCCCGGCCTCGGACGAGCCCGGCCGCACGCTGCGGCTGGGCGAGGGGCTGGTCGGCCAATGCGCCGCGGATCGCCGGCCCATCGCGCTCGGCGGCAAGCTCGCCGGCTATGCGCGGATCGGCACGGGCGTCGGCGAGGTCGAGCCCGGCTGCGCGCTGATCCTGCCGGTGATGCGCAGCGACCGACTCCTCGGCGTGGTCGAGCTCCTGCTCCTGGCGCCGCTCGAGCCGCGCGAGCAGGCGCTGCTCGACGCGCTGCTCCCGGTCCTCGCGATGAACATCGAGATCCTCGAGCGCAGCACGCGCACGGCCCAGCTCCTCGCCGCCTCGCGCCGCCAGGCCGAGGACATGGAGCGCCAGGCAGGGCTGCTCGAGGACCAGGCCGCCGAGCTCGCCACCCAGCAGGAGGCGATCAAGGCGACCGAGGCGTGGTTCCGCAGCATCATCCGCATGGCGCCCGCAGGCATGCTCGTCACCGACGAGCATGCGCGCATCATCATGGCGAACCCGCAGGCCGAGGCCGTGCTCGGCTACGGGCCGGGCGAGCTCGACCGGCTGCATCTCGCCACCATCGTCCCCGAGGCCGCGCGCCTCGCTGCCGGCCCGGTGGCGCCCGGCGGCGCTGGCGAGGCCCATGTCGAGGCGCAGGCGCGGCGCAAGGACGGCGTCGGCGTCGACCTCGAGATCGGCGTCGCCGCGCTGCCCGCGATCGGCGGCATGGGGCTGTGCGGATGCATCTCGCTGCGCAACATCGGGCTGCGCAAGGCGGCGGAGGCTGAGCTGCGCCGCGCGCGCGAGCTCGCCGAGGAGGCGGCGCGCGCCAAGAGCGAGTTCCTAGCGAACATGAGCCACGAGATCCGCACGCCGATGAACGGCGTGATGTCGATGGCGGAGATGCTCGCAGCCACCGACCTCGATCCCGACCAGCGCGAGCTCGCGCGGCTGATCACGACCTCGGCCGAGGCGCTGCTCGCGATCGTCAACGACATCCTCGACTTCTCGAAGATCGACGCGGGCAAGCTGCGCATCGAGGACATCCCGTTCGACCCGCACGAGGTGGTCGAGAGCGTCGCCGAGCTGCTCGCGCCGCGCGCGCAGGAAAAGGGCCTCGGCGTGCATGTCGAGCTCGACGCGCGCATGCCGTCGCGCCTCGTGGGGGATCCGAACCGGTTGCGCCAGGTCCTGGTCAACCTTGTCGGGAACGCGGTGAAGTTCACCGAGCAGGGGCGGATCGGCCTGCGTGCCGGCTTCGAGCCGGCGGCCGGCGTGGACGAAAGGGCCTGGCTCGTCCTCGAGGTCTCCGACACCGGCATAGGAATCGCCGAGGAGCAGGTCGCGCGGCTGTTCCAGCCCTTCCAGCAGGCGGACGTCTCGACCTCGCGCCGGTTCGGCGGCACGGGCCTCGGCCTGTCGATCTGCCGGCGCATCGCCGACCTGATGGGCGGCGGGATCTCCGTGCGCTCGAGACCGGGCGAGGGCTCGACCTTCGTCTTCAGGATCCCGATCCCGGTCGCCGAGGCCAGGCCCCACGCGCCCGAGGCGCCGATCGAGGACGTCGCGGTCGTGCTGTTCGGCTTCGACGAGGCCGGCGCGGCGAATGCAGGGGCGATCCTCTCCGCCGCCGGAATGCGCTCGATCGAGCGCTCCGTCGTTTCCGACGCGGAGGCGCGGCTGCGCGCGGCCGCCGCGGGCGGCGCGACCGCGGTCGCGCTGGTGCTGGCGCACGACCCGCTCGACTGGCTGCGACAGGTCGAGCGCCTCGCCGCCCTCGGCCTGGAGCGCGCGGGCATCGTCGTCGTCGCGGCGCGCGCGATGCTCTCCTCGATCCGCCAGGCCGAGGGCAGCGGCGCGAGTGCCGTCGCGACGCTCCCGCTCATGCCGCGCCCGCTCTGGCGCGCGGTCGCCGTCGCCGCGGGGCGCCTCGGGGCCGCGCCCGACGCGCCGGCCCAGGCCGATCCCGGCTGGGAACCGCCATCCGTCGACGAGGCCCGGCGCGCCGGCGCGCTGGTGCTCGTGGCGGAGGACAACGCAACCAACCAGCAGGTCGTGCGACGGCTGCTGGGCCGCCTCGGCTTCGCCCACGAGATGGCGCGCGACGGGCAGGAGGCGCTCGAGATGTACCGGCGCGGCGGCTACGCCATGGTGCTCACCGACTGCCACATGCCGCGCCTCGACGGCTTCGCGCTCGCGACGGCGATCCGGCGCGACGAGGCGCAGGCGGGCGCGGGGACGCGCATCCGGATCGTCGCGGTCACGGCCGACGTGACCCACGGCACGGACCGGCAATGCGCCGCGGCGGGCATGGACGCGGTGCTGACCAAGCCGCTGCGGCTCGCCGAGCTGCGCGACATGCTGCATGCGCGGCTTCCCGCCGCGCTCGGGCTGCGCCGCAGGCCAGGGACCGGGGAGGCGCCGCCGCCGGCGCTGGACCTTGCCCAGCTCGCCGAGACGTTCGGCGGGCTCGGCGCCGAGGCGAGGGAATTCGCCGCCGGCTTCGCGGCCGACGCGCGCGGCATGATCGACGCGATCGAGGGCGCGCTCGCGGCGCGCGACGCCAGGCGCGCGCGCGCCGAGGCGCATGCGCTCAAGGGCGCGGCGCGGTCGGTCGGCGCGGCGCGGCTGGGCGATGCCGCGGCCGTGGTGCAGGACTTCATAGACCGCGGCGACCTGGGCGAGGCGGCGCGTCGGGCGGGCGCCTTGCATCCCGCGCGCCGCGAGGTTGAACTGGCGGCCCAGTCGCTGCCGATCGGGAATTGAGGCCGACCGCACATGTCCTACGCCTACGGAAGGCTCCGCGTGCTCGTCGTCGAGGACGAGCCCTACACGCGCAACACGATCAAGCGCCTGCTCCAGCAGTGCGGGGTGCGGGACGTTCTCGAGGCGCCCGACGGCGCGCAGGGCTTCTCGCTGCTGCTCGGCTCGAGGCCCCATGTCGTCTTCTGCGACATCCACATGGAGCCGGTCGGGGGCATGGACTTCCTGCGCATGGTTCGCGAACCGACCGGGGAGGACATCTCCGGGACCCACGTGGTTTTCCTGACGGCGGACGCGCTGAAGGACACCGTCCTCGCGGCGAGCAACCTGCGGATCGACGGCTACCTCGTGAAGCCGGCGAACATTCTGCGCATCAAGGCGCGCCTCGACGAGTACCTCGCGCGCAACCCCGGCCTGCGCTGAGCGGCGCGGGCCCGCGCTTGACCCCGCGAATAGTATAGAACTAAACTATTCTCTCGAACGGGAGGACGCATGCGCATCGTCTGCATCGGCGGAGGGCCGGCCGGGCTGTACTTCGCGCTCCTCATGAAGAAGCACGACCCGGCGCACGACATCGTCGTCGTCGAGCGCAACAAGCCCTACGACACCTTCGGCTGGGGCGTCGTGTTCTCCGACCAGACGATGGAGAACATGCGGCGCGAGGACGCCGCGACCGCGGCCGAGATCCAGCGCGCGTTCAACCACTGGGACGACATCGAGCTCGAGTTCAAGGGCGAGCGCATCCGCTCCGGCGGCCACGGCTTCGTCGGCATCGGCCGCAAGCGCCTGCTCAACATCCTGCAGGCGCGCTGCGAAGAGCTCGGCGTCAGGCTCGTCTTCGAGAGCGAGGCCGGTTCCGACCTCGACTTCCCCGACGCCGACCTCGTGGTCGCGAGCGACGGCGTCAACTCGCGCGTGCGCACGCGCCTCGCCGACGTCTTCCGGCCGGACGTCGCGGTGCGCCCCAACCGCTTCATCTGGCTCGGCACGCGCAAGCTCTACGACGCCTTTACCTTCGTGTTCGAGAAGACCGAGCACGGTTGGTTCCAGGCGCATGTCTACAAGTTCGACGAGCAGACCTCGACCTTCATCGTCGAGTGCCCCGAGCATGTCTGGCGCGCGCATGGCCTCGACGCCGCCGACCAGGAGCAGTCGATCGCCTTCTGCGAGCGCGTCTTCGCGCGCCATCTCGACGGCGCACGGCTGATGACCAACGCGCGGCACCTGCGCGGCTCGGCCTGGCTGAACTTCCAGCGCGTGGCCTGCGAGCGCTGGCACCACTTCAACGGCCGCTCGCATGTCGTGCTGATGGGCGACGCGGTGCATACCGCGCATTTCGCGATCGGCTCCGGCACGAAGCTCGCGATCGAGGACGCGATCGAGTTGGCGGGCCTGCTGCGCGAGGCCGGCGACGTCCCGCCGGACATGGGCGCGCTGCTCCAGCGCTACCAGGAGGTCCGCAACGTCGACGTGCTCCGCCTGCAGAACGCGGCCTGGAACGCGATGGAATGGTTCGAGGCCTGCGGCGCGCGCTATTGCGACCAGCTCGAGCCGCCGCAGTTCATGTACTCGATGCTCACGCGCAGCCAGCGCATCAGCCACGAGAACCTCCGCGTGCGCGACGCCGCCTGGCTGGAGGGCTACGAGGCCTGGTTCGCGCGGCGCGCCGGCGTCGAGGTGCCCGCCGGCCAGCGGCCGCCACCGCCGATGTTCACGCCCTTCACGCTGCGCGGCGTGACGCTCAAGAACCGCGTCGTCGTCTCGCCGATGGCGCAGTACTCGGCGACGGACGGCACGGTGGGCGACTGGCACCTCGTCCATCTCGGCGCGCGCGCCACCGGCGGCGCGGCCATGGTCTTCGCCGAGATGACCTGCGTCAGCGCCGAGGGCCGCATCACCCCCGGCTGCCCCGGGCTCTACGCGCCTGCGCATGCCCACGCCTGGAAGCGCATCGTCGACTGGGTCCACGCGAACAGCGACGCGCGCTTCGCGATGCAGGTCGGGCACGCCGGCGCGAAGGCGTCGACGCGCCTCGCGTGGGAGGGCATCGACCAGCCGCTCCGCGATGGCAACTGGCCGATCGTCTCCGCCTCGCCGCAGCGCTACCTCGAGGGCAGGAGCCAGCTCGCGCGCGAGGTGACGCGCGACGAGCTCGAGGAGATCAAGGGCCAGTTCGTCGCCGCCGCGCGCGCCGCGGCGGAGATCGGCGTCGACTGGCTCGAGCTGCACTGCGCGCATGGATACCTGCTGTCGAGCTTCATCTCGCCGCTGACCAACCAGCGCGCCGACGCCTATGGCGGCGACCTCCGTGGCCGCCTGCGCTATCCGCTCGAGGTCTTCGCCGCGGTGCGCGCGGCATGGCCCGTCGAGCGCCCGATCTCCGTGCGCATTTCGGCGCATGACTGGGTTCAGGGCGGGATCGTGCCGGCGGACGCGGTGCTGGTGGCGCGCGCCTTCAGGGAGGCGGGCGCGGACATGATCGACTGCTCCTCGGGCCAGGTCAGCAAGCGCGAGAAGCCCGTCTACGGGCGCATGTTCCAGGCGCCCTTCGCCGACCGCATCCGCCAGGAGGCCGGCATCCCGACCATCGCGGTCGGCGCGATCAGCGAGGCCGACCACGTGAACGGGATCATCGCGGCGGGTCGCGCCGACCTTTGCGCCGTCGCGCGGCCGCACCTCGCCAACCCGTCCTGGACGCTGACCGAGGCCGCGCGCATCGGCTTTCCGGACCTCGCCTGGCCGCGGCAGTACCTGTCCGCGAAGCCGCAGCTCGAGGCCAGTTTCCGCCGCGCGCGCGCCGAGCCGGCCGCGTCCGCGGGCCGCGGGAGCGAGACATGAGCGCCGCGACGCAGGGCGCGCTCGCTGGACGGCACGCCCTCGTCACGGGTGGCGGCCGCGGCATCGGCGCGGCGATCGCCGACGCCCTCGTCGCCCAGGGCGCACGCGTGACGCTGCTCGGCCGAGACATGGCGCGGCTCGAGGCGCGCTGCGCCGCCAGCGCCGGCGCCATGCGCGCGGTCGCGGCGGACGTCGCCGACCCGGATCCCGTCGCCGCGGCCTTCGCGCGCGCGCGCGAGGGCTTCGGGCCCGTGGAGGTCCTCGTCAACAACGCGGGGCAGGCGGAGAGCGCACCCTTGCTGCGCACCAGCATCGAGCTCTGGCGCCGCATGATCGACGTCAACCTGACGGGGACGATGCTTTGCAGCCAGGCCGCGCTGCCCGGCATGCTCGAGGCCCGCTGGGGGCGCATCGTCAACGTCGCGAGCACCGCGGCCCTCAAGGGCTATGCCTATGTCTCGGCCTATTGCGCCGCCAAGCACGGCGTCGTCGGGCTGACGCGCGCGCTGGCCGCCGAGGTCGCGCGCAGCGGCGTGACGGTCAACGCCGTCTGCCCCGGCTACACGCGCACCGACCTCCTGTCCGCGAGCATCGCCAACGTCGTCGCGCGCACGGGCCGCGACGCCGGGGCCGCGCGCGACATGTTCGCGGCGTCCAACCCGCAGGGGCGCGTGCTCGAGCCGGAGGAGGTGGCGCAGGCCGTGCTCTGGCTCTGCCTGCCGTCCTCGTCCTCCGTGAATGGACAGTCGATCGCGGTCTGCGGCGGCGAGGTGACGCCGTGACCCAGCGCGCCGACCGCAGCCTTGCGATTCTCGGCGCGGCCGACGGGCTCGGCCACGAGGCGCGTGCCGCCGAGGGCGACCACGCGGCGCTGCGCCTCTGGCTGCGCATGCTCGCGGTGACGACGGAGATCGAGGACGAGATCCGGCGCCGGCTGCGCGCGCGCTTCGGCACCACGCTCGCGCGCTTCGACTACATGGCCCAGCTCCACCGCGCGCCCGGCGGGCTGCGCATGAAGGAACTGTCGCGCCTGCTCATGGTGACCGGCGGCAACGTGACCGGGCTGACCGGCGAACTGGAGCGCGAGGGCATGGTCGAGCGCATCGGCGACCCGGCCGACCGGCGCGCATGGATCCTGAAGTTGACGCGCCGCGGCTGCTCGACCTTCGAGACGATGGCGGCGGAGCACGAGTGCTGGATCCTCGAGCTCCTCGGCGGCCTCGGGTCGCGCGAGATCGGGCAACTGCACCAGCAGCTGGGCGCGCTGCGCGTGCAGCTCGCGAGGCGAGGCGACGGCAAGAGGGAAGGACGGCGATGACGACCGGGGACGCGAAGGCTCTCGATCCCGCGCTCGCGGCGGGCAACCTGCGTGGCGTAGCCGGCTACGTCGCCGCGCATTTCCGCTACGCCGTGCAGGGCAAGGTCGCGACGCTGCTGCTCGACCGGCCGGAGCGCAAGAACCCGCTGACCTTCGCGTCCTATGCCGAGCTGCGCGACCTGTTCCAGCGCATGCGGCATGCCGACGACGTGCGCGTGATCGTGCTCGCGGGCGAGGGCGGGAACTTCTGCTCGGGCGGCGACGTGCACGAGATCATCGGGCCGCTGGTCGGGCTGTCGGCGCCGGAACTGCTGATGTTCACTCGGATGACGGGCGACCTGGTCAAGGCTATGCGCGCGTGCCCGCAACCCATCGTCGCGGCGATCGACGGCGTCTGCGCGGGGGCCGGCGCCATCCTGGCCATGGCGTCGGACATCCGGATCGGCACGGCGCGCAGCAAGACGGCCTTCCTGTTCAACCGCGTCGGCCTCGCCGGCTGCGACATGGGCGCCTGCGCCATGCTGCCGCGCATCGTCGGCCAGGGCCGCGCGAGCGAGCTGCTCTATACAGGCCGGAGCCTGGGCGGGGAGGAGGCGGAGCGCTGGGGCTTCCTCAATCGCCTCGTCGAGCCGGGGCGGCTGCTCGCGGAGGCCCAGGCATTCGCCGCGGACCTCGCATCGGGCCCGTCCTTCGCCAACGGCATCACCAAGTCGATGCTCCACCAGGAATGGTCGATGTCGATCGACCAGGCGATCGAGGCGGAGGCGCAGGCCCAGGCGATCTGCATGCTCACCGAGGATTTCGCGCGCGCCTACCGCGCCTTCGCCGCGAAGCAGCGGCCCGTCTTCGAGGGGAACTGAGCCATGGCCGCGCATGACGGGCACCTCGACTGGCCCTTCTTCGACGACGCGCATCGCGGCTTCGCGCGGCGGCTGGAGGGCTGGGCCGCGGCCAGCCTCGCGCATCGCGACGACGGTGACGTCGATGCCACGTGCCGCGCCCTGGTGCGCGAACTCGGCGCCGCGGGGTGGCTGCGCCACGCGGTCGCCGGAACGCGCTGGGGCGGCGCGGGCGAGGCGATCGACACGCGGACCATCTCGCTCGCGCGCGAGACGCTCGCCCGCCATTCCGGCCTCGCC
>Ga0194130_10007662_pt1 | contig 11791 bp, 5 predicted proteins | sample TA2KigsurfametaG_FD_160084 | JGI IMG/M metagenome (GOLD analysis project Ga0194130, IMG submission 160084) | Freshwater microbial communities from Lake Tanganyika, Tanzania - TA2015050 Kigoma 12 surface | ecosystem: Environmental > Aquatic > Freshwater > Lake | place: Tanzania: Lake Tanganyika... | reverse complement strand
ACCATCCATGAACACTGGGTTGGTCATGGAGATCTTTTGTTTGTTTTCGTTAGCGCCACTGATGTAGCGGAACAACTTCATGAAACTGCCATCGCGACCTTGGGAATCCAAGTTGGTTGTCGTTGCGGCTAGCATCAAGTCAGGGTACTCGCGGATCTCGAACTTGCCTTCCGATTCGATGACTTTGTATTCCGCTGACTCGTACGCCCCTCGGGCGATCAAATTCCAACCAAATACGCCGGCTAATGCGAGTCCGATCACAGTTCCTGAGTAAATCATCATAGTGCGTTTCTTAGGTTTCTGGAGAGTCACGAATGGCACCTCAAAAAAAAAGGTAGAAGGCTCTGTCAATTGTATCCGCCTGCCAACTGCTAAAAACTTCCGAGGTACCTTTCTACGACTCCCTGGCAAGATGGCAAAGCCTCATCGACGGGCAAAAAATATCCCAAGGGGGATCTCGATCGCCACGTTGGATGATCGAGTGAGAATGACCACCTAAACTCCTCCGATGGGATATAATGGGGAGTTGACAATTCTCCCCTAGTGCTTGCTGTTTCTTGCGGAGCGTTCATCCCGAAGAGGAAAATAGCAAACTAGGTATGGGATGATAAGCAAGCGATTGGGGAAGGATGAAGGTGCGTTTCGCGTGATGAAATCAACTGCGATTAAAACACGCTCCGACCACCTGAATTACCGCTGGAAGGGAAGATGATGGCTGGTGCTGAGTGCAGTTCTAGAAATTGGGTCGATGCATTCAGGTGCAGTACTTGGCCTCGAACGCTGCGTTGGTTCACCCTCATTGGTTCCTGGTTCTTATATTCGTCTCTTCCATCTTTCGTATCCGCCGAGGAGTCGGTCGATTATCTGCAGCAAATCAAGCCGATTCTGCGAGATCGTTGTTTCGCTTGTCATGGAGCCCTCAAGCAGGAATCGGGATTCAGGCTCGACACTGCGGAATTGGCGGTTCAGGGAGGGGATTCTGGCAAAGCGATCGAGCCTTTCGATATGAATGGAAGTCGACTGATTGAACGAGTCACGTCGACCGAAGAGGGGGTACGGATGCCACCGGAAGGGGAACCGCTGACCGGTGCGCAAGTCGCTTTACTCCGAAACTGGATCGCAGCGGGAGCAAAGGGACCGGACGACGAACAGCCAGAAGCGGATCCTGCCAAGCATTGGGCATTTCAACCCATCGTCAGGCCATCACTTCCCGAAGCAAAATCAGATCGGGGCTTGAGTCCGATCGACGCACTCCTGCAACATCGACAAGAGAAGCATGGGATCAAGCCGCAACCGGAGGCTCCGCGAATTGTACTGTTGCGACGGTTGTATCTCGATCTGCTAGGTATCCCGCCGACGCTCGACGAAATCGCTGCAGTCGAAGCAGATACATCGCCAGATTGGTATGAGCAAACGGTGAAGCGACTGCTAGACGATCCGAGACATGGAGAACGCTGGGCCAGGCATTGGATGGACATCTGGCGATACAGTGATTGGTGGGGGTTGGGAGATCAATTGCGTAATAGCCAAAAGCATATTTGGCATTGGCGAGATTGGATCGTCGAATCGCTCAATGCAGACCTACCCTACGATGAAATGGTGCGGTTGATGCTCGCAGCGGATGAGTCGCATCCGAGCGATCTCGGCAGACTCCGAGCGACCGGTTACCTCGCGCGAAACTACTGGCTCTTTAACCGCCCCCAGTGGATGGAGGAAACAGTCGAGCATGTCAGCAAGGGATTCCTCGGTTTGACGATGAATTGTTCGCGATGCCACGACCACAAGTACGATCCGATCGGTCAAACGGATTACTATCGACTTCGAGCTTTTTTCGAGCCGTATCATGTACGATTGGATATGGTGCCGGGGGAAGTTGATTTAACACGTGATGGAATACCCCGAGCGTTTGATGGGCTGCTGGAAGAACCGACTTATCTCTATGTTCGTGGCGATGAACGGAACCCGGACAAGTCAAAAATAATGACTCCGGGGGTACCGGCAATCCTGGCTTTCGATGAGATCAAAATTGAGCCGGTTTCACTACCGTCCGACGCGTGGCAACCGGAGCGACGGGCCGGGATATTAGATGCCCATGTGGCGGCTTCGAAGAAAAGGGTAGAAGCCGCTGAATCGGACTTGAAAAAGTCCCAGGAAAAATTGATCTCGGCTATCGATGTATTGGAGAAATTCCGCAAAGAAAAGGAAGAGGCTTCCCAGTCGGTGGACCAAGTGGTGAACACCGTTCCCGAAAAAAGTCCTAAATTCTCGGATTCGTTCCAGACACTGGATACGACACGATGGAAGTTATTTGGCGGCGAGTGGGTGCATGAGCCCAACGGTCTAGCCCAGAAAAAAGACGGTCCTACGCGGTCTGCACTGAGAATCATCGGAAACGTCCCCAGAGATTTCGATGCGACCCTGCGTTTTACGATTCTCGGAGGTAGCCAATGGCGAAGCGTGGGATTGGCGTTTGATGCTAGTCAAGAAGACCCAACACAACCTTTTGCTGCTTCGGATAGCGAACAGATGGTGTATGCCAGCGCGTACGCTGCGGGTTCCAAAATTCAGGCGTCTTTTCATCGCGGCGGCGAGTGGCAGTACCCCGGCGGTAGCGCGGTTCGAGGGACACCGATCCAGCTCAATCAGGAATACACTTTGCGATTGCAGGTCCGAGAATCGCTGATCAATGCATCATTGAATGGCGAGTTGCAAATTGCGTGGGAGTCGACTCTCGCTCGTCGTGATGGTGCATTGCAGGTGATCACCTTTGACGCATTGGCTGTCCTGCACGAGGTTTCAATCGACTCACTCGATCCCGCGGTAGCACTTCGCCAACCGGATGCATCGAACGGGAATGCGCCACTATCCATGGGGACCGCAGAGTTGGCTGTCCGTCAAGCTCGAGCGGAGCAAACGATCGCCGAAGCAACGCTTGCCGTGGTTCAAGCGGAAGTGCAAGCAGTCGAACGTCGCGCTGAAGCACAGCGTTCCGAGTGGGACCCGCAGGACACGATGCGACAGGAGAAGATTGCTGCTGCCATCCGCGCCGAGCGGTTCGTTGCCGTCGCAAAGTCACGGCAAAGTGTCGCCAAAGCAGAACTCGCATTGATCAACTCCAAGTCTGACACCAAGGAGGCCTCGGAGAAGTCACTCAAGGACGCCCGTGAATCGCTGGAAAAAGCGATCGTGGCCTCGGAAACAGAGGTCGCAGCTTCGGATCAATACGTCAAATTCAGCGGTGCCATGTGGACGCCGACACGCTTTTTGGACTCGGGCAAAGACGATCCGGAAGTCAAGTTCCATGCTCAAAGTACAGGGAGGCGTACGGCGCTTGCGAGTTGGATCACCGACCGCAGGAATCCACTCACAGCTCGCGTGGCGGTAAACCACATCTGGGCCCGACATATGGGGCAGCCTCTTGTTCCTACCGTATTCGATTTCGGACGAAAAGGTATTCCTCCCTCGCAACCTGAACTTCTCGATTGGTTAGCGAGTGAATTGATCGAGAGCGGTTGGAGCATGAAGCATTTGCATTCTCTCATCGTGAGGTCCGCGGCGTATCGGATGAGTTCGTCAGTAGCAGGTGGCGATGCCGCTTTTGCGAAGGATCCTGAAAACAAACTCTGGTGGAGACGCGTACCGATTCGCATCGAATCCCAAGTGGTTCGCGATTCGCTCTTGTCACTGGCAGGGACACTCGATCCAACGATGGGGGGACCCTCTGTCCCCCTTGCTGAGCAATCAGCATCGCAACGTCGTAGCCTCTATTTTTTCCACTCCAACAACGAACGGAATTTGTTCCTGACAACCTTTGATGAAGCACTTGTCAAAGATTGTTATCGACGCGAACAGAGCATTGTCCCTCAGCAAGCCCTAGCTCTTTCGAATAGCAATCTCACCCTCGAAATTGCTGAGAAAATCGCTGGGCGACTGTCCGAGAACAACGCGGATGAAATTGCGTTTATTCGCGCCGCATTCCGATTGGTAATCGGGGTGAATTCGAACCAAGATGAGATGGCAGTGAGTATGGTTGCGTTAGCATCATGGAGGGGTATTCCTGGCGAAAGCGAAAAATCCGCCAGGTCGAACTTGGTGTGGGCATTAATCAATCACAATGATTTTGTGACCCTGCGATGACCCTTTGGAAAGTCATGAATATGAATCATCGTCGTACTTTTCTTTCCGATGTGGGGATGGGTTTTACCGGCTTAGCTCTCTCTGCCATGTTGCAGCGAGATGGCTATGCAAGTGACGGTAATTGGAGCCCACCCAATGGCCAGCCGCATTTTTCTCCCAAAGCGAAGAGTGTGATCTGGCTGTTTATGAACGGTGGCGTAAGTCATATGGAAAGCTTCGATCCTAAGCCGATGCTGACCAAATACGGAGGAAAGACCATCGCGGAAACTCCGTTCGCCGACGCTCAAGATCCCAAGAAACTTGCGTTAGAGCGACTGGTGGTGCCCGATGGAAATGGGAATCAGCGAAATTTGCTTTATCCGTTGCAAGTCGAGTTCCAAAAACATGGGCAGAGCGGCATTGAAGTCAGTGACTGGTTTCCGAATGTTGCGAGACACGTCGACAAATTAGCTATTGTTCGTTCGATGTGGACGACGGATAGCAACCATGGAGCCCAAGCGCAGTTTCACTCTGGGCGTCATCAGAATGATGGTGACTTCCCGAATCTGGGCGCTTGGGTGCATTATGGGCTAGGCTCGTTGAACGATAATCTGCCGCAATACATATCGATCGGCAATCGAGAGTACTGGAACAAGCGGGACGGGCATTATCTTGGACCATCTCACGACGCGGTGCCGCTGCGAGTCGATCCCAAAAACCCACTCGACTACAGTCAACCAGAGCGTGCTTTTTCAAACCAATCCCAGGTGATCGGTAAGGATCTGATCGGTCGGCTCAACGCATTGCGGGGTATCGAGTATCCTCAAGATCCCGAGATGGCGGCTCGGATCGCTTCCTACGAACTCGCTTTTCGCATGCAACAGTCCATTCCCGAAGCGGTCGACTTCTCCAAAGAAACCTCTGAAACGCAGTCGCTCTACGGGATCGACAAGCCGCATTGCCGCGACTTTGGCATGCAAATGCTTGCCGCGCGGAGACTCGTCGAGCGTGGTGTGCGTTTCATCCAAATCCAGCACGGGGCAGGTGGTGCGGGAGCGTGGGATGCGCATGGAGGGCTCAAGGCCAATCATTCGAGCAATGCACTCGCTGTGGACCAGCCTATCGGCGGTCTGCTGGAGGATCTCGAGCGTCGAGGTATGCTCGACGAAACACTGGTTGTCTTCGCGAGCGAATTTGGTCGCACACCTGGTTCGCAAGGTTCGGATGGTCGCGACCACCACATCTATGGATTTACTGTCTGGATGGCCGGTGGGGGCTTGAAGCGAGGTGTGGTGCATGGTTCGACGGATGAAATAGGATTCCATGCTGTAGAAAACCGTCACTACGTCACGGATATTCATGCAACAATCCTTCATCAGCTCGGCCTCGACTCGCGTCGCTTGGAAATACCGGGCCGAAAACGCCTCGATATCGACCATGGCAAGCCCATCTACGAGATCATCGCCTAACTCGTTTGACGATCTTTTACGCAGGAAATTCGAACGCACTGTGGCGAAGAAGCCGTAGGTTGTTTGGAGCTATAGGGCACCTGTCGCTGTTCCTCACGGTAGCTTGGGTAACGTCCAGGCCCATAATTGCTTTTGCGCGGTGCCGTTATCTCCCAGTTGGAATACTGCTGCACCCATGACTTTGAATTGGGTTTTTTGAAAGGGCGCTGCCTTCATTTTTTCCACAAAATCGAGAGGTCCAACGCCGACGGTAACGTGGGGATTATAGTTCTTGCCAATTCGTTCGGGTATGAAAGTCTCCACGTACTGCAATGTCGATTCGTTGATGTCCGGGAACTCGGGGGACGTTACATAGGCTTCTGCATTACCCTCGGGCTCGGTGTATGGCTTCACTGCGTCGATCACTTCTTGTTGGAGTTGCACCAGTTGGGGCGTTGGGCGGATGACGATTCCTGCTAGGCCATGATTTTCGAAATTGAGGTAGTAATAGCCTGTTGCTTCCAATTCCCAACCGGCGGGACGTTTGCGGTCAAACACTTCGCTTACGGCGTTATAAACGGCATTTAAGTCCTTAGTGCGGACATAGCGTTGCAGAAGTGTGATGTGGGGACGATGGGTCGCATCGAGAGCGAATCCCTTCGGGTAGACCGCCCGGAGTTGATCGTTGGCTACTTTGGCAAGCTGGAGCATTGCGGCATCTGGAAGTAGCAGCACGTCGATCGCTGTGATGGCATGCAGGGGAGGTTCTATGGCGATGGAGAGTGCGTCCGATTTCAAAAACGCCATTACCAAGGGTAAGGCGATCAACTTGATTCGAATACGGGATTGATGCATGGCTGGCTTTTCACTTCGATCGGTTTGCATAGGCTCTGGATTAGGTGAGGATGTCCCGAATCACGCGGCCCCGGACATCGGTAAGTCGATAATCCCGACCACCGGATCGGTACGTCAATTTGGTATGGTCGATACCGAGTTGATGCAGCACAGTGGCATGTAGATCATGGATCTCAAGTGGTTTTTCAACAGCCCGATATCCCCATTCATCGGTGGCGCCATAAGCAATTCCTGGACGCACTCCTCCGCCAGCCATCCAAACACTGAAACCAAATTCGTTATGGTCGCGCCCATCGCCTCCTTGAGCAAACGGTGTGCGACCGAATTCACCTGCCCAGATCACAAGCGTCGATTCCAACAATCCGCGTTGTTTTAAATCCTGGAGTAGTCCTGCGATCGGCTGATCCACCGCTTTGGCATTGTCTCCATGGTTTTTGACAAGACCGCCATGAGCGTCCCAGCGTTGATATCCGTCCACCATTGGGATGGTAAGTTCGATAAATCGCACCCCCCGTTCCACCATTCGACGAGCGCTCAGGCATTGGCGACCGTAGACCCGCGTGTGCGGATATTCCGCATCCAATCCATAAAGCGACTGGGTAGGCTGTGTTTCATTCGAGATGTCGAGTAATTCGGGTACCGCGACTTGCATGCGAGCAGCGAGTTCGGCGTTTGCGATGGCGCCTTCCAATGCGTCATTGCCACCGGAATCAGAAAGGCTAAGACGATTAAGCCTCTCGACGAGTTGTTTTTTCAGTTGTTGTCTTTCGGGTGATTTCTCGCTGGAGGTGATGTTTGCAAGTGGCGTGCCGATGGCATTGAGCAATGATCCTTGGTGTACGGCTGGGAGGAAACCATTCCCGAAACAATCAAGGCCTCCGGACGGAATCTGCCCACCATTCAGGACAACGAATGCAGGAAGATTGTCATTGCTACTGCCGAGGCCATAGGAAACCCAAGCACCCATGCTGGGTCGCCCTTGGAGTCCGACTCCACTGTGAAGCAAGTAGTTCGCGCTCGTGTGCTCAGGAAACGACGAAGTCATAGAGTTGATGACACACAAGTCGTCGGCTTGAGTAGCAATCTGTGGGAATAAGTCACTAACCCAGAGGCCGCTTTGACCTCGTTGGCGAAAAGCCCACGGAGATTTTAATACCGTACCGATGTTCTCGAATTGCGTTTTTTCGATTTTGCCGATGGTTTGTCGAGGATTCTCACCATGATGCTTCGCCAGCATTGGCTTGTAGTCAAAACTATCGACCTGCGACACGGCTCCTTCCATGAACAGAAAGATGACGCTTTTTGCCTGTTGTGGATGGAGCAAATTTCGTGTTTTGCCATCGGCCAGCTCGCGTCCTCGAGAGGATTGGTTCAGCAGCGCAGCCATAGCCATCGCGCCAAAGCCGTTCGCAGCTTTTTGCAGGATAGTCCTTCGATACATACTTATTGCACTCTCTAAGGCATAATCATGGTCGATTACGTCATTTCACGTAGATAAACTCATTCGCGAGGAAGATCGCATGGCAGAACTCCGTCCAGACAATCTGGTCGGGTTCCCCCTCATACTCCGTTCGTAGTAAATCGATCGTCTGCAAGGATAAGTCGACTTCTTCCGAGGTTGGATTGCGACAATAAGCAGCCTTGAAAAGCAACTCGATCCGTGTTTGAGGATCGGTGTTGGGTTGCTCCTTGGCGAGCCGACCAGCCAGCACATTAGCTTGCTCGCGCACGAAAGGGTCGTTGAGCATTGTTAGCGATTGAGCGGGAACATTGGTGACATTACGACGCCCAATAGAACTGAAAGGTGTTGGGAAATCGAAAGCCAGCATCATCGTCGGCAGAAAATTGCGACGAGTTGCAATGTAGATGCTACGCCTTCCTGAGCCATCAAGCGGACCGCTGACATCGGGACGTCCTCGCCCAATGATGAACTCGGTCAGATATACCGGAATAGGCGAGCCATAGGGCTTCGGATCCAATCGACCCGATAGTACCAACAACGAATCTCGGATTGCTTCTCCCTCCAATCGACGGATCGGCATCCGGTGAAGAAGTGCATTGAACGGATCGACGTTGTCAGCATCGGGGTTGATACGACTGGATTGGGCAAACGTTTTAGATAAAACAATCTTGCGAATCAAACTCTTCAGGGACCAGTTTTCTTGGTGCATGAATTCCCATGCAAGATGATCGAGTAATTCCGGATGGGACGGACGATCTCCCAAAGCTCCGAAATTGTCGACTGTAGGCACGATCCCTCGACCAAATAGGTGGTGCCAAACACGGTTCACCATCACGCGTGCAACAAGAGGGTTTGTTGGGTCAACAAGTTGCCGGGCGAGTTCCAGACGCCCACTGGACTGGCGTGTTGTAACACGAGGCGTCCCGAAGGCCTCTGGCAATCCTCGGTTCACGATTACCCCGAGGCGTGTCGGTTTTCCCCGAATCAATACATTTTCATCAACTCCTGAAATGTCGGCTAGCGATACGGCGGTTGGCGAATCCCAGCGTAAGGATTTCGAGATCACATCCAGTTCCCGAAAATAATCGGAGGTGGTTTGAACAATCGTTCCCGGATCTATCTTTAGAAGGTTTGGGTTCTGCACCATCCAGTTCGCGATCGCTAGTAATCGGGGTTCGATATTCCGCGTATCGGATTTCCAAGCTTGTAGGATTCGTTCGCTGTCTGCTTGGAACAAATTACATAATTCCGCGATACTGTCGGGGGCGGTATCGGGTATCCATGATCGCTGTGGCAACCAATTCGGGGTTGTCGGGGAGTCGACAAGCGTAAGTATTTCTAGGTCGCTATCGCCGAGCGGAGAGAGTTCAAGGTGGACTCGGTGACCGGTATAAGGAGTTAAGTTGTGAGTCAACCATCGCAGTTGCTCTCCTGAATCCAAATGCGCAATCAACGAGCCATGGAGTGGGCCTTCGTTCATGATGTGTGAATCGACAACGGCGCAGGATTGGAGTTTTCCACGAACGAGGATATGGACGTTACCTGATCTCAGTGTCCATTTAGGAGTTAGCAATGTCTTACCCGCACGATTCACCGCGCCGAATCGCCCTGAGTCGGTTTCCGTGCTAGCGGTCAAAGCTAGTGGCTTCCAAAACGGATCCCTGACTGCTGCGGAGTATTGCATGATCCTAGTGATTGGTTTTTCCGGGCTCCCGAAAACAGCCTCTCCTTCTAGCATTGGGCGACCACCAAAACCGGGGCCGTCACTATTCCACCATTCGCTCGCCGTAGGCTGGGTGAAATCAGCAACAACGAAGGGACCCAAAGGTTGAGTCGTTGATGGCGTCTCCCAAGTAGAGATTGCGGCTCGGACAGTTGACCCGTCTGACTTACTCAGACGCATTGCCAAGTCATGAAAGATACGGAGCGGATTGGTTGGATCTGTTTTTGATTTTTCAAGTTGCTCGATCCATGCATCAAGTTCAGTCGGTTCGATTCCTGTCCCCTGTGCGACGGTCCGACTATTCTCGCCGGACAGAACACGGCAGGAAGCCATCAGTCGGCCAGCGATGTTGCTTGTCCCAGACTGAAGTGAATCCGCAAGGACTTTCTTTAAAATTGACTGGGTATTCTCACGGAGTCTCGCAAGGTCTACGGTTGCTTGACGGTGCTCTACCATAGTGGCGAAACGGGACTGTCGAAATGCAGAACCGAGCATGAAACCACTGAGCGCATAGTAGTCGCGCTGCGAGATCGCATCGAATTTGTGATCGTGGCAACGAGCGCACGCAATCGTTAACCCGAGAAACGATTTGGACAGTACATCGATCTTGTTGTCCACGCGTTCGCATTCATCTTGACGGATATCGACGGGGCTATGAACTTCTTCGCCGAGAAAAGCCCATCCGGTGGCGATAACCGATTCGTTAGCACCGGTTTCAGCATTCTGCCGAGCGTCGACCAAGTCACCAGCGATATGTTCCATGACGAAACGATCGTATGGGAGATCCGCATTGAAGGCTCGAATCAAATAGTCGCGGTATTGCCAAGCATTTGCAATCGAGAAGTCACTCTCATGGCCGCGAGACTCGGCATACCTCATCAGATCCATCCAATGGCGAGCCCACCGTTCGCCGAAATGAGACGATGCTAGTAACTCGTCGACAGCATGCTGCTTCCGATCTACTGACGCGTCATTGAGAAAGGAATCGATCTGCTCCTGCGTGGGAGGGAGTCCAGTGATTGCAAAGTAGGATCGCCGCAACCAGGTGAGTTCATCTGCGGGGGGTGCGAATGCAAGGCCGTTTTGGCGGAGTTTATCAGCGATAAAGCGATCGATGTCACCAACAACAAGTGGGTCAGTGTTTTCAGGAACGAGTTGCTGTTTAGGAGGAGCCCAAATCCATGGGAGCCGATCTTTCCTCGCTTGGATGTCAAATACTTCTCTCTCATTTGTACCCTTGGGTAGGGATTCCTTAGGCCACGCCAATCCCGATTGAACCCATGCCGTAAAATCGTCAATCGCGTCATCAGGCAATTTGCCCCCAGCGTCATTAGGGGGCATCCTTAATTCCGCATTGTCATGACGGATCGCATTGATGAGGAGACTTTCGCTTGGTTTTCCTGGAATTGCGGCAGGCCCAGATTCTCCACCATGGAGGATTGCTTCTCGGGAATCCAATCGAAGTGCACCGTGCTGTTCGTCAGCACCATGGCATCCGATACATCGATCGTGAAGAATGGGACGGATTCTGGATTCGAAGAACTCTTCGTCAGGGGCAGTTGTATTTGCCAGGCATAAGCAACCGATCAAATACAAAGAAAAGGCTACGTTCATGTCGTAGACTCCCGTTCGAGTGATGAAAACCTATCCTGCTCTACTGGTAGCATTGAAACGTGCACAACGGACGAGTCATTCAGTTCGGGAAGTTTACTGCGATCATCGATCGCAGGTCACGATGGATTCGTTGACGGTTCGATCGATGAGTTCCTATTAAGCCTCGAAGCGAAATCAATACTTGCCTGATTAAGGATCATCGGCGTCAGTATGGGAGGAACCTTATTTCTTCAATGCGATACACAGGACTTCTGCGTCGTCCCGCAGATAGCCGTAGCCATTCGCAATAGTGAGAGCCTGTCGATTTTTTCCGACAAGCGATGCGCGAGAGAGTTCTTGGAATCCCTTCGGATCCGCTCTAACGATGACCAGTTCGCCATCGATCGTCGTCAACCAAAACTTCTTATCGGCATAAACCAGGTTCCCTTTGCCGAATCGCAACTTCTGCCAAACCGATTTGCCGGTTTTGGCCTCGATGCACGCGAAGTGGCTCACGGGTCCCGCTGCACCGACGTTGTCAAATCCGTAGAGATAGTCCCCAACAACGATTGACGTTTGCCATTCATTTCGCAT
>Ga0194130_10007659_pt1 | contig 11792 bp, 10 predicted proteins | sample TA2KigsurfametaG_FD_160084 | JGI IMG/M metagenome (GOLD analysis project Ga0194130, IMG submission 160084) | Freshwater microbial communities from Lake Tanganyika, Tanzania - TA2015050 Kigoma 12 surface | ecosystem: Environmental > Aquatic > Freshwater > Lake | place: Tanzania: Lake Tanganyika... | reverse complement strand
TATAAAGTGAAGAGAAAGAATAAAAATAAAATCGGCGTAAGAAATAATATTTTTCTGGAGAATTGAAAAATCACTAAAGATGGTATAAGTGCCATTGCTACAAAACTAGATTGAAAATTAGGATTTCCTAGTGTTCCAATAATGCCATTTGTTGCTGTCACCCAGTCAAAAATGTCGTATCCAAAACGTTGGAAAACAGAATACAGTGAACTTAGAATACAAGATATTACAATGCCGATAATTATCTTTTGAATATCTTTAGTATCGATTGCCAAATAGGCTGATATAAGGATTAAGACTATTAACGATGTATAAGTTGCAAATCCTAATCCTCTTCCCGTGCGTCCAAAAAATTGTTGTTCAATAGGAGCAGACGATATAATCATTACTAAAACCATTTGTAATATGAATAAAAATGCTAAAATATTTAAGAGTTTAAGTCCTTTGGTTAACTTGTAATTAAACATCAAATTAAACAACTTTGGAAGTGAATAAGCTGCGAGACAAAATAAAATTATCCCTTTTGGAATAATTAGGGAATCACTATTAACCCACGGAGTTAAACTCAATGTGATCGCAACCAAGCCAAAGACTATCAGTGAAAATCCTGATGAACTCTTACTAATACTCTTAGGTTGCATCTTCATTTGTTAATCATATTATATTGGAAATTATAATAACTAAACCTCAATGTTCTCGAAAATAAAGAAGGCGGGTGAAATGGCCCGCCTTCTTTAAATTACTTAACTCGCTTACCTTTTTCTATTCAGGATCAATCTCTGAAGTGACTGAATCTGCTTGTTTATTGAGGCTATCAAGGCCACAACAGATTTTAGAACTTCAGTAAAGGAGACATCGGTAGATGCCGATTTCAGAGTATAGGTAACAGTTGCTGGTACCTGTGCAGTTAGTGCTGAGTAATTCACTATACCTGTATAGGTCCCGGCGGTGAAGGCAGTGTCTGTGCCACCGACAGTCCATGAGAATACTAGGCTGCCATCAGTCTTTGTTACTGCAGTAGCAGATGATGCGTAATCTACTGAAGTTAACATTGGTAATGTCAATGTGCTAGCACCTGGTGCACTAACTGTGTTTGCTTTGTTGCCCTTTGAATCAAGGAATTGCACTGTAAGTTTTGCAATTTCTCCTTGCTTGTAAGAGGCCTTATCAAATGATGCAGTGTATGTGTAAGCACCACCTGCACATCTTGCAGTAAATGCAGGAGATTCAACTGTTTCACCTGTTCCACTAGTTGTGAACTTAATCTTCACACTTGATGAACCAGCAGTGTCACCACAAGTCCAGGCTCCAACGTTGTAGAAACCATAGGTTGAGGTTGATGCAGTAGTTGATCTTGTACCAACTGAAATAGCTTGAACTGTCGTAGTTAATGTAGATGCAACTGCTGCATATGTGCCAAGTGTTGAAGGAGTTGACACTATGTTTCCAGCGCTATCTAAAGCAACTACAGTAAACACACCAGCTGGCAAGCCAGAGATTGTTCCAGCATTGCTCTCAATCCAGATTGAGGATCCAGTTGAGCCGCTTAAGCTTTGAGTTCCAACATTTCCCACCGAAAGTGAGGCTACCTTACCGCGGATAGTTACCGTCTTGGTACAGAACACAGTTCCGTTGTAAGACAGGGTAACAGTTGTGGTAAGTGGTGCACCCGATGTTGGTTGGGTGATGATTACGTTGTGATCTGATCCATTAGAGTAATTAGTATCGGTAGATGCTGTTCCAGCAGTCGGAGTGGCACCTGCATCTGTTCCAATATTTACTAACGCACCATTTGTTGCGGTTGCAACAATGTTGCCTGCAGATAGATTTGCGTTATAGGCATCATTTAGGTCGAAGTCGATAAACCAAGCCCCATCATTTGCAATTATCGCAGATGAATCAACACCTGATGGATAAGTTGAAGAGGAGGTAAGTGTGTATTGCGCTGTATTACATGCACTATACGTAGCTGAGTATGAACCACCAGCAGATGCAGCAACTACAGTAACCGTAATCTTTGCTCCCAATGTTGAAGGCGGGGTGCTAGTTGTTGGGAAACTATATGTTGAAGCATTTGCATCCTGTGGGAAACCAGTCAGCAATGAGATTGTGTAGGTTCCAGCGGTACTTGGCGCAGTCCAAATTGCCGCAGTACCTGTCGCAGAAGTTGCTAATCCAGATGTATAAGTAGGAACAGCAACTGTATTAGAACTGTTATAGGTAGTTACAGTACCCGCTACATGTGGAAGCACGCTGCTTAACGTTCCACCCGAAACTGAGTATGCAATAGCAGTATTAACTTCCGCGTAAAGTGAAAGTTGGCCACCAGCTAAAACTGTAGCTGTTTGTGCGGTTCCAGAGGATGTATCTTTTGCAAGTAGACCCTTAGATGTGAAGCCAAGTGCATTTGTTAAAACATTGTGCACTGCCTGAGTTGCGGCTGTTCCAGTTGATCCCAAAGTTGCCACGAAAAGTGATGCACTTATGGTTCCAGTTGTATCAGCATCAACGTTGGCTGAGCCAACTGCGTTATGAGCAGATGAAACTGGAGCTGATGCAACAGTCAACATTCCTGCAAATAATGCAGCAGTAGCCGTAAGCGCTATGCGCTTGCGAATTGTCGTTTTCGACATTTGTTTCCTTTCGTTAGTCAGGATAAGGAATTTCCTTATTCTGGCCCGAAGATCTTTCGACCTTCTAATTCCATTTCCTGGTGGCACACACGTGTAATGCCGCTAAGAGATGGAAAGCTAGTTATTTGGTGGGAGCTGGCCCACCATCTGCTTGTTCTAATACCTGAAGCATTAGAGTCACCGTCTCAAGTTGATTTAATGAAAGTTGCATGTGATCCGCATACTCTTTGGCAGAGATTGAGTTCTTAAAGCTTCTTGGTTTAATCGCTTCACCAGATTCAATTACCGGTTGTTCAACCGCAAGTGGTGATTCAGATGCAAGAGGCATATCTTGATTTGAATTTACTTGAGATGAAGAGGTTTTGATCAATGATGTATTAGACTCATTACCAGTTAGAGAGTTGAGTCCTAGAAAAGCGGTTAGTACTAAAATAAATGTGAGAGCAATCTTTGAGGACTTACCAGCGATTTCAGCCGCCTTTTTATATGTTGTAGATAAAAGATCTAGCGCCGTTAAGCCACGGGCCTCATCAATTACAAGCTCAGATAGAACCTTACGAAGTGAGGCACGAGCGCGAGATACTGTATGACGAACAGCAGACTCTTTGATACCCAACTCTTTTGCAATCTCTTTTGTCGAACGTCCCTCAACCTCCCACATAACAAGAGCTGCACGTTCTGCTGGAGATAGTAGTGATAAGGCTTGGCGAATAATTGCTGCATCCTCTGCTGCTGATATCGCAATTGAGTGATCGCCGGAAACTTGCCAGATAGATTCCACCTCTGATGTGGCATCATCCAAAGCAATTAGATTTGGTCTGCGGTTTTCTGCTCGGAATAGATCAATGCAAAGATTTTCAATTGTGCGGTGTAGATAGGAAAGTGCGTGTGAATCGCTTGATAACTCAGGAGCAGCCAACATGAATTTAACTAGCGCCTCTTGGGTGATCTCTTCTGCCTTTGCCTTATCTTTCACAATCCGATTGGCATGGGCAATAAGCTCAAATCGGTTTTTAGTGTAAAAGGATGAAAATTGGGCAACACTCCAGGATGCAGGAGTTGAGGACTCAACTACCTTGGATCTCTTGGTCTTAAATGCCATTTTATTTTGCCCTTTGTTAACCGGTTTTGTACTTTAGGGTACTTCAGAGTCAACCGTCGTTGCCTCTATTCTCCACTACGAATTAAGCCCCTACTTGTCGCGGCTTAAGGACAAATCGGACATTTTTAAGATTGTGTGGGCCCTGTCGGGATCGAACCGACGACCCACAGATTAAAAGTCTGTTGCTCTACCGACTGAGCTAAAGGCCCCATATGGTTGCAGAAATACGCTAGCAAACCATGCCGTATCTTATCTCTACAAGAACAGATGCATTTAAACTACCGGCAGAATGGAAATTTAATCCAAAAGGTCTTACATACCCCTTTTGCAAACCTCTGTTTTCATTAAAGTATCTAATGAGTCCATACTCTTTTTAAGATTTCCAAGCTCGGCAATACCCTCAGGGGAGGTTGAAAGAATATCTTTAAAAATTCCGTATTGGTCCTTAGCCTCAACATATAGGTCATACGCTCGCGGACAGCTAGTTAACATCCAGGTCAATTTTGTTGGTGTGACATATGGGTTTTTGCCACATACATATTTATTCTTACCGGCTTTGGCCTTTTGGCCAGATTTTTTACACGCCACACCATTTTTAATGGTGGCCGCCTCTGCCGCAGTAATTATTGAGGTGGTGGAAAGAAGTAGCCCAAGGGTAAGTGCGATCAGAGCTGGTTTAACCTTCGCTGTGGTTTTAGTCATTTTATTTATTCTCCCTTTTTTTAAAATTTATAGCTCCTCCTGCTATGTTGCAGGATTTAATATGGTTAAAGATACCAATTTATATCGCCCTGTCTACTCCCATAGATGATCAATCCTTAAATTAACCATTACCTGCGGGCGTTAAGCGTAGAGTAGTTGGTCAGGGTTAAGCATTTATTCATTTTTTCAGAGATTTAACTGTGAGTTTTCAAGTGTTGTGGTGAAATAGCCATTTAATTGGGGTAATTAACTCTTATAAGCGCATTTTTCTAAACGATCACAGATTGCAACCGCTAGGTCATCCCCGGTAGGTGGAATAACGATGATATTGGGAATTTGTCTAGTATCAGCAAGACGTAAGGCTTGGTATAAAATCTGGGCATACTCTTTGTTATCTACAGGTGATGCTAATCTAATTGCACCTGGTGGAGTTGGTATATCAGATAGTGCAATAAAACCATCTCCCAAGTTTGGTGCAGTTGAAAGAAATACTTTTGCCTTTGGTGCGTAATGAGATCGCAATAAGCCAGGCGCCTTAATTGTAATTTTATTACTAATTGCAGAAATTTGATTTCCTTTTAAACCAACAAGATCAGAAATCATGGAAGCTGTTACTAACCCAGGACGTAAGATTTCAGGGATATCTTGTGTGCAATCGATTATGGTGGACTCAACTCCAATTTCACAGGAACCGCCATCTAAAATTAAATCGGTAGGCGATAGATAACCAGATAACTCTTCAACTACAGCATCAGCGGTCGTTGGTGAAACCTTGCCGAATCTATTTGCACTAGGGGCGGCAACTCCAAGGCCGCCTTGACCTTCAAACTCTCTTAATAGCGCACTTGCTAATGAGTGTGATGGAACTCTTATTCCAACATTATCTTGATTACCAGTAATAAAATCCTTTGCTAGATTTGTTCTAGGAAGTATTAATGTCATCGGCCCTGGCCAAAAAGTGCGAGCAAGTTTTATTGCATACTCTGGGATCTCTCTTGCCCATTTATCTAGATTTTCTGTAGATGAGATATGAACGATTATTGGGTGATCACTTGGTCGCCCCTTGACCTGATATAGGTGAGCTACCGCATCTTTATTTGTTGCGTCCACCCCTAATCCATAAACAGTTTCGGTTGGAAAGGCAACTAGATTTCCAGATATTAACGCTTTTGCCGAATATCTCAAAAGATATTCTGGGTCCATAATTTCTTTAAGAGCGTAAAAATTATTCGATTTCAATTTTTATGCAGTCCCATCGCCACAATTTTGGCAAAATTTAAATCAGAAAACGTATCGATATTAATGCTTTCAACTAAATCTGTAGTAAGGCCAATAGTCTTTCCACCATATAATGAGTTATTATTTATTAGTGTATAGGAATTAAATATGTATATAGACCCGTTTCTCCACCATTTCTCTTTAAAATCTTGTCTTAAAGTGCCTTGATGTGACCTTAGATTGACTTCAAAATCCTGCAATAAGTATAAATCACTTTCAAGTTCTTTGGAACTCGTATACATGGTTGATTGATCCATTCTTGACATTTCAGAAATAGTTATTAGTGTATCTGCCTTTTCTTTAATAAAGCACTCATAAGCTTTTTGGACAGTTTTATACTTTCTGAATGGCGTAGTTGGTTGAAGTAGCATTATCGACTCAAAATTTAGGTTTAATGTTTTTTTCATTTCTGATAAAGCATGTTTTATAACTTCAATCTGAAGTGTATTATCTTTTGCAATTTCTGGTGGTCGTAAAAAGGGAACTGATAGTCCTAGTGATTTGCCAACCTGAGCTACTTCCTCAGAATCAGTGCTCAGAACAACATGACGGCTCAAACTAGAGTTCAACGCGACCTTTGAAGTCCAAGCAAGTAAAGACTGTCCCTCGAGTTCAACTAAATTTTTCCTTGGAATTCCCTTTGAGCCTCCACGGGCAGGAATAAGAATCATCAAATCTTCTTCGCGCTTCAGCATCCGATAATTCTAACCTAACTGAAACTAAGAAATTAATCTGTATGGTAAAGGGCTTTTCATAACTCACTTGAAATCTTAGTGACCAAATGTCTATCAACTTTCTCAAGAGTATCTTCGGTAGAACCACCTATATGGGGAGTAACAATTATTTTGCTATTTGATTTCATTTCCTGCCAAATTTGGTTTTTACTGAGCCATAAATTGCTCTTACCCTCCTCGTCTACCAAAACATCAGCTGCATATCCTAAGATCTTTCCATTCCTAATACTATCTAGTAAATCAGATTCATTGACTATAAAGCCCCTAGCGGTATTAATTAAATAAGCACCTTTTGAATTAAGTTTACTAAAAAAACTTCTATTTATAAGATTCTTATTTAATAAAACTCCAGACACATGAATAGAAATAAAATCTGATTGTTCTGCAATATCTTCTAAATTTACAACTCTTGTATAGCTGGAATGAATATTAACATTAGAATCATAAAAAATAATATTCATATTTAAATTACTAAAAATTTTGGCGACTTGGGTACCCACTCTTCCAAGTCCGATAATTCCTAATGTTTTTCCAGTTAGACTTTGAGTACGATATTCATATCTATTCCAGCCTCCATTTAAAACGGTTTGATGGTATCGTGATGGCTTTCTCGCTAATTCCAGAATAAACCATGCAGCCAGTTCTGCAGTTGAAGTTACTTGTTGGAGAAATTTTTTTTCACTAGATAAAGAGATAATTTTTATTTCCTTCTCTTCACAATATGTGGTATCAATATGGTTTAACGAAGTTGTGGGACACACTATAACACTTAAATTATAAAATTCTCTTAGGAATTCACTGTCCAACTTTTGGTTTATTCGAGTATACATATGAGTCACTAGACCCTTATCAATATTTTCTAATTCATATTCATCTGCGAAATGGATATGGAAACCCTTTAATAAAGATACAACTTCTGACTTATCTAAACTGCACTTTTCAAGAAATAAAATAGTGTATATGATTTTAACACCTATGAAAAACTTTTTGAATTCTTGGGGTTAAGCTATCAATAATCTCAATCATCTTTTGCCCAGAATCTCCTCTACCAAATAGGTGAGAACTCTTGTACTTCCCTGATGATAATTGCTTTTCTATTGCTCTAAAAATCTCAGATGAATCATAGTCCACAAAGATTACATTTTTACCATGCTCTCGACCAGATTGTCTATCACCAATGATGACACTTGGAGTACCAAGGTAGGCAGATTCTCTTATACCTGAACTAGAATTACCAATAATGCATGAACTGTTTCTCAAAACTCTAACATAGTCCTCGGGTGAAAAATTTCTATAAAATGAAATTTTGTTTTCTAAATTTGTCTCCCTAAATTCCCTTAACATCTTTGATATTGCGTCTGATCCAGAATCTATATTTGGCCATAGCCAAATTGTTTGCATTTTAAGTTTTTGTACAGCGCTTAAAGTTTGTTGAATTTGATCTCGCGCATTCAGGTAACTGGTTGTAACCGAATGTTGCGAGACTAAAATATAATCGTTCTCTGGAATAAATAAATGACCTACTCCGTTGTAATTACTTAATACTTGTGAGGTCGGTACATCAGTAGCTTGTTTAACAATATCTATTGATGGGCAACCAGTTACAAATATACTTTTGGGGTCCTCCCCAAGCTGCTCAATTACTCTAGCTGATTGTGTAGTTGCTGGGAAATGAATATGTGCAAGTTTAGTACAAGCGTGCCTTACAGATTCATCAATTGACCCGGATATTTCACCACCTTGAGTGTGAATTACTGGAATATTCATATAACTAGCAGCTAATACTGTTCCTAAAGTTTCATAACGATCAGCAACGCTTACGACAAAATCAGGCTTGATTTTTGCAAAAATACTACTTAATTCAATTACTGCTAATCCTGTGGTTTTAGCCATCAACTCTGGAGTATCTCCAGATATAACTGAGTACACTCGGAAATCAACATCTATGCCATCCTTACTCATAATCGATTCGATCGATCCATAATTGAATAAAAGGCCTGATGCGCCAAGCACAACTACTGTATGTAAATTTTTGTTACTTTTAGAGGCCAGGATCGCAGTTTTAATTCTACCGTAATTGGCCCTACTGTTCACTACAAAACAAATTATCTTCAAAATGCTAACTCCTCTATGTCAATTCTTGATAGGCTAACTTTATTTGAAATATTTTTATTCAGTGTTTTTCCGATCAATTGATTGGTGTCACTCCAGGTAAAATCACCTCCGCCTGGTTTCTTAAGAGTGAAATCAGATTTTACGAGTTTATGTCCCTTTACTAAATTAGTCTTTAAGCAAAGACTTCTACCAAACAATTTTTTTGTATCTTCTAATTCGCTTGCAATTTTATCTTTATCGAAAGGTTTCTTAATTATCTCGTAATCATCTCTAAAATTGACTAATTCTTCAAGCTCATTAAAGGTAATTGAAGAACTCGTATCCGGACCGAACATTCTTAGGTCAAAATTAACATGTCTCTCGATAGCCTTGGCACCATGTGTCAACGCAACAATAGATGCTGATTTCCCAACAGTGTGATCACTGAACCCCACCGGAATATTAAATTTATTTTCCAATGCCTCTATAGTCATAGCACCGGATTCTTCTAAAGGCGTAGGGTACTTAGAGGTACATTGCATAATCATCAAATTATTTCTATCATATTGAGTCCGATACAAAGTGATGGCGGAATCGATATCATTAAGGCTTGCAAGACCCGTGCTCAAAAGTATACGACCATCATAATCCTGAAGTCGTTCAGCAAACTCTTCGTTAAGTAAATCTCCTGAGCCAATCTTGATTACTTTTGCTCTTAAACTTAGCAATAGCTCAATTGCTTTAATACTAAAGACTGAGGCTGTAAACATCATACCTTTAGACTCGCTATATGCTTTCAGAATTTCCCATTGGTCATCGGTAAAACTAGTCCTGTTCCAATAGTCCATACGATGTTTATCTTGCTTACTGAAATTCACTCGAAATTTTTCATTGATTGTGCTTTCACTCGCCGCATCATGTATTTGAAACTTTACAATCTCGGCTCCAGCATCAGCTGCGGCATCTATAAAAGCCATACAAAATCCAAGTGAACCTTCGTGGGCAAGCCCAATTTCAGCAATAATTGGAGCGACTTTTATGCCTACAGATTTAAAAAACATTATCTAATCTCCATTTTCACATAAATCCTACTTGTACACTCTCAATCACCAAATTCAGGTTTGGCGCATGTCTTGCCACCCTATACCCTTATCCCTTCCACTGTCCCCATCGTCTAGTGGCCTAGGACATCGCCCTTTCACGGCGGTAACACGGGTTCAAACCCCGTTGGGGACGCCAGGTGAGTTGAAAGTAATTTCAATTTACTTTAAGCCTGGCCCAGTAGCGCAGTTGGTTAGCGCGCCGCCCTGTCACGGCGGAGGTCGCGGGTTCAAGTCCCGTCTGGGTCGCGATTTGTTTGCTTTGTAAATTACATTTACTGAGTTAACAAATTTATTGGCTTGGTAGCTCAGTTGGTATGAGCGAACGACTGAAAATCGTTAGGTCGCCGGTTCGATCCCGGCCCAAGCCACAAGTTCAAAAAAATATGTGTGTAAAGTAAATAGAAAAGATAGATTCTTTTTAAGAAATGCTAATTTATTCCTACGGTGTATATAGTGTTACTGTTTACCGTTTGTTTAAATAAGTTGATTGTTATTTAATTATTTAATACTACTTATAGTTTTTTTCACATAACTCGATTAAAATCAAAATTTTTTTAGATATATTATCGGTCTCCTTTAATTAGGTGGCTCTCCACTTTGATCCATTAAGAGTAGACCAAGTTAATCAAAATTCGGAATCTAATATTAAATAAATTTATTTTTGTTGTAAAGCTTAGGTACTTCACTTTTAAAGTCTGTAATCTCAAATTGGCAACAAGCCAAATATGCTAACTTGATACCAGTACCTATAATTGCGCTCTTAATCTTTTACTCATTAAGATTTTTTGTCTAAAAAGCAATATTTTAAGTAATTATTTACTGGTCAACTGTTCTAACAAATCCGAGGAATAGTAAGAGCCAAAATATAATTGAAAGCATGACAAAAATTACTTCATTATCCTCTCTAATGAGTGAGATAACTACTGCAAGTAAACCAAAAAAAACCGATAACATCCAAAGCGAGATTGCAGCTATTTTTCTAGAAAGCCCAAGTCTAATTAATCTATGAGATAGGTGATCTTTTCCCCCTTGAAATGGTGAAACACCTCTTCTTAGTCTTGAAAAAACTGCAACACAAGTATCCAGTATTGGAATCGCAAGTATTAAAACTGGAGTCGCAAAAGATGCAAATAGGGTTTGTGTATCCGGATTAAGCCTAATAGTTAGGGTTGCAAGTAAGACTCCTAAAAATAGGGCTCCCGCATCACCCATATAGATTCTTGCAGGCGTCCAATTCCAAATGAGAAATCCTAAAGTCCCACCCGCAACGACAACTGCAAGGGCTGCGATAAATGACTGACCATTGCTTAATGCAAAGTAGGTAAGAAATATTGCAGATACCGCAACAGTTCCAGCTGCTCCACCATCTAAGTTATCAAAGAAATTAATGGAGTTACATATTCCAACTACCCAGATAACTGTAATTAATATATCAACAAAAGTTGACCCGGTTGGATTTGCAACATTATTACTTATGACTAGAAGCATTGCTACGACTAAGCCAGCAATAGACTGCCCAATAAACCTGGGAAGGGGTGGTAAGTTCTTTAGATCATCCCATAATCCCACCAAACCCATTGCCACTGCCGGGACCAAAACAGAGGTAGCTAGCCAAAAATTATTGCGTGTGAGCCCATTAAATACTAGAGATGTGTATGAGACAAAAACTACACCAATTAATATGGCAACTCCTCCTAAATAAGGAACGGCCTGGGTATGAGATTTATGGGATGAGGCGGGTGTGTCCAAAATTTGCTTTGATATCGCAACTCGTCTTATTACAGGAGTTAGCAACCCAACTAATGTAAAGGTAATCACAAAAAGGGTTAAGTATTGAATATCAGAAATTTGCATCAGTAGTTATAAACCAAATTAGGCAGAGCCAGCTTTTCTTCTATGCATCTTTGGCGCAAAACTACCCGTTTGACCAGCTCCGATCTTTGAACCCGTTGCCGGACCTGCATTTTTAGCTGCGGAGTTACCTTTTTGTTTTTTAGCAAGTGCTGCCAGCATCTTTGCCTTTGAGTCCTCAATAGGATTTTTGCCTGGGGTTTTTAACTCTTCATTCATATCTTGTTTTCACCAATCTATTTTGTTGAGCTATTAGCCGCAGAATCACCCAATGTTGATTTAAGTAAAGCTCTTA
>Ga0194130_10007658_pt1 | contig 11793 bp, 10 predicted proteins | sample TA2KigsurfametaG_FD_160084 | JGI IMG/M metagenome (GOLD analysis project Ga0194130, IMG submission 160084) | Freshwater microbial communities from Lake Tanganyika, Tanzania - TA2015050 Kigoma 12 surface | ecosystem: Environmental > Aquatic > Freshwater > Lake | place: Tanzania: Lake Tanganyika... | reverse complement strand
ATGAAGTTGTTGGTGTTTGTTGCTGCGCTCACCATGGTGTGTACCACACTCCTCGGAGGATTAGGATGGCTCTAGATACGCATCTGCGTCGGTGGTCAACGATGCTCTTATTGTTTGCGCTGGCCGGGTTATTATTTGTTCGGACCGTGATGGATCAGATGGGATGGTACATTCATCCGCGCTATCAGGTGTTGCTTTATATTTGTGCAGGTGTGTTGTTCGTGTTGGCAGTAATGTGTGCTGTGGGGGTGGTCACGCTACCCCGGTATGCCACGCGGCTTCTCTTGATACCCGTGTTATTGGGGCTCGCCGTGCCGCCTCGTCCACTTGGTGCGGATGCATTAGTCCAGCAGTCACCGACCTTGAATCGTGTGGCACAACGCACCCGTGAAGCCCCACTCCCCGATGTACAAACGACACACACGTGGACACTCTACGATTGGGCCGTCGTCGCAAGTATCGATCCTGCCATGGTGATTGACAAGCGGGCTGACGTAGAGGGGTTTGTGGTACAAAATCCTGCGCTCAACGTACCTGATGGTCAATTCATGGTCGCGCGCTACGTGTTGAACTGTTGTACGGCTGACGCAGGTGGTGTCGGTATGCGCGTTGCATGGAGTAATGGCAAATCGCTCCCCAACGACAAGTGGGTGCGTGTACAGGGTACGGTGCAGACGATAACCATTGATGGAATTGAGCACCCACTCCTGGTGGCTGATTCTGTTCGGGCTATTGAGGTGCCGAATCGGCCATATCTGACGCCGTAGGTGATTTACTTTTCGGCATTTCAAAGGCGAGTAGTGAACCAAAAAGCCGCGGATACGCCATGCGTGCGAGTTGATACGCAATCCCCGCAGTCCCATGCCATACGCCAGGATGCTCGTATACGCCGGGGATGTCGGCAATACAGACGTATCCACCACGGTCATGTGCACGCGCAACCATTTGGGTGCACCAGTACATGGCGCGTTGTTCGTAGTAGGGATTGGGGAGCGACCGGGCTACACTCATCATGACGTCGATTACGCCTGCACTCCCCTCAGCCAGCCCATCTGCATCGGGTAAGCCACTTGTGTCGAGGGCCTCGAGCAAGTGCAACAGTCGCTGATCAGGATGGCGACTCCGCAGGGGGGCCATCAGCGTTAACCGACCCATGGCAATGCCTAGACTCCCATATCCCCAACTTATTGGATGACTGAGTGGTGTACTGCGCGTATCAGGCCATCCACCGCGTTGTTCGTCATAGTGCTGATCTTCGGCGTAGGCGATTTCGTTGGCGGCTCGCAAAAACCGCTGGTCGTGGCTCAGTTCATAGAGGCGTACAAGGGCCGTGAGGATGCCGCTACTGCCATACCCACCATGATGTAACATGCTCCCTGCCCAGGTGCGTTGGCCTTGCGCATTGCGTTGCCGACTCTGCAGGAGTTGTTCACCGACCGTCAAGGCCTGCATGGCGTATCCGCTGTTGGGCCAGATTGCATGCAGAGCCGCAAGTCCGATGACGAGCCCGGCCCAACCATCCGGCCATTGTGGGTGATCAGTGCGCATAGAAAGCGGTGCACGTAACAGGCTATTCAACCGAGGGAGAAGGGTATGCGTTACCGGGATGTGAGGGGCCGCGGCCGCTATGGCCCAACTCACTGCACCGAGTTGATACGGGTGCTCTTGGGCGTGGGTCAGAGCTGCGCGCAATGCATCTGTGGCTACGACGTGTAGATAGGAGGCATCCGGTAAGGCGCCGAGTTTGGCCAATACCATGCCAATCCCCGCCGCACCATGGTCAATGCTGGCATCGCTGATTTGTAGCGGTGTCAGGCGTGGATGATGCGTAGGTGTTAACCAGCCGCTCCCGTACGGCAAAATGCATTGCCGTTCAATAATGTCGTCGGCTAGGGTGAGGGCCTCGCTGACGAGTTGTTCGGCGGCCAAGATGTCGTTGGTCGTGCGGAACCACGGGGCACGACCGTTCTCCATGATCGGATCACACGGAGTCAATGCCATATGCAGATGGGCTAACTGAGTGCCCTGGTGCATGGCCGAGCATGCACCAAGATTCGTCATGATACCCTCCGTGGATGCCTGGTTGAGTTGATAGGGCATCTGCCCATGGACGAGTGCGGTGCGAATCTGTGTCGCTGCATCGGGGTGATGCTGTACAAGCTGTTCAACGATGAGGTCGGCGGCGAATCCGTGTCGAATATCGGTGTAGCAACCCAACGCATGTAGTGCACCAGCAATCTGTTGCGTGTGTGGTTGTAATGGACGTTGCCAGATATTCGTCATGCCTCGTATCATGTGGCGCATGTCGTCGATGCGTTGCCACACAAAGGCGTAGTAGGCCTGATACCCCGCCAGGACGTCGTCACGCCATTCATCGAGGTATGGGCCAATTGCGTGATGCTGATGCCACGCCCCAAGATGCGTGTTGATCGCCGCTTGCGTCGGTGTGGGGATCGCGCGCATGACCAGTTGATGCGCCAGTGGCGGATGATGTGTGATCGCATAGCCGATGTGCCCATAATCGAGGATCCACGGCGTGTCACCTGCGCAGTAGAGAGCATCGTGGTCGAGGCCAATGATGCCGAGCATGTCAGCAAGTGCTGCGAGTGCACCAATATTGTAGGCAAAGCGTTGTATGTCGTGGGCATCGGTCAAATACCGCGCAGGCGGCACATGTGCCCAGTAATAAGTGTCTCCGCGATGTATATGGGCGGTGTGCACGATGACGGGAGCACCACGGCGCTCGAGCCAGGTTTTGCAATGCGTCAACACATCGACAGCCGGTGCGTGTATTGGTACATAAATCAATGCACACTGCGCCACAATAATGCAGATGCCGCCGTACCGGCCGTAGGCGCGCGGTGCCGACGCAAATGTACACTGTGCGAGCTGCGGTCGTAGTGGGAGGTGTGGCTGTTGTTGACGCAGATAACTCCAGTCATCGTTGAGATGGCCATAGGCATCGAGAATGGTTTGACAGAGATCGACACACACATGACTGATACGTCGGATCAGCCAGGCAAACTGGTAGGCACGGTGTCGCCAACGTTCGCGAGACCACTCAGCGAGCTTGCGACTCCGTCGCATGTGCTGTTCTGGAGATGCGGGTATCTGGTCGGCCACCAGGCTGCCTAGTTGACTGAACACGTAGTGGACTGCGTGCGCGGCTATGTCTGGGTGTTGATCAAATTGGGCACGTATCCACGGTGCAAACGGCGCCAGTAAGAAGATGTCGTCGAGGGGCATATCTGCGAAGGTTGTCTGTAGCTGCGCAATATCGTCCGCTTGCGGAGTTACGTGCCAGATCTGCATGAGGAGTGTAATCCACGGGGCCGGCGCATGCTCACCTAGGTAGAGGGTGTCACCGGCCAACCGAGGTAACTCGGATTGACTCCAGCCGTTTGCGTGGAGATAGTGTTGCCAGCTGATATCGTCGAGATACCCCAGCGTGCTACGCCACTGCTCGATACGTTTTTCGAGTTCAAATGGGGTGAGGTAATCCGCCTCAGTGGTTGATGCGTCCCGCTCCCGTAAGAGCAAGGCACGTCCCACCAGACGGGCAAACTCGACATCGTAGGGTGTCGTGCTCATTGTTGTGTGTAATCTCGTTCACCGAAAAGGGCACGACCGACGCGGACCATCGTGGCACCTTCGGCAATTGCGACGTCAACATCGCCACTCATGCCCATCGATAATTCGCGAAATGAGTGATTGGGGAGCAATGCTGCGAATGCATCACGCAGGTTGCGCAACGACACAAACACGGGGCGCACCGACTCGGCATCATCCGTATATGGTGCGATGGTCATGACGCCGGCAATATGTAGATGTGGTAGCGCACCGATACGCCGCACCGTGTCGTATAGATCAGCACGTATAGTCGGAGATGACTCCCATCCCTGCGCATTGAATCCTTCTTTACTTGCTTCGCCCGATACGTTGTACTGCAACAAAATCTGCTTCGGGGGAAGTGCAAGTTCGCCGCAATGTCGACTCAGTGTCTGTGCAAGTTCGAAACTGTCAACGGAGTGAATGTAGTCAAAGAGTTGTACGGCACGCTTGGCCTTGTTGCGCTGCAAGTGGCCGATTAAGTGCCAGGTCAACGCGTGGCGTATATCAGCGAGTTCGAGGATCTTTTGTTCGGCCTCTTGGACGCGATTTTCGCCGAAGTCACGTAATCCGGCCTGCCATGCCTCGCGCACGGTTTGGGCTGGATGCGTTTTGCTGACGCCAATCAGGCGTACACTCGTGATGGGGCGTTGGGCATGATGACATGCGGCGTGCAGGCGATGGTGTATGCGAGTAAGAGCGTCGTGCATGGTACTTCATCTTGTGTGAACGAACTGTGCAAATTGTACCATGGAGACCGCCGGATAGGCGAACACCGTACGTATCCGGCGACCTTTGTCTCATCTGCCCCCTGTTTACTGTTTGTTTTGGACGAGCCCAATCTCAACTAGCTCGACGGTGACTTCGCTTGCTCCCCGTTGACGAGCAAGCCCCTCGATCAACATTTGTAGTTGACGCGACGCCGAAATGCGTGGGAGATACGGTAGCTTTTCGAGTTCTCGGTCAAGTAGGAGGCGTGCATCGTTGCTCCACGGCAGATTCCCTTTGCTCTCGACTGCGGCTGGATTCGCTGCCGGCGAACGCTGTGCCGCATACGCACCGTCCACGGGCAAGAAGTTGAGTAGACCGTCGTAGAGTCGGTTCACAATCTCTTGTACCACGTAGACACACCCGCGGTATCCCACAAACGGGGTGCCTACGGCGCGCCGTACGGCTGGTCCAGGGAAGGCAGCGGCTAGATAGTTGGTATGACGTGCACCGGCCTCACGCAGGTAGATGCGTTCATTCATCGAACCAAACAAGAAGGCCGGTGCACGTTTGTGGATGTGCTGGCGAATGCCCTCGTTGTCATAATCGCCGGGGCGGCGTGGGCGTGCCGCTGCAAAGCTGATTTTCATGCCTAGTTCATCGCCCAAGAAGCGGACCAAGCCTTCTGTGTGCGATAAACCGGCCACGATTCCCACATCAATCGTGCTGAACCAGTCACCTTGTGGGCCACGCCACAAATCCCAGACGGCCTGGAGCGTCGTTTTCTTCTCGTGGGCAATGAACGCCTCGGCCTGCACACTGGTGCCAAGCAGTTTGCCGAGTTCGCGCACAAAGGTGGTGGTATCGCGCATGCCGAATGGCGCCGTGAGCACCGGTTTACCGAGTTCGTTGGCTAACCCCATGCCGAACTCTCTGTAGAGCACCACATTCACTGCGCCGGCGGCCAACTGGGGTGTCTGCTCGGCCGTGGCAGCGTATGGATAGACGAGATTGATTGTGCCGCCAGCACCTTCAATCAGGCGCTTTAGCTCCTTGAGTTCGGATGGTGCGTTGAAGCAGCCGTAGGTTGGGCCAATGATATTCACAGCGGTCGGCTTGACGGCAATCCCGGCTGCATGTGGTTCACCGTATTCGGACCACAACCAGCGCAAGACGCGGTCGCGGCCGGCCCACTCATCTTCGGCGAGGGAATTACTGTAATAAAAGCGCGTGCCTACGCCCAAGTGCTTGACGAGTGACGAGTGGTCGGAGCCAATCATTTCGGACTCGGCGGTTGACACAACAATCACCTGTTTGCCGTCGAGCACCCCACTTGCGGCGAGGTTGTCGTAGGTCCACTTGACCTTATCTGCGGTACCTTTGCCACCAACCTCTTGTTCGGTCATGGTGGCTGGCGTCAAGTTTTCGATGTGCGGGACTGCGTCCGTATAGTCGGGTACGGCTGTGCCAACCAAGTTGAAACAACCGACCGGGGCATCACAGATGACATGGACATCGGGCATGGGACACATGGTCCAAATGGCTGCCCAGTAGCCGCTCGTATCCGATAAATCGCGAATAATTGTTGGTGGCATCGTTTGCTCCTTTGGGTACCAAGTGCGATGAACTACTCCGCAAAAAACTCTTGCATCCAACGATAGCGGTCGCTTTTGGTGAGCACACCAGCCACAAAATCAATCGTGGCTGTCATGCCACTACTCAAGAAGAAGGGGCGAGATGCGAGTTGATTGGTAAAGTACATTGCTGGGATACCACGTTCTTTGGCAACACTTGCAAACGGTGTAGTGCCGAAGACCAGATCTGGCTGATAGCGATCAAGCGCTGAGACGTCTTCTTCGAGCGCCTTGCGGTAGACGACCTCTTTGGTGCCGTGTGCTTTGAGCCACAGTTCATCGGGGAGTACCAACGGATCTTGACCGATGCTGGTTGAGACATACGGGACTTCGGCGCCGGCTTCGACGAGCATGCGTGCATAGGCCAGTTCGGTGCCTTCGTACCCAGTTACCAACACGCGCCCACTCAGTGGACGTGCCGTCACAATCGCTTGCGCCTTTTCGCGTTCTTCGTCGATGACCTGTTGTACCAACTCTGGGTTGAGTTTGAGCGCATTACCAACGCTCTTGAGCCATGCGGCCGTCCCGGTGATGCCTACCGGCGCTCCGCCGACGACTGGCATGCCCCAGGTGCGGGCTACATTCATGCTCTCTTTGTAGAAAGGATGGAGCGGTGCAAGGGCACCAGCTCGACCTGCCCGTCTGAAGTCTTCGAGTGATCGTCCTGGCAAAAAGATCGTCTCGCTGACACCCATGCGGCGTAACACGGCGTCAATGGCCAGCGGATCCGCAGGGAAGACCTCGCCGAGGAGCACCACGCTCTTTTCGTTCACGGCACCTTCGCGCTCTGCTAAGCGGTTGAGTAGGGCGGCTACAGCGATGTCTTTGGCCTCAGGATGCGAATGAATCGCATAGGCCGGCACACGCACCAGCACGACCTCGGCGTCGCCGACTTTGCGGGGTAACAACTCCTCGGGCATGCCGGCTGTCTCTGCTACACACAGCGATACCACGGGAATGAGTTTGGCACCAGGTTCTTTGGCGGCCACATCAATTGCTGCGCGTGTGCCCTCGACCACTTGCCCACTCATCAACTCGGCCGTGCCGAGCGTAGGTGCAACGATGGATTTGCTGGCCCCATAAAAGTGCGTCACGAAGGTCAGTCCGTAGAGACATCCCGTGTCAGTGGCCATCACTGGGTGGGATCCCTCGATGCGGGTTAATATTCGTAACGAGCCGAAGGCGGGACACATCGACTGTGGATGAAGCTTGCATGGTGCGCTCTGTGATGGAGCGTTGCTCCCGTTGAGTGGAATAATTTCTGCCATAATCAAAAGGCTCCTTTTGCCGTCGTACAGAGACCACACTACAGGCACAACACAAGACGGGGCCATCATGTGCCCCGCGTTGTGTGGGTTGACGAGCTATTCTGCGTCGTCGCTTGGCTCTACGCGCAAATAGGTTCCTGTGGCTTGCTTATTGGTATAATAGCTAGCCACAATGAAACCAATAATCACGAGCGCCAAGGGGACGAAACAGAGAATTAACCCTGATGTTGACGTGCCCATAGTGTTCACTCCTTTGACTACATATCGCTACACGTGCTATCACGTGAAAGCTTCAATCGTGTGCAGCGCCTGCCACACCTGCTGCTGCGGCGGCCGCGTGCGAGGGCATGATGAGCTCACGCATTTTGGCCGGATCGAAACGAAAATTCGCCACCAAGTCCAAGACATGTTGAAAGTGATGCGCCGGGATAGTGACAAACAACTCACCCGGTGCCAAGCGGTTGTGCATGCGCCCGCCACCGTCACCCGTGGCAAAGACGCTGTTGCGCTTATTGATGGGCGTCGCAAATATTGACGCACACGCCGATGGACCAACTTCACCGATGGGGAAGGTGCCTTCACGCACCGAAGCGGCTCCTGCCAGTTGCATGGCGTGCAGGGCATCAGTTACCACAATCACAGAATCAATCGTCACGCCGTCTGGCACATCGTTGAGCGGTGCCGCTGCAAGCGCAATAATACTGCCCTCCGGCAAGCGCTCACTCTGGGCTTTGTTGCGCTTGGCTGCCTCTGGGGTGAAGAAGCCCTGCGCCATCGTCAAGTATTCGCCCTCAGTGATGAGCTTTTGGGCATTGGGCAATAACCCCAAGTGCCACAAGCCGACATAACAGTCGTGGTGCTGTGCATCCACATAGACGCGTCGTCCGCTCTCAGCCTCGCGCACAATCCCACAGGCTACAACCTGCGCTGGCTCATACCCAGCCGGAATAGTATCACGGCAGTAGGTTATTGCCACTGGTGGACGCTTGACTTTCATCTGCTCAGTGAGTACCTGATGCAGCTGTTTCGGATCGACACTCATGGCCCATCTCCTAACGGTATGCGGGCGCGTCCATTTCGCGCAAGTCGACATAACTAAAGGTTTGCCCTGATCGGCGCAACGCCGACAAGAACGCTGCCTTGCTGTCAAGATCATCCACGGAACCGATGCGAATTTCGACTGCACCAGACGTGACGGTTACGCCATCACGGTCAGTACGGCTCAAATCGGTCACGTACAGTCCAATCGACTCCATGACGTTTTTGACGCGCAGTTGAATGGGGTCATCGGTCTGCACTTGCGGGATACTCGACGGTGTCAGCGACAACATCGGGATGCCCTTTTTGGCGTTGACCGTGCCCGCAAAGAGCTCGTTTTCACTGGCTGAATCTGGCTTGCCCTCGGGCTCTTCTGCACCAAAGACGCGCAAGAAGTCGTGATACTCGAGTGGCTCGTAATCATCGCACGGCGGAATTTCGCTGTTGGCGATGCGCTTCGACAAATCGCTGAAGATGGCGTCAAATGTCTCGTCTTCGAGGGCCAACCGACAGGCATCTGCCAATTCACGTACGCGTCGGCTCAACGGGATACGCGTCAAGATGGGGAGGCCGACCGCCTTGGCGTATTGGTCTGCCACATCGCTACCGTCGTCGCGGTTGACAATCAACCCGAGGACAGAAGTTGTGCCTCCCATGGAGCGGAAGTACTTTGCTGCTTTGGCGATGTTGTTGGCCGCATACAACGACTGTCGATCGTGCCCAACCACGATAATTACTTGCTCTGCCAGTGAACGTGCCAGTGGCGTTGCAAAGCCGCCACACACCACATCACCGAGGAAATCCATCACGACGTAGTCGAGATTCCACTTGCTCAGGCCGAGGCCCTCAAGTGTTTTGAAGCCCGATGAGATGCCTTGGCCGCCACACCCACGTCCGACTTCGGGGCCACCGAGTTCGCATCCGTAGAGGACTGAGCCAGGTTTGAGTTCGGAGCGATAAATGACGTCGCCTACTGCGAGTTCGTCTTCACGCCCCTGCTCTTTGAAGATGCGCCACTGTTCGCCGAGTGTCGGCAATGAGCGTCCACCAAAGACCGTATTGCATGAGTCGTGTTTGGGGTCGCAGCCGAGTTGTAACACTCGATAGCCATCAAACGTGAGACGAGACGTCAAATTAGAGGTGAAGAAGCTTTTGCCCATTCCCCCCTTACCATAAATTGCCAACATGCGTGGAGCCATGTGTTGCTCCTCTTTCTAGGCTGATTGAGACCAAGTCAGCAATACCTTGAGGCAATCTTGGTCGAACAATGCCGTTTGATAGGCCGCGACCACGTTGTCGATAGGCTGGCGGTGCGTAATCAACGCAGAGACATCAAGTGCTCCGCTGACGATTAAATCGCGACACCGTTGTAAATCACCCTGGGCCCACTCTTTGGCAGTCAACAATTGTGCCTGTTTGAGAAAGAGCGGCATATAGGGTAGATGAAGTTCGTCGTAATAGCCCAACAGGACGATGCGCCCGTTGGGGGCAAGTGATGCAATGGCCCCGGTCAGTGCTGCCATGCTGCCACTGGCCTCGATAATGACATCGCACGCTGCGATCTGATAATCGGTGAGTGTGCGTTCGGCAACGTTGATGACGTGGTGTGCCGTCGCACGTTGGAGCCGCTCAGGCACCCGGTCAACTACGGTGACCTCGGCGCCGCGCAACATGGCAATGCGGGCGGCTAGTTGACCGACTGGACCTTGACCAATGACCAAAACACGCTGTCCGGAAATTTCACCAGCGATGTCAACCCCGTGATGTGCGGTGGCTGCGAGTGCCAATAAGACGCCATGCTCGGGACACATGCCGTCAAGAGTGACTACCCGCTGGTGGTCGATGTGGAGATGACTCGATTGCCCGCCCCAGGCTGGATTGACATCGGTGTAGCACCGCGCTCCACCGACATAGACCCATTTGCCCATGAGATCGTGTGCATTGCTCGGCGCATCGATGATGCGACCGACCGTCTCATAGCCTGGCACCACCGGAAATTGCAGCATCGGGTGGGGCATGCGCCCGTCGTACAACATCCGCTCAGTGCCTGCACTTATTGAGGTGTACACGGTCTCAACGACCACATCGCCAGATGCCGCGGGCGTGAGCCCCACGGTGCGCAACTCGATATGTTTGGCTGAAGGAATAACGACTGCTCGTGCCTGTTGCATGACTAACTCTCTTGTGTGGCGCGCCGCCGTTGTTGGGCGGCCATGATACCACGCCGGACAAATTGTGCGCAGTTGATGAGATACGTTGCATAGGCAATCAACATGGTCGCCATGATTGCGTTGTCGTCCCAGCCTAACCAGCGCACCACAAAATAAACGTTGTGAGTGACAATGGCAACGAGATTGCCGATGTCCTCCCAGTAGAATTCCTTGGCGAGAAAGTAATGCCCAAAGATCTCTTTCTCCCAGAGCATACCCGTCAGCGTAATCGCCCATAAGAGGGCAATCTTAAGCAGGATACTGGCATTCGCAATGGCATATCCTTCGTTGTGCTGCCAGGCGTTGTACACGAGTATCACGCTGATGATGAACACCACGAACTGAATCGGCGCCAAGATTCCTTGGACCGTTGTCCAGCCGCTTTTGTTGCGTCGTTCTAGCTGGTCAGCGGTGTACATGGCAGTCATGAAAATGCCTAATTAATGAGAATAAGTACTTATTAACGATTATATTGCCTGCAATTTTCATCGAAAGTCTACAAAAGGTACACAAACACTCTATCTTTGCGGTATACGTGACAACCCAGCCATCGACTGGGTTGTCTCGGTGCGGAATAGTGCTGGATGTAATTAGCGCGGGCTGAGTAGATAGTGTTTGGCTTGGACGCGAATCATATCGCTGGTCATGCGCATTTGGCGTACCCACGGGAGCGGCGTATAGCGTTTGTGCATGTACGACTCAAAGGTATAGCGTTGCACATCAAGATTGCGACACATATCGGTGAAGACTTCCATTTGTCGATTACTTCCGTAGCCCCACTTTTCGAGCCAGCGCAGGAACTTATACATGGTGCCGAATTGGCGCCAGTAGGCTTGTTCGTAGCGACGCAGGGCACGCTCTGAGGTATCAGGGAGGGCATCGATCAGCGTTTGCGCTGCCATTTGACCGGACTTCATGGCCCAGTAGATCCCTTCGCCCGAGGTGTTGACGACCAGACCCGCAGCGTCGCCAATTAGCATGGCTCGGTTGAAGGCCATGTGCGGGCGTGGTGTCATCGGCAGGGCGTGTGCTTCTTCGAGATACATCTCGCCGTGCGTCAAATCAGCGCCGATGCGTTGTTTGAGGTTGTTGAGTAATGCACGGGCCCGTTTTGAGTGTGCTGGACCGGTGCCGATGCCAATGGTGATATGATCTGCTTTGGGAAAGGCCCACGCGTACAAATCCGGACTGACTTCGTCGCCCAAAAAGAGGTCTGCAGTATCACGCCATCGACCTAGGTGTGCCTCGGGGATGCGCCACCGCTCCTGGATGGCAGTACAACGTGGCAAATTGGGCAACCCGAGGAATTTCGCCGTCGGCGAGTAT
>Ga0194130_10007654_pt1 | contig 11798 bp, 10 predicted proteins | sample TA2KigsurfametaG_FD_160084 | JGI IMG/M metagenome (GOLD analysis project Ga0194130, IMG submission 160084) | Freshwater microbial communities from Lake Tanganyika, Tanzania - TA2015050 Kigoma 12 surface | ecosystem: Environmental > Aquatic > Freshwater > Lake | place: Tanzania: Lake Tanganyika... | reverse complement strand
CCGCCATAGTTACCATCTTCAACGAACTTCTTAGCGTTATCCCAGGCTCCACCAGAGTTAGCAAGAAATACCGCCATCAGCGTTCCAGTTCCAATTGAGCCCGCTAAATAAGCTCCAAGTGCGCCAACGCCAAGGCCAAAGCCAACAGCAATTGGGGCAAAGACTGCAAGAAGTCCTGGGGTTGCAAGCTCGCGTAGTGAATCACGGGTACAGATATCAACTACTCGAGCATAATCTGGCTTCTCTGTTCCCTTCATAATTCCTGGATGAATCTTGAATTGATTCCTAACTTCCATCACAACAGCTCCTGCCGCTCGTGATACTGCGTTGATAGCAAGACCTGAGAAGAGAAACACCACAGATGCGCCGATAATTAATCCAACTAAGTTTCTAGGATCAGCAACATCAAGTATGCCTTGGAACTGAGCTGCCTGATCTGCCACTACTTTGCCAGCCTCAAGAACTGAATTCTTAATTGCATCAGTAAATGCCCCAAAGAGAGCAGTTGCTGCAAGAACAGCAGTTGCGATTGCAATTCCCTTAGTAATTGCTTTGGTGGTATTACCAACAGCATCAAGTGAGGTAAGAATCTTTGCGCCCTCACCCTTTACATCTCCAGACATCTCAGCAATGCCTTGAGCGTTATCTGAAATTGGTCCGAAGGTATCCATCGCCACAATAACGCCAACGGTTGTTAGAAGTCCGCAACCAGCAAGGGCCACAGCAAATAGTGAGAGAACAATCATGCCGCCACCTAACAGATAGGCGCCAAACACACCTGCAGCGATTAATAGCGCTGAGTAAACAGCTGATTCAAAACCAACAGAAACACCAGCAAGAATTACCGTTGCAGCTCCTGTTTGTGAAGATGCTGCCACATCATTTACTGGACGCTTTCCAACTTCAGTAAAGAAGCCGGTTAGTATCTGGATTGCTGCAGCTAAAACGATTCCAATTACCACTGCGCCAAATGCAAAGGTTCTAGGATTAATTGAAACCTCAGATTGGAATGTGGCATCAAGGCCTGTGAGAGCTGCAAAACTGCTCGGTAAATAGGTATATGTAGCAAGGCCAACAAGGGCTGCTGAAATTACTGCTGATAGATAGAAAGAGCGATTAATCGCGCTCATCGCACTCTTATCTGAACTACGCAGACGAGTTAGGAAGATGCCAAGGATTGCTGTCAAGATTCCAATTGCTGGAACGATTAGAGGATAGACAAGTCCCAAATCTCCAAAGCCAGCCTTACCAAGAATCAAAGCTGCAACAAGGGTTACTGCATATGACTCAAAGAGATCTGCGGCCATACCGGCGCAGTCTCCAACGTTATCTCCAACATTATCTGCAATTGTTGCAGCATTTCTTGGGTCATCTTCTGGAATATTCTTTTCAACTTTACCAACTAGATCTGCTCCAACATCGGCAGCTTTAGTAAAGATTCCGCCGCCAACGCGCATAAACATGGCAAGCATCGCGGCGCCAAAACCAAATCCTTCTAGAACCGATGGTGCATCTGCCTGATAGAGAACAACAACAAGGGATGCGCCAAAGAGTCCAAGCCCTACGGTGAGCATTCCAACTACTCCACCAGTTCTAAATGCAATCTGTACTGTATTGACAGCAGATCCTTGGCGAGCCGCTTCTGCAACTCTGACATTTGCTCTAACCGCAAGCCACATTCCCTGATATCCCACAGTGGCAGAAAATGCTGCGCCGATTAGGAAGAAGATTGATCTACCAATCTTTACATCCATATCCCCTGGAAGTGCAAATAGAAGAACAAAGACAATAACTACAAAGTAGGAGAGAGTTTTAAATTGACGGGCTAGATATGCCGCAGCTCCTTCTTGCACCGCTGCTGCGATCTCTTGCATCTTTGGTGTTCCAGCAGATGCTGCCAATACCTGTGAGCGAAGCGCCCAGGCGATAGCTAGAGCTACTAAAGAAACTACTAGAACTAGATAGGCAAGATTGAGATTGCTACCCGTGACTTGCACGAGTGAGTTGGCCGCTGAAAGGGCTCTCATATTTACTCCGTTGGATTGCTCAGGTCAGCGCCACCTGTGTCGGCACTGAGCACAATGGAGCGCAGTTTAGGCGCAAAACCCCCTGCTAAACCTAATTTGAGCGTGGTTGGGGACTAATAAATAAGGAGAAGGCGGAAAATCAGCCCTTAGGGTGAGGCTGTGAATCCATTAGATGCCAAGGAGATTGTTGCCATCTTTGGAACCCTTGGAGTTCTGGCAACTCTATTTATTGAAACTGGACTATTAGTTGGTCTACTTCTTCCTGGGGACTCTCTGCTTTTTGTTGCAGGAATTGCAGCATCAGGAACAGCAAAAGAATTATTTGGTAATCAACTTAGTTACACACAATTACTTATATGGGCCCCGATTGCTGCAACCGTTGGTTCTCAATGTGGTCACTGGCTCGGGGCAAAGTATGGAAGACCATTCTTTGATCGTCCTAATTCCAGGTTTTTCAATCAAGAAAGAGTTGCTCAAACAGAGCGCTGGTTGATGAAATATGGTTTAGGAAAAGCTTTAATTCTCTCTCACTTCATACCATTTGTGCGGACTTTGATTAATCCACTCTGCGGAATTATCGGTATCCCTGCAAAGAAATTTTTCATCTGGAACATTATAGGTAGTTATATCTGGACTGTAAGCCTAATTAGTGCAGGCTACTTACTTGGTGAGCGGCTTGAGGGCTCAGTCGATAAGTATATACTTCCAATCGTTGCTTTAATTGTTGCTTTTAGTCTCTTGCCTATTGTCATTGAATTCATGAGAAAAACTCCCAAAAATCTTAAATGACCAGCACATTTTACCCCAAACAAAATTAGTCGCTAACTCTTTTTCCTAGCGCTACGTTTATTTAGGGTATTTACGAAGTTATTAATTTCAAAACGCTTAGGGTATAAGATCTTACCCATGACGACTCCAGAGACAGTTCTAATAACTGGCTCCCTTGGTCAGGATGCTCGTCTCTTAGTCGAACTACTGAGCAAACAAGAAACTCAATTCATTTGTACTTCTAAAGATAAATTAAAGTCTAAGTTGTTGTACAAAGATGTGAAAGCATCGATTTTGCATGAATATCTCGACATTACTGATGCTGATAATTTCGCCACACTTGTACAAAAGTATCGTCCAGATAGAGTCTTTAATTTTGCAGGGTTAAGCTCAGTGCGGAAATCTTTCTCAAGGCCGCTTGAATACCAAGAAGTTAATGGTAACTCCGTTGAGCGTATTCTCCTTAAGTTGCATCAAAATAATCTTCTTGGACAATTGAAGTTTTATCAAGCGTCAAGTTCTGAGATCTTTGATCCATCTGAGACAGAAGTGAGGAGTGAGATTTCTGCCAAGAAACCTCGGAGTCCGTATGGCGCATCTAAACTCTACGCATTTGAGGTATGTCAAGATTTTCGACTAAAGAAAGGATATTTTGTTTGCTCAGGAATACTCTTTAATCACGAGAGCGAATACAGAGAAGAAGAATTCCTTTTTGGCAATGTAATGAATTCACTAGCAAGAATTAAATATGGAAAACAGAAAACACTTACTATCGGTAATTTGTATGCTCAGAGAGATTGGGGATATGCGCGCGACCATATTAAGGCTGTAGATTTAATGACCTCTTGTGATAAACCTGAAGATTATGTCGTAGCAACATCAGAACTTCATAGTGTTGAGGAAGTAGTAGAATTTGCTTACCAAGCATCTGGAATTCCAATGCCGCTCTCAGATATTCTTGAAATTTCGGATGGCTCTCTTCGCACAGAAGACCACAATAGCTTGTATGGAACTTCAGTTAATATCAATCAAGCTCTTGGTTGGGAAGCGCACTTTGGTTTTGAAAATATGGTAAAGCATATACAGGGTGTAGTTATGAAGAAGCACTACGGAAAAAGGGGTTCCCTTGAATAACGTTGTTTTTAGCCCTGACATTTTTGAAGTACAGCGCTATGGAGGTATATCTCGATACTTTGTGGAACTTGGTCAAAAAATTCGATCTTCGGGTGAATTTGAAGTAGAAGTTTCTAGTGCGATACACATCAACTCCTATTTGAAGGACTCGAGCATGCATTCTGGTTTTTACTTACCGCTCTCTCCCTCAAAATTGAGAATTGCAAAGTTGATTAGCAAAACGAATATGACCTATTCACAATTTCTTACACGGAAAAAACCCTTTGACATATGCCACGAAACTTTTCACAGGGGAGGAGCTGATTCTTTAAAAGCAAAGAAGAGAATAACAAATGTTTACGACTTAATCAGGGAGAAATTCACACCAAACTGGAGTGGATTCGCAGCCAAGCAGGCAGCACTAAGTCGAGCCGATGCGGTAATATGCATTTCACAAGCAACTGCCGATGATCTGCATCAATACTATAGAGTAGATTCCAGCAAGATTGATGTCGTGTATCTTGGGGTTTCAAGTAAATTCTCCAAACATGATGCGTCAAAAGAAAAAGTGGGATCTCGTCAGCAATTGTTATATGTCGGCGGCAGGAGTGGTTATAAGGACTTCAAGACGCTTGTTATAGCTTTTGCTCAATCGAAATTGCTTCGAGATAATTTAAAAGTCTTGGTCTTTGGCACAGACTTTACCAACGAGGAATTAAGGCTAATGCGATCTCTTAAAGTGCTTGATTTTTTTTCTCAAACTACAGGCAAAGATGACACTTTAATTTCTGCATATCGAAATTCTATTGGGTTAGTGATCACCTCAATTTACGAGGGATTTGGCTTAACTTCACTTGAGGGAATGATGGCCGGTTGCGCTGTAATAAGTACTGGCGGAGGAGCGCTGGGTGAAATATCTGGTGGATTCGATTATCGATTTGAAGCTTCTAATCCTGAATCACTGAGCGAGACGATAGGTCATCTTTTGAGCAATCCCCACTCCCTGAGTGAAAAGAAAGATAGAGCACAACTTCATGCGAATAAGTTTACTTGGGATAAAACAAGTCGAGACACGCTTGATGTTTACAAAAGAGTTGCCACAACATTGTAAGGTTCTTCTATGAACTCTCTTGTAAATCTATCTAAATATAAATCACTACAACCTTATCCACCTAGTGATTTATGTAGACTTGGGGGACCGAATGATGGTGGCTACGTAGTATCAAGCTCTTCAGTGTCTCAATCAAAGTACCTTCTTTCTTTTGGGATTTGTTATGACGTTAACTTTGAATTCGACTTCGTAAAGTCCCAAGGAGAGAAAGTGGTGGCGCATATGTATGACGCATCGACGCATCCTTTTTCGCTCGAGCATATTCTTTCAGAATTGTTAAAAAGTGTCCGTTTTCATAGTCTGCGTCCAATTTTAGGTTACTTGAGTTTTTTAAGAAAAAGACGTTTTTTACTTCAGGCTGATTCGATATTCCAAAGACGCAACGTATCAGATTTCGAACATAATGGTTGCACAACATTGACCAAAGCCTTACAAGCCCTAGAGAGAAATGCTCAAGTATTTCTCAAAGTAGATATTGAGGGAGACGAAATTTTGATTATTCCTGAAATTCTGTCAAATATTGATTACTTTTCCGGAATTGTTATTGAATTTCACCGTGCACATGCACTTTGGGACTTATTGATAACTTTCGTTGAGACACTTTCAAAAAAAGGAATGCTTCTGGATCACATACATGTTAATAATTATGGCGGGGTTAGCCTGACCAATTTGCCTAGTATTTTAGAACTATCCTTTTCGCGAGTAAGCCGTAGGGGAACTCCACGAGCCAGTTTACCGGTTTCGGGTCTTGATGCTCCAAATAGTCCTGTTAGGTCAGACTATGAAGTTATTTTCTAGAAATACATACTGAAAACTTTTTGTTAATCAGATTCGACATTCAATACTTCAAGCAGCGTTACTCAAAGTTACTATAAAATCGCATTCTATGGAAGTTCATAACTCTTCGCCGGTGCTAGTTCTGGCCTACAACCGACCTGAAATGTTACAGGAGTTGTTACTTTCCCTACCGCTAGACCGAAGAGTTTATATCCATCTAGATGGAGCGAAAGACAAAAACGACTATGGCGCCATAGAAACAAAGCGTGTTGCCGAAGTCTATTCTCTGAGCCATCAGTACCAATCAATAAGACTTTTGTTTCAAGAGAGAAATATTGGCAACCTAGGCTCTTTTAGAGCTGCCATGAGCTGGGTATTTTCCTTCGAAAATCGAATAATTCTTTTGGAGGATGACATCCGAGTCAGTGGCACTTTTTTCCCTTATATGGATTGGGCTTTAGAAAAATACATGCATTCAAGCCACATCTTTCAAATCAACGGATTATCGATGCTCAATTCCTTACCTGGTAGAAATAGACTTTTTGAGTCTTATTCTTGTAAGCCATGGGGTTTTGGAACATGGAAGAATCGATGGAATCTCTATTTGAATACAAAACCTGTTTACAATGAAAATGAGATTTTTTCTTTGCCCATTTTCAAGGGCGTGAATCTAACAGAGACATTCAAGGCTAAGTGGCTAGACCGTTTTGTGCGCCTTAATCAAGGGACTGATACCTACGATCTAGGTTGGAATTACGCAGCTTGGGCGCATAATGCCCGCGCATTGGCTCCTAGATTCTCATTTGTAACTAACATTGGATTTGATAGCCGTGCGCTGCACACTAGAAATAGACCCTATTTCTTGCCACTAATGAGTTCTTTGAAACATCAGAGTCTGAATTTCTCAGGGAGAAAAACTGTCCCATTCCCCTCTTACTATGATGCCTTCTCAGACTTCCTGGAATGGGGTACACCGGGAATTAATGAGGGTAGCACTTTCTTTTTCATAAGGATTTATCAATTCCTACGGTCATTAAAGTATTTTTCGATTAGAATTTTTGGTGTGGTATCTGATCTAAGATTCAAATAGCCCAAAGTCACCGAGAGTGATTCTCTAGCATCCAAAGTCTTTATCCCAAATAAAGTTTCAACTCCTTTATGTGTTCCTAAGTGCTGGAAAATTACCTAAACATCATGCCAGCAAAATGTCGCACAAATTCTGCCTTGCCTAAACGTAATCGTGCAGTAAGCTCAAATGCTCAGTCTGGCTTCCCTAGTTTAAGGGACTGCGCATCATTATTATCTATTGAACCTTTTAAATATGGAAAGCTCCAAATTTGGGTTGAAACGATTGAGCCCATGAAAACCGTTTACACTTGGAATTTCAGTAGCATCAATGCTCGCATGTTCACAGAACGTCTGATGAGCTATCTCCGTTGGGGGTATTTGAAATCCGTGTTTCTTTAAGACATAACTTATTGCTGTATCTTCATGAACACTGCCATTAGCCAAAAAAGGATAATGATCCTCAATTATTTTTGCTACAGAAATCATTGATGAAACTTTGCGAAGGGACAAGCCCCCATTGCCGACAGAGACTTTCGTCGCCTTTATCCATGGGAATCTTCTTGTATTTATCCAAAGTTTTGACCTAAAAACTTTAAGCTTCTTTTCCGGAACCCAAGGAGCTCCAAGATAATCAAAATCTTGCAGTGCATGTAGGTCCAAGTCTCTAACTAAAATCGCGTCAGTCTGAAGAATCAAAATGTAGTCAAATAACTCAAAAGTCTCATAAAAACGTCTAGTCAACAATAGGCGGCTATAATCCAATTTCGATCTGAAGAACGTGTCCTCGAAAGTTAATTCGCCTGAATTAGGAAATTCAACTATTGGGACATGATGATGCGAAAAAGGGCGAATGAAAACATGCTTGTGTTCTCCAATATTTTGTAGTGAAATTTTGAGGCGAAGCCTCTCAAATTGGGTCATTTGTAATTTATACAAAGGAGTGACTATGCACATTGAAATTTCTTTCAGCACGACAATTATTGTAACATAAACGAAAGGTACTGATGACTTTATTAATTGAAATATGAATCTTCATTGTACTTCTTTTCTGCGGAGACTCTATTTCTTCCGTAGGAATTGCAGTATCAGGAAAGTAAAGTAAGACATTCTCTAAAGTATTAAATTAATAAACTCTGCAGAATGATTGTAGTGCAAACCTAATTAGTTCAAGTCAATAATTTGGTGAAAGCTCATAGGGCTTTGCTCAAAATTGTTTCCTTACAATAGTCCCTGTAATCATTGCTTTGAATTTCATTTTAGTAGCACTTGAATGTTTAGGAGTTAAAAAGAGGAAAATGACTAGTGAAGAGAGAGAAATTCTCTTAGGGATGGTGCTGAAGCATCTTTTTCTGATAAAGATAGATCGGCAACTGGCCAAGGAATTCCAATCTCGGGATCTAGTGGATTTATTGCATGCTCATGGCTGGGAGAGTATGAAGTTGAAAGCAAATATGAAATGACAGTATCTTCCTCGAGAGCAAGAAATGCATGGCCAAGTCCCTCTGAAATAAATAGAGATCGCCCATCATCTGCTCTTAACTCGTGAGCGTCCCATCGGCCAAAAGTTGGCGAATTAGGCCTAATATCTACAACAACATCCCAAAGAGCTCCAGCGGCACAAGCAACCCACTTTGCTTGACCTCGGGGGGCTAGGCTGAAATGAATGCCCCTAACCACTCCCTTTTTTGATTTTGAGATATTCGCTTGCTCGACTTCAAATTCTTTACCTAGAAATTCATTCATAGTCGAACTCTTAAACCATTCTCGAAAATATCCCCTCTCATCCTTATGGGTCATTGATTCAAACAAGTATGAGCCTTCGATTAGAAGAGGTGTGAGCTTGGACAATCTACAACTCTCTTTCTACCGCTTTGCGAATTTCAGGGAAAACTTCTTTAAGTGCTCGCCGCCACTCTGGCATCATTTCCATGCCAACCTTACTCCATGCAGATTGATCTAAAACTGAATATTTGGGACGTTTCACGTTACTAGAGAAGTCTTCTAAAGTTGAAGGTCTAACGCGCTCAACATCTTCGCCTGCCAGCTCAAAAATTTCGCGAGCAAAGTCCCACCAGCTAGCTTGGCCAGTGTTGGTGGCATGATAAGTACCACTAGGGATGTTGTGTTTAGCAACTTTGAAGATTTGTTCAGCTAGGCTCTTTGTTGTAGTTGGTTGCCCAATTTGATCGTTTACTACATTAATTGAATCTTTCGAAGTGAGAGCTTTTTTTAGAATTGTTTTAGAGAAGTTCCTGCCGTATGGACCATAGAGCCAAGCTGTTCGAAGAATGTAAAAATTTGCATCCAGATTTTTACTTATCTCTTTCTCCCCCAAGAGTTTTGATAAACCATATGTAGACATCGGTTCGGTTTTACTATCAGTAATCCATGGTTGCCTACCTTGACCTGAGAAGACATAATCTGTAGAAATGTGAATCAGCGGTATGTTCAATTCCTTTGCCGCCCGTGCCATATTTCGAGGCCCTACTTGATTTACTCTCGTAGCTTTCTCTGGAAACTCCTCAGCCGCATCGACATTTGTCCAAGCAGCACAATTAATCAATAAATCAGGGGATATTTCCTTGATTATTGATATTGATGAATCATCAGCGACATCAAGGTCTTTGTGACTCCAGGCTATGTAAGGAACACCCTCTTTATCTAATAAATCTACAAGCGACCTGGATAGCTGACCCGAACCACCTGTAATTGCCCACTTCATTTCTTTAAAGGCCGCCACCACGACTCATTATTTTTATACCACTCAATCGTTTGCTCTAACCCATCTTCAAATCTAACCTTCGGCTGATAGCCCAACTCTTGAGTAATTTTCTCGTGGCTCACCGAATACCTTAAGTCATGCCCCAGTCGATCTGCCACATACTCAATATTTGATTCATCTCGACCAAATTTTTCCAAAATCAAATTCGTTAATTCCCTATTGGTAAGTTCACGCCCACCACCAATATTGTAGATATTTCCTGGCTTGCCAGCACTTAAGACTGCAAAGATCCCTTGGCAATGATCGTCAACGTGGAGCCAATCTCTGACATTCAATCCCTTCCCATATAACGGTACTTTCTTGTTTTCTATCAAATTTGTTATAAATAAAGGAATGACTTTTTCTGGGAATTGATAGGGTCCATAATTGTTACTACATCTAGTGACCCTTACATCCAAACCAAAAGTTCTATGGTATGAACGGCAAATCAAGTCAGCCGAGGCTTTCGAGGCAGAATAAGGAGAGTTAGGCAGTAGCGGGAACTCCTCACTCCACGAACCCTTAGAAATTGTTCCATAGACCTCATCAGTTGAGATCTGGACAAAGGTATTAACTTCATTGGTAAGTGCAGCTGCTAAAAGATTCTGAACCCCAAGAACATTAGTCTCTATGAAATCTCTTGCACCAGTTATAGAGCGGTCTACATGTGATTCTGCGGCAAAATTAATTATTGCATCATGTCTCTGACTTAATTCATCGGCTAACCATGAATCCGAAATGTCACCTTTTATAAACTCGAAGCTATTCTTGGGCAACATTTCTAAATTTTTTAATGTCCCTGCGTATGTAAGCTTGTCTAAAACCGTAACTTGGCTGATTCCAGAAAAGGACCCATCCACGATACGGCGGACAAAATTTGAGCCGATAAAGCCGGCGCCTCCGGTCACAAGTAAACGCATGGATTTTCCTCGCTCTATAAATGGATTTATTGACCAAACTTACCCGTGAAGTACTCTTAGGCAAATGAAGGGCATAGTTTTGGCTGGCGGCGCGGGGTCAAGACTTTGGCCAGTCACCTTGGGCATTTCAAAACAGTTGCTACCAGTTTATGACAAACCCCTCGTTCACTATCCAATTTCAACTCTAATGCTTACTGGAATTCGAGAGATATTAATTATCACAACTCCGCAGGATCAAGACTCTTTTAAGCGACTGCTTGGAGATGGCAGTAAGTATGGAGTCTCCTTCACGTTTGCTGTTCAAGAAAATCCTGAAGGGCTAGCTCAGGCCTTCTTAATTGGGGAGAAGTTCATTGGCGCAGAGCCTTCAGCGCTAATTCTTGGAGACAATATTTTTTACGGAAGCACTCTTGGCACTCAGCTTAAAGAGTTAAGAGAGCCGAGTGGGGCAATGATTTTTGCCTATAGAGTAAAAGACCCTGAGAGATACGGGGTAATTGAATTCAATGCGACCGGAAAAGTTACGTCAATTGAGGAAAAGCCACTAAAACCCAAGTCTCAGTACGCCGTTCCAGGACTTTATTTTTATGATAATCAAGTCGTAGATATTGCTAAATCAGTTCAGCCAAGTGCTAGAGGTGAATTAGAAATCACCTCAGTAAACCAAGAGTATTTGAAAGCAGGAAAGCTCCAAGCCAAAGTACTTGAACGAGGCACAGCATGGCTTGATACTGGGACATTCGACTCTCTAAATTCTGCATCGGCATTCATTCAAATAATTGAGGAGCGACAAGGTCAAAAGGTTTCATGTTTGGAGGAAGTTGCTTGGAGAAATGGTTGGATATCAGATTCTGAGCTTGCTGCTAGAGCTCATGAATATAAATCCTCACCTTTTGCTACCTACCTGCGGGGTCTTCTGAACTAAAGCCCAAGTTCGCTGAGTTGGTAGGCAGTTAAATATTTAAATCCTGCTGATTCGACTCTTTCTTTAGCTCCACGTTCAACAATTACTGCCACACCAACAACAATTGCTCCAGCTTCTTCGAGCGCCTCAACCGCAGTAAGAACAGAGCCACCTGTAGTTGAAGTGTCTTCCACTGCCAATACTTTTCTCCCCTTAACATCTGGGCCTTCAATGCGCCTTTGTAGGCCATGGGCTTTTTCAGCTTTTCTCACCACAAAAGCATCTATTTTTCGCCCTTTTCCAGCAGCAACATGCATCATTGCGGTAGCTACTGGGTCTGCGCCAAGAG
>Ga0194130_10007650_pt1 | contig 11803 bp, 4 predicted proteins | sample TA2KigsurfametaG_FD_160084 | JGI IMG/M metagenome (GOLD analysis project Ga0194130, IMG submission 160084) | Freshwater microbial communities from Lake Tanganyika, Tanzania - TA2015050 Kigoma 12 surface | ecosystem: Environmental > Aquatic > Freshwater > Lake | place: Tanzania: Lake Tanganyika... | reverse complement strand
CTCGATCGATAGCCGCCTCAGGAAGCACTCAGCCCTCGGCGGCCGATCACCTCAGCAGCGGCTCCATGAGCTGCTCTGCTGATCAACGTGGTGAGACACAACAGCTAGAGAGCAGTCCCTGTGACGTGGCCCATGAGTGATGGTGCACCCTAGAGGCGAAAAGGTGTCGGCACTTTCAGACTTTGTGCAGGTTCGTGCGATGTGCGACCTCTATCTGGTTGAGCGGCCGCTCTAAACAGGTTGCCCACTCCTGTGTGGTTCCGCTGAATGCGGTTGCTACCTCAGGGCACTTGGTCATGCTCTCTCCTTTCACCGCGCAACGATTGCGCTATGCATCTCCAAATGACGAGCCGTTGGTTGTCCGCAACTCGATACCGCGAAGTTCTGCAGTAGCCCTCGACCTGATTCATTGCCTGAGGGGTGGCATCAGATCCTGATCCCGGTTTTGGGTGCGTCAACCAGCCCTCTCGCCGACCAGGCTCTTCGAGTACCTACACAAACAAAACTCAGTTGGGAACTGGAGTTTGAAGTAGCGAACTTCCTGCCGACTGCGCAGCTATTGGTTGACATGGAGGCATTTCACGCAGCGGGCTAGATTTTTCGGCAGTTTCTTGAGACTTAAACCTAGAGCTTGGTCGCGAGCGGAAGGTCTGAGGTATGCTTAAATTCGCCATGAGTAAAAAGCCCCTGCGCAAGTCTAGGTATTACAGCCTATTCCCCTCTCTTGCTGGCTCGGCTATACCTAAGATAAGTTTTTCTCCGGCAAATGGCTAGCGATCTCAAACCCCTGAATTATTCTCTGCAGGGAAGCGCTCAAGAAGGCGAGAGCAAAAGCATTAAAGTTGGAGAGTCTTTTGACTTTGGAGTTGATAAGCAGTTTAGCTTGGGTGGGCTTCTTGGCGTTCCAAATGAATTTAAGTTAGATCGTTTCTTTGGTCTCGAGAAGAGTCTTCATGCATCGGCTCAGATTATTGATTTTCGAAGCCGACCGCTTGATGTAGGAGTTCGTATCGGTACAAGTCCAACAGATAAAGTTAAGGCTGGAATAGATGTCAAAGCTGGCGCAAGCTTTGGGAGCATTAGTGTCAAGGGAGGAGTGAGCGGAGAAGTCTCTTATGAAACTGAATCAGGAGAACTTGCTATTGCTGCAGCATATGTATCGCCACAGATCAAGACCGAACTGCCTTATGCATACGCTAAAGTTCAGCCAGTATTTAATCTGAATGTTAATCCGGAGATTGGCTACCGTGTTGACCCGATGGATATTCCAGAGGTTAGAGTTAGTGTTCCAGAGATCAGAGTTCCACGAATCTGCAGGAGAATATTTGGCAGACAACGCTGCATTGGAGGCCAGCTAATTACTCCTTCTTTCTCTAAGGTTATTATACCGGCCCAAAAGTTTTTATACGAGGGAACGGCAAGGCCTATACCAGGCATTAATATTGCTCCTTCACTAGCCCCCCTGGTAGATCTTGATACTCGACGAAGCGGGGGGCAGGCCTCGTATAGTCAATCATTATTTGGTGCAAATCTAAATCTGAATCTGCCATCTTCCGCAAGTCTTAGCCTGAGTGGAACCCCCAATAATGCCTTGGGCGCTTGGAAGGGCGGCATTAATGGAAGCGTAAGCCTGATGGATTTGAATTACGATGTAACAAAGCTCTTGCCAATACCGACAAATGTGTCGGGTAATATAAATCTTGGGGTTGCAAATATTGGCGGATCTCTCAATCTCTTAACCGGCACGGTAGGAGCCAAGCTTGATCTCAAGTATGGCGCAAATGCTGAGATTGCACCAGTTCTGCTTATTGAAGCTGAGGGGGCGGGAAAAAAGGAGATTCCTAGCGGAGCGCCGCTAAAAATTAGTGGCGCCAAAGATACTAATGGAGACGGCAAGATAGATGGATCAATTGAGCTTGACTACGTATTTAAGGGTAGTCTATCCGCGTCTATAGATCCTAAGTTTAGCACTCGCATTACAGCGCTTGGGGCATCTGCCAATTACAATATTAACTTGGCGGGAGTTGTTAGTACTTCGGGAGGATTTAGAATTAATCCATTGATTGATCTTGGGTATGACCTGCCGCTAGGATCCTTGAATTTGTTAAATATCTCAAAAGAGTTTAGACTGTCTAGCGCAATCGGATCGCAACTTAAGAAGACATTTTCACTCCCAATTCAGAGCCAAGCTCCAACAACAACTCCAGCAACAACTCCAACAACAACTCCAGCAACAACTCCAGCAACAACTCCAGCAACAACTCCAGCAACAACTCCAGCAACAATACCGGCGCCAACTTCTAGTACTGCGCTCGGCGCTGGATTAGCTGTGCCTCAAAATGAAAATATCTCCTCTGTCTCTGCCAAGGAAATCGATAGCGCGATCCTATCCGCTACGCGCTATGAGTTACTTGATGGCAAGGTTGTGGAGGGAGATAAGATTATGTTAACAGCTCGGCGTCAAAGTGAGAACCTTAACTCCAAAAAGACGATCAAGGTCTTTCTGATCGGCCAAACAGATATCATTGCAGACCCGTCTTATGCGGAATACACCGCCGTCCCGATTGTGTTTAAGCCGGGTCAAGCTACTAGTACTGTAAAGATTGATACAAAGGATAATTCAATCTTTGACGGAGAGAGATTCTTGGAAGTTGTAGCACTTGAAGGTGATGAGGATTCCGCGTGGAGTAAGCCTCGGGCTATTATTGCTATTTCTGATGATGATATTCCTCAGAAAGTCCCTGACCTTGACAAAATCAGTGACGCTAGCTGGGCTAAGTACGTTGATGCTTATCCCGAATCAGTAGGAGCAGAATTTAAAGCACAAGCGCTAAGCTCTGATGTTCTGCCGGACAACAAGTTAGATAAGGCCGCTTTTGGCAAGCGGCATTACATTCAAAGTGGTTATTCTGAAGGACGCGCGATCCCTGGTATTGATGACAGTGCGAGCACTTTTTCCGACAATTATTACAAAGGAGATGTTGCCAAGCGAGACGGAACGATCGTCTCGAGATCCAAAGGTTATGAATGGGATAAGTATGTCAGTATTTATGGCTTATCTCTTCTTGATCAGGCTCGTAAGGATATTGTTTTGGATTCGGTTAATCCTAAATCTGATAGCAGAGCTTCTTTGGCTAACTGGGCTAAGTGGCATTACAAGCATTTCGGCTTTGAGGAGGGGCGCACTGTCGATGACAACATTGATTGGTCTGCACTTGTTAATGTTAACCCAAAATTGAGGGCGAAAGCGCGAGCAGATATCGCCAAGAGTCCCAATAGTTCACTATTTAAGTGGGGAGCATCGCGTCAGAGGCAAGTTAAGAAAGCCTTGGGGTCTAGTCTCCAAATTGGTAACGAGAATGATGAAAAGATTCGCAATCAATATGTCTTCGCGCTTGGTGGCGATGATTTGATCGTTGGTACTGACGGCTCTGATCTTTTGTCTGGAGGAGAGGGGGATGATATTATTATCGGGCGCCAAGTAGTTGACAGAATTACTACACTAGGCAAGAGCGACTTAGACTTGTTGTACTATAATCCTCAATCTGAGCCTGATCTTGAAAAATTTGTCCGAAGGGGCCTCGAGGAAATTGAAGATGATGTATTAGGTGGTCCTGGCAGAGATACTTTTGTCTTGGCTCCTGGCTCTCGAGTGAGAATTAAAGACTTTACCAAGGGATTGGATCAGATTAGTATTGGTAGCTTTGATCCCGGGCAACTATCGGTAGTCGATAATCATGAGAATGTATTTCTGTCTTCGAATATTGTTGATTTGGCGACGGGTAATGTGTTGGCTACGGTTCATGGAATCGGTTCCGGCAGTCTTATACTTTCTGGCGATTTCTATGTTTAGTGCTTTATAGGCAGTCGATATGGCGCCGTGATCAGGCTTGGGTGATGGCTGATGTTGTTATTTAGTCTATTTAGCTCTTTGGGTTTTACCTGAGTCTGCTCTCTGTGCTTTGGGGTTCCTGTGATGGCGCTCGGGGTTCATCTGGTTGATGTATTCTTCTAGATACTGTTAATCAATGCTGTCGAGATGATGATCGGACACCTGCGAGTGCTGTACTTTTGTGTGCCGGTTGTCTGTTGTCGAGCTGAGTGCTCTGTGTAAAAGAAGTCGACGACCTTGTCTGGTTCTTGTTTGATCCCTCTTTTGGCTCTTCCGTCTGCCATCTTGATCATTCGTGGTGCATTCACTAATGTTTGTGCTGACTTTGTGGCCTCTTCTCTTGCGGTTGGGGCGACTTCAATGCCGTCTCAACTAGGCATCATCTCCTCATGGTGAGGTCATAAGGTCTAGATTTACCCTCAAGCTATTGCCAGTTCTGGGTTCGGTTGTGCAATGTGGTAGTAGCACTCCTTTTTGTCATGGCTGCTTTCATCGGTAAGGCACGGCTAGGGCTTTGCAGTCCTCTCGGCTGTCTGGCGTTGGTGCTGGTCAGCCTGCCCCTCCCTTCGCAGGCTCAGTCCGACCTACGTAACACCTTCCCAGGCAGTCGCATGGGTGGGGGAACGCGTGGTGAATGCAGTGCCCGCCTAGTGGCTCACCTGGTTCCTTCCAATAGTGTGTATGCCCCGGGTGCCAGCGGGATCGTCGGGATCTTGGAAGGGCCGACAGCAACCCCCCGCCCTTTGCAGGTTACGATCAAGCCAGATGGGCAGCCTGCTGGAAGCTCGATTCAGCGAGACCTGCCGCCCACCGGTCCCGGAGTGACCTTGTTGGCCATCGGAGCTGTTCAGGGCGCCAAAATCTGGGAGACGGCCTATCACTGCGATCAATCCGAAGCATCGGGAGGTGGCCTCGGCCTGGATTTTGTGGAGACAGCCTCACCACCGGCGAGAAGCATGCTGGTCTCCGACGTGCAACCGTCTGATCAACGCGTTGCCGCATCGCTTCAGACCATGAAAGCATCCTGTGGAAAGGCTGTGGCCACGGCCACGGTGGCCACAGCCTTCGGGCTTGAGGACGCCATCACGGCTGAGTGGCCGCAACAGTTGCCGGTGCGATGCCTCTGAGTTCCCAGATCCGCAGCGGTTCCTCCCGGCCCTTCACCTTCATCGCACCCCAGTCCATCCAGATCAGGCGACGGAGCCATTCCTCGTCAGTGGTCGTGACCTCCTGATTCAGGAGGTCACGCGTTTCATCGGAGATCAACACCCGGCATAGGTTGTCATGGCGCTCCTTCTCGATGCTCTCGAGCCTGGATGCACAGTTCACCGTGTCGCCGATCACGGCGTATTCCAGGCGCTCACTGCAGCCCATTGATCCGGCCAGCACCGGGCCTGAATGAATCCCAAGGCGGAGAGCGATGGGAGGTTCACCCGATGCTTCGAGCTCTGCGTTCAGCTGTGTCATACCTTGCTGGATCTCAAGCGCTGTCTGCAGGGCAGCGCGTGCATCGCCAGCAGCGCCGAGGCCGATCGGTGCTCCATAGACGGCCATGAAGCCATCACCGGTGAATTTGTTTACCATGCCTCCCCGATTGGTGATCGCCGGAACGCAATACGCCATGCACCGGTTCAACCAGTTCAGTAATGCTGCCGGTGATAAGCCTTCCGATACGGTCGTGAAGTTGCGTGTGTCGGAGAAAATCACGGTCACCGGGAGCTGGCGACCTTCAAATCGTCCGTGACTGAGCAAGGTTTCCCGTTGACTCCATAGTTGCTCGGCGACCGCTGGAGAGGTGGTCTGGCCCAGTAACCGTTCCACCTGTTGCCGTTGCACCTGGGCCAGGGCACCGCGCCGCAGCAAACCCGTGCCGCCGAACAGCAACAGGGCTATCGCTGTTTCACTTAATTCCAGCCAGACGTGGACGAGGAGAGCCAGGCTTCCGACCAAGAGCCATGATCCGATCAGCAGCATTAACAGGAACAGACCCCGCCGGATGGGCGAGATCCGTTCGGTGATCAAGGCGCTGATCAATGCTGCGATCAGGATCAGTACGTTGCTGAATTCCACAGGAGACGTCCAGATCTTGGAACGTTGTGGTGTTGCCTGCCGATCCATCAAGGCTGCCAGGCGGTTGGCATGGATTTCCACTCCAGGCATCAGTGCCAAGGAAGCGCTGTTCTGAAATCTGGTATGTGGTACTTGGAAGAGATCTCTGAGGGAGGGAGCTGTACTTCCGATTAGAGCAACGGTATCCCGCAGTGATTGCGCCGGGATTTCCCCGGACAGAAGTTGTTTCAGCGTCCAGAGGGGATAGCTGCCTGGTTTCGCAAAGGGAAGCATCTGCTGGAAGCCAGCGGCATCCAGGGCGTAGTAACCACCTGAATCCGGTGATAACCATGAATTCTTGCCAACACCAGCCTCTAGTTTTTTGCGTAGTTGCTTCTGGCCAGTCGTGATCTCTAGTAGGCGCATCGGCAGCGTCACAAAACGCTCGTCCTGGCCGCCAACATGCACAAGGTCACGGCGGACGACGCCATCCTCGTCAATCACTAGATCGTTGTATCCCTGTTGGCCGATCGGAGCTCCCGGAATCGGGTCAATGGCATCGGCCACATTGAAGATTGAGACGAATTTCGGATTGCTCTTGATCGTCTCCCGTAGGCAGTTCTGCAGGGCTCCAATACCCTTGTCTCGATAGAGGTCAAGACCGATGGCTTTGGCGCCATCTTTGGTCAGCTGGTCCACGCCGGCACAAAGAAGGCTGTCGTCGATAGGCCAGCCATAGGTTTTGATATCGCTTTCACTGATCCCGATAATGACGATCGGCTTGGTTTTTCCGGAGGGGGCCGGGCTCAGATGGGTGATGTAGTCATAAGCCAGTAGATTGATACTCTGGAGGATACGACTCTTCTGCAGACCCCAGAGCATCAATGCTGCGATGCCATAGCCGGCCATCAGCGTCGCTGCTGCTTTGGCTCGTTTTCCGCTGATCAGCATGACGCAATGGTCAGAGATCGATGTCTACCTACCAATAGCCATCTGCAAGCTCTCTTGCCAGCCCTTGGCGTCAGAATCGATACTGAAGCTTCGTGTACACCCCACTGCCGAGGAGCCAGTCTTCCCAGTAGGGCCGCTCCTCCACCTCAAAAGGAGAGATCCATCCCAGCTCGAGATTCCAGTTCCGGCTGGCCAGCCAGCGCAGGAGAACCCCACCGCTGCCTACTGTGTCGGAGAAGTCTACCTGGTTGCGCTGGCTAGAAACGCGGCCTGCTCCAAGGAATGGCGAGAGCTGCAAGGCCATTTTGCGGTTGGTCCAGAACGTCCACGTCAGTTCCGTGGTCCAGAGATAGCCGCTATCCCCGCTGATATAGGTGCCAGGTAATCCTTTCAGTCCGGTATCGCTGCCGAGGGTGAAGCCCATATCGCTCGTGAGCTCATTGAAGGCCAGCTGGCCAGACCCGCTCAGGCTGAGCTGCACCGTGGAACTCACAAACCAATTCAGGTTGAGGCTTCCTCCGAGGGCCCTGGATTCCCCAGGTTTGATTCCCGACGCATTCAGCGCCTGGAGCTGCAGGTCGGTGCTGAAGCTGGGCATTCCCTGAAGGCCGTAAACACTGGCGTTCCAGCTGAAGCGTCCTTGGTTGGCGCCGTAGTTGGCCCCGATGCGTGCATAGCCGGTTTGATTCCAGCCGCCGGGTCCGGTACTCGAGAAGCTTTTCCCTTTCAGGAAGCTGTCGTTGCGGTTTCCGCTGATCCCTGCAAACGCACTCCAGCGTTCACGGCTGCTTTGCTTGAACAGCCATTCCAGTTGTCCGTACCCTTGAAACTGGCGCGATGTGAGGTTGCGCAGCGCCCCCTCGGCTTCCACCTGGTTGCGTCGGCTATAGCCGAATGAGCCCGTGAGCTTGAGCTGGTCGCTCAGTGGCGCTGTGTAACTGATGGAGCTCATCGTGGCTCCGAGTTCCGCCTGTTGATCAGCATTCAGCTCACCCACGAGCAACAAGGTGTCGCCTGGGGCAAGCAGATCGTTTTTGAGCGCCACGCCCAGCGTGCGCCACTCACCGGAGCCGGCATTGCCATCATTCCGGATGCTCAGGTCGCCTTGCCAGGGATTGCTCGCTGGCTCCACGGTGAGATTGAGCACCGCCTTGCTGACATCTGTGCCCACCCGGCCCATGTTTCCCTTGATCTGACCGACCCCAGGCAGGAGGCGAAGGTCGATCAGCTCCTGCTCGAGCTGGCCCATGTTGAGAACTGTGCCCAACAGCGGTTTGAGCCGCTGACGAATGCGGTTCTCAAGGCCCTTGTCTGAGCTGTTGACGCGAAGTTCCGTGAGTTCACCGGGGACGATCTCCAAGACCCCAGGGGCTGGTGTTGGGCGGACAAACACCCTCGTGTTGACGTAGCCGTCCTGCACGAGGCGGGTCGTCAAGGTGGCAGCACACCGCTTTAGCCCTTCGAGCCCTGTGCCTCCCGACTGCTGGCAGCCAGCCAGGATCTTGCGTAGATCCTCGCTGGAATAGGGCGACCTGCCTTCAATCGTGGGGACGGAGGTTGGGGCCGTGTCACCGGGAGAAGGGGGGCGTTCCGGTTCTGGAGTTGGTTGAGGAACTGGTTCTGGCTGCTTCTCCAGCACTGGAGCGCGAGTATCCGGTGCAGGTCTCAGCGGCGATCGCTGCTCTAGCGGGTTTGTTTCCGGGAGCCGGATCGGCCCCTGTTGCAGGGGTGGAGTGATCAGTTGCGCCAGAAGCCAGATCACAGCCAGACTCGTTTCGGCATATCTACTCCATCCTGCCAGGTTTTTGCAGCTCAACCGCTACGAGTACGCATATGCTTGCCGATAAGTGGTATGCGCACCGATTTTGATCGGCGCGATTGAGAATGGCTCTCATTAGCTCGGCTCGTGACCTGCGCCAAGCGCTCATCCCGGCAGGATTTTGGGGTGGTCTCGCGGCATTGACGCTGGCGCTGCCCGCTCAAGCGGAGGTGGCAGGTCAGGGTGGCTCACGGAGTCTCGGCACTCTGATCAACGGCGAGCGTGCTGGGCGTTGCACAGCTGGTGTCTGTGTGGTGGGTGGTGGGACCAGGGCTGGTAAGAATCTTTTTCATCGCCTCAGCAGTTTTGATACCCGAGGATCGATCACGGGAGTTCGTTTTCAAAATCAACGAAACCAGACTGTGATTGTTGGGGTTAACAATCCGTTTGGCAGCTGGATTGATAAAACGATCAAGTTTGATAAACCAGGCAATCTTCTTCTCCTTTCGCCTGGAGGAATTCATCTCGGCCCCGGTGCAGGTTTCCAGCAAATTAATCAGCTGGGGCTCTCCACCGCCACCCGTCTGGCGATGCAGGGCGGTGGCGCCTTCGACGTGCTTAGCACCACAGCCTTCGACGCAGCGACTCTGGCGGGAACTCCGCTGTTCAAGGCGCAGGGCCTTCAGGTTGACGCTGACGCACGGCAGGCAGCAGGCATCACCGGCGTACCTGGCATCGTGGCCGACGGCATTGAGGTGACCGTTGATCAGGACCTGTTCCTGGATGCCATGGACGGGGCAGTCCAGGTGCGCGATGCTCAGATCACCGTGCAGCCCACACAAGGTTTGGGTGGCTCGCTGACGCTCACAGGTCAGTCCGTCGAGCTCACAGGCGCCACGCAGCTGAAGGCGCAGGGGCCCGCGGGTGGCGGCGAGATCCGGATCGGCGGACTCGACAACACAGGCGGGATTCGGGTGAGTGGAGCGCTGAGTTCCTCGCAACAACTGCAGCTCACCAGTCGCGGAGCGGTGCAGGTGGATTCCAGTGCAGCCCTACAAGCCAGCCAGCGCCTTGGCATCGAGGGATCCCAGGTGACGATTGCGGGCAGCCTCACCGCTGGCGACGGTCTGCGGGGTGGCGAGATCACGGTGGTCGGTGATCACGTAGCTCTAGCCGAGACCGCTCGGATCACAGCCAGTGGTGAGAACAGTGGTGGATTGATTCAACTCGGTGGTAGTTGGCAGAACAGCAATCCCTCCATTCGCCAGGCCATCAAGGCCACGGTTGCTTCCGGAGCGCGCGTTGATGCAAGTGCGACACAGCGTGGTGATGGCGGCACGATCGTTGTTTGGAGCGATATCAGGAATCCGGAATCACTGACTAGTGCTTATGGGACCTTCTCCGCTAAGGCCGGCCAGTTGGGCGGCGATGGGGGGCGCATTGAAACTTCGGGCTATGGGCTGAGTATTGATGGAATTCGTGTTTCTACTTCTGCGGAACATGGCCATACAGGCTTGTGGCTGATTGATCCCTCTGACATCACGATTGCAAATACTGCGGGCAATATTCCGGGCGTCGCCGTTGTGGGCGCCAATCCTTCAGTTACTGAGTTTAGCACATCTTCTTCCTCGGGGTTAATCAATGCCGCTTCATTGCAGGCAGCACTCCTTACTTCAAACGTGTTAGTTACGACTGTAAATACCACTGGCCAAGGGGCGGGGGATATAAACTACGACGCTTCTGCGTCTATTACGCACACCACGCCTCACTCCTTGACCCTCACTGCAAGCAGAAATATTAATTTCAACGGCATTTACGAGCAGCAAAATAGTTCTGCTGGGACCGGCCTTATTTTGCGCGCAATTTCTGGTGGCATACAAGGTTCCGGAAATATTAATTATTCCGGTGGAACTGTTCAATTAGAGACGGGGGGGATTGATCCCAGTCTTGTTTTCACGGGTACAATTTTAGCTGGAACTCTTATTAAGTCTGGACAGGGTCAGCTGACCTTGGCTACGAGTAATCTGAGCTCCTCCCCGACATCACTAAATAGTGTGTCTATTACTCAAGGGAAGTTAAGGGTTGCGAACAGCTCGGCACTTGGTATCTCTTCAACTGTATCAATTACGGGCGGAGCCGAGCTTAATATCGCAGATACGACTAACTCTGTTTTTAGCCGCCCCATTAATTCACTGGCTTCTAACCCAGGACAGCATGCGGTTTTGTCTTGTTCTGTAAACTGCTCCATTTCTGGGCAGATCTTGCTGTCAGAAGGTTTGAAGATATTGGCTCAAAGTGATAGTCCAAGTCAATCCTCGCCGCCATCCGTTTCGGTAACGCTAGTATCCTCATCAGGCTCAGGATCTTTAATTACAACTCCAAGTTCTACTGATGCTTTTGAGCTTCAATTCGCTTCGAGCGCTGGAACGAGTGGACTTTTTAATGTCAATAGAGGTATTCATACGCATGCTGGCGGTATTCGTGTAAGCGGAGGCTCTACTGTCATTCTGGCGTCGCCTAGCTCGTTTACGGGTCCCGTTAATGTTGATCAGGGAATACTTGCGTTGATTCCCTCCAGTACTTCTTCTTCAGGCCCCTCCATTACTTCTTCCTCTAGTCCTTCATCAAGTTCTCCGGGCGGTTCCATTGTCGTATCTGGATTATTAAATCCTTTCGTCTCTGTCAATCTGGGTCCAGGCACATTTCTGGATATTTCTACGGGATTTCAAACTATCGGATCGTTGTCTGGTTCTTCAACGTCCACGGTAACCTTAGGGCCGTTGGTAACACTTTTTGTCGGGCTAAATGGTGCATCGACAACTTACGAAGGCTCGATAGGACAAGCTTCAACATTCAGCCCTGGTCAACTGATTAAGGAAGGTACTGGTACCCTCACGCTGACAGGCAACAATACCTATACAGGTGGCACTATTGCCACTGGGGGTACTCTCACGGTTTTGGGTGCACAGCCGGCATTTGTGACTTGCGCAGGTGGCTCATCCAACCGCTGCTCAGCCTCGACCAGTGGACCAAGCAATAGTAGTAGTGGCCCAGGTGGCGTTTCCCCGAACGACCCTTTCTCCAGTACTCCTTCTTCAGGCCCCTCCAGTACTTCTTCTTCAGGCCCCTCCAGTACTTCTTCTTCAGGCCCC
>Ga0194130_10007648_pt1 | contig 11803 bp, 12 predicted proteins | sample TA2KigsurfametaG_FD_160084 | JGI IMG/M metagenome (GOLD analysis project Ga0194130, IMG submission 160084) | Freshwater microbial communities from Lake Tanganyika, Tanzania - TA2015050 Kigoma 12 surface | ecosystem: Environmental > Aquatic > Freshwater > Lake | place: Tanzania: Lake Tanganyika... | reverse complement strand
ATGTGGGAAATTTTTCCACGTCAATGGTATTTTCCGTGTATGCTGGAAAAAAGTGTAAGCGAGCGTATCCCTTGTCAAATCCTGTTTTACCAGCAATCGAGCATCTGCTTTACCCGTTGGCGAGGTTGCTGCTCGAGCGGGGCATTGGCTTTGGCGCGCTGTCTGAAGTTATCAAATTTGTCATGATCAAGGAGGCCGAGCGTCGGCTAGCTCAGGCCGGCGGCGGCGTACCCACCGACAGCAGAATCAGCATCGCGACCGGTATTCATCGCAAAGAGGTCAAGCGGCTACGCGTACTGGATGTGCATGACACGGATTTTTCAAGCGCTAGCCTGACCACGCAAGTGGTTGCGAAGTGGATGGGTGATGCAACACTGCGCACTCGCAGTGGACCAAAGCCGCTACCGAAAAAAAAGAAAACGACCCGTGCTTACGATTTTGAAGATCTGGTGCGATCGATCAGTACGGATGTCAGGCCCAAAGCCGTATTGGACGACATGCTGCTTCGGGGTCTGGTTTCGATCGACGAAGCCGGGTGGGTGCAGCTACACCCGGACCATCTGACGCTCAATCAAGGCCAGGAACAAACGCTACATTACCTCAGCATGAATATTCATGATCATTTATCGACCGCGATTAACAACCTGATCGAACCCGAAAAAAAATCGCTGGAGCGCTGTGTGCATTATCATGGGCTAAGTGAAGCGGCTATCGATAAACTACGTAAGGCCTCTGAAAAACAGGCAATGCAAGCACTACTGGTTGTAAATAAAATTGCCCAGGAATTACTGAAGAACGACGGCGCAAGCGGCGAAAACCGAATGAATTTTGGAGTCTATTTTTTTAATGAACAAATCAACTCTGATGTCGATAAATAGCCTAGCGCTCATCAAACGAGGTATTTCCCTGCTAGGCCTCGGCGTACTGCTGTTCGTGAATTCAGCTATTGCCCAAGTCGATACCGGCGGTGGCATGGGCGGCACTGGCGCCCGCCGCGAATCGGAGCTGATCAATCCAGCTGCGGGTAGCGGCGCAAATACTGACTGCACCAAGGCCAATAGCATCGGCATCTTCGAGCTAAAAGATAAGATGACTCAGCGTATCTTGCGCAGAGACTACGCCTGTCGCGGGCAAATGCTTGAGACCAGCAGCTCGGAAATTATCGAGTTATACCTTCGCAGCGGCGAAAAAATAATCGCACTGGAAAACAGCGCGATCGTGGTCGATTAACTTGCTATCGAGCCGACCAGATAGGCTCCATACAGGCTTATTTTTTCTTCAACCACTCGCCCGCTTTTTGAATATCCGATCCGGCGCCAGAGATTGCACCACCTACAGTACCGCAACCGGCGCAGGCTAGAAAGAGGGCAAAAATCGAAATAAATTTATTCATCGCTTCACCAAAATTTTGTTCTCATCACCAATCAACTGGGGCTCTTGCTCGCGATTTCGCATAGCAGCTTGACGAGCAACATTCTCCACCAAATAGCGCTGTATTTCACCGAGGGTGATATCACCATTGCTGTCCAGATCAGCCGAGCCCTGCAAGCCTCTCATGAGGTAATAGCTGAATAAACCGTGGCCCAACTCCGGACTCGACCAGGAAATCTGATTTACTGACGAGGCACTCAGCATGGAAAATTCTGGCGGGTAGCCAGATACCGAAGAGCGCAAACTCAGCGGTCGCGCATCAGGCAAAAGCGATTCACCTGAACGGGACTGGCCACTGTAGCAACTATCAAAGAACAAGGTTGCAGATTTCGGTCTTGCCAACGATATCAGTTCAACTAATTCTTGCTGGCTGATACCGGTCTTGTCGACAAAATCCCGATCGGTATTATGCGGCAACAGATAAAGCGTTTTTCCGTCATCTGATGGGAGGCCATGCCCACTATAAAAAACGTAAACATCGGTCGTACCACGATTGACATTACGCCTTAACCACTGACGAAATGCCCGTGTAATCTCGGTAGTGTCAGCACCGGCATCCGTTAGCAAACGCATCCGGTTGGGGGCGACACCAAGAATGTGCCGGGCATATTCTGAAAATTTTTTGGCGTCGGCGCTTGCATATCTCGCGGGTGGTAAATACTTGTATGACTGAATACCGATCACAATTGCAACGGCGTCGCGTACAGGCGAGGGCTTCACGCCACGCAGCGTCAGTGCCGAAGACGTATTCACTGGTCCACGACCGGATGAAGCCGATGAAGCGCCGGACGAGTTAGCATCCGTATCCGCCGTATTCGGAGAACCCTCGTTGAGTAGTGCGCGATTACGCTCGTTACCACGGGCTACTGCCTCTGCTTCTGCGTCCGCATCTACCGATAGTTGAGCTAATAATTCATAACTACTAGCGGCGAGCACCGCCCCCGGGGCTTGCGCCAGCACGCAATCAGTGCACAGCGCAAGGCCACACAGAAAAACGACAATGAATTTTCGGAGTGCTGCGCTCATACACAAATGATCGAAGCTAATGAATTTTCTGGGTACAGCATTCATGCATAAATGATCGCGAAGACTGAGACGCAGGTTCACCAGGCGAAGTTTTTATTCGATCCACGTTTATCAATCGGCACCAGCGAGTCGAACAAGATAATGCCGGAGCTGAGGTCCGTTACCCGTAAACGGAATTCATACTCCAGTTGCTGTTTGTTGCGGTCGGCACTGATATTGGTGGTTTGCGATATTTCACCAATCATGGACAGATCAGGTTTGATGACTTTGCCTTTACCACCGGTTTCTTGGTCGTAGAGATTAGACTTCTCGAGGTTTCGGTACTCTTTGACATTACTATCCGCGAGGCTACCGCCGACCGATGTGAATGCGAACTTCCCGCTTTTTGTCATGTAACTGACCATCCGCTGTGTAAGCCGTTTGGTGTCAACCTCTTGCACGGTCTCGTTGCGCACGTTGCCAATTTGTACCAGCCAGCGACCATCCTTTTTTGCCAGCCACGGCGACATCATGAATTCATCCAGCGCATTTTTTGCAGCATAGTCAAAATCAATGGTAGTCAGACCAAAGGTATTAATGTCTTTGGTCGATGACATCGGGTTGGTGGTACTAACTTTTCCAGAGGCGCAGGCAATAAGTAGCACCGGCACCAAGGAAACGAAGGCGATTTTTACAATTTTTTTCATCATGCTTGCGAACTCCTCGGACTGGATACCGGCCTGCGCCGATATGACGAAATAAGCAGTTTGACCCTGACAGGTAGTACGTATTTTAGGCCGACTAGTCATAACTTGCGTTACTTAGTCGGCGTTGCTTGCTCAGCTTAACCCAAAGCTCATCGGCCACCTCAGCATAGTACGCTGTGGTAGGCGAGAAAAAATACCTTTGTTTACAGCTTGACCATGCTGACCGCAAAGCCCATCTGGCTCGCTGCGCCTTTGATCAACACAAGATAATTGCCCGGTTGCTCAACGGCCAAGGACTGTACCGGCTGACGGTTGGCGGTTTCTATATTCAACCGCCCGGATTCGGGTCGGTCTACCACGGCGATTTGAATCGTATTGGGCAAATTACGCCAAGCGCGAGTATCTGCTTTCGTGAATGCGGCCTGGGTGGCGGCGGTACCGATTTTCATGAAGGCCGCTGCCAGTGGGTCGAGTTTCTGCTTATCCACTTGCCGGTCGATCTCGGCATTAGCGGCGTACTGCGCGGCAGTTTTAATGATGGTGGAAATGACTGCTTTGGACACGATGCCCGGATACGCTTTTTCAAACTCGAGGCTGACCAAGCGATTGATATCAGTGAGCACGACCGTTTTGTCACCTTGCTCGCCGACGAGTAAATACGGGTAGGCAGCATTGCCCACTCTGAATTCTGGCAGCGCAATGCCGCTGTAAAGTACTTTGTCCGAGTACAGATACATCGGCAAGTCAATCCGGTATTCGTTGAATCCCGGACCGTTGCCATCTTCGTAGATAACGATGACCTTGTCTTCTAACTTGCCGTTATTTTTATCAATACCCGCACGCAGCTTTTTGACCAATTCCCGGCCTTCTACCGAGGCCGCGCTTTGTGCCGCACTTGATAGCAGCGGCTGAATCAGGCTCATGTCATTATCGAGCGGGTCCGACGAAGTGGCACGGAATAATGCAGACATCAGATCGCCCGCCGAAATCTGAATCTCCGACATCTGGACGCCTGGCCGTACCTTGGCCACACCGCGGCCGATTTGGCTCTCGATCTGCTCTACGCTCGCGGCCGCATTGATTTTCTGGTTTTGGGCAAAGCCTTCTTGTACTGAGCCCTGCGCCGCTCTGGCAAATGCCCCCATTTGCACGACTGCATTACGCTGTCTTTCTTGCAGTCTTTTGAACGATACGCGCGCGTTATCGTTTTTTGTCATTAATTGGTTCAGCGCGCGGTAATAATCAATAAAGCCGCCCTCGTGTATCTTGCCTTGATACGGTCCAAAGGCACTGCTGGTCGCCGTGGTCGCTACCAAGGTGAGCACCTCTTGCGGTGTATCGATGGTGTCTTCTTTCCACGGCATTAATTCATGGGCACGTGCGAAGGCATCACTGCTTTGTTGCCAATAGCCTGCGTCGTGAAATGCCTTGGCGGCCTCCAAGGTCATGAGCAAGTTATTGCGGTCGTAACGCGGCTTGCGGTCAGGGGAAAAATAGAGGTTAGCCGCACCGTGAAAATCGGATCTAACGCGAAAGTCCATCAAGTCGGGGCCACGCTTGGGCGCAGATCCGCATCCAACTAATATCAGTGCGCAAATAATCAGTGCTGCTTTGCGCCATGCGGTGATCTGCTTACGCATACTGCGTGACTCCCATCGGCAGCTCGGTTAGCCGCCCATTACATCTCATACGTTATTTTTAAAAAGTATATCTTTAGAATCTGGCTCGTTAGGTCGATGACAAGGCGGCTTGCATAGCGTCGGTGGCTATCTGCTCCAACCAACCCAAATCTACATCCTGATGCGCCTCGCAAATAAACCACGGTTCACGCGAATCAGGCTCCAGCATGACGCCTCGTTCAATCAGCTGCCACGCAAACTCGCGGTATAAACGGCTATCGGTTTTACGCCAGTCGCGGTAGCTGGTTGGCACGGTCTCGGTGAAATGTACACCAAACATCGCAGGCGGGCCGGCGAATGCATGGGGGATGCCTGCAGCAGCAAATACCCGGCCCAGTACTTTTTTAATATTCTCACCGACCGTATCAATGGTTTTTAATGCATCGGTATCAGTTAATATCGATAGCGTCGCATGCGCGCCGGAAAGGGCGACCAGGTTCGCGGTATAAGTACCGCCGTGCACCACACCGCCGCGATGCGAACCGACTTTATCCATCACATCGGCACGGCCACCAAAACCCGCTACCGGGTAGCCATTACCCATTGCTTTGGCATAGGTCGATAAATCAGCGTAAATACTGTACAACTGCTGCGCACCACCGGCTGCAACACGAAAACCGGTCTTGACCTCATCAATCAATAACAAGGTACCGTGTTGCGTGCACAACTCGCGTAGCCGCGCCAACCATTTTGGCGTGGCAGAAATACTGCCTGCATTACCGATGATGGGCTCGAGGATGACGCAGGCTAGTTGCTCGCCGCGGGTTTTAAAGAGCGCCTCCAAACCCTCGTCGTCATTCATTTGAATTAGATCGAGCAGCTCACGCGCGCGCTGCGGAATGCCGGCACCAAAGGGAATCACCTCGGGTTGGGTGCCACTGGCTGGGTCCCAAGCCTCGATGTCCGACTTCCACATCATCTCGTCATACAGGCCATGAAACGCACCCTCGACGATCGCTACGCGGTCGCGTCCGGTGAAGCCGCGTGCAGTACGTACCGCACCCATCACGGCTTCGGTGCCGGAATTGGCGAAGCGCATTTTTTGGACATTAGGGCACAGTGCTTTGACCTGCTGCACCACGTCGGTATCAAGCTCGGTCGCAAAGCCCGATAAAGTACCGCGCTGGGTAATCTGCTCGATGACGGCGGCGTCTACCCGCGCATCGCGGTACCCGAGAATGATAGGGCCGTAGCCAAGCCGGAAATCAACGTATTGCTTGCCATCGCAATCGGTAAGCCGACAGCCTTGCGCGCTACTGACGAATACAGTTTTATCGTCGCCCCAGTAGCGATAGTTTTCGGCCACGCCTTGCGGCATATGCCGATGCGCTTCGCTCATCAACTCGGGTTGACGACGCATCTCAGGCCGCCTTTTCTTCCCCGGCTGTTTGCCCGTGCGGCGGACGCAAGTACAAACCGACTTGCTGCTCAAGCAGTTTTACGACGTGCAGTTCGGCAGCATTGTCGCCATAGATCTGACGTGCGCGCTCGAATACTGCCTGCGCATGGCGACCCATCGTCAGTGCGTAGCCCTGCTGCTCGGCGATCTGGTTGACCAGCGAGAGATCTTTGCAGCACAGCGCCAATGAAAAACTAGGATCGTAATGTCCTGCAAAAATCGATGGAATATCATGCTCAACCACCCAGCTACTGCCAGCGCTATACATCAAAGCCTCGCGCACCACATCCAGCGGCACACCTGCTTTTGCGCCCAACATCAGCGCCTCGCCGATTGCAGCAGCGTTGACGAACCACATCAAGTTGGTGAGCAGTTTGACGGTGGCGCCATTGCCGTGCGGGCCAACGTGCAGCACACGATTGCCAAGCACATCGAGCACACTACGCCAGCGGGCAAACGCATCAGCATCAGCACCAACGAAAATGGAAAGCCGACCTTCGGCTGCGCCATCAATCGCATTGGTGACGGGCGCTTCAAGATAATCCACACCACGCGCTGATGCGACCGCAGCGATTTCACGCGCCAAATCAACCGAACTGGTGGAGGTATCAATCAGCACAGAACCTGCGCGCATGGCATGCAGCACGCCGCGCTCGCCGAGTAATACCTCTCGCACCTGGGGTGGGCCAGGCAACGACAGCAGCACGATATCGGCGTGTGCCGCAGCCGATGCAGGCGTGTCGGTCCAGCGTACACCTAAGGCCGCCAGCTCATCAGGCAAGCCGGGCCGCGCATCATTCACTGAAAGTACATAGCCATGGCGAGCAAGGTTGACCGCCATGGGTCGACCCATATTGCCTATGCCAATGAACAGCAGCGATTGCGTCATGTTTTTTGAAACTCGAAAAAATGCGAGCCGATGCCATTTGTGCGATCAAACTGAAAACCATGCTCGGCCAATAACTCAAGCGCCTGCTCGAGCGTATAAACGCGGTAGCGTATGGTTTGCGCCATCAGGGTTTCACCATGGTCGGTCAGGTAGTAATGCTTGGTAAAGCCATCATCGGCCGGCTCGATTTTTTGTGCATACACATAGCCATTCTTGATCGGCCGCTGATAGTCATAATGCGGGCCTTGAATACCCAGTAGCAAGCGGCCACCTGCATGCACATGACTGGCGACGCGCTCGATACCGCGAACATTGTCGTCATGATCAGGTAAATGGCTAACCATGAATGGCTCGTTGTCACCATCGACCACAAAATACCAAACACCGCCATACGAAAAAGCCAGATCGTAGGTAGCCTGCAGATCGAACTGCGTCACATTTTGCCGCTGCAATGAAATATTCGGATATGGCTGCAAGCGCTCAGAGGCGATCCGCAGCATGGCCGACGTGAGATCAATACCGGTAATTTTGGGTATGGCGGGATGCCGCGTCACCAGTTCTTGCAGTATTAATCCGGTGCCACAGCCGAGTTCGAGTACATCACCGAAATTGCCATTGCCAACAATGTTGTCGACGATTTTTTGATAATCGTAATAGCCGGACGTCATGATCATGTCGTAGTACGCCGACATATTGGTGTAATCGCCCATACCCTCCTCTGCCCGCTCTCCCGCTCCGGTCTGGGCGCCGGGCTGGGTTATTTATTTGTTAATTTTGCATTCGATTTGAATGTAGGCGTGCAGTGTTGAACGTTTCGGCGCGCTGGTCAACAGCATAATCGAGCATTCAGCACTTGATTTTGTTTTCAAGGTCGTGCTTGCGTAGATGAAAGCGCCGGCTGCACTTGAATGACGGCGGGAAATTCATACTGCATGGCGCGCGCTCCGCGACTAGCGGGGCAGCTAGCGACTCGAAGAAATGGTTTCCAAACGCGCGCGCTCCAACTCGGCCAACATAATGGCCTGAAGCGTGGGATTTTGTACGCCAGTCGCTGCGGAAAATTTTTCTACCCAATCGAAATAATCATTCCGCTGTTTCTCGTCCCACGGCGCGGGCGGGGTTGGCGTCGCTAAATTACGCACACTGGCCACCAATTGCGCGAGCTTGAGTAATTTGGCGCGGCGCGACATATTCGGCGCGATGGTCGTGCGCAGTACCTTTTGGGTACTGCGCGAAAGACGCGGATTATCGGTTACCTCGGCCACGATACAGCCGACTTCGCTACCGAATACCGACGCAATATCAGTTTCCGTGACAGCGCCAAACTGCAGCATGTCATGCAGCATGGCTGCGGCGAGCAGGAAGGGATCGGATTCACCGGCCTCCTGAAGCATCTGCACCACATCCGCCGGATTGAGTATGCAGTGCATCCCGGCCTCTGGCGCGATCGGGCGCTCCGCGCCGTGACGGCTGCGAAATGCGATGGCCTTGTCCAGCACCGAGGTGCCACCGGCTGCCTGCTTGACTGTCTTGGCGGAGTTCATTTTTCGATCATAGCTGGTCTATCATGGCGAGGTAAATTTCATACCCTCACAACCGTAACACGCCACGCTGATGCAAGCCCCGCGCCCCGAGACCGTTAAACGTTACCTCAAGCAGCCACTGGTGAGGCTGGGCACCATCTCGTGGCGTGATTTGATGAAGGTACTGCTGCCCATTCTTGCCGTCACCACGGTACTCGGTTGGCTGACCGTGAAACTGATTCGCCCAGCGCCGCCGGATCGCGTGGTGATTGTGGCCGGGCCGGCGGATGGCAGCTTTCATACCACGGCGCAGCGCTACGCAAAAATTATCGGTACGCATGGCATACGCGTTGAGATCAAGGAAACCGATGGGTCGGTAGAAAATCTGCAGCGTCTGCTTGATCCGACCCAAACTGTGGATGTGGGCTTTGTGCAGACCGGCCTCGCGGATGATGATCAGGCGCCCGGCTTGGTGTCGCTCGGCACAATCTATGTGCAGCCGATCATGGTGTTTTATCACGGTGAGCAGCGTATTGACCGTCTCACGCAGTTAAAAGGCAAGCGCATTGCTATTGGTCCTGACGGTAGTGGTACCGCTGTGGTCGCCAACAAAATGTTGGCTGAAAATGGCATGGACAAGAAGAGTGCAAAGCTGCTCGAGCTTGAGAGCGATGATGCAATCGCTGCACTGTTGGCACGCAAAATCGATGCGGTATTTGTAACCGGTGAGCAGCTGCGCGGCAAGAAGGTACGTGAGCTGGTGAAGAAGCCGGGCATTCACATGATGAGCTTCCACCAGGCCGACGGATATCAGCGCCGCTTGCAATTTTTGTCGCGACTGGTGGCGCCCGAAGGTAGCTTTGATTTGGGGCTTAACTTGCCGCCCTACGATATTCAGTTATTCGGCACACCGGTCGAGTTGATTGCACGCGAGGGTTTACACCCGGCGATCTCGGATTTGCTGATTGCCGCAGCGCGCGAGGTGCACGGCAAGGCCGGTATGTATCGCAAAGCTGGGGAGTTTCCGTCGCCGATCGAGCATAACATCCCGATCAGCGAGGAAGCGCGGCGCTACTACACCTCGGGGGCACCTTTCCTGTACGAACGCTTGCCGTTCTGGCTGGCCAGCCTGGTAGATAGGATCGCAATCGCGTTGCTGCCACTGCTGATTGTGGTGGTGCCCGCCACACGTATGGTCGCCCCGCTCTACCAGTGGCGCATGCGTTCACGCATTTACCGCTGGTATGGTGCCCTGATGACGCTCGAGCGGGCACTGCTTACCTCGCCTGATCAGGCCGAGCGCAACGAATTGATGAAGCAGCTGGAAGATATCGAGAACTCGGTCAACGAACTGCACCTGCCGCTTGCGTTTGCCGATCAACAGTATGTGCTGCGCGAGCATATTGCGATGGTGCGGGCACGCATTAATGCGCAACTGGACACCTTCGCGGCCCCACCCGCCGCACCCGCCTGAGGCCCGGCAGCGAGTTGGTCTAGTACATCGCACTGATCGCATGGCGCTAGGTGTCGACCTCGATTGATGGCACAATTCGCCGCTTCGAGATATTCCCGGCAGCGGCTCTCTTCACCAGCCAGACGCATGAAGCACGACAACCTACCCTCCCCCGATACACTTGCCGAGAGCCCCGATGAAGCCGAGCAGCGCGGCAATTTGAAGTACCGATTGCATCAGCACTTGAAGCATGAGGTGTACTGCAAGCTGGGGGTATCCAAAATCCATGGTGTTGGTGTGTTCGCGTTGCGCGACATCCCCAAGGGCACGCTGCCGCTACTGAGCATGGCTTCACGCAAGGAAAAGAAGTTCTCGCGCGCCGAATTGAAAGAGCTACCCAGCAGCGTACGCAAGCACCTGGCTGATTTTTGTCTGATCGAAGGCGGTCGGGTGTTCGTGCCGGAGATCGGCATGAATGCAGTCAATATCTCGGTCTATTTGAATCACTCCAAAACACCCAACCTGTTCTTCAACAAGCAAGAGCTGCTGGAGGCGCAGCGCGACATCACGCGCGGCGAGGAGCTGACCATCGACTACGACATCAGCTTCGGTGACGAGCACGTATTCGGCGATAAAGAACTCGCCGCTGATGACGCGACGAGTGAAATCCCAAACCAGCCGCCGAGCGGCGGCGCCTGAGCTAGCTCAGGCAGCGCAATCGCTCAGCACATTCTCATTGCGATAGACGCGGTTCAGGTCTTCGGGCCTGAAGTCGATCTTCAGCGGCGAGGTCGGGTCGGTTGCCAATGGGTGCTCTGGATCCACTAACGCCATCGCGTAGATCGGCTCGTAATCCGTCACAAACAGTGACTTGTAGCCGTAATCATCGACCGGACCCAAGTTGTACCAGCGCAGACCATGTTTGGCGGCCCAGCGTGACGCCAGCAGACAAGCATAGTTACCCGGCGACTTGTTCTTGAAGTCACGATTCCACTGGCAGAAGCTGCCGTACAGCTGGTCGTACTTAGGCAATACGATCGATACATCGGTCAGCACCAAGGTGCCATCCGGCGCGTGCATCTGCAGCACCAGCACGTCGAGATCTTGCACGTAGTCGACAAAGCCCTCGACCTCGCGATCGTCGATCCAGTAATTTTCAAAATGGTCGCCGCCCAGCTCAATCATGTCGTCGAAGCTCAAGTCCTTCCCCGGAATGACCTGCTCCGAGTAAGTAAACTCCTTGTACTGCTTGTCAAACTCGCGGAATTTCCTTGCTCGGCGCTCGTCGTTCCAGAACGCTTCGGATGCGGTGTCTACCATGCCGTATTTGTCGTTGATCGGCACGCCAAAGCGGCTGTCTGGCGGAATTGCATAAACGACAAAGGGACGCGGCGCCTTTGCAATCATTTCTTCATCGACCTCGATATACGGACACAGAGCATCCCAGCGCGAGGTGTAATACAAAATCTCCTCGTGGTAGCTCTCGACGTACAAGTTGTCGGTGGTCCAGCTTTGGTGACCGACGCGATGCACATCCTGTGAGCGTTTCAATCGTTGGGTCTGGTATAGGTGAACCAGAGATCCATTCATTGTCATCCTCCCTTCACATGACTTGGTACCGGCAGGCGTTTCAACTCGAAATAATCCATATCGACGTCGAAATTACCTTTCAGAAAAGCCGAATCCGATTTTTCCAGCCTGGCGATTTCTTGTTGAC
>Ga0194130_10007640_pt1 | contig 11821 bp, 9 predicted proteins | sample TA2KigsurfametaG_FD_160084 | JGI IMG/M metagenome (GOLD analysis project Ga0194130, IMG submission 160084) | Freshwater microbial communities from Lake Tanganyika, Tanzania - TA2015050 Kigoma 12 surface | ecosystem: Environmental > Aquatic > Freshwater > Lake | place: Tanzania: Lake Tanganyika... | reverse complement strand
CTCCGGTCCCTTATAGCCTAACAGAGCGTATTCAACGCGCTGTGTACGCAATCCACCCTCAAATTGGGCTTCTGTGCGTGTATCACGGTAAACGTTGAACCTACCACCAAGGTTACCTACCTTAGCGACGCCTACGGGTTGCGTATTGACGTTGCCTTGGACTGGTACCCATTGAAACTCAGGAAGCATCTCGAGGATCGCGCAAACGCGAGGTGTGGCAACTACAAAGTTGGCAGCACCACGACGGTTACGAACCGCAATACGGTTGGCCTCGATGATTAGTCTCTGATAGAAGTCGCGATTGCGCTCTACCAACCAGCGACCGTCCGCAGAAGCGGGCGACCAGATGGAATACCCAGTGCCGAAACCGGCATTGAGTGAAACTTGGATCATGCGAACAATCATTTCACGGTCGATTTCGGCTTGTAACTCATACGACATAGCGTTTGTGAGTTCAGTGTCGATATCGATACCGTTCATGTTCTTAAGATCCTGTTCGAGTTCTACCGACCAGCGGGCAGCGAGTCTACGGGTACCAGCTTCGACGGCTGTCTTCTCGAAGCTAACTTCGATCTGAGGGATTTTACCCGTCAGCTCGAATTGGCTGAGAAGTTGAGCAACGCCCCTATCCTGATCAACAAACGAGAACAAGCCACCATAGGAATCATTAGTTCCGGATAGCTTATTGCTCGATGTGCCAGTATAGCGGGTGTCGAGGTACTGATAACCAAGCTCCTTACCGTTGGAAGCAAACTGAGGGTTACCCAGATTGGAGCCAGCGCCCGGACTATTCAGGGAGCCGTCCAAGCCGTTTTCGCCTAGGCTTTGGGGGAGATACTTGTAACGTAGAGCAAAAGCTAGTCCTACTGGACCACCCATTGGCTGTACGCCTACAATTTCATTGGTGATTAACTCGGGGAAAGTACGACGAATCATTGGGATGAGGATCTTGGGCAAACGGGCATCACCAGAAGCATACCAGTCTGATCCACCACCGGGAACGTTACCACCAACGCCACCGTATTGGCCGGCATTAACCGAACCAAAGACGCTGGAGGTGCCACCGGCTTGATTTGCCTCGTTCACGCACCAGGCTTCTTGGTTTTCCAAGAGCATAGCTGTGTTCAAACGAGTGTGATCGTCCTCGATAGCTCTAACGTTATCGGAAGTATAATCGAGTACTGGCTTCCACTTCTCTAGAAGGGCTTGCGCGCGACTCTCATCGATATAGGCCTGTGTAGGTCTAATAGATTTCATTATATTTTCTCCTTATACGACCTGCAGAAATATTCTGCAATATGATCAGGTTTTAACCTCTACCAAAATTAGTATTTAGAAAGTTCCCTCATGTATGGATTCATGAAGGTATTTTCTGCAGGAGATTCAACGCTCTCCTCAACTACTGGGCGATCAACTTGTGTAGAAGTTGTCTCTGTGACCGCCTCTTCTTTAATTGTTTGAAGCCGCTCTTTTTCTGTCTTATCAAATAAGCTAAGGGCATAATCAATATTTTCTGTAATGAACTGGGAACTTTTACCTTTCATTACTTTATTGACATACTCTTTCTTACGAGGATTCAGACCTACTGTCTTCTTTTCGAGAGTAAGTTCTGCATCACGATTCGCTAGCTGAGCTCTCAGTGTTTCAAGCTCTTTATTAGCGGCTTCAAGCTTCTTAGAAGCTTCTTCAATTTGACGCTTACCGTCAACCACGGCTTCACGAATGCTTTCTTTTGCTAGGGCAGCATCAACACCCAGTATAGAACGAAGTTGGTCTAAAACTTCGAGTGCACGCTTGTTCTTGACAGCATCTTTAACTTCTTCAGCAGGGATGGTCTCGTCAAGATAAGCTTCCAGATATGTGCTGATGTTATTGATGGTCTCATCCTTAAAGGACTTGGCGTCACTCTTTAATGCACCAGCATACTTCTGAACCAATGCTTTGAGCTTTTCTGTATGATTAGCGTCAATAGCTTCGACAACTTTCTCTAATTTCTTAGAATGATCGGCGTCAATGGCTTCAAGAAGATGTTCTAATTTTTTACTATAATCTTCGTCTTGCTCTGTTAAAGCTTTTGTTACGTGTAACTGTACTTTATCTTGAACAGACGAATTGAAAGCGTCTTCAATTTCTTTAAGAATCTCCTCAGAAAGGAGATCTTTAGTTGCTTCTTTAAGAATAGTTTTAATATCTTTACTCATAAAATTAAAAGAGCTTTACGCCCTTGTTCTTAGCTATGCGAGATGCTAATTTGGTTTCCATAACAGCCTTTAAATATTTATGGGCTTGAGCATAATTTTTTTCATTTATGCTTTTTAAAAATCTTACAATTAAAGCCTTCTCTTGCATACCTATATATTTATTATTCGACATTTTCTTTTTTCCCATATTTTCATCACATTTTTTACATTGCACTGTATTTGCTTCTTCGTCCTCATAACACTCTTCGTCCGAAATTTGAGATGGTATGGCTACTGGTCTAGACTTTGCCATAACCGCAGACTGTAATTTAGAAGCTAATGTCATAGGCTTTACCGCAACAACAACTGCAGGTACCATCTCTTGTATAGGTTCCATATTAAAGTGCTTTACTAATTTTTTTAATGAACTCTACCACTTGTTCCTTAAGATAATTTTGCACGTCATGCTTAGGCAAATTTCTCAATCCATCAGAAAAACTATCATATATTTCTTCATAATGACCATCTTTGTTAACAACAAATTGTTTGGATTCTAAAATACCATTAACAAATGCTTTAGAGAAGCTTGGATCAGCCACACAGTCAACTGCAACCAATCTAAAATCTTTTACTTTGTTGACACCATTGCCACACTCTTCAAGTTTGCCTAAAGCTCTGGAACTCATGCCTACTTTCACGCCATCATTAATAAGACTTCTAACAATCATGCCCATGGGGGTTGTCAAAACTTTTGATTTGCCATAATATACATTTCCAGATCTATTGAGCTCAGTAACAAGATGGCATGCTCTTTCAAGATTTACTTCTGCTGCAGTGGGATGATTTAATTCACCCATGGACCTGTTTGTTTTCACCATCTCACTTATGTAACGTCTAACTTCTTTGTCCATTTCACTAGAATCATAAATTCTTTTATTTTTATTGACTTCCTCACATTGCATGTAAGGACCTTTAATATACATTGTGCTGGGTTGATTACCGCTTTTTTCCTCCACAACGTATTCAAACTGATCATCCGATGCAGGGGTTTCAACTAATAGACGTAATGCCATATTATTATTTAATAGATTTAGAAGCTATTTTCTTAGTTCTTTCTCGGTTATAATAGTAAATTCAATACCTCTCTCTTTGCACCATTTTTTTGCAGCTTCCCATTTTGCCATGTTCTGTATGTATGTAAGTTGTTCGTACACCATAGTCTTTTTATGTTTATTACTGGTTTGTTCAGGCGCAACTGTTTGTTTGTACGGTTTTATTTCAACTAAGAACTTTTTTACACCAGTGGCTGTCTTTAATTTGACATAGGCGTCGACAATATATTTGTGAGGTTTGTTATCAATAGGACTTGTGTAATTTATTACAACATTTTCACTCCCCCACTCTAATACGTTTGGATTGGTATCACACCATCTAAACAATTTTAATTCCCAACTGCTCAAATATCTTGGTAAATCATGACCCTTATACTTTTCAGTATGTGTGGGTTTGAAAATGCCTTGTACAAATTTACTATTCTTAAGCTGCAACTTCATCAGCCAACAAAAAATTCTGGAGGTGCTGCATCACCAAGTCCAGGAGCACTCTCGTACAATTTTTTCTCCAGTTCAGCTTTTTCGGTTTTGCCATCTTCTAAAATAGAAGCATTTATTGTACCACCGCCAAAAAGCTGTGTACCTGCATACTTGCCACGAACTTGCCCAATGGCTATTTTTGTCAGTGCTAATGCATACTGATAAACCCAAGGCTCTTTGATAATATCAACCAACGGGCGCTCAACATAACACGTTACAATTCCATAAAAATGTGTATTACTTGGGGCAGGAAACATTTGCATGTATTGAGATCTTGGATCAAACCGAACATCCCGTCTTAACGCTAAAACCTTTTCACGTGTATCAAGCCAATTTTTTAAAGTGTACCAGCTAATCAAATCAAAACCATAATTACCAAGTGAGTAGCTAAAATATGTTTGCTGTGCAAGTGATTGTTCAATTGTGAAAAGAGTATTAATACCATCAGAACTGCCTTCTTCAAAATCAATTACATCTATGACGCGTCTGTAGTCACCTATCAGATAATCATAACTATTCAACAGCTCTAAAGTGTCCGGCTGGGTTTGATCTATGACTTGAAATAAGTAAGGGCTGTCTGTCTCTCCTATTACCATTTTGCCTATAGAATATAAGTCCTTTATTGATTTTGAAACATTTTTAAATTTTGATCTAAAGTTAAAATCCTTGGTGAGACTAAACAAAACATCCAATCGCAAACCTCCTTTTTCTTTCTCGTACAAATCGCTATCAAATACGAGATATTCTTGTGTGTAGCCAGCAAACTTTGTAAACATTTCACATGCTATACCTATAAATTCGTTTAATTGATCAGAATGAACTTCAATGTTAACTAACGGAGCCCCTAACGCCCTACAAATGCGTTGACCTAATCTTTCATAACTTTGTATTTTAGATTGCAAATTGGTGCTATAAAAAGCACTCACCGGTTCAACATCACTACATACCATCATATAATATAGTTATTCTTAAGTCCCTGGGACTCCTGATAATATTGTGATTCCAACACCTTCCGTATATGGTACCAGTGGCAGTACAAACCCTTGTACAGCTATGCCGCCAACAGGTGTAAACTGTTCTTGTATATACAATTCTGCAGGGTTTGGACTAATACGAATACCATCACCCTGAAAATATGTATGTATAGCATCTCTTTGATAAAAATATTGTGATGGTTTACCGTAAAGTTTATCACCATCACATACAAATCTAATAACTGTAACACTGAGTGCTGTCAAAGATACAATCTCTGTATCTGTGTCTAGTGCGCTTGCTGATAGTGGTACAGCAAACACATAATCGCCTTCAAACTCTACCCAGTGGCTACCAAAACCGTCTTGCTGTAAAATTAGAGTGTAAATACCTCCACGTTTTTTATCTTCTACAGGCTCAATATTTTTTACTATTGTGCCTCCTGTAATGTATGCAAAAGCGACTTGCATTGAACTTAAGCTCCAATACGCAGAGTTAGATACAAAATTTAAATTAGTACATGTAAATACTTTTGCCCTAGTATTTGACTGAGAATGTGGGATGCGAAGTGCACTGTTTAAGAATGGCCAGCTAGCACTTAACGCGCTGGTTGTTATTGAATAAGAGTTGAACGTGGAACTATTTGCATTACTATTTGTGTAGGTATCATAAGCTAAATTCCAGCTAGAGCTTAACGCGTTAGTTGTATTGTATGTTGTTGGATACAGTCCAAAGCTAGAGCTATTTGGTCTCACATATGTATAAGTGGACCACCATTGATAACTGTTTGTTAAATTAGAACCGGTAAGCTGTAAGAAAATACTATCAATAGTTACAGCTGAAGCCCCATTAAATGTGGTTATATCTAACCCGGCAAAAGTTTGAATATACCGAACATCTATTTCTAATCTTGTAGTATCAAAACGATTAACGTCATAAAAAATACCTCTGAAAGGTTCATTTTGTGATGCAATAGGGTCAATAGCACTATCAGTATAATCAAAAGAAGAAACCGTGTGATGGTTTGATCTGTGAAATTTATTGTGGAATAAAAAATTGCTCATTATGTGTAAAAAGTTCTGTCCCCGTACATCAAATATCCATCAGAGACAAAATGTATAATGGTTCTCGAGTTTGCGGACAGACTTATTACACCTGTTAGTGCTATTGTACTGTTAAACCGATACGCAGATCTAAACAAAGCATCGCAGTCACCGCCTGCACTTTGAATTATATTAAGAGTATACAGCCCCCCGCGACGTTGGTTTAATGGATTGTTAAAAATAGTATTTGCTGTTAAGGTTACAAAGGTAACTTGATTTACATCCAAGTCCCAATCTACTGCTGGGTAAGTCGCTGTTTCATATGTTGCTGCATTTTGAGTATATCTTAACGTTGTGCCAGAAAACGTTTTTGTACCAGTATATTCCTGTGCAATACTAAGATACATAATATCAGGGGAACTCCATTGGGCACTAAACCCACAAACTGTGGTATATGCAGAATAGTAAAACCCACTTACAGCGCTGTAATTTAAATAGGAGTTGTATCCTAAATTCCAGTTATCTGATAAAGAATTAACTGTATTATATAATGAAAGAGTAGGAGCCCAAATACTAGAGACAGAGCTTACAGTTGTAAAAACTGACCACCACTGATAACTATTAGACTTAATAGTTAAAAAGCCATTAGTATCAGGCAATAATGTAAAAAATATTCCTTGAAATGGTTGTCCTTCTGATGCAATAGGATCTATCCCAGCATCCGGTAATCCAGTGCCAGATGCTGTATGATGGCTAGCTCTATGAAGCTTGCTATGAAATGTGAAGTTACCGGCCATATATATAATTATTCAAAATAAGCTTTAATAACCTCCTGTATAGAACTTGTATTCAAAGCCTGGTAGTTTTCTTGGAGACAGATCAACAAAAACAGGGTCATTGCTAATGATTTCTGTCAAGACTTGCTGCTGATAGTCGTAAATTAGTTTAAAACACCTATTAATTGTTTCAGCCTGAAAATTTTCATTAATAAAAATATTTGAAAATGTGTTGGTGTCGAACACCGTGTTAGTTCTAAAAAAATCATTATATCCTTTGTACAAATAGACAGGGGTACCCACTACATTTTCGCCAGAGTGAAATCTATAGCCAATGTTATTAACAAATAAACTCATGTTATAAAGAAACTTTTTTATGCTTTTATTATAAATCCAAGCAGAGTTATACTCATTCGGATTTATTTTTACATCGTCTATATCATAATAGTTAACTTCCGCTTTATTTTTAAATAGTGTTACTAGATTTAAATCATCCTTAAACACTGCTCCATAATAATGCAAATTGTCGGTCGACTTTAATGTTGTAACAATAATGTCAGATTTTTTATCAGTGGTCTCACTAACAGTAAACCATTGAAAAATATCTCCACCAAATATATTGCCGTCTGAAGGTAGAATTCCAATATTTTTTTCTGGCTTAGTAATCCATTTTTTAATTAAAGTTTTCTGTGTTAAAACATAGAATACATTCTTATCGTAATGAGCGAATTTAATATCTATCACTTTATCCGTAGGGGCTATTTCATCTAATTCATACTGAGCAGAAGATACTATACTAAAATCTGTGTTGACATCGAGCAAGTAAAGTTGCCTGTTGTTACATGCATATAGCTTTTTATCTTTTTCACTGTAAGCCATGCAGTTGATAGTGGAAATGGCATTAAAAAATGTTGTAGCAACAGAAGTATTGACCCAGTTTAAATCTTTGTCATAAACTTTAAAACATTTATTATCTCGATCCTCAACAATTAAATTGTCCCGGGCTACTAACATTTTACCAATAGTACTAAATTTTAATTTGTCTTTACTCGTACCAATGCCGCCTATGTTGTATAATAAAAACAACTTTTGAGCTTTTACGTAATCAGGGCTGATAACGTCTTTTAATTTGTAACTATAAATATTGTTGTATACTGTATCGCTAACATAAAGAATATCATCTTTGTACGCAGCAATGCTTCCTATTTGAGAGAAGCATAAAGAACCAGAAAGAGGATCAATATTAGTTTGCTGTATAATTGTAGTTATTTCATATTGAGTATCTAGTGACAGTATACTAATAAAATCTCTTGTGGTGTAAATAATATTATTAGTATTTGGAGCAACTGTAGAGTAGAATGAAATGCCTCTCTCGCTCTGATAAAAAGTAGAAGATAAAACAGAATTAGCAAATGAGGTGGTAAAATCAGACCCATAGAAAAATATATTTTCTATGTCTCCAAAAGCATACCCTATCCACCCCTCATACGTTTTAGGCACATTAAAGCTGGCTACTTTACACAGCCCATACAGATATATTAAATTATCAAATAGCTTTTCTATTTTTTGATTGAAAGTTTTGGCTGTAGCAAATTCATTAGGTTGTATTTTAATTTGTTCATACGTATTAGGTAGTGCAAAATTATCTGTGACCATTCTATCGTATACAAACCGGGATCTATCAAAAAGATTTTCTAAGGTTGTCATCGATCAAATGCTCCATCAGTTAATGTGTTGCCAGCGAAATACGGTTGCAAATATTCCGCGCTCTGTGCAGGCAAATTGGTAACCCATGCTAAATTATTTAATTTAGTATATGCTGGTGTAATATCTTTTAGCTTCTTAATTATAGCCGTCTTTAAATAATCTCTGCAACTGCTATCCATGATGTTATCATTAAGATATATGTTGTAAAGTACACTCTTGGCGCCAGGAACGTGTTGTGTAAAATACCTAGAAACTGTCTCTAGATAATTTCTTCTTCCAGCGGGCACATCCCATCTTAAGCTTGATGGGGGCAGTTTTTCCTTGTAGAGCATACCTATGTCGAAATAATTTAATTCCTTGTTATGCCAATAAAGATTTTGAATAGCTAAATCCTTCACATAATAATAAGTGTTTAATGCTGACTTCTTAACAAAGTTAGATAAGGTCAAACCACTATAAAATGGGCATGCACCCACCACCACGGTGTCTATCACAAGAGGTATGAAGCTATATTTTTTAGGAGTAAATTGTACGGTTTGGTATAATTCACCATCTAGATACAACTTTACACAACCGTTGACGGTATTTACAGCAATAGAAAAATGATGGTACCCAGGATTTAAATCCTGCACTTTAACAGTGGGCTCGGGAATTTCTATGTCTTCGGTATCAAACTGATTATACAATCTTATTTTAAATGAATAGTTATTATTGCCGTTAATCTTGTCATACACGTATCCATAATTAAAGCTATGATTAGATGGATCTAGATTTTGATTAAAATTAATGTTGGTATCAATCATCACAGTTTTGTTCTGTATGCCACTGTAGTTTAATCTACTAACAATCAATTTATTGAATTGAGAGCCGCTCGCTGATACAATAACATCAGTATACAAATCACCATTTATAAAATTTTCCATAAATGTAATGCCCAGAATTTTTAGTGGTGTAGATGTAAAATTATTACCCGCTGTAAGGGTTGTGGTAAGTAATTGTTTTTGAAATTCCCCATACACAGTAATCTTATTTCCGCTCGATGTCCATGTGTTATTAAATTTGTCTATATTAAACGCTTCAATTTGATTGGTTTTTGAACCAACTATGGATGTAATAGTTTGTGTGGTGGTATCCCACCTACGCACGACGCCTGAGCTCAAGAAAAACACACCTGTATTTCTTACTGTCGATTGAGAACCGTCAATTAAGACCAGTTTATTGGCTATTTTTTTAATCTGACTGTAAGCACCTGTTTCAGAAATTATATTATCTATTGCTATGTTAAAAGGCAAATTAGATGCCAAATTTACACCAGACAAACTGTTGTCGGTAAATAAAACATACGCATTTTCTTGATCGTTGGAAGCATCTTTTACTGGTACCGTAAACATTGACGTAACTGCATCTACAAGTGTTTCTTGCAAATTAATTTCACCCAACGTTAAAGAGTCAGTTATTGCATGAAATGCATTCAATGGATCTCTTACAAGCAAAAATTGCGGTTTTTGATTAAAAGGTTTTAAATTATCAAATTTATTAATAATTTCTAATTCTCGGTTTAATGCTGTTACTATGCTACCATTTAAGTAGAATAAAAATGGAGTTACAAGCTTGTAGTTAAAAATTCCTAAGCCATATTCGTTATAATTGCCGCCTAACTGATACCCAGCAGGCTTGGTCCAGTCTGTTCGACTGGCCCAGAAGCTTATAGTAAAATTGTTTAAATCCAATTTGAAATTACTAACATCGATGGTGCTAAACCTACTACCATCATATTCATATGTATTAAACATATCTCTATCTTTCTGTGGATCAAGCTTTAAGCCGTCATACCGCTGATAACTATCAAAATCTTTTTGCTGTTGGTATCGCTCCAAAAGTTTTATATTTTGATTTGCATCAGTCTTTCCAATGTGGGAATATGCATACAACCCACCAGGCTCAAATGTAAGACTAGATGGTATATCTACTACCCCTAATTCCAAATTGTAGCAGGTATATGAAGGTATGTATGTGACGTTGCCTTCTGCAGCCTCCATAGCTTGAAATGGGGTTGACACTATAGGATTATAGTACCTATCTATCCAAACAGGTCTTTTGGTTATATCTGGACCAGCTGATAGCCACGCACAAAGCCATTGTCCGGTAGTCTCGCCTGTTGTATCGCCTTGATTGCTAGTATAGCGGTATTCACCAAGTTTTTTAAATACCTTGTCACTTCTTAAAGGGTGATCACCCCCCACGGCCCCCGCTTCGACCAATTTAGACGTTGAAATGTTAAGCCTTGTGTATGGGTACATGTTTTGAGGCATATGAAACCAAGTAGTTTTTCCTGACATGAATGTATATGGATAAGAATACGATTCGTACTGTAAGTGTAATTTTTCATATCCTTTTTCTTGACGATTGCCGCTAAAAATAGACACATAATTTCTATAGTTTACTGGTGTTTCATTTAAAAATACATTCTGTCGTCCCTGTTGATTGCTAATGTTCAATTGAGTTTTTAAAGGTAATATATTTGTTGTAATGCCTGCTTGTTCTTTTGCAACATTGAAATATTCTGCATGCAAAAGAAAATTATTCTTTACATTAAAAAAGCTCTTACTAGTATCAATATCAATATTATTTTGGTTGAAAGTTTTTACATAACTACCCCAGTCAATAGTTACTTCTGGTAAAGATGGATCATAGAAAGCGGTAAGGTAGAAAATTCCTCTTGTATCAGTGTAGGCTATTGAATCGACAGTACATAGTGTCAATCTTGTTGTGTTTGTGTCCCTTATTACCTGGTAGGCTTGACCGGCGATCCTTACTTGTAGAGATATAGACTGGTCTTTAGGATTGTATGTGTAATAGAATTTTCTATTGTAATCTGTTGTGCCTGTAAAACTAGACAATATAGCAAAATTTATATTCAGACTAGCAGGATTGAATGCTAAGTAAAACTCATCATTGCCTAGGGTGTGTGAAACAGTACAAACAAACGGATCTGTAATATCAAAATTAAAATAATTTAAATCATTCAAAGCAGAAAGTGTTGTATTGAATAATTGATCGAATATTACGGTGTTTAGTAAACTGTCATCAACATCTTCACTAAATGTAAAGTAAACTGTGTCTCCCCCGCTAACTTTGTTATATAAATTGCAGAAATAATTCTTACTATTTTGCTGGGGTCTACTAAAGTTTGTTACAGCGTCAAAGTTTATTTGCGGTGTAACGTACAACAAGCTATAATTGTTTTTAGTAAAATCATTAATACCGGATAAAGCAGGTGAGTGACTTGTAGTTAGATAACCATCTACGGATATTCTCTTAGTGAGAAAATCTATTTGATTGTCATAGATATATGACGCACTCAAGCTAATGTAATTCTTGGGTGTCAAATAGCTAGTAAACATAAAATATTTAAGCTCGGATTGTAATTCCGTCTCCTCCAAGATACGGGGCACCTAAGCCACCTTCTAGACTTATACCAGGTAATGGTATGAAAGCTTCATCTAAATCTAATTGTGCTATCTCTACGCCAAGGGTAACACCTGGCCCAG
>Ga0194130_10007636_pt1 | contig 11824 bp, 6 predicted proteins | sample TA2KigsurfametaG_FD_160084 | JGI IMG/M metagenome (GOLD analysis project Ga0194130, IMG submission 160084) | Freshwater microbial communities from Lake Tanganyika, Tanzania - TA2015050 Kigoma 12 surface | ecosystem: Environmental > Aquatic > Freshwater > Lake | place: Tanzania: Lake Tanganyika... | reverse complement strand
GAGCGCAGGACTCTTGCTCTTTGTGACAGCGGTTTGTCGTCCCTGTCTGACCAACTGGTTAATAGTGGGCATGGATTAACTTTCCTTGCGAACAACGAAGGAGAGCGAAGTCGCCCCCCAATTTTTAGAAGAAAGCCTTAAACTATAACACATGACGGGCTACTATGCAAGCCCCCCGCCGGAGACTTCGGTCGCATCGGCGTCGCTTTGCTGCGTGGCCTCGTCCTCGAGTCGTTGCAGCTCTGCGGCCGCCTCGGCCGCTGCCATGGCTCTTTGCTCAGCAGCCTCGAATTTCTCCTTATCAAGCCTTGCCCGGTGAAAGGCAAGACCAGTTCCTGCGGGAATCAAGCGTCCCACAATCACATTCTCTTTTAAACCGCGCAAATCATCGCGCTTGCCCATGATGGCAGCCTCGGTGAGCACGCGTGTCGTTTCCTGGAATGAGGCGGCAGAAATAAACGAGTCTGTCGACAACGATGCTTTTGTAATGCCTAGCAACACATTGTCGTAATAGGCAATACGCTTTCCGGTCGCAACTGCCTTATCGTTTTCGTCGAAAAGCTCAGAACGTTCTACTTGTTCGCCAGTGATGAAGGGCGTATCGCCTGGATCGGTAACCTGAACCCGACGAAGCATTTGCCGAATAATCACCTCAATATGCTTATCGTTGATCTTCACGCCCTGCAAACGATAAACGTCTTGGACTTCATCAACAATGTAACGAGCAAGCGCTTCTACGCCAAGCAAACGAAGAATGTCGTGCGGATCTGCAGGGCCATCAACAATCGACTCACCCTTATTGACCACTTGTCCATCATGAACAAGAACGTTCTTGTCCTTTGGAATCAAGAACTCATGAGCTACGCCTTCGGGCTCAGTTATCACCAAACGCTGCTTGCCTTTGGTGTCTTTGCCAAATGACACGGTACCAGTGACCTCCGCAAGCATACCTGCATCTTTTGGCGCTCGCGCCTCAAAGAGCTCGGCCACACGCGGAAGACCCCCGGTGATATCACGAGTCTTTTGCGATTCGGTCGGGATCCGCGCAAGGACCTCAGCGCGTCCAATACGCTGACCGTCCTTCACCATGATTAAGGCACCGACTGGAAAGCCGATCGTTACCGAATGATCAGTACCAGGAATTTTCACTTCCTCGCCTTGATCGTTAATCAGCTTGACCTGAGGGCGTAAAGACTTCGCAGCGGCAGAACGTCGTTTGGCATCAATAACAACCAGGGTGGATAAGCCTGTGACCTCATCAATTTGCTTGGCAACCGTCACGCCTTCTTCGACGCCTTCGAACTTCACCGTGCCTTCATACTCAGTGATGATCGGCCTGGTAAGCGGGTCCCAGGTTGCAAGCTGAGCACCAGCCTTAACGGCAGCGCCATCTCCAGCAAGCATCACCGCACCGTAGGGAATTTTATGACGCTCACGTTCGCGACCCGCATCATCTGCAATCAAAACCTCACCAGAGCGCGAAATCACCACAGCCTCGCCTTTGGAATTATTGACCACACGCATCGTGCCAGTAAATCTGACGTGACCGTTTGATTTGGCTTCGACCGCTGATGCCACGGCTGCACGCGACGCCGCACCACCGATGTGGAAGGTGCGCATGGTGAGCTGGGTTCCAGGTTCGCCGATCGACTGCGCAGCGATCACGCCAACGGCCTCACCTGAGTTGACAAGCACGCCGCGACCAAGGTCTCGACCGTAACACTTGGCACACAAACCATAACGAGTTTCGCAAGTAAGCGGTGTACGCACACGAACCTCGTCAATACCCAATCTTTCGATCTCATCGACGGCGTCTTCATCAAGCAGACTGCCTGTTTCAAAAACAGTCGCTTGAGTTTCCGGGTGTACCACATCGCTCGCAGCAACACGACCCAAGATCCGGTCACGCAGAGGTTCAACAACCTCACCGCCCTCAATCAAGGCCTTCATGGATACACCTTGATCGGTTCCGCAATCGTCTTCGACCACCACCAAATCTTGAGTGACATCAACCAAACGCCTTGTGAGGTACCCAGAGTTAGCAGTCTTCAGGGCTGTGTCAGCAAGACCTTTCCGAGCACCATGTGTTGAGATGAAGTACTGCAGTACATTCAAACCTTCCCGGAAATTGGCGGTGATCGGCGTCTCAATAATGGAGCCATCAGGCTTTGCCATAAGACCGCGCATGCCAGCAAGCTGTCTGATTTGTGCCGCCGACCCGCGTGCACCTGAGTCCGCCATCATATAAATCGCGTTAAAGGATTCCTGATCAACGGTCTCGCCCTTACGGTTGACTGTTTTCTCGGTGCGCAACTGATCCATCATTGCCTTGCCAACTTCGTCGCCAGCGCGGCCCCAAATATCAACCACTTTGTTATAGCGTTCGCCTTGGGTGACGAGCCCAGAGGTGTACTGCTGCTCAATCTCTTTAACCTCAGCTTCTGCCTGGGCAAGAATCGAGGCTTTTTGCGGCGGCACAAGCATGTCATCCACTGCAATCGAAATACCGGCTCGCGTAGCAAGGCGGAAACCGTTTTGCATCAGTTGGTCGGCAAGAATGACCGTGTCACGAAGGCCGCAGCGACGGAATGAAGCGTTGATTAGTCTCGAGATTTCTTTTTTCTTGAGCGGTCTATTCATCAGATCAAAAGACAGACCTTTGGGCAAAATCTCAGATAACAGGGCACGTCCGACTGTTGTTTCGACCCGGCGCGTACGCGCCATCGACTCGCCGCTTTCACGATCTCTGTCGTATTCTTTCAGGCGAACCGTGATTTTGGTACCTAATTCAACGACCCGGTTGTCATAAGCCCTGGCAACTTCGGAGACATTTGAAAAAGCCATACCCTCACCAAGCCCGTTGATCTTCTCGCGGGTGGTGTAATAAAGACCTAGCACGATGTCTTGTGAAGGAACAATCGATGGTTCGCCATTAGATGGGAAAAGCACATTGTTTGAAGCGAGCATGAGCGCACGTGCTTCAAGCTGCGCCTCAAGCGACAAGGGCACATGAACTGCCATCTGATCGCCGTCAAAGTCCGCATTGAACGCAGCACAGACCAGGGGATGTAATTGAATGGCCTTACCTTCGATCAACACAGGCTCGAAGGCTTGAATACCCAAGCGATGAAGCGTTGGTGCACGATTGAGCAATACCGGATGCTCGCGAATCACATCTTCCAAGATATCCCACACAATAGGCTCTTGGGCTTCAACATACTTCTTGGCTTGCTTGATGGTGGTCGCAACCCCCATGATCTCAAGCTTATGGAAAATAAAAGGCTTGAATAGTTCAAGCGCCATCAGCTTGGGCAAACCGCACTGGTGCAGCTTCAATTGCGGCCCCACCACAATGACCGAGCGGCCTGAGTAATCGACACGCTTGCCAAGCAGATTTTGCCGGAAGCGTCCGCCCTTACCCTTGATCATGTCAGCAAGTGACTTTAATGCACGCTTGTTTGCGCCAGTCATTGCCTTGCCGCGACGCCCATTGTCAAGCAATGAGTCAACCGCCTCTTGCAGCATACGCTTTTCATTACGGACGATGATTTCTGGCGCACGCAGTTCAAGCAATCGCTTCAACCGATTATTACGATTGATCACACGACGATAAAGATCGTTTAAATCGCTGGTTGCAAAACGACCCCCGTCCAAAGGAACCAATGGCCGCAGCTCAGGCGGAAGCACCGGTAGTACTTCCATCACCATCCAGTCGGGCTTGATGCCAGAGCGCTGGAATCCTTCCAAAACCTTTAATCGCTTAGCGATCTTTTTGATCTTCGCCTCAGAGCTGGTTTGCTCGAGCTCACGACGCAGGGTTTCAACCTCTCGATCGATATGGATCGAGCGCAACAACTCACGAATAGCCTCCGCGCCCATCAGGGCCTGAAATTCATCGCCATACTCTTCCATTTTGGCGATGTAGTCGTCCTCGGTCATCAACTGAGCGCGTTTGAGTGGCGTCATGCCGGGCTCAACGACGACAAATGCTTCGAAATATAGAACGCGTTCGATATCACGCAAAGTCATATCGAGCACCATGCCAAGCCTTGATGGCAAGGACTTCAGGAACCATATATGCGCAGTCGGCGAAGCCAGTTCGATATGGCCCATACGCTCGCGACGCACTTTGGCCAATGTGACCTCAACGCCGCATTTCTCACAAATGACGCCGCGGTGCTTTAAGCGCTTGTATTTTCCACAAAGGCATTCGTAGTCTTTGATCGGGCCAAAAATCTTGGCACAAAACAAACCATCACGCTCGGGTTTAAAGGTCCGATAGTTGATCGTTTCAGGTTTTTTAACTTCGCCGTAAGACCAGGAACGGATCTTGTCCGGCGAGGCCAAACCGATGCGGATGGCATCGAAATGTTCGTCTTCTTGAACCTGCTTGAACAGGTCGAGTAACGCATTCCCCATGGTGATTCTCCTTGGCAAATACCGGATCAATTACGCTCAAGATCGATATCGATCCCAAGCGAGCGAATTTCCTTCACCAGTACGTTGAAGGACTCGGGCATGCCTGCGTCAATGGCATGCTCGCCTTTGACCAGGTTCTCATAAACTTTCGTACGACCATTGACGTCATCGGACTTCACGGTGAGCATCTCTTGCAAGGTGTAGGAGGCGCCGTAGGCCTCAAGCGCCCAGACCTCCATCTCGCCAAAGCGCTGACCACCAAATTGGGCCTTGCCACCCAGTGGCTGCTGTGTAACCAGCGAATAAGGACCGGTGGACCGTGCATGCATTTTGTCATCGACCAAATGGTGAAGTTTCAGCATGTGCATGAAGCCCACGGTGACGCGCCGATCAAAGGCATCGCCCGTACGCCCATCGTGTAGCGTAACCTGTGTTTTGGTCTTGTTGAACTTCAGCATCTCAGTATGGGGATCATCTGAGGGGTAGGCTAAATCAAGCATCGCCCGGATTTCCTCCTCGGAGGCACCATCAAACACTGGGGTAGCAAATGGAACACCTTTGGCCAAATTACCCGCCAACTCAAGCACTTCCTCGTCGTTTAATGCATCGATCTGGGCTTTTTGGCCATGAACGTTATAAAGCGCTTCAAGTTTTTGACGAAGATCCTGAGCGTTAGCATGTTGTTTGAGCAACTCACCAATCCGTAAGCCAATGCCTTTGGCGGCCCAACCCAAATGGGTTTCTAGGATCTGACCAACATTCATCCGCGATGGCACGCCAAGCGGATTGAGCACGATGTCAACTGGCGTGCCATCGGCCATAAAGGGCATGTCTTCCACCGGGACGATACGTGAAATCACACCTTTGTTTCCGTGGCGGCCAGCCATTTTGTCGCCCGGTTGAAGCCGACGCTTGACCGCGAGATACACCTTCACCATTTTCAGCACACCCGGGGGCAGCTCGTCGCCTTGGGTGAGCTTTTTACGCTTTTCCTCGTAAGCCAAATCGAACTGATGGCGCTTTTGCTCGATTGATTCCTTCAAGAGTTCGAGCTGACTGGCAGCAGATTCGTCTTCAAGGCGAACATCAAACCAATGATAACGCTCTAAATCTGCGAGGTACTCCGCACTGACTACAGCACCCTTGAGCAACTTCTTAGGACCACCGTTAACCGACTTTCCGACCAACAAACGCTCGATACGCGCAAAACTATCATTTTCAACAATACGAAGCTGATCGTTTAGGTCTAAGCGGAAGCGCTTTAACTCATCATCAATAATCGACTGTGCGCGCTTATCGCGGGTGATGCCTTCGCGGGTGAAAACTTGCACATCAATCACCGTGCCACTCATACCAGAGGGAACACGTAAAGACGTATCTTTTACATCGCTTGCTTTTTCACCAAAAATTGCACGCAGCAGTTTTTCTTCGGGCGTTAACTGGGTTTCGCCCTTGGGGGTGACCTTGCCAACTAAAACGTCACCGGCGTGGACTTCTGCACCGATATAAACAATGCCTGAGTCATCAAGACGCGAAAGCTGCCCTTCGGATAAATTCGAAATATCGCGCGTTATCTCTTCAGGTCCAAGCTTGGTGTCGCGGGCGAGGACTGAAAGTTCTTCAATATGTATCGATGTATAACGGTCGTCTGAGACGACTTTCTCGGAGATGAGAATCGAGTCTTCAAAGTTGTATCCGTTCCAGGGCATAAAGGCGACCATCATATTCTGCCCAAGCGCCAGTTCACCCAAATCGGTGGAAGCTCCGTCAGCGATCACATCGCCCTGTGCGATCACATCGCCACGGCGAACGATTGGTCGCTGATTGATGTTGGTGTTTTGGTTTGAACGGGTATATTTGATAAGGTTATAAATATCAACACCCACCTCGCCAGCCACGGTCTCATCGTCATTAACCCTAATCACAACCCGGTTGGCATCAACATAATCAACAACACCGCCACGATGCGCAGTCACCACCGTGCCTGAGTCAACCGCACAAGTTCTCTCGATGCCTGTTCCAACTAAAGGTTTCTCGGGTCGCAGGCAAGGCACAGCCTGTCTTTGCATGTTTGAACCCATTAAGGCTCGGTTTGCATCATCGTGCTCAAGAAAGGGAATGAGCGAGGCAGCCACCGATACGATCTGGCTAGGCGCAACATCCATGTACTGCACATTGGCAGGCGAGGTTAATTCAGTCTCGCCACCTTTACGGATTGATACCAATTCGCCAGTTAGCCGGCCTTCAGCGTCGATTTCTGAGTTGGCCTGGGCAATCACATAACGACCTTCTTCGATCGCAGACAAGTACTCGATCTCATCGCTTACTTTGCCATCGTTGACCTTGCGGTATGGCGTTTCCAGAAAGCCATATTGATTCAATCTTGCGTAAAGCGCCAATGAATTGATCAAGCCGATATTTGGGCCTTCAGGTGTTTCAATCGGACATACCCGACCATAGTGGGTTGGATGCACATCGCGCACCTCAAAGCCTGCCCGTTCACGCGTAAGACCGCCTGGGCCGAGCGCAGATACCCTGCGCTTATGAGTGATCTCAGAAAGCGGATTGGTTTGATCCATAAACTGAGATAGTTGGCTTGAGCCAAAAAACTCACGGATAGCCGCTGAGATTGGCTTTGAATTGATCAAATCATGGGGCATCAGATTTTCAGTTTCTGCCTGGCCCAAGCGCTCCTTGACAGCGCGCTCTACCCGCACAAGACCAGCGCGAAACTGATTCTCGGCAAGTTCGCCCACACAGCGCACACGACGATTGCCAAGGTGATCAATATCGTCGATTTCACCACGGCCATTGCGCAAGTTGACCAGAATACGGATCACGGCCAGGATATCGTCGTTGACAAGTGTCATCGGGCCGGTTAGCTCGTCGCGACTGACACGACGGTTAAACTTCATGCGGCCGACCTTGGATAAGTCGTAGGTCTCGGCGCTATAAAAAAGACGATTAAACAAGGCCTCAACCGCATCCTCGGTCGGAGGTTCGCCAGGACGCATCATGCGGTATATCGCAATTCTTGCGGCCAGTTGATCGACTGTCTCGTCGATACGCAGTGTTTGCGAAATATAAGGTCCCTGGTCGAGATCGTTGGTGTACAGCGTTTGAAATTCCTGAACACCAGCATCACGCATCTTGCCGAGTACTTCCTCGGTAATTTCATCGTTTGCTTTGGCAACTAATTCGCCCGTATCTGCAACAACCAGGTTGCTCGCAAGCGTGCGCCCGAGCAGAAAGTCTTCGGGCACGCTAATGCGCTTAATTCCAGCCTGGTCAAGCTCGCGGATATGTTTTGCCGTGATGCGCTTATCTCTTGCAACGATCAGTTTTCCATCTCGATCGTTGATATCAAAGCGAGCGATTTCCCCGCGTAAACGCTCCACCACCAATTCCATCGTTGCGCCCTCAGATTGAAGGCTAAAGCTATCGAACTGAAAATACGCGGCGAGTATTTGTTCGACCGTCATGCCGATTGCTTTTAGCAGAATCGTCGCTGGCATCTTGCGTCGACGATCAACTCGGAAATAGAGAATATCTTTCGGATCAAATTCGAAATCGAGCCAGGAACCACGGTAGGGAATAATCCGCGCTGAAAAGAGTAACTTCCCAGAGCTATGAGTTTTACCACGGTCATGTTCAAAGAAAACACCTGGCGATCGATGCAACTGAGACACGATAACCCTTTCGGTACCGTTGATCACAAATGAACCGGTGGGTGTCATCAGGGGAAGCTCCCCCATGTAAACCTCTTGCTCTTTGATTTCTTTCACAGTCTTGGGTGATTCACGATCCATGATCACCAGGCGAACCTTCGCTCTCAGCGGTGCTACATAAGAAAGACCACGCTGCTGGCTTTCCTTGATGTCAAATGCAGGCGCGCCAAGGTTGTAGCTGACAAACTCGAGTCTTGCCATGTCGTTATGAGAAACAATCGGAAAAATAGACCGAAATGCCGCCTGTAAGCCGTCATTTTCTCTGGCGGACGCTGCAATGTCAGCCTGTAGAAAATGCGTGTAGGAAGCAATTTGCGTTGCAAGCAAATAAGGTACTTCCAGCACAGCGCGGCGCTTGGCAAAACTCTTGCGTATGCGCTTTTTCTCAGTATACGAATAAGCCATGGACAATCCCCTCAATCACATCGGGCATGAAAATCCGAAACTCGCTCGGCGCGCAAGCTCTAGACTTTTGCACCACACAAGCTTCTAAAAACAGTCTGTAAATCGTGTTTTACAGACCATGAAGACAACAAGACCCAAAACCCCTCGCCTTGCGGCTGGAGATTTTGGGTTAGAACGGCAATGCGTGTTGTAACGCAGTGACCATGCAACAGGCTTCGATTACTTGAGCTCGACTTTTGCGCCTGCATCCTCGAGCTGTTTTTTGAGTGCTTCGGCGTCTGCCTTGGAAATACCCTCTTTCACGGCCTTGGGTGCACCATCGACCAAGTCCTTGGCTTCTTTCAGACCAAGACCGGTTGCAGCGCGAACCACTTTAATGACCTCAACCTTCTTCTCACCCGTGGCCGCAAGCAGCACGGTGAACTCGGTCTTCTCTTCAGCAGCCGGTGCTGCAGCAGCCGATGCGGGCGCGGCAACAGCGACAGCGGCGGCGGCAGCCGAAACGCCGAATTTCTCTTCAATCATCTTGATGAGGTCGGCTAACTCTAATACCGTCATCGAGGCGATAGCATCGAGGATTTGCTCTTTAGACATAATAAAAACTCCGAAAAATTGAGATGTCGATTTCGTGTTGCGATCGATATGGGTTGGGATCAAGCCTCAGCTTTGCGCTTTTCTTCGAGCGCAGCGAGGGTGCGAACAAACTTGCCAGGTACTTCGTTGAGGGTGCGAGCCAACTTAGCGACAGGTGCTTGCAAGGTTCCCAAAAGGGTTGCAAGCAATTCCTCACGGCTTGGCATGTTGGCGAGTGCCTTCACACCTTGCTCGTCCATCACATAGTTGGGCAATGCGCCTGCCTTGAGCACGAGCTTGTCGTTACCTTTGGCAAATGCACTCAAGACCTTGGCAGCAGACACTGGATCGGTAGACATGCCGTACATGAGGGGTCCAACCATTTTGTCGGCCAGACCCTCAAACGACGTGCCCGATACAGCGCGGCGCGCCAGCGTGTTCTTGAGAACGCGCAAATAAATGCCTTGCGTGCGAGCCTGCTTTCGCAACTCGGTCAAAGCACCTACACCCAGACCACGGTACTCAGCAAGAATAATCGCCTGGGATTGCGCCACTTGTGCACGCACCTCATCAATTACAACTGCCTTTTCACTTCGGTTAAGACCCACGGTCTAGCTCCTCATAAGGACTCAAGGTCGTGAAACCCTTCATCCGTTGCTAACACGGCGACCGAAATCGGAACCAAAACACCATGCTGCTTCAACCGAGGGTTGCACCACCATGGTGTTGTGACATCCTTGCTTCAGGACCGCCATCTGCGCAGGGCGCCAGTTATATCTGGCAATTGAGGAACAGCTTCGTCCCCCTGCGGTCTTTGACGACTTGTCGCGTTTCAGCGATTGCTGACTCACAACAACCCCAAAGTCACTACAACGCTCAGGCCTTGGCCTGGACGCTAAATGCTGATACGTCAAGCTTCACGCCGATGCCCATCGTGCTCGACAAAGCAACCTTTCGCAGGTAAACGCCTTTCGAGGTAGCCGGCTTGGCGCGATTCAATGCATCAATGAGCGCGCGTAAATTAGTGGTTAGTGCATCTTCGGCAAACGAAGCCCGACCAATGGTGCAATGAATAATCCCTGCCTTGTCGGTACGGTATTGCACCTGACCCGCCTTGGCGTTCTTGACCGCGGTCACAACATCGGGGGTGACCGTGCCAACTTTGGGGTTAGGCATCAAACCACGCGGCCCAAGAATCTGGCCAAGGGCACCGACCACTCGCATTGCATCCGGAGAGGCAATCACCACATCAAAGTCGAGCTGGCCAGCCTTGACGCGCTCGGCAAGATCTTCCATGCCAACAATTTCGGCGCCCGCAGCACGTGCCTCGTCGGCCTTAGCACCAGGGGTAAATACGGCGACGCGAACAGACTTGCCGGTACCGGCAGGCAGCACCACTGAGCCGCGAACAAGCTGGTCAGACTTTTTGGCGTCGATCCCTAGCTGAACCGCGACATCGATAGACTCGTCGAACTTGGCTGTCGCGCAGGATTTCACCAAGGAAAGGCCATCTGGAAGCGGGTAGAGCTTCTGAGTGTCGAGCTTTTCGCGAATTGATTTTTGACGTTTCGATAAGCGTGCCATTACAGACCCTCCACCACAATACCCATGCTGCGTGCCGAGCCAGCAATCGTTCGTACCCCTGCTTCGAGATCGGCTGCCGTTAGGTCAGGCATCTTTAACTTGGCGATATCTTCAACTTGCGCGCGGCTTATCTTGCCAACTTTCTCGCTATGCGGTTTGGACGATCCTTTGTCGACCTTTGCGGCCTTTTTGATCAAAATACTAGCCGGCGGCGTCTTCATCACGAAGGTGAAGCTCTTATCAGCAAATGCTGTAATCACCACTGGGATTGGCAGGCCTGGTTCCATACCCTGTGTTTGGGCATTGAAGGCTTTACAAAACTCCATGATATTTAGACCACGCTGACCAAGCGCAGGGCCGATCGGCGGTGATGGATTGGCTTTTCCTGCAGGGACCTGCAGCTTGACATAACCTACGACTTTTTTTGCCACGAAGGCTCTCCTTTACGAGTTCAAACGCAAGTTCAGCGCAATTAAGCGGCCAGCATCAATGCTTGATGCGTTTGCCAACTTGATAACGCCTACTGCTGCTCCTCAGACACATAAACCAGTCAAAGCTTTTCAACTTGACCGAACTCAAGTTCAACGGGTGTGGCACGACCAAAAATCGTGACCGAAACCCTAAGACGACTTTTTTCGTAGTTCACTTCCTCGACACTGCCATTGAAATCAGTGAACGGCCCATCCTTGACACGCACCATTTCGCCGACCTCAAACAAAACCTTAGGCCGAGGCTTTTCGACCCCTTCCTGAATCTGAGCAAGAATTTTCTCGACATCTTTTTCAGGAATTGGCGTTGGCTTATGACCACTTCCACCAACAAAGCCAGTCACCTTATTGGTGTTTTTCACCAAGTGCCAGGATTCATCGGTCAGTTCCATTTCCACAAAGACATAGCCTGGGAAAAACCGACGCTCAGAAATCGTTCGCTGTCCGTTTTTCATTTCGACCACTTCCTCCGTGGGAACCAAAATCCGGCCGAAATAAGACTGCATCTCCGCTCGGTCGATCCGTTCCTGGATGGCACGCCCCACACTTTTTTCCATGCCGGAGTAGGCATGTACCACATACCACCGCTTGCTCATCAGCTTTTCCACCCCAGGATGAGACCGTACA
>Ga0194130_10007633_pt1 | contig 11826 bp, 18 predicted proteins | sample TA2KigsurfametaG_FD_160084 | JGI IMG/M metagenome (GOLD analysis project Ga0194130, IMG submission 160084) | Freshwater microbial communities from Lake Tanganyika, Tanzania - TA2015050 Kigoma 12 surface | ecosystem: Environmental > Aquatic > Freshwater > Lake | place: Tanzania: Lake Tanganyika... | reverse complement strand
GTTTAATAAATAACAACAAAATAGGAGAAAAAAAATGCAAAACATAGAGAATCAAAGCCAAGAGCAGGGTGGAGTAGCGAACCTTCGCTACGGCCCTTATTCACAAGCTTCATCCATTGTTGGTAAAACGGTGAAAGAAGTTCGTGAACAATTTGCTGGTAAGTGGGGCATTCCAACGGATGCGACAGCTTATCGTGGCAAGGACAAGATGGACGAGAACTATGTCATTCAAGCAAATGACAACCTAGAGTTCCATCGCCGTGCCGGAGAAAAGGGCTGATAGTTCTTTAAAGTTGTGGGGCGGGCGTCCCAAGCGCCCGCCCCACTCAATTATTATTTTAGGGGTAAAAAATGTTGATAGAACAAATAAGATCTGGCAATCCAGTTTTGTGGGTTAAGACCCCCGATTGTTCCAGAATCGCAGATTTTATTGTTAATTCTAAGTTGAGAGAGTTCTACACAATTGATCTTACGGATGGATTTAGTTATTACGACGCAGACAAACAAGTTTGGAAACCAATATTGGTCGAAATGCTAGATCCAACGACAAATGAAGTAGTTCAAAAAACAACAAATGATATGTCGGTTGCTTTAGAGCATATGGAAAAGTATGATCTTATTCGTAATGCTTGTTTTATATATCAACCATTCGGCAACATAGAGCTGTGGATGATGTCGAACAAGTATAATTTTGAAGTTTCATCAAGAGCATATCGTACGGCATTTTATAATGATTCCATTGAAGACACGCATATTCAACACATAGTCATTAGTGGTGCGGACTGCCCTAAAGATGCTTTAAATGTACAGGTTGTTGAACCTGAACTCATGGGTTTGGGGGAGATAAAAGACATTTTGTATCATTTTGCTGAAGGTTTGGGGATTGAACTGAATTCAGAAGAATCACAAGAAATAGCAAAATCATCGTTAGGTCTTTCTGAGTTCTCTATAATAAATTTGGTATCTTTATCTTTGATCAAGCACAAAAAGATTGATCCAAAGTATATTTATGAACAAAAAATGCGTACAATTAAACAAAATGGTATTTTGGAGATAGTCAAACCCAAGGTGTCTTTTGACAATATCGGCGGCCTTGATTACATTAAAGATTTGATGCGAAAAAATGTTTGGCTTTGGAACAACCCACAAGAAGCAAATCGGTTCGGCATAGAGCCTTTGCGTAGGATTTTGATGGTTGGTGTCCCAGGTACCGGCAAATCGGCAATCTGTGAGGCTACAGCCCACGAGATGAACCTAGATCTTGCTCGCACTGGTGTCAGCCAAGTAATGAATTCCTTTGTCGGTCAATCAGAGGCAAACATGCGTGCAGTTTTTGCTCAAATTAAAGCAATGGCACCGCTGTGTGTATGGATCGACGAGTTTGGCAGAGACTTGTCGGGTGGCTCAAGTTCAAATCATGTGGATGCAGGTACCACAGATCGTGTACACGGAGAATTTCTAACAGGTTTACAAGAACTGCCAAGCAATGTGTTTCTACTTTGCGCTGCGAATCAAATAGAAAACTTGCGTCCAGAAATGTTGCGTGCAGATCGCTTTGACAAAATCGTATTCGTTGGTTTGCCAGCGTACCAAGAACGCAAGAGCATTTTTGAGATATACTTGAAGAAAATCGATGACGGTAACTTTAATTATGAAGTTTTGGCTGAGATGACTTCAGGTTTTACCGGCGCAGAGATAAAATCTTTGGTTAAAGAAACAAAGTTTTATATTGCTTCTACATTTATGCGTTCAATACAAACTAATGATATACTGGATTACATTCCAAGAATGAGAAATATTCTTTGGAATAAGAGTAGATCGTTAGTTCAGCAGCTGTATTCTACTGCTTTGGAGCAATGGGATTTTGCTTCTGCGGAGCAACTGGAAGATGCTCAAAAGATAATTTCAGGTAATTATTCAAATAGTAGAGCTAAATCTCATTCTCAAAAAGGTTACAATTGGTAAGGAGACTATATGTCGGATTTTAATGTTAACGAGTTTTTGTCATCTTTAGATGATAAAGACTCGCAAGAAATAGCTCAAGTTACACCAAAAAATTATACCTCTGATTTGTATAAGAAGTGGTTTAGAAGCAAAACCAACAGTGGGTTTCTTACCATCAAGCCTTGGTTTGAAGGTATGAAAGTCAAAGTTGACATTGGCAAGACATCTTCGGAAGGCAAACTAATTAGCAGCACCAATGTGTATCTCGATGCTTTAGATTTTGCGGCTTATCTAAAGTCAATTGTGATAGGCAGTGCTGTAAATATTTATCCCGCAAACGAGAGAGCAGGTGTTCCGACAAACGAAGGTTTCGCATCATATGGTGGTTCGGATCAGAATGGAAAGATTATTAGCAGAATATTCAAGGCGCATTATTGGCAGTCGAACGACACTTATGATGCAGCTGCTTTTGCTTGGAAATGTGGTCATTTTAATGCAAAGAAAAGCGACACTGGGGCTTTCATACCCGATATGAAATCGCCTTTGTCTGTCGATTCCATTAGAGTGACCAGACAGGATATATCTGAAATATCTTATCGACTTGATTTAGCTCTGACGACATATGCTTTTTCTAACAACGAATGGTATGAACATTCATGATTGAAGGCAACGAACAACTCAATGCTTCCATAGAAAATATAAACTATAGAGAGCAAATAGACCAGGTTCTTTTGGCTATGGCGTCAAAGATGGAAGAAAGACTTCAAGAAGTCGAATCCAAACTTGAATCCATAGACAAACAAATGGCAACATTGGTCGTTGGTTTCGGCGAACAAGCAGTTTTTATGGATGCTTTGATAGCTCAAATGGCCTTCAACACAAAAGAAGCACAGAAGGCGTTTCATGACACGATATCTGAATCAAGAAAAAAGATGTTAGAGATAATGAAAGAAGGTAGTGATGCTTTCTTGGCAACAGATAGTCCCGGACTTGCCAACGCCGTTACAGAGTTGGCTGACGAAAAGCTATCTGACACATCCAAATAACGGAGTTTCCGCACTCTTTCTTGAAGAAGAAAGTTTTGTGTTTCTTCACAAAAATTTGGAGTATCTTTCATTGATATATCCGTATTGTACAAAAGTACATCCAGAAATAAGATCTGTCAAATTTGTTTGTAATACATATTTAACAAAATATGTAAAGTCAGGTGTTTTGTCATATCATTCATCCATATAGAAAGGTTATCTTGTATGCATAATGCGTTGTCTAAATTCAATAAAGACTATTTAGGTCGGATGTCCGAGAATAGATGTCTAAACATCAAAGGACCAGAAGATGAATTATCTAAAGCAATAGTGTTCAATCTTTTTGAAGGCACAACCACGCAATTACAAAGAATATACGATAATCCTACCAATTTTTCTTTGAAAGACAATTTAATAAACACTACAACTAGTTTTATAACAAGTCTTTCTAATTCAAAGAAAAATCTTTATAGCAATTATTGGACTACACTACAAAATTTTATATCTGAAAAAACCAAAAAAGGATCACATAAGTACGCCATATATCCTACATCTTTGGGTTTGTATATTAAAAATAATTTTACCGATTTACCACCAGTTGAGAAACGGTATATTTTGGCAAAACTAACTGGAAAAGATGATAATGTAGCAGCTAGGATACACACGATTAACTGTGGAGCCGGAAACAATGTCGCTGTTTTGTTGGTTGATCAGCCTTTCAGTAAAGAAGAACATGTAGCCACGATAAACGAGTGGAAAGAAGATTATACTTTTCAAGGCGTAAAGAGTGCTTTGAAGAAGATACAAAGTATTATTGACTTGTATCATTATGAATATATGCATGTCGTGGATGCCTTTGGTGAAATGGCCAAGGAGAATAAGAAACTTTTAAAAGAAAACCAGACTCTCAAAGATGAGATTTTGAGAGTCTCTAAAACCACATGGAATTAATTTAACATCAACTATGAATAGGAGATATTATGACACCGGAGCCAAATGCGGCAAAGATAAAAGAGAATAAGCTCAACAAGAAAATGATCAATGCTGAAAATTTACAACTGATAGAAAAGATAAAGGGCTTAGCCAATGAAATGAAAAAAGCAAGTGCGGATAATCAGCTTTTCTTTGATTTGAATACTGTGGATGCCGTAATTGAACCAACCCCCGATATATCGAAACAAGTTGGGTCCAAGATCACTTATGTAATTCGCGATATTTCGGCGCCAACGACTACTGGATCAGGAAATCCATCGGGTCTTGATCTTGGAGCAATTGCACCAGGAACCTGTTTGATTGCGTATGACCGGAACCATACAGAGCAGTACATAGTAAACTTATATTATAATAAAATGGTGGATTCTTATACATCAAACAAGATAAAATCTGTGAATGATAAGAACTTTGAGGTGGTTGCTAATTCTATACATAGAAGTTATGTAAACACACTGGTAGGAAATCAAAGTAGACCTGATCTGTCTTTGATAGAACACTTTTATGATGACCACAAGAGTTTGCAATTGTATATAGTGCCGATGACAATATTGTTTGAACTAGAAGTAGAATCCAGTCCATATCCAGTTTGTAAATATTACACATATTTTCGTGACAATATTGTTTCTACAGAGTATGAGTATGCCAACAAAGTAAATACTTACTCTTGTTCTAACAAAGAAGTCAGAAAAAAGAATGGCGTATTCAGCAAAGACAGACCTTGTGCGTGTATTTACAACGACAGTAGTTCTTCACAGCTGTCGTGCGCGATGTATGAACCATCTTCAAGATTTGAACTTTCTGCGTCCTCAAATAACTCTGTATCAAATCCAATTGTGACTAACATAGAACTTAGATCGTTTATAGATCGAGGTTCAAAAAAGAAGATTTACACAGTAGATTGTGACGGATCAGAATCTTTTAAGTTTTCATGCGAAGATGATTCTGTTAAGCAGATATTTGACGAAATTGTGAAAGATCTTTCTGTATCAGGACAATCTTTTGTTTATGAGAATGAAGATCATAGTCCAATTTCAACGAAAAAGAAAATTGTACCATTTCTTAAGACATTGTTTGGTTTGGAAAAACAAAATGACTAAAACTTTATTTCAAAAACTTTTTGATGATTATCCGGTTTTACCTAACACATACAATGCAAGAGCCCAAGAGCCCAATCAAACCGTAAGTTATCCAACTATTGCTGGTGCTATAGATGATAAGAATAATTATCATCAGCTCAAGGTACATTACAGAAGCAATTATATGATGTATTCAGATGCCTTTGATGTGACAAAACTAAATTCGGGGTCAGGTAACCAAGAAAATTGTGCGTTTGAGTACATAAGGACACCTTACGAGAATTTCGTAGAATCTTTGGGTTCTCCCATATTACCATATTACATGAATAAGTCTAATGGAATTTCAGATTTGTCAAGTTCAATTTACCCGGTTGGTTTGCGGTATATAGATAATGAAAACGAAGTAGCGGTTTTTGAAAGACCGCCTTTCAAAATGAACATAGATTTCAGTCCTGTTAAAGCAAGACAACTTTCATCAAAGTATCGCAAAAGATATGAAATGAAAGAGGTATCCATTTGGGTACCGTGGACGGTTTATTTGTTTAATTTGTCTTCAAAGAATCAAATAAATATGTCTGTATATTTTAATGATAGGCCTTTGAGTTCGGTAGATGACGTAGTTTTTAATTGTTTATTGCCGAATGTTTTCGTAGAAGGAAAAGTATGCTTTGGTGACTACCATAACGACATTAATGATTTTCATGCCAAAATGGTTAAGAAAAAAAATTATTCATTAAAAAATTTGTTTAACGAGTGTCTTTCTTATTTTTACAGTGGTGGTTGGAACAGTGATATAATACCTCATGGGCCACTACCGTCCTTTTTAAGAATGTACGATAGCACTCGATCGATGAAGCTTACTTTGAAGAATGATAAAACTATAGCAATATACGAACGTGCCCACGAGACCGCACAATATTATGATGTTTCTAAAACACGTGGATCGCATCATTTGATAAGAAGAAACTTTTCGAATGGTTTTAGTAATACCAACCACTTAGAAAATTATCTTAACGCACTTTGTTTATGGTCTCAGTATTCTTTGGAAGAGGTAATGTATTTGTTTAAAAATCATTATGATGGCGCTAGGAATCATTATAAAGCCGATGAAGGGTTTAACGAAACTTATGACAGTGTACCGGGATCAAGACTAGATGGTCTGATAAGATCAAGCAGTGGCTTAAATTACGGTTTATCTGAACAAAAACGACAAAAATTACAAAGTGTATTTAATACTTTTGTAAATGGCAACAATGCTCAGAATGTCATAAATTATGATGACACCATTGATCATTCAGGTATTCATCAAATAAATTTTGGTTTTGGAAAAGCTTTACGAAAAGTGTATTATGTTAATCCTTTGAATAATCAGCCGCATGATAAAAATGTGCTAATACATCAAAAAGAATTACATGACATATTAGATTTTGCCATTAAAGATGTCGATGATTCTTCAAAGACAACGAAAATAGTTAATATGGGCTCTTTACCTCAAATGGAGACAATGCCATGATAAGGTTTACTGTGTATAACAATAATTCTACTACAACTACTCAACATATAGCAAATGGTGATGTTGAAAGTCCACATATTCTTGGAAATTACGTAGAACAAGTTCAACAATCCTTGGAAGAGAACTATATAGAATCCTACGGACCATCTTCAAGCATTATATGTTATTCTTCAAGCGATGATTATGGGCAAACTTACCACTCCCCTGTGTATAATCTAAGTTCAAGAACATTACAAATGGATCAAGATTGGATGATAGATAGTGCAAGCATGGAGAGTTTGGTTGAGGCAACTAGAATCATGTACAAAGAAGCAACAAGCCAACGGTACATCCTAAAAGATTTTGTGTTACAAGAACAATCTGCTTTACGCTTACAGATGTTCAATCAAAAACAACAAACAAAATGCTCTGAAGACTTCTTAAGTCCAGGTCTGATTGCCACATCACCGAATTTTACAATATACGAGCTTCCGCCTACCAGTAAATTGATACAATACTACACGGCAACTCGTGAACAAATAAACGACCAAAAAGAGCTTAGAACCGAAAAAATACCTTTACCTTGGCAGGTGTATGTTGCGGTCCATGATGTAAACTATAATCTTTTGGACACATTTATGTATTTTGCGAAAGATTCTATTTTAAAGAATGGTTTTGGACAAAATGTCTTTCTTCCGTTTATGCCTAACTTTTATTCTAATGGTCTTTTGTGTCGACCTTTCTATGAATCGTATGAAGATGTTTCTAGGTACGCAAAGAACATTGCAGGAGTAACACAAGCATCGTATGATGCCGTGTGGAATAGTGGATGGAACTTTGATCTGTATGACGGAATTACAGAAAACGGCTATCTGTATGCTTTAACTTATCATGAGGGCGAGTTTAAAGATTACCTTTACGCTCGTGATCTTAAGCATGTCCATGATAGCCTAAAATATTATGCTTTGAGTTCTAGCCCAATAAGCCGTTTTGATTCTCTGGTACATAGCATATCAAAACTGACGCCTGAAGATATGTTGCATTTCCCTTATGTCAAACCATCTTTTTACCAAGTCAGACAAACAGAAGACCAAGAGTATATAGAAGAATTGTATAACAACTTTGTAGAAGAACTTAGTGAAGAAGAGCGTGAGGACGAAGAACAAGTTCAAGAAATGTTTTCGAATCATATGGAAGAAGTAGTAAAGCCTAGCGAGTCCAAAAAAGAACGACAGTTTTACGATGTTTTTCATTATTCGGTTTATTATAACCATTGCCGAAGACATTACCGTGATTTTCTTATTCAAAACAATAACAATCAGGGCTTTGGCAGTAACGAAAATACTTACAGTAAATTATTACTTTATTTTCAAAACAATTTTGCTTGTAAATAGAACTTGTATTTCGTTAAAAAGTGTGGTAAAATTAGTTTATGACAAAAAAACTGAACGACGAACCTGTTTTCAGCAGAGCAGAAATTGCCGGAGTTTTGAATGTTTCCGTTTTAACTATTGCGAATAGAGAAAAAACTGGAAAGTATCCAAAACCTAAGAGGGACTTGAATAATTATAGATATTATACTTTAAATGATTTGTTCAATCTTCAATTAAAAACGTTTGATCACATCGACGCAAAGCCTATAATATCTATTATGTATGATAAGGGTTACGGTAGTTTTAAAAATGTTTCGCAAATTATAGATCAGGCTTTGTCAAAGAGAGGAATAAATGCAAGATAACGCAAACAAAAACGGAGATTCATCTTCTGAAAATGAAGACGAGTTTTTAGACTTTATTGATCCCGTTGCTGAGAATGTTACAACAGATACGGTAACAGACATAAAGTCTGGAATCTTTAATTTGTTTGTGAGTTTGTATCACAATAACTCTATGAAACATGGTCCGGTAGTCGGTTTACAGATGTCATTAGATTATATTAATAATATATCAAATCATTTCCAAAAAATATTGGAAACACCACCAAACAACTAATAGGAGACAAATCATGATAGATCCAAGAAATGTAGTTTCATTGACAGCAGGAATTGTTGTTGATCCGGAACTAGTAAACGACAAAATAGCAAAGCTACGAGTGGCTGTAGATTATGCGGGCTCTGAAAAAGGTGCCTCAGGATCATCCGGCTATTTTGATATCGTTTACTACCTGAGAGACGGGGATCAGTTCTCGTCAAAGAATGCTAACTTTGTGCACAATCAAATAACATCCAAAAAAATGAAAAAAGGATCTCAGATTCAGTTGGTTGGAAGACTTGTGCAAGAAAGATGGAAGCAGGACGACAGCAATCGTTCCCGTGTTGTAGTTGTGGCAGAATCAATATCTTATGTCGGGTCTGCACCAAAGTCGAACGGAAACGATTCGAAGTCTAGCGACAGCGATTCTTCAACAGTTGTACCCCAAGAGTTCTAATAAAAACAGAAAAGGAAATCATTATGGCAAGAAAACCAAAGAAAACTAACATAGTCAAAGATTATGTAAGCAATCATCCAAACGAAACTGTTACCGTTCAAAAGTTGGCAGACATTGCCGGCTGCACAGTACAGAATGTCTACGTATTTATACGTAGCAATCCTGCTCTGTTTGAACTGGTAAGTAGAGGTAATTATAAGATTCTTCCACTTTCGGAAGAATCTTCCGCAAACCTCAATGCAGTAGAGTTGGAGTAATGTTTTATGGGGGCGGACCTCAAGAAATCTAACGAGTTGTCCGCCCCCGAAAACACAAAAGCAGGTTACGAACCTTCAAATGGTTTGTATCTAGGGTATGCCGAGAGTTCAATTTTTCAAATTCTTGAAGAAGAACTTTCAGGCAGAATTCCAAAGTCAGAATTAGAGGAAATTTTACAAAAGGCTAGAAATGCCTTGCTAAAACAAAAAATAAGTCTTACCTTAAAAGATTTACACACACAAACCGTTAATTGTAGAAAGTGTAAAAATTTTGTGGTTTCCCCTAATTTACCAATGTGGAATGTCAAAAATCCAGATGTTGTTTTTGTATTAGAATATCCGATATATAACAAAGAAGTTGCTGAAGTGCTAATGAAAGCGCTGAAGAGTGCTGGATTTAGCTCTTCTCAAGTATGTTTAACCTACATAAATAGATGCAACTATCCTAAGAGAAAATTTGAACAAACTGAGATTTCAAATTGTGCACCATATGTCCATATGGAGATTCAACTTTTAAATCCAAAGATTGTTGTTTGTCTTGGATCTTTGCCGGCTTCCGTTTTTTACGGAAAAGATATATCTATAAAAGATTATAGAGGCAAAATTAATTGGCTTGGTTCTTGGCCAATAGTTGTCACCTATTCTCCGTACGGGATAGGTAGATCGGGGGAAGTAAATCTGGATAGTATGAACTCAGATTTTAAAGTGGTGTATAATTATCTTTATGAAAAGGGTGGTAATAATGAATCAGGTCAACGTTGACAGTAAACAAAAGCTACTAGATCCAAATCTTGAAGCTTTTAAAAATGTAGTTTTTAAAGATGTACGAAATGAATCTAGCATGGAGGAAGTCCAATACTTGAGTGAAAATCTTGATTATTGGATATATTTTTTGCAAATAACAAAAAGAGATGTTGAGTTCCAATTGGCTTCGCAAAAGTCTAGAGATAAGTTAACAGTTAAAGAAATGATCACAAACAACACAGAGCAGAAAGAAATTGATGCCTACTTCCAACGCCAAGAAAAGTGGAGAATGGGAGCGCTCAGATTCTTGTCTGCTATAGAAAAAAGAATGTTGTACGCAAAGATCTTATTAAGACAACAACAGCAAGTTGTTGTAGAACAGTAAGTGTCTTTCAGCATGGAAATATACACACCAAAATCTTTGCATAGGTATATTCCAAAATGGAAGGAAGAAAAATGTTTTAACTTTTTAAGTTATTACATATCTTACAAAGATTGGCTTTGTTATGGAACAGGGTTTCATGATAAGCAGTATGTTTTAGAAATGACTGACCTGTATACGCTTACGCATGCGAGAATAGACCATCCTTTAAAAGAAGGCTTTGATTTTTGGTCTACCGTACCTATAAATATTTTTCGTTACAAAATGCTTTCAAGTGGTCAATGGGATTATGTTAGTTATCCTCACCCTGACGACAATGAGATGGGTTATATTGTTGAAGGAGCGTATTGGACCAATGGCTTTTATTATCAGGTTCTTCTCGAAAACGATGAACAAGAAAATTATATAGAAAGAATAGTGCAATTAAATCTTTTTATGGACAAAAGATCTCATCAGCTCTATGCTTATCCGGACACTTATATAACGGTAAAGGATTATATCGCTAATTGTTTTTCCGAGCTCTCGTAGCTCAGCTGGATAGAGCATCGGACTTCTAATCCGCAGGTCGCAGGTTCGACTCCTGCCGAGAGCGCTTAGTACAAAATTTGGCCACAGGGGTGTCTTCTCTTTTTCCATCCCTGTGGCCTTCAAAAAGGAGCATTATGATCAGAAAGAAAGTAACACAGAACGACGTAGTGTCTGTAAAACCTACAGATAAAAGTTCTTTTATCAAATCAATATCTTATACAAACACATACAAAGTTCTTGTCGTTACATTTGATTCTGGATCAATCTGGTGCTACGATGAAGTTCCTAAGGAAGTTTTTCATGCGCTGGCTGTAGCCGAGTCCGCAGGAAGGTATTTTAATAAAAGAATAAGAAACAAATATGCTGGAACTGCCATATATCGTCCGTCCGAAAAAACCAATCATGTTGTTATAAAACAGGATGCGAGTTGAGTATATGTCTAGGAGAAAGAAAAAGAAAAAAAACCGTTTTCGCCATATCACTTACGTCGACTTGAGTTCTTCAAAAGTAGACGCGATGCAAATAAATGAGATAGCAAATAATGTTTTTGGCTCTTTATTTTATCAAATGACAGAATTAAACGAGGACAGAAGTGATTCCCCAGAGATACAGCAAAATAATTAGTAGCGTAGTCAACGGAGATGCGGTTGCCAAAGAAGAAACCGATCTTCTAAAAAAACTTTTAGATTACTGGATTTCTTCTGATGTAGACATAAGAAATAAAAAAGTAACTCTGATAAGTACCGATGATCCGTACACAAAAATTAAACCCGGCGATACAGGCAGGATTAGTTTTGTTGACGATTGTGGTACTGTGCACGTTTCTTGGGATGATGGTTCTCAATTAGGTCTTATACCCGGAATTGATCAATTTTGGGTAGATTTATGACTTAAAGCCCAGGTGGCGGAACAGGCAGACGCAAGGGGCTTAAACCCCCTCGACTAGAAATAGTCGTAC
>Ga0194130_10007629_pt1 | contig 11828 bp, 7 predicted proteins | sample TA2KigsurfametaG_FD_160084 | JGI IMG/M metagenome (GOLD analysis project Ga0194130, IMG submission 160084) | Freshwater microbial communities from Lake Tanganyika, Tanzania - TA2015050 Kigoma 12 surface | ecosystem: Environmental > Aquatic > Freshwater > Lake | place: Tanzania: Lake Tanganyika... | reverse complement strand
CGGAAGATACCTCCTTCGGCAAGGTTTAGTTTACCCGCTGCTGTTTTTCATTGGAACGGTCAATACGGTAATAGAACCACAGGCCCTGTGAAAAAAACCCGGGTGGCAGACCTATCTTTTTTGCACTACTGCATTTTAGGATACCCATTCAATTTTCAGCAAAAAAATATGGCAGAACAAGGGACTGACCTAAGCCATAGGCAACAGCCCCTGCTTTCCAAAATCTGAGAAAAATAATTAGCCTCCGGCAAGGGCTTACATCGATCTCAAGTTAAAATATTAATCCAACTCGGCATTATTAAAAAAGGTTGGGCTAAGCATTAATCAGTCTTGTTTGTGAGTAATGATAATAACAATGTTAAAGTTTGGTGGGAGAAATAGTATATTCAAACAAAATAAAAAAAATGAAAAAATTACTTTTCCTAGGTTTTACCATTTTATCCCTGTACTCAAATGCTCAGGGATTAAATGATCAGTTGGATTCGAAACGGATTATGCTCCCAAATGGCTGGTCCTTGTCTCCGGCAGGAAGATCAATTGAATTGGGGGATCTTCCTTTAAATATCGCAGTTTCAAAATCCGAAAAGTTAATTGCGGTGAGCAATAATGGACAGAGTATCCAGACCATTCAATTAATAGATCCTAAAACAGAAAAAGTTTTAGATAAGGTTGAAATACCAAAGGCCTTTTACGGACTGAAATTTAGCGGGGACAACCGTTTTCTATATGCTTCCGGTGGGAATGACAACTGGATTCTGAAGTATGAAATCGTCAATTCAAAATTAATGATCAGAGATACTCTTAAGTTGGGTAAACCCTGGCCTGAGAAAATATCCCCGGTTGGTTTGGAGATTGATGATGCAAATGATCAGTTGTACGTGGTGACCAAGGAAAATAATTCCCTTTACATTCTGGACTTACTGACCAATAAAATTATCCATCAGCAAAGTATTGGTAGTTAAGGTTATACCTGTATTCTATCACCCGATAGGAACACACTGTATATTTCTCTTTGGGGAGGTAAGAAAGTCGCATTTTTTGATACCAAGCTTAAGAAAATTACGGCTTCTGTGGATGTTTCTTACAATCCGAACGAATTGATTCTAAACAAGGCAGGAAGCATACTTTATGTTTCCAACTCTCAGGATAACAGCGTTTCAGTGATTGATGTTAAGGCCAGAAAAGTGATTGAAGTTTTGGATGCCGCTTTATTTCCTAATTCTTTGACGGGCTCCACGAGCAATGGTTTGGCTTTATCCAAAGATGAGCGCAGTCTTTACATAGCCAATGCCGATAATAATTGTTTAGCCGTTTTCAATATGAGTGAAAAAGGAAAAAGCATTTCAAAAGGTTTTATTCCAGTAGGCTGGTATCCTACTAATGTCAGAGTCATTGGGACTAAATTATTTGTAAGCAATGGGAAGGGATTTTCTTCTTTCGCTAATCCATCGGGCCCTCAGCCTGTACGAGCTGATGTTAAATCTGAATCGCATAGAGGAGAACTTCCTCAGGCCAATAACAGGTTACAATACATCGGAAGTTTGATGAAGGGAACAATGAGTGTGATTGACGAACCTTCCGTGTCAGATCTGGAAGTTTATTCCAAAAATGTATTTAAAAACACTCCATATAACAAGGATAAAGAACTTGTTGCTGAAGGCGAGCTAGGAAATCCCATACCGAAAAAGGTTGGTGATCCATCTCCAATTAAGCACGTTTTCTATATCATCAAAGAAAACCGAACCTATGATCAGGTTTTTGGTGATATCAAAGAAGGGAACGGTGATTCTACGCTGACTCTCTTTGGAGAAAAGTATACCCCGAATCAGCATAAACTGGCAAGAGAATTCGTGTTACTGGATAATTTTTATGTCGATGCCGAGGTAAGTGCAGATGGCCATAATTGGTCTTTAGGAGCATATGCAACCGACTTTTTGGAAAAGACCTGGCCAACTTCTTATGGACGCAGGGGAGGGCAAAACGATGGTTATGGTCGACGCACTGTTGCAAACAATAAGGATGGCTTTATATGGGATATGTGCAAAAGACATGGTGTTTCTTTCAGAACTTATGGTGTTTTTGCAGATAAGGATAAGGGGAATATTCCAGTTTTAGATGAGGCACATGTTTGTTCTTCCTTTACCGGATTTTATGACCAGACAGTAAAAGATATTGAGCGTTTTGAGCAATGGAAAGCTGATTTTGATGCATTATTAGCTAAAAATGAAGTCCCCTCTTTAAGTACAATTCGCCTGGGAGCTGACCACACTCAGGGGCTTGGCGTCGGTAAGCCAACTCCTTACGCCTGTGTCGCCGATAATGATCTGGCAGTTGGTAAATTGATTGAGCACATCAGTAATAGTTCGATCTGGGCACAATCGGCCATATTTATTCTAGAAGATGATGCTCAGAATGGTCCAGATCACGTGGATGCGCATCGATCCATTGCATTTGTTGTGAGTCCCTATACCAAACGGAACTATTTGGATAACACGATGTATTCTACTTCCGGAATGTTACGTACAATGGAACTCATTCTAGGCTTGCCGCCGATGAGTCAGTATGATGCAGCAGCCATGCCCATGTTCCGGAGCTTTACGAGTAAACCCGATTTTACCAAATTTAAGGCCGTTCCTAATCGTGTTGATTTGGATGAAAAGAACAAAATTGCCTCCAAGTGGTCAAAAATTTCTGATACCTTCGATTTTGCCGAAGTAGACAAAAATGACGACAGACTTTTCAATGAGGTTCTTTGGAAGGGCCTTAAAGGGGATGATTTCGAAATGCCTGCTCCGAGAAGAAGTGCATTTTTAAGACTTGAGCAAAAGGATAAAGATGATTTCAAAGATTGATACTGATTTTCTTACCCAGAGATTAAAGCAGTGGGGTTTCCCTAAGGTGGGTTAAATCTATTTCGACCGATCTCTAAATCAGGTCGAGCTAAGCCTATTGAATTAATCAACGAGATATTTCCTGTAACAGCCGGTATCAAAATTTCAGGCTAGTTCGCAGAGCCAGCTATAAGGGATGTAGATTTTTGAAGAAAGTTTGGGTATGAATCAGTGGTTAGCCAAAATTATGATAAGTTCAATTGTAAATTTCAGGCTTTAGAAGTATCATTGTACCCTATGGAAAATGCATTACCGAAAGCCGAAATATTTAATAAAGTAAAAGAGGATCTGGAAATTCAGGGATTTAAAATTTTACAAATAGATATAGAAAGACCTTGGGGAGGTTTTTTTGTAATTAGTGAGGATCAGGCCCAGAAATTCGCAGACACTTTTTTGGGTGGAATATCAACCGGGCAGTTGATCATCTCAGGAAAACTCAGTCCGAAAATTTTAATCGTTTCTCCACACACGCGGCTTTCATGGCAATATCATCATCGCAGAGCGGAGATCTGGCGAGTAATTAGTGGTACCGTTGGAATAATCTCAAGCTTTACCGATCAGGAAACTGAGCTTAAAAAATACCAACCCGGTGATCAGATTATGCTTGAACAAGGAGAGCGTCATCGGCTAGTGGGGTTGGAGGACTGGGGGGTAATTGCCGAGATCTGGAGGCATACTGATGCATCAAATCCCTCAGATGAATCTGATATTGTCAGAGTTCAGGATGATTTTGGGCGCTAATGCCTATGTTTTCGTGACATTACGAGTACAAATTAACCCAGAAATTTAGTTACTTTCGCCAACCTTCTGTCCAAAGTTTTTGTATATCTATGCTCATTCTTCTTTTCTTCCTGTGCCATTGGTTTTTGTCCCTGTTCTTTCAAACATTCTTCCTCCATCGTTATTCTTCACATAAAATGTTCAAAATGAATCCTTTTTGGGAGAAGTTTTTTTATTTGTCCACTTTTTTAGCCCAGGGTTCCTCATTTCTTAATCCGCGTGCTTATGCAATCATGCATCGAATGCATCATGCCTATAGTGATACGGAAAAAGACCCTCATTCTCCACATTTCTTCAAAGATGTGATTGGGATGATGGTTCAGACTAAAAATATTTACCTTGATTTTATCCGATTTAAAATTGAACCTGAACCGGCTTTTCGCGACAATTATCCAACCTGGCCCCTGATCGACAAGATTGGTGACCTTTGGATTATCCGCCTCACATTTGGGCTTCTTTACATTGCTTTCTACGTATATTTCGCAAGTTATTGGTGGATGTTTTTTTTACTTCCTATCCATTTTTTAATGGGACCAATCCATGGGGCAATAGTCAACTGGTGCGGGCATAAGTATGGGTATTCTAATTATGACAATCATGATCATAGCAAGAATTCATTGCCTTTGGATTTTTTGATGCTTGGAGAGTTATTTCAGAACAACCATCACAAAAAACCGAATAATGTAAATTTTGCATTGAAATGGTTTGAATTTGATCCATCCTATCCCATTATTAAGCTGATGCATCACCTGCGTATTATCAGGTTGAGGAAGGGTTAGACACAATAAATAACTTTAATAAGGTTCCTTATGGAAGCCTTTTTTTATTTTATAGTTTATGTCTTGTTGGAATCACTTACCAAAGGAATAAGTTTTACTTCGACCATGAAGGAGCAATGTTATTATTTTAAGAGCGGGAACCTCACCTAACATTCATCGAACAACATTTATCATTCAAAGGAAAGTCGCAACCAACCGCGACAAATTACTTTAAGCAAGTAGCCCCGGTGTTTAAATGTGGAAATCTAAGCTATAGCTATGCCGATCTAAATTTTAAATTTGTAGCTGTAAAGGTATTAGTTAGACAAAGATGGCTGAAATAGATTATAGTGATGATAGTATTCGGTCGCTCGACTGGAAAGAACATATTCGCCTGCGACCAGGCATGTATATCGGCAAGCTGGGAGATGGATCAGCTTATGATGATGGAATCTACGTTTTACTTAAAGAAATTCTCGATAATTCCATAGACGAGTTCGTCATGGGCTCAGGCCGTACAATAGAGGTTACGGTAAGTGATAAAAAAGTTTCTGTTCGTGATTATGGTCGTGGAATTCCACTTGGGAAAGTAATTGATTGTGTCTCAAAAATCAATACCGGTGGTAAATATGATTCCAAGGCCTTTCAAAAATCAGTTGGTTTAAATGGAGTAGGTACCAAGGCAGTCAATGCACTTTCTTCCAATTTTTCAGTACAGTCTTATCGTGATGGGCGAACAAAAAAGGCTGAATTTGAGCAAGGAGTATTGGTGAATGACCTCCCCGAAACCGAAACTACCCAGCGGAATGGTACTTCGGTTGTTTTTTATGCCGATGAGACTATTTTCAGGAATTATCATTATATCCCTGAATTTGTAGAAAGCATGATTTGGAATTATGTGTTCCTGAATTCCGGGTTGACAATCAATTTTAACGGTGCTAAGTTTTTCTCTGAAAGAGGCTTATATGATCTGCTTACTCGGAATACAGAAGCCGAGACCTTAAGATACCCGATCATTCACCTCAAGGGAGAGGATATTGAAGTGGCAATGACCCATGGTCATCAATATGGGGAGGAATATTATTCTTTTGTTAATGGCCAGCATACTACCCAGGGAGGAACCCATCAGGCGGCATTCAGGGAAGCGGTTGTAAGAACCATCCGTGAATTTTACAAGAAGGAGTTTGATGCTTCAGATATTCGGGCGTCCATCGTGTCCGCGATTTCTATTAGAGTTCAGGAACCGGTGTTCGAATCACAGACTAAGACTAAACTAGGATCGCAGAATGTTGCTCCCGATGGTCCTTCAGTTCGAACCTTTATCAATGACTTTATCAAGAAAGAGCTCGATGATTACCTGCACAAACATCCATCCGATGCAGATGCCTTATTGAAACGGATTCTTCAATCGGAGCGTGAGCGAAAGGACATTGCCGGGATCAAGAAGTTAGCGAATGAACGCGCGAAAAAAGCCTCACTACACAATAAAAAATTACGGGATTGTAAAATTCATTTTGATGATCAGCATGAACGCAAACAAGACACCACCCTGTTTATAACCGAAGGTGATTCTGCAAGTGGTTCCATCACTAAATCGAGGGATGTCATGACTCAAGCGGTATTTAGTTTGAAAGGTAAACCGCTCAATTGTTTTGGTTTGACCAAAAAAGTAGTGTATGAAAATGAAGAGTTTAATTTGCTTCAACATGCCTTGAATATTGAAGACGGGCTCGATAATCTTCGTTATAACAATATTGTGATCGCCACTGATGCGGATGTGGATGGAATGCATATCCGATTATTATTGATGACATTTTTCTTACAGTTCTTTCCTGATCTGGTTAAGGGCGGACATGTATCTATTTTACAAACCCCTTTATTTAGGGTTAGAAATAAAAAGGAAACTATCTATTGCTATAGTGATGAAGAAAAACAGCGGGCTATTCATAAATTAGGTAATAAGCCCGAAATAACCAGGTTCAAAGGCCTGGGTGAGATATCGCCGGAAGAGTTTGGATTGTTTATTGGCGCTGACATCAGACTTGATCCGGTAATTTTATCTAAAGATCAGGGTATAAAGAACCTGCTGGAATATTACATGGGTAAAAATACACCCGACAGGCAGCAGCACATCATTCAGAATCTACGTGTCGAATTGGATGTTATTGCTGCAGAGGAAGAGGTAGCAATGTTAGCCTAGCTAATACGGTCATGAAAAAGAAATTTTCTATCGAATTTGAGGAATTTGCATCCCTGTATGAATTAAGTCCCGGCGATAAAAGTCTTTGTTTGGAATCAGAAAAGGCTATGGTCAGTTCATATTCTCCTTATTCAGGATTCAGGGTAGGAGTTGCAGTTCAGCTCAGAAGTGGAAAGATTATCCATGGCAGTAATCAGGAAAATGTTGCTTATCCATCCGGATTATGTGCCGAGCGGGTTGCCCTGTTTTCAATCGGCTCTACTTATCCTGATGATACGATTATGACTATGGCCATCACCGCCCAGACCGATCATTTTGAAATACAGGAACCTGTTACCTCTTGTGGTGCCTGCCTTCAAGTGATGGCCGAATATGAAAAGAAACAGGCCAGCCCCATTGAGGTTCTCTTTTATTGTACCAAGGGCTCTATTATCCGAATCAAAGGAATAAAAAGTTTACTCCCTTTTACTTTTGTAGAAACGAGACTTCAAAAATAATCGTAAATTGTTTATTGGTGGATTGTTCGAAGAATGAAAAATCTTTTTTAGAATTAATATCGATTGATGATGAAGAAATATATCCTTCTGTTTATTGCCATACTTTTTTCTGCCGTCAGCACTTTTTCCCAAATCAGATTATCGGCTATAAAGGTCGATGAGTGGGTTAAGAAAAATTTTAGTGGTCAGGGAGTTATAATTGGCAACATTAAGTTCAAAGGCTATCCACTATCTGCTTTGTCTTACACCAGTTCAGGTAATATATTGCAAGTGCAGAGGGGTTTAATTCTTTCGACAGGTAATTCTTTCAATGTTGCCGGGTACAATAATTCACACAATCAAAGTTCAACATTTGGCGATATTTCATCTCCCGAGGCTGATCCCGATCTTGCATCTATTGTCAATGGTAAACTATTCGATATCTGTAGTGTGGAGTTCGACTTTGTGCCAATGGATAACAGCATTCAGTTTAATTATCAATTTGGTTCTGATGAATATCCCGAATACGTTGACTCACCTTATAATGATGTATTTGCTTTCATTGTTTCTGATGAAAGCAGCTCCAAGAATATTGCACTTATTTCAGGAAGTGAGGTACCCGTAAGCATTAATACCGTCAATTTTAAATTAAACCAGGAACACTACATTGACAATAATCTATACAAACAGGTAACAATTAAGAGGCAGGAGCCATTAAAAACAACTTATAAGGGAACTCTTCCGGGTAGGATACTAAGAGGAATAGGTTCCATATTTACAGTTAATGGACCAACGCCGGGGGATCAAACCGTGATACAAGCAGATCCTGAATTATTAAAGTCTCTTGATCCAAATCTTTATCGAAATCTGCGTTATGACGGAATTACAAAAAAGCTTGTTGCACAAACCTATGTAACTCCTTATAAAAAGTATCACCTAAAGATTGTGATTGCAGATGTAGCAGATAATATTTATGATTCCGGAGTTTTTATTGAGGATCGTAGCCTGACTTCGAAGAAGGATCTAAAACAACCCGGCTTTGTTGATTATCCTGATTTGAGCAAGGTGGTGGATCCAAACTTAATCTTACAAGGCAAAACACTGGAGGAAATTCTGCCGGCTGATTATAAAGCCAAAATGACCGGTACCACGGAGCAGGCTGTCACCGCAGTAGCCCTTGTCACTGAACAATCTCCATCTTCTCCTGTGAGTCAGCCTCCAAAGAAATTGATTCCAGCCCCGAAACCTGTTGATACCCCATCGCCGGATCAAAGGAAAGTGGTACTCACTGCCTCAGAATTTGAAATGCCAAATCTGGTGATCTTGTTTGATTTTGATAAGTCAGAAATTAAAGATGAAGAAATGGCTAAACTTCAGGCTGCAATGGCACGCTATAAACAGGTCAGAAATCAATATTCGATTTCTATATCCGGCCATACGGATAATTACGGGAGCCTGGAGTATAATTATGCACTTTCAGATCGAAGAAATAAGGCGATAATAAAGGCAGTGAATCATATCCTTGGTCAGAAAATAATTATTCCTGCGGAAAGTAAATCATACACGCAGCCAGTTGCAGATAATAACTCAGATGAGGGTCGTCAATTGAATCGCCGTGTTGAATTGGTGTTCAGAAAAAAGTAATACGGTAAATGACCTAAAGTTCGGTCAATTCAATTGACCTGAATTGCATAATTCATTATATATTTTAACATGCTATTGAGTACTGATCTTTTGAGAACGCAAATTTTAATAGAATTTGAAATATTTAAGAGCTGGTTCAAATCTTGGATTTATAGTTGATGAAATCATGATTAAAGCCCATACCGCTTATTTGAACTTATCGGCGGAGGAATAAATTAGGCAGGTTCCAACAAAATAATCTACAGCGGCTTTTTCAAACCGATAAGGATTTCAAAAATTCCATAGGCTTTAAAATTTTGATTTTTATGGTGAGCTGTTTAAAACTTAGCGCGCGCAATTTAATCGGATAACTTATATTTACCCCAATAGAATTTCATATTTAAGGATGAGTGAAGAAATAGAAAACACAGACAGTGAAAACAGCAATACTGCAGGCGAAGAAAGAGCTTTACACAATGTAACATCGCTTTCCGGTTTATATGAAAATTGGTTCTTAGATTATGCGTCCTATGTAATTCTGGACCGTGCCGTTCCTCACATCTATGATGGATTAAAGCCAGTGCAGCGCCGTATTCTACATTCCTTGAAGGAGATGGACGACGGACGTTTCAACAAGGCTGCCAATGTAATTGGAAATACGATGAAGTATCATCCACATGGTGATGCATCAATCGGGGATGCCATGGTTCAGATCGGGCAAAAGAATTTATTGATTGATACACAGGGTAACTGGGGAGATCCTATTACAGGGGATGCTGCAGCTGCACCCAGGTATATTGAAGCCAGGTTATCCAAATTTGCAAATGAAGTGGTATTCAATCCGGATACCACCGAATGGCAAAGTAGCTATGATGGCCGAAATCGGGAACCGGTCACACTTCCGGTTAAGTTTCCTTTACTGCTTGCTCAGGGAGCGGATGGAATTGCAGTCGGACTCGCAACCAAAATAATGCCGCATAATTTTGTCGAACTGATCGATGCGTCTATTGAAGTTTTAAAAGGGAATCGCCCGGAAATTCTACCTGATTTTCAAACGGGCGGAATGGCTGATTTTAGCAATTACAATGAGGGAATGCGTGGGGGCAGAATTAGAGTAAGGGCCAAAATCATTGAGCGAGATAAAAAAACTTTGGCAATTACTGAAATCCCATATACCACGACAACCGGTGGACTAATCGACAGCGTAATTTCTGCCAATGATAAAGGTAAAATTAAGATTAAGAAGATTGAGGATAACACAGCAAAGGATGTTGAAATCATTATTCATCTGGCACCGGGAATCTCCCCTGATGTGACAATTGATGCACTTTATGCCTTTACGGACTGTGAGGTTTCAATTTCTCCAAATACCTGTATCATAAAGGGGGATAAGCCTTATTTTATGAGTGTGAATGATATTCTCAAAGAGAGTACACAACACACCAAGGGCCTATTAAAACTGGAGCTTGAAATTAAACTTGCTGAATTAAAGGAGAAAATATTCTTCAGCTCCTTACTTAAAATATTCATTCAGGAGGGAATGTACAAGCATCCTGAATATGAAGGCTCAGCTAATTTTGAAGCGGTTGTAGCAGTTTTAAATAAATTATTCAGTCCCTTCCTTACTCAGTTTTATCGCGAGATACTCCCAGAAGATTATAAAAAGCTCATCGATAAACCAATGAGCAGCATTACGCGTTTTGACCTTAAAAAATCTGATGAGCAATTATTGGCTTTGGAAACGGATATTAAGGAAGTAAACAAGCACCTCAAACACCTGACAGATTATGCCATTTCCTGGTTTGAGAAGTTGAAAAGTAAATATGGTTCAGGAAGAGAGCGAAAGACCGAAATCAGGGCTTTCGATCGGGTTGAGGCAGCAAAAGTTGCCTTGGCTAACGTGAAATTATACATGAACCGTGAAGATGGATTTATTGGAACCGGACTTCGAAAGGATGAATTTGTGTGTGATTGCTCTGATCTGGATGAGATAATCGTTTTCAGAGAGGATGGGAAGTTTATGGTTTCGAAGGTCGCTGAAAAAACCTTTACCGGGAAGGGTATTGTCCACGCACAGGTGTTTAAGAAGAACGATGAGCGTACAGTATATAACCTTATTTACAGGGATGGTGAAAGTGGAACGGCCTATGTAAAACGCTTCTCTGTATTGGGTGTTACCCGCGACAAAGAGTACGACTTGACCAAGGGTAGTAAAGGATCTAAAGTGCTGTATTTTACAGCCAACCCCAATGGTGAGGCAGAAATAGTAAATGTACAGCTCAAACCTCATTCCAAACTCAAAAAACTGCAGTTTGATATTGACTTCGCTGATCAGGTCATTAAGGGCAGGAGCTCTATGGGCAATATCGTAACAAAGTATCCTGTGAAGAAGGTTGTGCTGAAAAGCAAGGGTATTTCCACGCTATCAGGACGTAAGATATGGTATGATGAAATTCTGAAACGTCTGAATGTCGATGGACGCGGTAAATATCTTGGAGAGTTTGATGGAGATGATAGAATTCTGACGCTAAATTCTCAGGGTATTTATGAACTGAGTAGTTTTGATCTGAGCAACCATTTTGATGATCGTATCATGCTGATTGAGAAATTTAATGCAGAAAAGGTATTCACTTTAATCTACCTGGAAGGAAAATCCGGTACTCATTATCTCAAACGATTTATTTTTGAAAATGCCTCTATCGGCAAGAAGACCAGTGTAATTGGTGAAGAATCCGGGTCAAAACTTCTTCTGATCTCGGGTCATGTAAGACCAAGAATCAAATTGGAAGTGCTGAAGGGTAAAACAAAAATTGTGGAAGAATCTGAAGTCGATCTAAGCGAGGCAATTGAAGTCAAGGGTATGAAGGCCATGGGCAACAGGCTCAGTCCTCATGAAGTGAAAGATATTCAGCTTATTCATTCAGTGATTGATGAGGAAGATGACGCCATTCTAACCGAAGATAATGTACTTGAGGAAACAGATAGTGATGAGCCGGGTGTTCATACCGCCACTCCTGTCTCTTCCATGGCAAGGGATATTGATGCTGAAATTGAGCCGACACGAGGTGCTGAAATCAGTGTTGACGAGTCTTTGCCGGAG
>Ga0194130_10007620_pt1 | contig 11840 bp, 20 predicted proteins | sample TA2KigsurfametaG_FD_160084 | JGI IMG/M metagenome (GOLD analysis project Ga0194130, IMG submission 160084) | Freshwater microbial communities from Lake Tanganyika, Tanzania - TA2015050 Kigoma 12 surface | ecosystem: Environmental > Aquatic > Freshwater > Lake | place: Tanzania: Lake Tanganyika... | reverse complement strand
GTGCGAATTAATAATTTATTGTATAACTTTTAAAATTTAGAAATTATGTCTTGCCTTATATCAAATGGTAGGTTAGAACAATGCAAAGAATCGGTTTCAGGTCTAAAAGCAATATATTTTATTAATTACGACGACTTGGATTCTGAGGATGTAGCTTACCACGCCACAAATACAGACCAAATTATAGACTGGGCTCCAGCCGCAGCCTTAACTATGTATAAATACGAGTTAAAAGGAAACAATAGTTTTGAAACAACTATTAACGCAAGTAGAGAAAACGGTACAACGTTTTTTGAACAAACGCTAACAATTCAATTAAAAAAGCAAGACGTTGCAACTCATAAGCAAATTAAATTAATGGCTTACGGAAGACCAAGAATTGTCGTAAGAACAATGACAGACCAATTCTTTTTAATGGGATTAGACCAAGGCGCAGACGTTTCAGCGGGTACTGTTTCGAACGGTGCGGCGTTAGGCGATTTTAACGGCTACGGCTTGACGTTTACGGCTCAGGAAAGAGTGCCTGCAAACTTTATCAACTGTACAAGCGAAGCGACTTTAGTTACTATTTTTGCAACTGGCGCTGGCGCAAATGCTACAATAGATTACAATTAAAATTTTATTTTTTTCATAGGTGAAGCCGATACCGTAAATGGGTCGGCTTTTTTTATTAAGAAACAAATAACAAAGAAAGTAGTTATATTAATATGATTATATTACAACAAAGTAATAACCCGCAGACGTTTAGTTTTATTCCTAAAAGCAATACTTACAACGGTATGTTTATTACGGACGATCAAACGAACGACGAAGTACAAGTTAGTATTACTTCGAGTACAACGGGCGACTATGTAAACACGATTACCGCAACCTTTAATTTAATAGAAAATAGGTTTTATAACCTTGTACTTAAAAACAACGCGGATATAATTTACAAAGATAGGATATTTTGTACGAATCAATCAATAGTAACATACAGCGTTAATAATGGTCAATATACTACCAACGCTACAACAAATGAATTTATAGTTTATGAATAATATACACGTTCTTAAATTAAGCGAATATACAAGACCTGAAATAAAAGAATCTAAACGCGAAGCGTGGGTTGAATACGGCGACGACAATAATTACTATCAATATTTAATTGATAGGTACACGAACTCAACAACCAATAACGCCGTTATAAATAACATAACACGTTTAGTTTATGGCAAAGGATTAAGCGCCGTAAATGCGTCAAAAAAACCTAACGAATACGCGCAAATGATGGCGCTGTTTTCTAAAGAATGTGTGCGGCATTTAATAAGTGATTTAAAATTATTAGGTCAATGCGCTGTTCAAGTAATTTATTCAAAAGATAGGAAGAAAATTACTAAGGTTTACCACGTTCCTATACAACTTTTACGCGCTGAAAAATGCAACGAAAAAGGTAAAGTAGAAGCGTATTATTACTGCGACAACTGGCAAGACTTACGAAACTTTACGCCAAAACGAATACCCGCTTTTGGTTGTAGTAAAGAACCTATTGAAATAATGTTTATTAGACCTTATTCCGTAGGGATGAAATATTATAGTTACGTTGATTATTTCGGGGCGCTTGCATACGCCGAATTAGAGGAATCTATTGCAAACTATCTTTTAAATGAAGTAAACAACGGGTTTTCGGGGCGCGCGGTAATAAACTTTAATAATGGCGTCCCTTCCGAGGAACAGCAGTTATTAATAAAGCAACAAGTTTTAAACCAATTAACAGGAACTAACGGGGAAAAAGTAATAATAGCTTTTAATAACAATCAGGATAGTAAAACAACGGTAGATTCAATGCCCGTGAACGACGCGCCCGATTTATACAATACATTAAGCGATGAATGTTTGCGTAAAATTATGCTGGGACACAACGTTACAAGCCCTTTATTATTTGGTATTGCTTCCACGAATGGTTTTAGTTCAAATGCTGACGAATTACAAAACTCTTTTATTTTATTTGATAATATGGTAATTCGACCTATGCAGGAATTAATTTTAGATGCGGTTGACACTATTTTAGCATATAACGGCGTAGCTTTAAAAACATATTTTAGAACGTTAAAACCTTTAGAGTTTACAGATTTAGAAAACGCAATTACCGAAGAACAAGCGGTTGAAGAAACTGGCGCAGATGCAACGCAATTAAGTTCCGATAATCAAATAGCAAACGCCTTAATAGAACTTGGCGAAGACCCTAACGAAGAATGGATATTAATAGACGAATACCCAGTAAATTACGATACGGACGATGAAGAAACGCAAATGCTTACCAAAGAACGAAAGCAATCTTTGTTCAGTAAGATATACAACTTTGTAAGCACGGGCGATAATAGACCAAATATAACAAGCAAACAAGACGAAGTTATAGACGGAATTAAGTTTATTACGCGGTATGTATATGCGGGTGAAGTACACGCAAACACGCGCGAATTTTGCCGTAAAATGATAGCGGCGGGAAAAATATACCGAAAAGAAGACATTGAAAATATGGGTACGCAAGTAGTAAACGCGGGTTGGGGTCCTAACGGCAATGATTTATATTCAATTTGGTTGTATAAGGGCGGCGGTAATTGCCACCATCGTTGGAATAAACAGGTTTACGCTACATTTAGCGGAAAGGCTATTGACGTAAACAGCAAAGAATTAAAACAAATTGCGGTGAAGAAAGCCGAAAAATTTGGTTATGTAATTAAAAACCCAAAGTTAGTTAGCACGCGCCCCGTAGATATGCCGAATTATGGTTTTTTACCAAGCAACCCACAACGTAAAAGAAAAATTGTAAGATAATGGCAGAAGCACTACTAATAACACGAAACGATTTAGTTAAATTTACTGCCGTAAATGGCAACGTAGATACTGATAAATTTATACAGTTTATTAAGATTGCGCAGGATATTCATATTCAGAATTATTTAGGTACTGACTTGCTCAATAAAATAAAATCAGATATAATAGCAAGCACCTTATCAGGTGATTATGAAACGCTTGTAGAAACCTATGTTAAACCGATGTTAATACACTGGGCGATGGTTGAATATTTACCCTTTGCCGCCTATACAATCGCGAACAAAGGCGTTTATAAGCATAATTCCGAAAACGCGAATAACGTAGAAAAAAACGAAATAGATTTTTTAATAGAAAAGGAACGAAATATTGCGCAGCATTATACACAAAGATTTATAGATTATATTAGTTTTAATACTAATTTATTTCCTGAGTATAATTCTAATAGTAACGGGGATATGTACCCCGACACGGACACTAATTTTAAAGGATGGGTAATATAAAAAGTAGAAAAATAGTTTATTCGTATAAACCTAAAGAAAAAAACGTATATCTTTTAAAGGTATATTTAAAAAAAATAGAAAATGGCAAATGTAAAGATAAGTCAGCTACCCGCGAAGGGCAGTAATATAGCAGCCACAGACCGCGTTATGATTTCGGAAGATTCGGGCGGCGGTGTTTTTGCGAGTAAATACGTTTTGGGTAGCGAAATTATTAATGTTAAAAAAAATTCGTACTCGAAAAAACATACTTTAGTTATAGAAGACGCAAATTGTTTTGTTGAATTAAACTACGCCGTTGCGGAAAACCTAACGATACCAACAAATGCAAGCGTTTCATTTTTGGCGGGTACTATTATTATTCTAACTCAATATGGAGACGGGCAGGTTACAGTAACACCTGATGCGGGCGTTACGCTAAGAAGTATAAACGCCAAAAATAAAACTACGGGAAAATATAGCGTTGCATATTTGTATAAAAGGGATACGAACGAATGGTATTTATATGGCGACATAACATCTTAAAAAATAATGAAAACTAAATTACTAATAATTTCTTCGTCTTTGTTGTCAGTTGTAGCGCCGATAAAACCTTTAATTTATATTGCCATTTTGGCAATTATTTTAGATACAGGTTTTGGAATATGGCGCAGTGTAAAAAAGAACGGGTGGGGTTCTTTTAAGTCGCGCAGGCTATCAAATACAATAAGCAAAGCCTTATTATACACGCTGGCAATTACTTTTGTTTTTTTTGTAGAAAAATACGTTGCTGCAGACTTAGTCGCTCACTTTATATCTATTGAATTAATAATAACTAAAGCCGTTACCTTGTTTTGTGTATTTACAGAAGTTATTTCCATAAATGAATCTTTTGAATCGGTTACGGGTAAAAACATCCTTAAAAGTTTAAAAGATTTTGTTACACGCGCAAAACAAGAAGCCGACAAGTTTAAAAATTGATGGATACTACAAAAATAATTCAGGAACGTTTACCTTCTTCGCAATATATTGCGGAAGACACAAGCAAAAATCAAATTTATTTACACCATACTGCGGGCAATAAAAATGCGGTTGCCACTATTAAAGGATGGGCAAATAATAAAGAACGCGTAGCAACTGCCTTTGTAATCGGTTACGACGGCACAATAGCGCAGGCGTTTAGTTCGCGGGAGTGGGCGTGGCACTTAGGCGTAAAAGATAGCGTGTTTAAAGGTCAAGGGCTGCCGTACAAAAATTTAGATAAATATTCCGTAGGAATAGAAATTACTAACTGGGCGTATTTAGTAGAAAAAGGCGGAAAATATTATAACTATGTCGGTGGCGTTGTTGACGCTTCAGAGGTAACGGAACTTGACACGCCTTTTAAGAAGCATAAATTTTGGCACAAATATTCCGATAAACAAATTGCGGCTACAAAAGAATTATTAATTTATTTAGGTTCAACGTACGGAATACCCTTAAAGTATAGCGAAGATATATTTTCATTAAACAATAGGGCGTTAAAAGGCGAAAAGGGCGTGTTTACGCATAACTCAGTAAGAATAGACAAATCGGACGTTTACCCTTGTCCGCGATTAATTAATATGTTAAAAGGTTTATGAGGTATTTAATTCTATTCGTGTTTTTGTATTCTTGCAGCGCGGAATACCATTTAAACAAAGCAATTAAAAAAGGTTACAGATGCGAAGAAACAGGCGACACAATAAGAATTAGCACTATTGATTCAATACCTTATGTAGTAAACGATACTATTTTTTGGGAAAAGATACTAACGACAAAAGATACTGTTATTCAATACAAAAAAGTTTACGTTCCAAAGACCAAATGGCAAATTAAAACCGAGTTAAGGTTTCAACGCGACACAATCAGGATAAAAGAAAAGACAAAACAAGCTGAAGCAAAAGCCGAAGTTAAATCAAAAAAACGCCCTAATTTATATTTATTGTTAATAGGTTTTTTATTAGGTTTAATAGTTGCATACTTATTTAAAAAAGCTGCGCAAAAATTGAATATATGAACCTAATAAAACACGCTAACAATATACACGAATTGCGTGTAGATGGAACGCTGTTTAAATTAGGTATGTTTTCGGACATACACTGGGATAACCCTAAATGCGATTGGGTTTTACTAAAACACGATTTAGACTATTGCTTAAAAAACAATATTCCCGTAATGTTCAATGGAGATACCTTTTGTTTAATGCAGGGGGCTTATGACTTCAGAAAAGTAAAAAGCGACATTCGACCCGAACACAATAACGCAAGGTACTTCGATAGTATAGTTGAAACCGCCGTAGATTTCTTTTTGCCGTATGCTAATTTAATAACTGTAATTGGTTACGGCAATCACGAAACGTCTATTATACGAAAACACGAAACGGATATTATACAAAGGTTCGTTACCTTACTTAATTACAAAGCTGGGTCAAATATAATGACGGGCGGTTATGGCGGTTGGTTTATTGTTAATCAAAAAGTTCGTACAAATACACGGATGGCGACAAAAATAAAATATTTTCACGGTAACGGCGGCGGTGGAATAGTTACAAAGGGCGCATTAAATTTAACTCGTGCTATGGAATCATTCGAGGGCTACGATGTATTTACGATGGGGCATATACACGAAAATTCGGCGCGTAACGACGTGCGCGATTCAATAAGTTTTCAACCGACAAAAGGTTATTATTTTAATCATAAGCAAATTCATTCAATGATTACAGGAACGTACAAAGAAGAATATATGGACGGGGCGTATGGTTGGCACGTTGAACGCGGCGCACCTATGAAGCCCGTAGGCGGAAGGGTACTTACTATTGAATATGCGCGAATTATTGATAATGGAGATTATTATGCAAGAAATATTGATAGTATGAAATTTCCTTTGTAGATTCGTGTTTTCATAATGTTTAATTAGAATTAGGCGGTAGAAATATCGCCTTTTTTTATGCGCTGAAAAAAAATATTTTAAAATTTTTTACAAAAATGTTTGTAGTTTGTTAAAAAGTATTATATTTGCATATAACTAATTAATAAAAACCCTATGAAAACAACTAAAACACGAAGAAAAGACTTAGCTTATCAGCAAACAAAAGTAAGTCAAGCATTACAGCCAATGGAAAAGCCTGAAGCGTTACTTGATTGGTCTATTGAACAACTATTAAAACTTGTAAAAAAATGAAATTAGAAAACTTCCTACCGAGAACAAGTGAGCATAAAGCGTTTTTAAGCCACTTTTTAGCGCCTTTAACGGCTTTTATAGTAGTGTTTGGTACAATCATATACCTACTTAATTAATAACGTCTTAAATCGAAGAAAAAATGAAAACAACAGTAGAGCAATTTATTATAGAATTGTTAGAAAATCAAACATACGAAAAAGATGGGTATGTAATTATTAATTTGTCTATTGAAGCATTCAAGTTTTATAGCGCAAAAGCAATGAAATACGAAAAGCATCAGATAATTGAAAGTTGGGATAATGGTTTTGCTAATGGTTACGATTTAGGAAAATTCGATGATTATCCGCAACCGCAGGATGCAGAACAATACTACAACGAAACTTTTAAATCAGAATAAGATGAACTTAGAAAATTTTTATATTGAACACACCTACGCGCCAAATACAAGCGAAATAGATTTTAACTGGGAAGACGACGGATATACGTTTTATGTACGCGCAGTTTATTGCATTGATTACAAAGCGCATTCTGTTAATATTTTGCGAATTAAAGAATCTTTATTTTGGAATTACGAGCAAGACCCTAAAAACTTTATTGTAAGCGATAGGATGGAAAATTATTTAGAAGCTGAATTAATTAAGTACGCTAAGGAATGTCCCGACGACTTTGATTTAGAAAACAGAATAATACATTTTTATACTGATTGCGACTAATTAAACTATTGAATTATGATAAAATTACTTAATCAAATAGAATACTGGAGAAAACGCGGGAACTTTAACTTTGAATTGTTTATTGCAGTTTGTAAAGCTAAACAATACGCGGTAAATATTGAAACAAAACAAAAAACATTTAGAAATATGAAAAAATATAAAGTTTGGATATGGTTCACGCTTGGAAACAAAAAAGAACTATCGTATAAAATAGTTTGGGCGTATTCGCCTGAAGACGCAAAGCGCAAAGCTGACGTTTGGGAAAAGATTATTCACAAAGTAGAATTAATAAAATAAATAATATGAAAACAGTAAATTTTAAAGACGTTAAAGGCGTCAAATTTAACGGCGGTATAAGTTATCGTTCCGTATTAAGGCATGATAATTTAGGTTTTGCTCTAATGAAAACCGTTATTAAAAAAGGAGGTGGCTATAAATGGCACTATCAAAATCACAAAGAAGCGTGTACGTGCATATCAGGCAAAGGACATATAATAGATTTAACCACAAACGAAAAACACGAAATACACGAAGGAATAACATATTTGGTAGATAATCACCAACCACACGTATTTTATGCGGAAACTGAAGTTGTTTTAATAAGTGTTTTTAACCCTCCTTTATCTGGTAATGAAACACATGACAAAAACGGTAATTATAATATATAAAAAACAAAACACAATGAAAAACAAAATTTTACAATTAATACCAAATTACGATAATTTGAGTATAGACGAACAAATAGACGCGATAAACGAAATTAAAATAGCGCTACACGAAATTTCACCAATGAAAAATGAACCTGTAGATTGTGTTATTTGGGTAAAAAACGATACAGTACGCGCTAATGATTATAACCCAAATTCGGTAGCCCCGCCAGAAATGGAATTGTTAAGACAGTCTATAATGGAAGACGGATATACGCAACCAATAGTATCCTTTAAAGAAGAAGAGCATATAACGGTTATCGATGGTTTTCACAGAAATAGAGTCGGAAAAGAAGTAGAAGACGTAAAAAAACGAGTACACGGTAGATTACCCGTTGTAAATATAAATCAATGGAAACAGGGTAGAAGTGACCGTATGGCTTCAACAATACGACACAATAGAGCAAGAGGTTCACATTCAATAGAATTAATGAGTACTATCGTTTCTGAGTTAGTAGAAATGGGTAAAGGTGACGCGTGGATATGTAAACACGTAGGAATGAGTATTGACGAATTATTACGATTAAAACAAGTTACAGGTTTGGCTTCGTTATTTGCTAATAAAGAATTTAGTAACGCTTGGGAAAGTGATAACGGTGAAATTTATTAATATGGACCAGATATATATTGAATATCAAAAATGGGAAGACTATTTGAGCGGAATGTATAACATGAACGATACAATAGATAAGGATAAAAAAGTTATAAATGCAATAAATTTATTATCCAATCCTAATCAATTTTACAATGTTTGTAATGCTTTAGTTAATGATTGGAAAAATGCTACAGATGTTAATTTAAGCAATAAAAATCAAAACAGAAAAGCATGGTTAGGTGCTGCAGCTTGTATGTATAAATATGAAGTTCCAGAATATTTAACCCGAATAGCATGGAGTTTATTAAATAAACAAGTTCAAGACTCCGCAAATAGAATAGCAGAAAAAATAATACAAGAATATGAAGGAAAAAATAGAAAAATACATTCAAATTTGGGAACAACGATGTTATTTTAATGGAATACCAGACGAAGCGCCAATAGAATTAGAAGTACGAAACAAAGTTCCGTCTTATAGACGTATATGTTACGCAATACTTAAAAATGATTACGCGTTAAAAAGCCTTGGGTTCACTGAAATAAAATCCAAGTATTATCACGCATATAAAAAAATAGAAATAGAAAATAGACAAACAGTAAAACAATTAAAATTAGAATTATGATTAAAATATTAGAAACAAATGTATATGAAGAGTCTTTAATCCGTGTAAGATACATTTTAGATAAATTTGAACGTGTTTACGTGTCTTTTTCAGGGGGAAAAGATAGTGGAGTAATGCTTAATTTAATGATTGATGAATTACGTAGAAATTACCCAAATAGAAAAATAGGTTTAATGGTTCTTGATAATGAAGCTAATTACACGGAATCACTTAATTTTATGCATAGAATAGTGCAAAAAAACCTTGACGTGTTAGAAGTGTTTTGGTGCTGCCTTCCAATTACTTTACCTTGTACTGTTTCAAGTTATGAAATAGATTGGCAATGTTGGGGAACTAAAGACGAACACAGGTGGATAAGACCAATGTCAAAAGAACAATACATTGTTAATATTAATAACCATAAGTTTCCTTTTTTTCGCGAAAACATGGGATATCAAGAGTTTTGGGACGAATTTGGAGAATGGTATTCACAAGGCAAAGAATGCGCGTGTTTAATAGGTATTAGAACGCACGAAAGTTTAAATAGATGGAGAGCCATAGTAAACGAAAATAAACAAACGCACGGCGGTAATTTATGGACGAAAAGAAATACAGAACATACATATAATTGTTATCCAATATATGACTGGAAAACAGAAGATATATGGATTGCAAATTACAAATTTGAATGGGATTACAATAAACTTTACGATATGTTTTGGAAGGCGGGTTTATCAATACACCAAATGCGAGTAGCATCACCGTTTATGAGTGAAAGTAAATCTTCATTAAACCTGTATAGAATAATTGACCCTCATGTATGGGTAACTTTGTGCGCTCGTGTTAATGGGGCAAACTTCGTAGCAACCTACGGAAAACAATTAAATTACCATAGCTTTAAACTTCCAAAGGGGCATACATGGAAATCATTTGTTAAGTTTCTTTTAGATACTTTACCAAATAAAGCAGCAGTAAATTTTAAGCAGCGTTTCATTCAATCAATTAAATATTGGGCAAGAGTGGGACGTGGATTGCCCGAAAAAACAATTCAAGAGTTAACCAATAACAACATTGAATATAAACTAAATGGTTATACGGCACATGGTAATAAAACGCTAAATAGAGTAAGAATACAAACACTACCCGACCATTTAGATATGTTGAGTTGTCATAACTCAGACGTTGCAAGTTGGAAACGATTAGCAATTACAGTATTAAAAAATGACCACACGTGTAAATACCTTGGTTTATCACCTACAAAAGAACAAATAGAACGCATGAAGTATATTAAAAATAAATACAGCAAAATATAATAAAATGAAAGCAATTTTAAACTTAATTTTTGAAACAATAATTATTTTAATGTATGGAAAACAAGATTGATAAAATAAAAGAGATAATAGAAAAAGACGGATTAGTAACTAAATCACGCTACAGGACTTTTTTAGACAAACGTAGTTACATATATGCGATGTTACACAAAGAAGGGATGTCGTTAGTGGAAATAGGCAGGTTATTCCAAAAGACCCACGCTACAATAATTAACGGAATTAGAAAGCATCACGCTTACCAGTTATTCAAAGACGAATTGTATTCGCATAACGTAGAAGAATATCGTGAAATGTTTTACGAACCAAAGAAAATTCACGTTGACTTGATAGAAAAAGACGAACAAAAATACAACGGAACTCAGTTAATATCTGATATTTTAGAATGTAAAAACACTACTGATTTACAAGGCATAAAACGCAAGTTATTGAATGAAGAATATTTATTTACTAAAGCAGCGTTTTATAAGTGAAAAACGTTATATTTGCACACGCACTCCTTCAACGTTATAAGTGCTACGGTATTACTACCCTTGTTTTTGAAGTAGAGGTTGAAGGCTACGGATAAAGCGAGGGTTTTTTATTTTATACAGAATTATGGCTAAAGACAAAAAAGGATTTATTTTATATTGTGATATTATTCACACCGTTGAAAAGCTAACTGATGAACAAGCTGGTAAACTACTTAAACATATTCTTAGGTATGTAAATGACCAAGACCCAACTGCTGAAGACGTACTTACCGAAATAGCTTTTGAACCTATTAAGCAAAGTTTAAAACGCGACTTAGTTAAGTACGAAGGCATACGAGAGCGCAATAGTCAAAACGCAAAAAAGCGATGGGATGCGACCGCATCCGAGCGCATACGACCGCATACCAAAAATGCCGATAATGTTAATGATATAGTTATATCTAAAGATATATATAGGAGCTTTGCTCACTTGTCTATGTCAAAAGACGAATTAAACAAACTGCTAACTACTTATTCACAACAGGATGTTGACGATATTTTAGACGCTATTGAAAACTATAAACACAATAAGAAGTTTAAAAGTTTATATTTGACTGCTAAAAAATGGCTAAAGAAAAACGAACCTAAACAACCTTCTGAAATTAACTACGAAGACTTAGATTCGCTTGTAAAAAAAGCTATTGAATTAGGATACGAAAAAGACCCGCGAAATGCTAAACAATAAAGGACAATACCTACAATACTTAATTGACTACAAAGATGGAAAGATTAAGCAAGGTTTAGGCTTAGACTGCGCAATAGATTACCATTTACGCTACAAACCTAAACAACTTAATATTATTTTAGGACACGATAACGTAGGTAAGTCGTACTGGATTAATTGGTACTTCCTTTCGTTGGCACTAAAACACGGATTAACTTTTTGTTT
>Ga0194130_10007617_pt1 | contig 11845 bp, 11 predicted proteins | sample TA2KigsurfametaG_FD_160084 | JGI IMG/M metagenome (GOLD analysis project Ga0194130, IMG submission 160084) | Freshwater microbial communities from Lake Tanganyika, Tanzania - TA2015050 Kigoma 12 surface | ecosystem: Environmental > Aquatic > Freshwater > Lake | place: Tanzania: Lake Tanganyika... | reverse complement strand
CTTTCGCGGACCCAGGCTAGTGAATTCGACCGAAGTAGTGTAGATTTGAGCAACTGTTCAAGCGGCGCAGAAAATCCAATTAAACCCACCGTGGCAAGTGTACTGAGTTGCATGCCCATGTCCCACAAGGTTGACGGGTCAACACACGTAATCATTACAACCGCCAGTGCTATCACATTAAACATCGCACGCGGTCTGTCCAGCCATTTGCCGATGACGATAATTCCGCCCATTACACCAGCACGTACTACAGCCGGGGTTGCGCCGGTAAAGAGCACGTACATGCCAAGCACAATGAGTGGCAATAACAATGAGAGCAAGCGCGAAGGGCGTAACCGCTGTATTGCTATTTGACATAAAGCGGCAACGATGGTGATGTTCCAGCCACTTATTACTAAAATGTGAGATGTGCCACTGCGGCGAAATGCATCTGCAGTTGATTCATCAACATCACCAGCTATACCGAGAAGCATGCCTGAGACGACGGCACTCATCGGTTCTGGAAATGCTCGATAGATTTGATACAAAAAGTACTGACGCGGTTGCTCCAAATACGCAATCATGGTGATGTTTTGTTGTACATGATCTACCGTTGCCCCACGAATCTCGCCGATGATGCGTTGTTGTTGGAGGCGATGATGAAAATCAGAAAGAGGCACTGGCCATCGCTTGAACGAGCCTGTTATGTTCAAACTACTGCCACGATAATACGGCGGATGTACGGGGAGTATGACACGATAGAATCGATGTTCGTTGTCACGCACAATCACAAGTTGCTGTTCCCAGTCCGATGACTGATGTGTCACAATGACTGGAATCGATCGCATCACCATCTCAGTTGGCGGCGTGATTTGTGTATGTGCTTCGATGCGTAGCATGCCAAATACACTCATCAGGCAACCAGCAAGCAGTGAGATGTGATACTGCTTGCGTACCACAAATACGGTCACTACCACGATTATCCACAACAGTGGTGTATACGTTTGGAGCAGGAGTCCAAGTACCCAACCGATTAAGAGGAGAACCGATAGCAATGGCATAGCAAAATCTCCATCATATTCTTGTGTGAATACCGATGGAGAAACGAATTAAGGTACGCAGGTGTTGAGGGAATTTATGAATCGTTGAACGATGCTGTTTCGCCATGAATGTGGTTCATGACAATTGCGAACGCATCATGCATGGATGCGTGTGCGAGATGACGATCAGTAGCATCGAAAATATCTACATTCGTAGACGTGGCATCAAGCTTCACCATACAAATACATTGCGGGACCGGCATTGGCGCATTACCAATGCCAATGGCCCCAAGCGTGATTTCGCTCGTCAGTACTGGTCTCCGAAAAACCTCTATCGAAGAATCGCTCATTGTGACGCGCCATCGTTGCGCGTCTGGTCGATTGCGCATGACTCGGTCCAGCTTTTGAAATAAATGAAAGAGTGTCATCAGCGAGGTTCCGGAGCCATGGTGATCAGCATGATAAGTGGTTCATCACCTGTGTTCATGACACCATGGAGCGTGTCAGCGGGAGCCCACACCACATCACCCGCAACCGCCATAAAGGTGTTATCGGCAATAGTAAATTCACCTTGACCGCGGTGTATGAAGTACATTTTGTCATGACCATGGTGGAGATGTGGGTGTTGCACTTGACCTACCGCAATACAGTCAATGCCAACGAGCATGTTATTACTCAGGAAGAGCGTTCCTTTGTAAAATCGTTCTTCGCTGAATTGTATGTGGTTGGAGAGTGAAGTGTGATACATAGGAGGGGGGGTGGTGGAGCAACGGGGATTCGAACCCCGGACCTCCTGCGTGCAAAGCAGGCGCTCTCCCAACTGAGCTATTGCCCCAAGAATACGAGTGTTGCATGGTGGGCGTAGGTGGACTCGAACCACCGACCTCGATCTTATCAGGATCGCGCTCTAACCTGCTGAGCTATACGCCCCAACGCAATTGCAACGTAAGGGAGTATAGCATGTCGACTTGGCCGTGTCAAATAGATTTATCAGTGTTATCTCAATGGAACTTAAGTAAATTCCATTCACAGAGTGCGTATAATAAGAGGAGTAGTTGCGTGAGGAGTGGTCATGTTCACCAAGTTTCGCATCGTGCTAATCCTCGGTTTATTGATGCTCATAAGTAGTATCCAGATGACGGCAGCCGAAGAACGATCGGTTGTAGACATCGGGGTGAGCTATGAAGGTAGGCCGATTCGTGCGTATCGATTCGGTGAGGGCCCACATAAACTCGTGGTGGTCGGTGCAACACATGGTGGAGCAGAGCGTAACACCAGAGTACTCAGCGAGCAGCTAATCGACTGGTTTCGCAATCATCCCGAAGACATTCCAGCAGATGTAGAACTAATTATTATTCCGTTGCTCAATCCAGATGGTGACATCCTTGATGTGCGTCAAAATGCACGCGGTGTTGATTTAAATCGAAACATGAACACCAATTTGGATGCATGTCCAGCGAACGACTGGTCGCAATCGGTGTTTGGTGCATATGGGACGCAATCAAATACGGGTGGTGATTATGCCGATTCCGAAGTTGAGAGTCGAGTCATTCGGAAATTTCTGATGGATGCTTCTGGGGTCATATTTCTGCATTCAGCTGCAGGTTTGGTATTCCCGCCACAATGCGATGACCCGATTGCAATCGAGATGGCTCAGGTATATGCCAAAGCAGCAAATTACAAGTACTCACGATTTTGGGAACTCTACCCAATAACCGGAGGTATGCATGATTGGGCCCGCGGACTCGAATTACCCGCAATAATCCCAGAACTTGAGACCGGTGATCAGCCCGAGTTCGCCCAAAACGTGGCCGGAGTACGTGCAGTGATGCAAAATGCATCACGCCTGCTCCCGCCTATTGCTGATCGCGAAGAATCAGAGACGCGTTTTATACTGCCTATATGGCGATTTTGGAAGGCATACGGGTCCGATAAAATCGGAGACCCTTTGGGGGATTACACATTAGAAAATGGTGTGTATACGCAACATTTCACCAATATGAGCGTCCAATATGATAGTACGTCGTGGTACGCAAACGTCCAACCGTTAGCATTGGACCTACCTGAACTTACCGGTGATATCGTTGATGTGGTGGATGAAAGTACGGTAATCACATTTACACAATCACAATTTATTGTGCATGATGCGTTTGCGCAGTACTACGAACGTATCGATGGTGTGAACGTGCTAGGCTGGCCAACGTCTGCGGAATATCGTGTTCAGGTCAACAATCAGTCGTTGTATCTGCAACAATTTTTATATGGTGTGATTGCATTTGATGAGCAATCAAACGCATTCACACATTTGCCAGTCGTCTGGCAGTCAACGGTTCAATCAAACTTGGTATCTGCTCGTCAACCATTACAGCTACGATAGATGACACGATGAAGCATATCATATTGCCTGGAGCGATCGTCCTATGTGTGTGTAGTGTGCTGTCAATGTTTTGGGGCATCTCGCGACTGAACGCATGTGGCACACCGTTGCAACCCCTCATATTTGATGATCGCGCACTGGATGTCGTTGATGCTGGTTTGCCTGTCGGATGGACGGCCGGTGCTCCCGGCGTGCGTGTTGGTCAATTTAGTGCGGATGGTGTCGGCAAATCGGTGCACATGTTGGGAATTGCCACGTGGTTGTCTCTTCCACGCCAACAAATTGACGCAGGGCGGACCTATTGCGTGCGCACACTGGCACTGGCAGATAGCCCTTCAATGACGGCAGTGCGTAGCCGTTGGATTTGGACCGGCGAAAACGGATTGCGCGTTGAGCGTCTTGGAGCGTGGCAATCAGTTCGGGCATGGGCAGGAACAAGTGATCAACGCCCGTGGAGTACCATTGCGGATCACGATCGTGCTCCGCTGGGTGCTACCCATCTTGAGGTGCGATTCGAACCAGCCTCTGATGATCGCGTGTACCTCGATAAGATTGAACTACGTTCTTCGGTGCTATCTCGACAGCTCGCATCGATTGATACACGTACTACTCCGCTTACCATACGACCGTGGCCTGCAGGTTTCAATGCTGCAGTGTCGTTTTCCTATGATTGGGAAACGACGATGGGTGGATTGATTCACTCACGCTCCATTGATGACCCAAATGTCGGACAAGATCCGTTGATTCGCGGGATGCGCATGCGTGAAGGTTTGACGAATTCGTTGGCCTTGTTTGCACCGCATCATTTTGTGGCGACGTACTACGTCAACGGATATAACTTTTTGTGGGGCAACAAAGAACGTCGTACCTTCATGGATAATCCTACATTTGCATGGGCAAGTGCATCAAATGGCTGGCGCGGCGATAGTTGGCTCTCACAACCGTGGTTTGGGGTTGACCCATATGGCGACTACAAATCACATCCTGAATGGTACTTTGGTGACCTCATTCAGCCGGTACAGCGTGCAGGGCATGACATCCAAAGTCACACGTTCAGTCATTTTTATGGAGGATTAGCTTCACCACAAGAGTGGCGTCGTGATACGACTGCATGGAATGAGATTGCAGCTGAACGAGGTGTTGCACCGGCAACGTCGTTGGCATTCCCATGGAGTAGTAGTGCGGGCATGCGATATGACGCATGGCAGACACTCGTAGACGCTGGAATGACCTCATTGACACGCACATCGTGGAATCCAAAATTACCGCAGTATCATATCGTTTCAGCAAGTGACGCGCGCTGTCGACCGTTGCCTGGGCATTCTTCTATCATGGTGTGTCCAGATTTTTATTTGACCGTTCAATCGCAGGAGCAGGCAATAGCGCTTCTTGAGCGCATCAGAAAAACAGATGGCATGATTGACTACTGGGCTCATACCGAAGAAGTGTATACCAGTGATCAAATACGCGCCTGGAAACTGGTTGTTGATGCAACAGCGGATGCACGTGATGTCTGGGTTGCTTCGTTGCGTGAAATAGCGCACCGACAACAACTTATTGACGAGATTCATGTGCGTTTTGTGAATGATGCAGAACGTGGTATATTTCGTTTACATAATCCGAGTAATGACGGAATAGTTGATGTTCAACTCGAACTTTCGGATTCGTGGGTGTTCGTGTCGTCCCAGACGACTGCTCACGTAGTTACCTTGCCAGCTGGTGGATTCGTTGAGATTGAAGTCCAGCGCGTGTCGCCATAATACTAATGAGAATTAGACACACATGAATCGAATAAGTGTACTCAGTATAGTACTGGTATTTTTAATAGGGTGTTCGAGTAGCAACATCATGGCGGTGACTCAACCCGTAGCAACACCACCACCCGTTCCTACGCTTGAGAGTGGATTAATCGTTGATGCAAATACCTCTGGTCAAGTATCGTCAGACCTGGTCGGTTTGGGCAATTATCCGCGTATTGATGAGGTGGAATTTGGCGTTGTCAGTCATCTCTTTTATACAGATCGTCCGCGTGTCCTAACACTAACCGAAATTGCTGGATTTGAATGGGTTCGACAACAAATCCACTGGAAAGATATCGAAGCTTCGCCAGGCGTTTATTATTGGGATGAGGTCGACAAAATAATCGCCGATACGTCGGGAACAAATATAAAGTTGCTAATCAGTATCGTTCAGTCACCCTCGTTTTATGACGAGACGAACGGTATTCCTGTTGACCCAAAACCGTTTGGCAATTTTGTTGCGGATATGATTAACCGCTATGGTGGACTGGTGACCGCGGTTGAAATCTGGAACGAACCAAACTTAGCCATTGAAAATGGCGGCAAAATTGATGATGAAGCAGTAGCACACTATGCTGAGATGTTAATGGAGGGGTATCGTCGAATCAAAGAAATACGACCGTACACCTATGTAGTTGTCGCCGCCCCTTCTTCAACAGGCGTCAATGATGTCAATCTTGCGATGGATGATGAACGGTTTCTTCGGAAACTGTATGAGTATCGTGGTGGCATAGTCAAAAACTTCTTTGATGCACAGGGAGTCCATCCTGGTGCAGCTGCAAATCCCCCAGATACCATGTGGCCAGATAAACCAGGCAACCCTGTTGGTTGGAATGATCATCCGACGCACTACTTCCGGCACGTAGAGTCGGTGCGCAATATCATGGTTGAATATGGTTTGGCTGAAAAACAAATTTGGTTGACAGAGTATGGTTGGGCAACACAAAACAATACACTGGGGTACGAATATGGTAACGTCGTGTCTCTTGAGGATCAAGCGAAGTATATCGGTGACGCCACGCAGATGGTGTATGAACAATATCGTGATGAGACGGGACGTTCGTGGATTGGTGTAATGTTCCTTTGGAATATGAACTTTGCTGTACTGTGGCAACAAGAGGGTAATCCGATGCATGAACAAGCATCGTTTGGTATTCTCAACCCTGATTGGAGCCCTCGGCCCGCATTTATTGCATTGCAGGGAATCCATCTGCGAATTAAACGCGAACAAGGAAAGATACCTGATCCTGAACCAGAGCCATAAAAAGACCCCCTCGATTATCGGCTGATATTCGAGGGGGATTTTTGAATGCTTACGTCATAGTTGGCGGCGATGTATCGACCGGTGAGTCTGAATCAGGTCCGATCTTTGCACTGCGCTTGCGCAAGTAGTATACGGTGATGCCGACGATGATGGCGATTGTGATGAGCAATAGCCAAATGTTGTGAAAGATTTGACTGATGATGATGACTGTTGTGCCGATGGCAAGTGCAAGCAGTCCATTGATTAATCCGAAGATGCCGTCTACCGCTTTGCCAACAATACCAATGACGCCAAGTATGCGACCAATTGGACCAACGATTAACTGTAACCCGATAAAAATCCCCAAAACACCAAACACACGCACCATCCACACAAAAACTAAGTACTCGTTGTGAAGCGTTTCGAGCGCATCAACACGACTTCCAACAAATACTCGGAAGAACTTTTGCTCTTCCACGGTCACTGGAATGAGCGAATTACCCTGTTGCTGTGCCAAGACTGTAACCGTGATGCCACTTTTCAGTGCATCAAATGAAATACGAATATCGCCAACTTCTGGGGTTGAGGCAGCTGCATCGCGATTGTAGATATAGTCGCCTTTAATCACGTATCCTTCGGGCAGCTGTCCCGGTTGCGGAGAGATTTTTTCACCACTTGGAAGAGAGATTTGCTGAGCATCGAAGGCTAATTTGCCGACAGAGGCTTTGGCAACCGTTGAGGTCAGACTTTCGTAGGGTTTTGCCGGATTTTCGTGTCCGGTTTGAATTTCAAATGAACTTGAATTTGACGGTGATTCAGTCCATTCTTTGTTATAAGTGTATGTGGTTGTTGTCGTTGATCCGCCACCTATCGCATCTTCCGTTTCTTCGGTACGTGATGTCTCGTTCCAAGCGTACATTTCTACACGTCTGTAGAGCGATACATAATTACCAGGTTGCATCCATGGTTCATCACCCAACGTTGCATCGGATTGGAGCACGCCGGTTGCTGCGACGAACTTACCGTCGTTTTCGGCGGACACCTGGGTTGCATCGACAGCAACTGATGCTTCTGCGATTACTGAGAGGTCTGGTTGACCCTCATTCCACCATAATCCCCAAATCGAAAGTGGGATTAACAAAAATCCGAACAAGACACCGATGAATGAATTTGCGACGCGTGAGCCCCAACTGTTGCGTGTCGTCTTGGTGTAGGAATTACTCATTATACCTCCTTTGAGGTGTGCATATGTGTGGAATGATTATATATCACTTTTAATTTACATTGTAAAGTCTTGCGAAATAATTGCAATCTAGAAGTTGTATGTTTGAGTGGTATAATCAGGACGAGGAACAACGATGCAAGTATTCTACACAGACCGCTTCCAATTACCACTTCCTGACGGTCACCGCTTCCCTTCACAAAAATACCGATTACTCCGTGAGCGTGTGGCAGCAGCAACTTGGATGCAACAACACGAGCTCGTTGAACCTGACGCAATTCCGCTCTCCGAACTAGTTCGTGCACATGACCAAGCGTATGTGCATCGCGTACTAACTGGAGCATTGAGTGCCAGCGAAATTCGTCGAATTGGATTTCCATGGTCTGAAAAGATGGTCGAACGCACACTGCGTGCCACAGGCGCGACCTATATGGCAACGCTTGCTGCGCTCTGTGATGGACGTGCAATCACTCTTGCAGGTGGCACTCATCATGCATGTCATGGTCATGGTGAAGGGTATTGTGTATTCAATGATTGTGCGGTTGCTTCACTTTCAATGCATGCCCAACACCGCATTAAACGCGTGCTGATCATCGATTTAGACGTGCATCAAGGTAATGGCACTGCCGACATTATGCGCGAACGCGAGTGGTGTTATACGTTTTCGATGCATGGTGCAAAAAATTATCCATTTCGCAAGATTCCTGGAGATTGTGACATCGAATTTGCTGACGGCACGTCGGATCATGAATATCTCGAAACATTACGTACGGCACTCGATTACGTGTGGGCTGCAGCTCGTCCTGATCTAGTGTTTTATCTCGCAGGTGCTGACCCATATGTGGGTGATGGACTTGGCAGATTAGCACTCTCAAAAGAAGGACTTCGGCTTCGCGATAGTATGGTCATTGACCGTGTTACCACCGAAGGAGTCCCTTTGGTGGTGACTATGGCAGGCGGCTATGGAATCAATATACACGACACGGTCGATATTCATTATCAAACGGTGCAACAGGTGGTAACCACATGATAATTCACCCGCAACCACATCTGGAATTTCATCTGTTACCGATGCGCGCATTATATTGGCCACACAGACAGATGGTCATTATTGCGGATCTGCATCTCGGTCGTGTTGTGCCGCGCATGCCCAAAATTGTAGAAAATGTGCAACAAACACTACTTCGTGTGAGTGAAGTGCTCCAACACACCAACGTAAATCGCCTCTTGTTTCTCGGTGATGTCTTTCATATGCGAAATACTTACCACCAAGAACTGGTAGGTCATTTTGAGCGCTGGCGCGCAACAGTTGCCCATGTTGAGATGATTCTTGTGCGTGGGAATCATGAACGGGCCATGGGCGACCCACCGCGGCAATTGCAATTACAATGTGTTGATCCGGGGTACGAAGAATCTGGTGTCACATTTTTGCATGAACCTCGTCACAGTCATTCATTTGCGATGTGTGCGCATTTGCATCCATGTTTGTTGGTGCCCACTGCACGTGCATTCGCCACCGCAGTTCCGTGTTTTGTGTGGAATCAGGAATACCTTTATATGCCCGCATTTGAAGACACAATTCCGGGACGTGTCATTTCACGACGGATTGATGAACACTATGCCTGTATTCATAATCAACAAGTGGTTGCCCATCCATGAACGTATCAATACATCCGCGAGTCTTCGTGATGCTGATTGTCGGTCTGATATGGATTATCGTGACTAGGCATGATACTGCAACACAACCACAATTCTTCGATGGTAATCGTATTCCTGATATTCAATTAATGGATGTGGCAGATGCCGTTGTGTCAACGAAACCGTCACAGGCAAACCCCGTTGTGTACACACTATGGACGACTTGGTGTCCTGCGTGTGCCGCTAACATGCCGATCCTAAATCAGCTCGTCCCTGAAATGGAAGCGCGTGGAATTCGCATGATTGCCGTGAATCAAGGTGAGACGCTGGTACAAATCCAAACGCATCTTACACATACTCCGATTGCATTAGAAATCTGGCAGGATCCTCAGCGGCAGCTGGGTATGGCACTACAGGTAAATGATCTGCCTTCTACCATATTCGTTGATGCAAACGGGAATATTCGACTTGTGTATCGAGGCCCGATTACTTCGGCACTCTTCCGAATTATGGCCGATGAATTAGTTCACAAAACACATAGGTAATGCAATGATGCCATTGATTTCAATCGGCCCACTACGCATGAGTACGGCGGGTCTCGTAACGCTTGCGGCAGTTGCACTCTGGTGGTGCTGGTCAGAACGACGATTTATTGCGCGTGGAGTGCTGCTCCCAGATTGGGTGTTTGGCGTAGTCATCGTTGCCACCTGGCTAGGTGCACGATTGTGGGTGTTGATCGAGAGTGCCACACCACTCGATGTGTTCGTTCCACAGCTCCTGGCGGTGCGAACCTTGGATTTTTCGTGGTCAGGCGCGTTTGTTGGCGGGTTGTTTGCACTCTACTGGAGTGCAAAGCGCATGCACGCAAGATTGTACACGTGGGTGGAAATCATCAGCGTACCTACGCTTGTTGCATTTTCACTTGGTGCATTTGGAAGTTTCTGGTCTGGTGCGGACGTAGGGCGACTCTGGGATGGTCCATTGTCGGTGTACATGGTCGGTGCGTACCGGCATCCTGTACAACTCTACGACATGCTCTTGTTCGGTCTTGGTGCCTGTTGGTGTGTGTGGGCTGAGCGGCAGCACCTACTTGGTGGGTGGTGGCACTTCGTCATCGCATTGGCGAGTAATCTCCTCGTTGTAGCTAGTTTTCGTGCGGATGTGGCGTTGCTGAACGGTGGAATTGTGGTTGTTCAGCTTGGAGCGTTGCTCCTTTTGATTGTTGCAGTAGAGCGTGTTATGATGTTGCAACGTCAACAGGCTAGGTAGATCATGCAAAAACGCCCGTTTTATTACAAAGAAACACACGGATTTCGCGTCGCTGTTATTCCTGAATACCTCAGCGAAGAATCAGATGCAGATGCGGGGCGATTTGTTTTTTCATATTTAGTGCGTATCGAGAATTGTAGCCGTACAAACGCGCAGTTAATCCGACGGCACTGGGTTATAAGTGATGCAATTGGCGAACAGTACACCGTTTCAGGTGACGGTGTCGTCGGTCAGCAACCGTTTTTGCGTATTGGCGATGTGCACGAATACCGGAGCTTTTGCGTGCTTAAATCGTCACGCGGGACGATGTCCGGGTATTACACATTTTTCCAACATCCAACAGACACGTTCGATGTTGATATACCGCTCTTTGATTTGGTAGTTCCCTTTACCTAGTGGTGGAATGTACATGATTGACTACGCGAATATTTTGCAGTTGCAGTTGCAACCCGGCGTGATTGATTTGGCGTGGGGGCATCCCGACATGAAGGTCTTGCCGGTTGATGCAATTCGACAGGCATCCGACCGAGCACTATCGCGATATGCAGGTGCGATGCTGACATACGGCATTGACCGTGGAGTTATGCCGTTGCGCCAGGCAATACAACAGTGGTTGTTGACACAAGAAGGTGCTACACCTAACGATGATGAACTAATGATAAGCGCAGGTAATTCACATTCGTTAGCACTCGTAGGTGCACTGTATGCGCAACCCGGTGATGTGGTATTCGTTGAGAATCCCACCTATCATCTTGCCTTGCGTATTTTGCGAGATATGCCTATTGATATACGTCCAATCCCGTGCGATCGAGAAGGAATAATTGTTGAAGAGTTGTCAGCACAGGTCCGTGCATGCCAATCTTCGAATCAACGAATTGCATTCATTTATACCATTCCAACTTGTCAGAACCCGACCGGTGTGTCAATGTCGTTATCGCGACGCATAACGCTCAAACAACTCGTTGAATCTGCGCACTTACTCGTAGTTGAAGATGATGTCTATCGTGAGTTGTGGTTTAACACACCGCCATTGCCGTCATTGTGGCACTCAATTGCACGTGGTCACGTCATTCGATTAGGGTCATTCGCAAAATCGCTCGCACCTGGCTTGCGAATCGGGTTTATTGCGGCGAGTGCGCCAATCATTAATCGGCTAGCAGGCTGTGGGTTGCTCGATAGTGGTGGTGGGATGGCACATTATCCTGGATTAATTCTGGCAGAATTGATCCAGAGTGGTGAATATGCGTCAATCGTCGCATCGTATCGAGCGGAGTATGC
>Ga0194130_10007616_pt1 | contig 11847 bp, 9 predicted proteins | sample TA2KigsurfametaG_FD_160084 | JGI IMG/M metagenome (GOLD analysis project Ga0194130, IMG submission 160084) | Freshwater microbial communities from Lake Tanganyika, Tanzania - TA2015050 Kigoma 12 surface | ecosystem: Environmental > Aquatic > Freshwater > Lake | place: Tanzania: Lake Tanganyika... | reverse complement strand
TGAAAAACACTCCACAGCGTTTTGGTCTTCCCATCCTCGGGAACACATTGTCAATGAGCTTTCGATCACTTGAGACGATGATTTCGATTCAACGCAAATACCCTGACATCGTCGAACTTCACTTTCCAAATACATATACTATGTTTTTTGTGACAAATCCTGAACTCATCGAGGAAGTACTCGTCACAAAACAGAAGTCGTTCCATAAGGACGCATTTCTCAAGGTATATGCGCAAGAGGTCTTTGGTAATGGATTACTGAGTAGTGATGGCGAATTTTGGTTACGTCAACGACGCATGGCCCAACCTGCGTTTCATCGCCAGCGCATTGAAGCGTATGCAGATATCATTGCGCATCATACCGAACAATTCTTAAGTCGTTGCATCGCGGGCCTGCCGTTCAACTTCACCAAAGAAATGATGCAACTTACGCTCGACATCGTGGCGGAAACGCTTTTTGGCGATGTGAAACCACATCAAAAGCAGATCATAAACGAATCGTTGGACGCCATCATGGATCAATTCAGTAATGACGGCCTAGATCTGATTAGCCAGATAACCCGCATACCACTAACCAAACACCGTAACCAGAGATATAACGAGGCTACTGCAAAACTGGATCGAACCATAAACGAAATCATCAAGGAACGCATACAATCGCCGGTCGAACGCAATGATTTACTCGGGATGCTCCTTGCAGCACGTGATGATGACGGCCAGGCGATGAATCTGCAACAACTCGTCGATGAATGCAAGACGATGTTTTTGGCAGGTCACGAGACAACCGCACTGACCATGACCTGGACCATGCGCATTTTGCTCAAACACCCACCCGTTCTGCTGACACTACGCAATGAAATTCAAAGGGTACTTGGTGCGCGCACCGCCACCATGGCAGATATGATGCATCTCGACTACACAGAAAAAGTCATTCGCGAGTCAATGCGACTATTCCCGCCGGCGTACACCATCTCGCGCCACTCAATAGATGCGGTGCAGATTGGCGATTATCACATCCCTGCAAACAAAGACATCAACCTAAGTCAGATCGCCGTTCAACGAGATCCGCGCTGGTATGATAACCCCGACGCATTCGTACCAGAGCGCTGGAGCACGGCATTTCGCGCCGCCTTGCCAAAATACGCGTATTTCCCGTTTGGCGGTGGTCCGCGCCTATGCATTGGTCAGCAATTCGCATTGCTCGAGACGACGATAATTTTGATGCGCATACTGCAACATGCTGATTGGTCGCTCACGGGATGGCAGAGAATCACTGCTCAACCATCAATTACGCTACGGCCAAAGCAACCGGTTATGATGAGTATGCATCCGCTTCGAAACGGTGATGCATCCCCAATAAACGCACACCAACATCAAGACGACGCTGATGGCGGTGACGGTGGAGACGGCAGTGGTGATTAATTAGTCTGTTATGGAGTACGCGGTGGACGTGCAGTCACCGGGACGATAAGATTCACGTCACTTCCTGCACGCACAACAGTCACTTGTAATGTTGACCCCACAACGTCGCGCCTGAGTGCTCTTTGTACATCATAGCGACGCCGGACTGGTAATTTGTTGACTGAGCGAATAACATCACCAACCTGAAAAGGCGATGTTTCGCTGGTCCGCAAGACACTGATAACCTGTTGTTCACTACCATCATCACGCCAAGCCTCACTGATTGAGATGCCGAGATGGCCGCGCACCACGTTACCATAGTTAATCAGTTCTGGCACCACGGCTGCGACAATCTCTGCGGCAATGGCAAAGCCGATATTATCGGCACTACCGAGTTTTGCCACATTCACGCCAATCACTTTACCTTGACAATCAACGAGTGGACCTCCCGAATTACCGGGATTGATAGCTGCATCCGTTTGAATGCTCTCTTCAATGTCACCATAGTCTGTTGGGATTTGACGTGATAATCCACTCACCACACCCATACTCACCGACTCGCGAAATCGGAGCGGTGAACCGACGGCAAAACACAATTCACCAAGTCGCGCAGGTAGGAGCCGCATTTCAAGTGGTGCAGGGAATGGGGCCCCGTCAGCACACATGAGCACAGCAAGGTCTGTTTCAGGATCTGTACCAATCACTCGTGCAGGGATGGCACGCCGGCCAGCAAATTGCACGTTCAGATTGCGTGCCATTCCATCGACCACGTGATGATTCGTTACGATATGACCCTGATGGGAGTAGACCCACCCAGAACCAATCATGTCGCCACGTAATGCAACGTCCATGCCTGTAATGGTTACCGTACTCTCACGAACAAGGTCGACTAAGCCAACTAACTCATCGCTAAACTGGAGTAGACGTTCAAACATCAATCATGTCCCCTGCTTGAGCAACTCCACAGAGTTCACCGCCAAACGTGCGTTGCAATCGATCATCGTAATCATCGGCAACAAGTGCGATATAGTTCACTGTTTGAAGGAGTACACGCTCGTTCAGAGCATATGGCAGCACTGCAGACTCAAGAATAACCACGTTATTGATGGCGAATATGCGGCCAATTTGCAACTGGTGGTTTATGTGGTTGAGTGTTTCGTAGAGATCTGGTGATGGCTGCACGTTTTTGAGCAATACAGCGAACACACGTACCAAGAGCGGATCAGGTACAATCGACAAAAATAGCATACTGCTGCCGACATTCATCGATATATCGCCGTCTTCTTGGATTGTCAACGGATGCTTGGGAAAATTCTTCTGCAGTAGCGTGATTAGATTTTGTCGAAGCACCTCTATCGGGTCTTGACTGGTTGTGGTAGTTGGTGCGGTTGGCGCACCGGTATTGGTCACCTGTGGTGGCGGTGGCGGCGACGCAGGTGAATGTTCAGGAAGATTAGCAGTGCGTTCACCGTAGGTAATAAACTCGAGAAGTACAACTTCGCGGAGTCGTTGCGTGTTGCGACACGTGTGCAGGTACGCAATGTCATCCGCGACTGCAGGATCACCGAGTTCGTGCTGACGTAACGCTAGTGCAATTCGTGCACTAGCAGACACATCATGAACTAACCAATGATCAAGCAAAATCGGCCATTGTTGCTTAATAAATTCGATGGTGGGGCGCTTGCCGAATTTCTTCACGAAATGATCAGCATCAGTCCCCGGGAGTTCCGCACTCAACGCGAGAATTTCACGCAAGGTGTGCGGGATGTGCTGCCATTGAAAACGAAAACGCGGCATAATTCACCACACCAATAAATCAGACAGGCGTTGGTCGTTAAGACCAACGCCTGTGCGTTACGAATTCTCGCTTTTGAGATCAACCGCCGTAGCCGACATAGGCGGGACTGTTACAACGATTGCACCATCTTGATGCGCGAATGATTGCAATGGACGAGCCACAATAGCGTCAGGCGCATCAAACGTGTTATGAGCCTTGGGATTATTACCATACACAGAGACCGCTGCAGTTGCCTTGACCGCCGGCATGCCATCGTCACAGCGGATAATGACGGTCATACTCTCACTTTGGTGGCGATTCACAATGAAACACGCCCCAGTGTTCGTATTGTTGTCCCATGACGCAGAAACGTCAATGTACGGGATGTCAGACTCACTCTTGGTCGAGTAGACTGGTGAATCAACATAGGCATCAAGTGCATTGCCACGCGCGCGACTTGCCATCATCTGGAATGGATAGTAGGTGCTTTGGAGCAACATTTGATCTTTTGTGGTCAAAATCGGGGCAATGACGTTGACCATCTGTGCCAAACATGCAGCCTCGAGGACGTCTGACTTACGCAAGAATACATTCAGCCATTGCGCTACGACCAATGCGTCTTCGAGATTGTACACTTCTTCGATGAGGTGTGGTGCAACTTCCCACTTGCCGTCCATCTGCATGTTCTTGTACCAGACGTTCCACTCATCCCATGAGAGCTTGACGGTCTTTTTCGAGCGCTTGAGGGCTTTGACATACTGTACGGTAGATGCCAACGTATCGACATACTCCTCGAAGGTACGTGCAAGTCCTAAGTACGAAGCCGTATCATCGATACGATTGCCAGCGTAATAATGCATTGAAAGCACATCGACATGCTCGTAACAAAGTTCAAGAATGGTACGATCCCAGGTTGGATAGGTAGGCATACCGTTTGAGGATGAGCCAGCCAGCACCAATTTAATCGACTCGTCATTCCACTTCATCATCTTAGCGGCTTCGAGTGCTTTTTTGCCGTACTCGACTGCATCAAGATGGCCAATTTGCCAGGGGCCGTCCATCTCGTTGCCGAGACACCACCATTTGACACCCCATGGATCGCGTTGGCCATTGGCAACGCGTTGATCGGCCCAGTATGTACCAGCTGGTGCATTGACATATTCCACGTACGCACTTGCTAACGCAATATCTCCGGTACCAAGATTGACACCAAGCATTGGATCAGCACCGAGTTGGGCACAATAGTCGAGGAATTCATGCGTGCCAAATTGATTTGTCTCAATTGACTTCCATGCCAAGTCACGCTTGCGCGGACGCTGACTTTTGGGACCGACACCATCACGCCAATCGTAGCCACTCAGAAAGTTACCGCCAGGATAGCGAATAATCGTTACACCCATGTTTTTGAGGGCGGCCAACACATCGCGACGAATCCCATTGGCATCAGCGTGAGGAGAAGCAGGCTCATAGATACCTTCGTACACACATCGCCCCATGTGCTCGACAAAGCCACCAAACAAATACGGTGAAATCTTGCTGACGATACGTTGTCGATGTAACAACACCTTTGCCTGTTGCGTTCCCATAGCACTCCTCATTGATGATTGGCGGTGCAACTATCATACCGTATTTTTTCAGGTGTCAAACAATAATTCCCCCCACTTTGTACAAAGTGAGGGGATTCAATATTCGCTTATGCAGTTCGACGGCGTGCTACCATATCAAACACCCACCACACCGCAAGAATCACAAGGAGTGCATATGCCACATTGGTCGTGAGTGCAGTAAGCGCAGGTGCATCGGGGAGCATCCCCGAGGTGCCGTATTGTGTTTGTTTGACACCAACACCGTACAAGGCCCATGCGATAACCATGCCATACGCGGTATCGCGGCGGAGCCAGCGCTGACTCAGCGCAAGTGCAGCTGCCACAAATGTCAAAATCGGTGCCCACCATAAACCTAGTACATCATCGGTCAAACCCCATTTGTTCAAAAGTACGGTGACATTGACGACCGTGGCCACACTAATCCAACCGATGTAAATATGGAATGGCAGGTCGACACAAATGGACTCTGCAAATGATGATGCTTTCTGCTTGTTAAGTACAATCACGGTATACACGAGTGACGCAAGCAACGTCAACATCATCACAATGGTGACTTCAACCATGTAGTAGTGCCAAAAGACTAACCACAACGCATTTGCCACGCTACCGATGACATACCACCACCCGATTGCACGTAAACGTGGATTCTCGCGATTCATAGGCAGGGCTTGCCAAACAGAAAACATGATGAAGCCGATATAGATGAAACCCCAGACGGCAAACACGTAACCGGCTGGTACAAATCGCACTAAGTAGCTGTCAGACAATTGTTGAGTGGTCACGTTGTTAAGCGGGAGCGAAGTTGCGGCACCATTGACGGCGAGCGTGATAATGGTAATCAAAATCACAGATACTTGACGTAGAATGTCTCGATTCATACACATACTCCTTGGTGTGATGTACAAAAAAACCGGAGCTTGCAATCACTCACTTCAATCTACCAGATTTCGCGCATAGTCGTTAGCAATGCGATACCACTAGCCAAACTTTTCTCAGCCCCTGTGCCACTGTTATACACCGAAACTAAAGCTTGGGCCACCAACTTGTCACCAGACTCTTGGTGCACACACTGAATCGCCGCCTGCACAGTTGCCATGTCCGGGCCATTTGGTTCAACAGTACCATGATTAGGCACATATCGTCCATCAAGCACATCCTCATCAATGTGCAAATAGATGTAGTCGCATGCTGCCACCAACGTGCTAATTGATGCACGCATGGCATTTGCATCACACGATACAACGGTCACATCGGTACTCTCAATGAGCGTAGCCTCAGCGGGATCGAGATTGCGTACGTCCACCATGACAATGCGATTGGTCGGCAGCGGCACCGTAATCCCAGCAGCTTCGCGCCAGCGCGCCAACGTCAATCCTGCACACACAGCAACCGGCATACCACCGAGCATGCCTGAGAGGGTCGTTTTGGTGGTGTTGAAGTCACCATGGGCGTCAAACCAAATCAACCCAATTCGTGCATCTCCGCCGTGCGCCTTTTGCAGGCCAGCAAATACACCAGTGGTATGCGAACAATCGCCACCAATCAGTATGACGCGCTGTCCCGATTGGCGAATTGATGCAACTGCGTCAGCAATTCGGGCGTTGTACTTACCGATATTCAGGGGAATATCATCGTCGAGAACAAGACCATCGGTGGTGGGGTTTAAAACGATTGGGCGCACACCGTGGGTATCAAGCACACCTGAATTGAGCATACCATCAACGCCACGCTCATCACCTTGACAAGTAGTGGCATTACGACAACGCACTGTAACAACTCCGAACATACTATGCCTCTATTCGCTCTATAATGAAGTGTAACAATTATCCCATAGAAGTAGCATATGCACACACACGGTTTCGCAGGCACATTACAACGTGTCCCGGCCACATTACTCGTCATGATTGCCGTAATTTCAGTGCAGTTCGGCGCCGCCATGGCGCGCGACTTATTCCCAGTTATCGGACCTGGTGGTACCGTTTGGTTGCGACTTGGCGTGGCAATTCTGTTTCTTACACTCATCTTTCGCCCCACAATCTGGCGTACATTTCGCAGTCACCCACGCGTGATGATTCTCTTTGGCATGAGTATTGCCCTCTCAACGCTCTTTTTTTATATGGCCGTAGAGCGCATTCCTCTAGGCATCGCAATCAGTATTGAGTTTCTCGGCCCACTTGTTGTTGCAGTCGCCAATGCACGTCACTGGCGCGATCGACTTTGGATACTATTGGCCGCTGCAAGTCTTGCTATGCTCATCCCCGACATCGGCACCAGCATTGACCCTTGGGGGATGCTTGCCGCCTTGATTGCTGGAGTGTTTTGGGGATTGTATATTGTTATCTCACCCAAAGTAGGTGCCGTTGCAGATGAATTTGATGGACTGGTGGTGGCATTAATTGTGGCATGGTTCATCATGCTCATTCCTGGCATCAGTCAGGGTGGCATGAATCTCTTGCGTGGTGAAATTCTTTGGCAAAGTCTCTTAATGGGATTGGCCGCAGCGGTTATTCCATTTACCTGCGAGTTTAGCGCACTCCAACGCATCCCGGCACGAGTGTATGGCGTACTTGTTTGCACCGAGCCAATCGCAGGAACCATCATTGGATTTGCAGTGCTCAATGAAATGCTCTCATTGCAAGCGCTGTTTGCAGTGATTGGCGTCACCATCGCATCAATCGGTGCCACATTAAGTAACAAGGAGGCTGTATGACTATTTTGCAAAATCCTGCGACGTTGCACAATTTGGCCGAACGCCATCACGCTGGACAGTCTCGCGTGGAATTGGTCTCCGACACACAATCAACGATAGTCGCAGATGACAACCGCGCAATCATCGAAATAAACCCAGATGCACTGCATTTAGCACAACTCAGTGACGCCCGGTGGCAATCAGGTACACAACGATCGCCACTCGACGGCATCCCAATCGCCATCAAAGACAACATTGACACTGGCGACCGCATGCATACCACTGCTGGGTCGGCGGCGTTGCTGAGCAGTCGTCCAGCTGGTGATGCGTTTTTGATGAAAAAATTACGGGCTGCGGGAATAATCCCAATCGCAAAAGCAAACATGAGTGAATGGGCCAACTTTCGTGCAAATCGTTCTAGTAGCGGATATAGCACGCGTGGCGGTCAATGTACCAACCCTCACGATCCCATACGTTGTCCGAGTGGGTCGAGCTCAGGATCAGCAGCGGCGGTGGCAGCCGGATTGGTCTCGGTGGCACTCGGAAGTGAGACCGATGGATCAATTATTTCACCTTCGGCGCGCTGTGGCGTGGTCGGCATCAAGCCGAGCGTCGGGTTGGTCAGCAGGAGTGGCGTCATCCCAATCTCGCCGAGTCAAGATACGGTGGGCACACATGCCAACACGGTGGCAGATGCCGCCAGAGTACTCGCAATCATCGCTGGGAGCGACCCAAATGACCCTGCCACAGTAGGGATCCCTCAGGCGCTCCTCGACGCGTTAGCAAAACCAATTCAGCCCGAGTGCTGGAACACACTGCGCATCGGCGTGGCCCGCAAATATTATTCTGGATTCCATCCAATCGTCGATCAACGCTTTGGCGTACTTGTCGAAAAACTCCAGCACCACGGATTGACCATCATCGACGATGTAGTCATAGAACACACCGACGACGTGCGAAAGAACGACGCAGAGTTTACAGTGCTGCTCTATGAATTCAAGCAAGCAATCAACGCATATCTTGCAACTCGCATCCCTTTTGAAGGCATGCAGGACATCACTCCACGCACGTTGGCTGACTTGATTGTATTCAACAAAACTCACCCAAACCCTGACTTCTATTTCGACCAAGAGTTGTTTGAGCTCGCCGAAGCGATGACAGCCGCTGACAAACGACGCTACCAGAAAGCCCGGCGTTGGTGTCAAGAGCACGCCGGCACCAAAGGGATTGACGCTGCGCTCCAACGAAACCAACTCGACGCCATCATTGTTCCATCTGGCGCACCTGCATGGCCAATTGACCAGATAAATGGAGACCACTATCGAGGCGCAGGTGATAGCACTACCATGGCTGCATGTGCTGGATATCCATTGATTACTGTACCAATGAGCAAAATACAACATCTTCCAATCGGAGTAACTATCATGGGCAGCAAATGGAGTGACGCAACACTTATCAATGTGGCAGCAGCTTTAGAATCCATTATTGGGGAGAAATAGTATTATGTCTATCAACACAGTACTTGAACGGATTACGACTGCACGATTAACAGAACTCGCGCGCACGATAGTTGCTATCCCGTCGGTGACAAACAGCGAAGGAGCAATGAGTAATTTCACGGCCGATTTTCTCGCACAACACGGGTATCGGATAACGCGATTACCTGTTGCAGATTCTGGCGATACGATTGTTGCAGAAATCGGACAGGGAGAACGCTCGTTCATGCTGAACTACCATCTTGATACATTTGATGTTTTTGCGGGATGGCATACCGATCCGTTCACGCCGACAATGATTGGGAATCGAATGTATGGGCTGGGTACACACGACATGAAAGGCGGGGCGGCGTGTGTGCTGGCAATCGCTGAACAGATTGCACCATTTGCGAATCAATTACATGGACGATTGTTGATCACTGCTACCAGCGATGAAGAGAACTGGTCACGTGGTGCACATGCAATCATAAATGGTGGATTTCTCAAGGGGTGTATTGGCAATCTCGTTCCCGAACCAGCAAATGCAGGCACACTAACTGTTGGTCAACGTGGACGACACGTCTTTCATATTCGCTTTTTTGGCAAAACGGTCCATGCGGCATTTGGTGGTGGCGTAAATGCCGCCGCCGACGCAGCACGGGTTGTTGCAGCACTCGAAGAACCAGGTGTAGTCGACCTCGGGTGGAACAATGAGTTTCAACTTGCCGGTACACTCAACGTCATAGGTGTGCACAGCGGCGGCACTATGATTCTTGTTCCTGAAGTCGCAGACGTATGGATCGATCGACACATATTGCCTGGTGAAACGATGGATCATGCGATGCAGCAAATTCGTGCGGTGATAGAACGGACGTGCCGGCACTCTACGTGGGCACTCACCGTCGACGAACGCCCCACTCCTGCACCAGGTCCCTACGTTGTTCCCAAAAACCATCCACTCGTCAAGACGATGCACGCCGCACTCGCCCAAGAATACAACATGCAGATTATGCATGTTCTCGGTAGAAGTGTCGCCGATACAAGTCATTTTGCCTTTCATGGACACGTCCCGACACTCATCTGTGGACCTCAAGGGGGTAACACCTGTGAAACCAATGAATGGCTTGACGTGGATTCGCTGTTACCAACGGCACGTGCTATGGCGCGTGCTACTTGGCAGATGCTCGCAGGTAATTCGAATGCATAACATGTGGGGAAAACCAGAAAAACTAACGCACACCGGCAAATACGTCATCCTACGCCCGCTCGATGCGCAATCTGACGCTTCTGCACTCTATCGTGCCGGTCATGAAAGCGTCGTACACCTTGATACGTGGCGATACTTGCCATATGGCCCATTCGCAGATGTCCATGCCATGTCTGAATGGTTGAATCGATGTGCTCAATCACCCGACCCTCTTTTTCATACCGTGGTAGACCAAAAAAACAATCAGCCGGTCGGCATTATTACCATCATGAGTATTGTACCTGACGCCGGCCGCGCTGAACTTGGACACATTTGGTATGATGCACATGTTCAACGTACACCAATTACGACCGAATCAGCGTATCTACTCTTATCGTATTTGTTTGATCAACTCAACTACCGACGCGTAGAGTGGAAATGTGATAATCGCAATCAGCGGAGCAAATCTGCAGCACTACGAATCGGTTTTCAATACGAAGGCCTTTTTCGCAAGCATTTAATTGTCAAATACCACAATCGTGATACTGCGTGGTATGCAATGACGGACGACGATTGGCAGATGCGTAAACGTGTATTACAAAACTACATACACTATCCGACCGCACATTTATAAGCGTGCAAGCTATGGTGCACATCAGAATAATTGTCAAAGTCATGTAATCATATTTGAATTAGCACATCACAATCGCAAATCACAGTAAATCATGGATAACAGCAATTCATGGTGATACTAGCATACAATAGTATTATCATGTATCATGATTACTGCTATTCTCACGTGTATACGGTATTTGTTGTTAAAGGGGAATCTAATGGTTGTGTTCAACAAGCCATACATGACAGGCAAAGAATTAGAATACATTTCAGATGCTCACTCCATCGGCAAACTCTCTGGGAATGGCAAATACACACAACGCTGTCAACGTTGGCTGGCCGATCAAACAACTGCTGACAAAGTGCTCCTGACACACTCGTGTACTGCGGCGCTCGAAATGGCAAGTATATTGGCAGACCTTCAAGTTGGTGACGAAGTCATCATGCCTTCGTATACGTTTGTGTCCACAGCAAATGCAGTTGTACTCCGCAATGCGATACCTGTCTTCGTCGATATTCGACCTGACACTCTCAACATAGATGAGACACGAATTGAGGCTGCGATTACCCCACGTACACGTGCCATCTGTGTTGTGCATTATGCAGGTGTGAGTTGCGAGATGGACACCATCATGGCCATCGCAACACAATACAATCTATTGGTCATCGAAGATGCCGCACAAGGTTTTATGTCAACGTACAAAGGGCGTGCGCTCGGTGGCATTGGTCATTTTGCTGCGATGAGCTTTCACGAAACCAAAAACGTCATTTCAGGTGAGGGTGGTGCGCTCTTCGTGAAAGATGCATCATACAGTAATTTGGCTGAGATAATCTGGGAAAAAGGCACTGATCGCAGTCAGTTCATTCGCGGTGAAGTCGACAAGTACACGTGGCAACACGTCGGTTCATCATTTTTGCCGAGTGAGTTAATTGCCGCGTTTTTGTGGGCACAGCTCGAAGTAGGCGAACAAATCACAAACAATCGTCTCGAATCATGGGATGTCTATCACAATGCGTTTGCGGCGCTTGAGGCAGATGAGCGATTACGACGTCCAATTATTCCAGCCGAGTGCCAACACAATGCCCACATGTATTATA
>Ga0194130_10007615_pt1 | contig 11848 bp, 7 predicted proteins | sample TA2KigsurfametaG_FD_160084 | JGI IMG/M metagenome (GOLD analysis project Ga0194130, IMG submission 160084) | Freshwater microbial communities from Lake Tanganyika, Tanzania - TA2015050 Kigoma 12 surface | ecosystem: Environmental > Aquatic > Freshwater > Lake | place: Tanzania: Lake Tanganyika... | reverse complement strand
CAATCTTCGGCGCAGGGGATTCGAGCGGACCTTCGTATCGATGCGCATCGCGGCCACCGCTCACATGAGACCGTCGAACGCCTGGGCCGTCCGGCGCACCTCGCGCCGGTTGATGCGGTGGACGATGTCGAGCACGCGCGCCTTCGCTTGGCGGTAACCGCGTCCGGTCGTCGACGTGTTCACGTAGCGAGCTGCGGCATTTCGATCGTCGAAGCGGAGGATCTTCAGCTCAGGAAAGCGCGTCGGCTCGTCGCGGACGGCATCGTGGATGGGCGTCCCCTCGAGGATCGAGAACTCGTTGAAGCGGATACGGTCGATGAACTCGAGATGCTTCTCGAGAAACTCCGCGGTCTGGCGAAGATCGTCGGCGGTCTCGCCGGGAAAGCCCTTGAACATCGTGCAGCGCACGCTGATGCCGGCCTCGCAGGCGTTGCGAATGAACTCGGAGTTCGTCTCGACGGAGCATCCCTTCTGCATGAGATCGAGCATGCGCTGGCTTCCGCTCTCCAGTCCGAAGCTCACCCGTCTCATGCCCGCGGCGGCCGCAGCCCGGAGATCGGAACGGGAGAGGCCGTTGTCCTTGCGGAGATCCACGTGCACGGTTCCAACCCACTGCGCGCCGGGAGCGTTTCGCTGGATGTTCTCGCAGATGCCGCGAAAGAGCGGCGGATTCGAGTTGAGCTTCAGGTCGAGGAACAGGAAGTTCGTCGTCTCGTGACGACGCGACAGTTCGCGCACCTCGTGCATCACTGTCTCGAGGCTCTTCGTGCGGTAGGTGCGGCCGCTCGCGCTCGTGATGTCGCTGCAGAAGTTGCACTTGTTCCACTGGCAGCCACGGCCCGTCATCATCGGGATGACACGCATGCGGTAGCGATCCCACGGAAAATCGCTGAAGTCGGGTACCGGGACGCGATCGAGATCACGAAGCGGCGGCGCCGCCCGGCTGCGGCGGCCATCGGGCAGAAACACGCCGTCGAACTGAAGAAGATCTTCGCCGGACACCACGGCCTCGACGATGCGAGGAAGGATCAGGTCGACCTCGCCGCCGAAGACGGCCTTCACACCGGGAACATCGAGCCACGCGCCCGCGGTCGCATCCTGGTTGAACGCCGGTCCCCCGAGGAGCACGGGAATGCCGCGCTCTGCGGCAAGACGGCCGAGCTCGCGTACGGTCGAGTAGTGCTGTAGATACGCAGAGAGCAGCAGGATGTCGGGCTTCGCATCGAGCGCCCTTGCGGTCTCGCGCAGCACGCGCGGATGCGGACGCCCCTTCCACCAGAGCCGAGTCCGCCGCGCGAAGTCACGCATCGTGCGGAACGCCGGATGCGTCGAGAGATGCATGCGGCGAACGAGGTGATCCTTGATCGTCTCGCGCTTCTCGCGCTCCGCTGCGGGGACGTCGTGCGCGAGCGGACAGATCAGTTCCACCTCGTGTCCGGAGTTGCGCAGCGAGGCGACGAGGATTCCGACTGCGAGCGTCGGGAAGGTCGAGAAGTTGTTGAGGTCCACCATCAACGCGCGCAGCGCCGTCTTCGCGCGCGCAGGCGCGCTGTCGATCGGCTGCACCACGTCGATGACTCGCGGTGCCCGCGTCGCAGGTACCGCGCGGCCGACCGCGCTGCTCCTTCCGTTGAACTGCATCTGTCTCGGACTTCCTCCGTTGTTGAGGATACCGAAGACCTTGGGCGTTTACCCCATCAAACTGCTCCGAAACGGTGGCCGATAAGTCGTGCGCGAACCTCGGCGGACGGCGCTCCGACGTGACGAGCTCGACCGCAAGGCAGTGCGCCCAAACGACATGCCCCGCCGCCGCGATTGCGACGGACGGGGCATTTTCGAGCGATGCGTCGAGCGATCGTGCTGGTCGATCCGAAGGTGCGATCACGTCACGGCGTCGCTGTCCGCCCGCATTCGCGGTTCTTTACGAGGTGTTGGTCACCAGACGTTCGTCACCACGTGTACGTCACCTTGTACTCGATCGTCTTCTTGCCTTCGCTCGGAACATCGAGTTCGAACGCGACGGTACCCGAGTCGAGCTTCTCGAACGGCGTGCTCTGGTTCTCGATCTTCCAGTTCGACCAGCGGTAGAGGCGCTCGAGCACGCGAACCCTCTGCGCCGACGACTTCTGGTTGCGGACCTCGATGCGGAAGGTCTCGGTCATGCGCTTCGCGGCGTTGTCGATGGTGAAGTCCGTGCGCGTGCGCTCACCGACCACGTCGAACGCCTCACCGAGGCGCATCTTCACCGTCTCGTTGCGCGGCGTGTGCGCAATGAGATCCTCGCCCACGAACTCGAGCGTTCCGTCGGCGGCGTCCTCCTTGTAGACGCGGATCTTGCCCGCGGGTAGCGGCATCCCGAGGCTGTTGTCCTTCTTGTTCTCGAAGCTGACGAGAATCGACGGGCTCTGCTTCGACGCAACGCCGAAGTCGCGATCGAGGATCGGGGCGCCCGGCGCGCCGATTCCGCCCGCGAAGTCGAACACGAGCTCGCGCTTCACCTTGAAGCCCGAGACTGGCGGGAAGAGCGCGATCTGCTGCGTCGAGTTCTGCATGACGTCGGTCTTGCGCGGCAGGGTGTAGAGATGGAAGTCGCTGAACTCCTTCTCGGAGAATCCAGCCGCATCGGCCATCGCCATCGCCTCGACCGCCATGCCCCCACGCATCATCAAGCGCGGACGCGGCTCGACCTTGTTGACGTTGCCCGCAACAAGTTTGAGTTCGGTGTTCGGATACGACGCGCCCGAGAGGTTCATCAGGGTAACCCACGCGGTGATCGCACCGCTGCGATCGGCATCGTCAAGCACGATGTTGTAGTCGGCGCGCCAAGTCATGCCTGCGGTTTGGTAGGTCGTGCGCACGAGGTGCTCGCCGCCCGACTCACTCGCGACCTTCCACACGAGCGTCGGCTTCGTGAGAAGCCCACCCGGCAGATCGCCGAGTTGCACCTGCGCACCGCTCATCGGGACGATCTTCACACCATCCGCCGTCTTCAGCACGATCTGCCCTTGGTTTGCCGACAGGAGCGTCCCCGTGACATTCGAGACGCCCTCGCCCATCGTCACCGCCAGCGAAATCTCGCGGCCGAGATAGCGCTCCATCAGCTTCGACGGGCTCACGAGGTCGAACTGGAAGTTCTGCTCGAGCACCATCGTCTTCGCGTCGTCGAGATCGACAAACGACACCGTGGTCGGATCGATCCACGCCGCCACGTCGGTAAACGAGAGGTCGCCCGTTCCCTTTGGAAGGACAAGTTTGCGCACATCCTTCACGACGCCGAAACCAGGGACGCCCCAGACATTGTCCATACCGCTCATCCGCTGCTGCTGCACGAACTGCTGCGGATCGAAGCCCGACGGATCGGCCGACGAGTACACGGTGAGTGACGTTCCCGCCGCGGGCTTGTCGGAGGCGAGGGCCGTCGAGGCCGGGCTCGCATCGAGTGTGGTCGCCAACAGCGAAGCGGTCGCGAGAAGAGCGGATGAAACGAGCGAGATCGAGAGCATGAGTCCTCCAAGTCGTGTCGGTGCAGGCGAGGCCGCGGATGCGCATGACCCGTCGCCGGTCTCCGAACAACGCGTAGATTCGCAGATTCTTCCGCGTCGGGATGGGGAACCGGACCCGCGCCCTCGGGCCGGAACGGACCTCCGGGACGCCGCGGGCGGCTCGGCCTACATCGCCTCAGCTCAACTCGTACCAGCGAGCCGCCGCACGGTCATCATGAAGCTCTTCTTCATGGACGCATGCATGGCAAAGCAGATCGCGCCGAAGGCGATCGCGGAAGCGACTGTGCCGACCACGAGACTCGTGCGGGCCGCAGGGACGTTCTCAATGCTGCCGCGGATGGCGTTCGCCGGATCGACCGTCGCGTAGAGGATGTTCAGCGGGCTCATCGCGCTGAGCATGGCGCCCACGTAGGGCACGTTCGCGCCGAAGGCCGTTGCGCATGCGCCGAGCACGAGCCCGATGCCGCCGAGCACACCGATCGCGGCCATCACCGAGCCGATCGTGCCCTTCGTACGAAGCGACCACTGCAGTCCGACCATGATTGCAAAGCTCGTCGTAGCCACAAGATTGACGAGGACGAGCACCGCGCCCTCGGGGATGACGAGCGGCAACTGGACGGTGGCGAGGTTGACCTGCGTGTTGACAGTGACCCCCTGCTTCGCACCGAATCCACCGAAGAGGACGTAGAGCGCCACCGACCCGAGCGTGACGAACGGAACCACCAGCATCGGAATGAGGAACGTGACGATCCCCCGCAGTTTTCCGACGAGATACGGCCCAGGTTGGATCGGTGTTGTAAGCAGGATGTCGAGCGTGCCGTCCTCGCGCTCGCGGCTCACCGCGGTCGCGCTGAGGCTGACCGCCGTGAGGAGGACGACGACGATCTCGGCACCCACGACTCCGAGAAGCGCGAGGCGCAGATCCCCCGACGAAATCGTGCCGCCGCGATGAAGGCCGCACAGGACGAAGCCGACGCACGCGCCGAGCGCAAGGAACACCCAGCGTCCGAAGAGGCCGCCGAGCGACTGCGTGCGGAGCATGCGCTCGCGCCACGCAATCGGGTTCGCGCCAACGCGCTTTGATTCGCGCGTGCCCCTCGCGCCCGGGCCGGAACCGACGAGCGCCTTCCACCAGCTGATCTGCGGGCCGCGCGTGCCGATTACGCGCAACCGCAACGTCGACCAGATCATCATCGCGAGGCTCATGAGCACGCAGATCGCGCAGAAACTCCCCGCGGGCGCGGTGTAAAGCGGGGAGAAGAGGACGAACGGCACATCCGCGGCCGAGTACGGCACGTAGCTCGTCGAGTTGAGCGCGCTCTCGAGCGCGAGGAACGGGTTGAATACAGTCAGGATCGTGGTGTGCGTCGTATCGGTACCGACGCCAATCGCGACCTGCGAACGTAGGTACGCGTCGGTGGCGTAGGTCGCGAAGAGGTACATCACGACCGCCGCGTAGAAGACGAGCACCGCGCGCTTGCCGCCGCTTCGGGTCACCGACAGCGTGACCGCGGACGTGGCGACGATGAGCGCACTCGACGCCGCGACGGCGTAGCTCGTCATGATCGCTTCTCCCGGGACGCCGCCGAAGAACTGCGTCAGCACGAAGAGCGGCAGCGTGGAAAGGAGGAGCGCCAAGATGAAGAAGAGCCGCCCGAACAGGTTGCCTAGGACGATTTGGAGGTTGCCGAGCGGAGTGGTCAGCAGGATGTCCCAGGTCCGGGGGCTCGCCTCCTGGACGATCGCACCCGCCATGAAGATCGGGGTCAGGACGCAGATCAGGGCGACTTGGCCGAAGCTGACGACCGTAAACGCCCCCGCTCCACGGCTTGCAAGTTGCTTCATCGACCCATCGCCCCCGAGGAGGCCTAGCAGGAGGATCGCGATCATGATCGCGAGGTACCCCGACCGGAGCAGGAGGTGCCGCGACCGCTTCGACCCGCCGGAGACGATCCGGACCGCGATCGGGTTGGTCGGGAGGAGATTTGAGAGCCAGTGGAGAACCGCGGGCATTCCGGGTGGCATCGTACCTTGACAGTTTCGTCCGGAGGCCGATACTTCACCTGTCCGCGGATGCGGACCGGACGGCGCTTTCAGCCGCCCGAATCATCCCGGCTCGTCGAACAGGCCATTGCCGTTCGCGACCGTTTGCAGGACGAGGCCCGGCCGACATTCGACCGTGGCTCGAGTCCCCCAGAAGGTGCCCCCGGCCCCCGGTGCCCCAGACGGGATAGATCGATCCAGCAGAGCGCCCCATCTTCCTTCGGGGCAAACCTGACAGAGTTCCGTGAGCGAGTTTCTTTACCATTTCCAAACCCTCCGCGTCCAAAGCGACCGCGTAGGACCACAGCACGGCGCGTATGCCTTGGCTTCGGCCGTGGCCGATGCGCCAGAGTTGCGGCGTTGTTGGCTCCACGCGTCTTCACGCGTTTGGGCCACACCGCGCCTCATGCTGATGTGATTCGGAAGCACTGAGACCGCCCATAGATCTTCGGACGATCGCAAGCGTCGCACGCGCAACGCATGGCCTCTCGGATGCATGACGCATCCGGCGAGCAGTCTTTCGTGACTGGAGGCTCGTGTGTCCATACTTCTTCAGGCCGGCAACGGCGACTTCGGCATCGCGGCGATTCTGATCGCCATCGGCATCGCCCTGATCGTCGGCGCCGTCGTCGGCATCGTCACCCTCACCTTCGCATCGGGCCGCGGCATCAAGTCCGCCCGGGCCGAGGCCGACCGCGTACTGGCCGACGCGAAGTCGCAGGCAGATCTTGCTGCGGACGCGATGCGCAGCGAGGCGGAAAAGAAGGCACGCGAGATCGAGTTGGCCGCGGAGAAGGCTGCGTCCGAGAAGCGCGCGACCCTTGATCGCGAGTCGAAGGCCGCGCAGGCGAAGCTCGACGACAGCCTTGCCCGCGCCGCGAAGCGCGAGGAGACCCTCGACAAGAAGCTCGAGTCGATCGGCCAGCGCGAGACCAAGATCGACGCCCGCGAGGCGGACCTCAAGCGTCAGGAGGACGACCTCAAGCGCGCGTCCGACGAGAACGACCGCACCAGAGATGAACTACGCGGGGCGCTTTCCAAGGTGTCGGGGCTCTCCCGCGACGAGGCGCGCGAGCTCTACCTCGCCGAGGTGCGCGACGAGTCGGCTCACGACGGCGCGGCGCTGCGGCAGAAGATCCTCGACGACGCGGAGCGCGAGGCGAAGGGCAAGGCCCGTGAGATCACGCTGATGGCGATCCAGCGCTACGCCGCCGAGAATGTCGGCGAGTCGACCGTGCGCTCGATCAAGATCACCAGCGAGGACATGAAGGGCCGCATCATCGGTCGCGAAGGACGCAACATCCGCGCGATTGAGAAGGCGACCGGCGCCGACATTCTCGTCGACGATACGCCCGGCGTCATCAGCGTCTCCTGCTTCGACCGCGTGCGCCAGGCGATCGCCGCCGAGGCGCTGCAACGGCTTGTCGCCGACGGACGTATCCATCCGTCGCGCATCGAGGAACTGGTCGAGCAAACCAAGCGCGACATCGAAGAGAAGATCGTCAAGGTGGGCAACGAGGCGGTCGTCGAGGCCGACGTGCGCGGGCTTCACCCGAAGGTGATCGAGGCGCTCGGCAAGATGCACTTCCGTACGAGTTACGGGCAGAACGTGCTGCGTCACTCGGTCGAAGTGGCGTTCCTCTCGCAGATGATCGCCGACCAACTTGGTCTGAACGGAGCCACAGCGCGACGTGCTGGTCTCCTCCACGACATCGGCAAGGCGATGGACCACGAGATGGAGGGTGGCCACCCCGCGATCGGCATGGAGTTCCTGCGAAAGTTCGGCGAGAAGAGCGAGGCCGTGCTCAACGCCTGCGGTGGACACCACGGCGACATCCCCGCGACCACGCCGTACACGCCAATCGTGATGGCGGCCGACGCGATCTCGGGTGCACGCCCCGGCGCGCGACGCGAGTCGATGGAGATGTACATCAAGCGACTCGAGCAACTCGAGGGCATCGCGCGCGAGCAGCCGTTTGTCGATGAGGCGCACGCGATCCAGGCCGGCCGCGAGATCCGCGTGATCCTCAACGCGAAGAAGGCCGACGACGCAACCGCGTTCCAGATCGCGGAAGCGATCGCGAAGCGCGTGGAGGCCGAGATGACCTTCCCTGGCGAGATCAAAGTGACCGTGCTGCGCGAAACGCGCGCCGAGGCGATCGCGCGGTAAAACGTCGACATCGACGTCGACGCCCGGACTGCGCGGCACAAGTCCGCGAACCTAAAGCACCCGAGCCCCGCGCGAAATCCTCGCGCGGGGCTCGATTTTCAGAGCGTCGCGGCTACGGTGCGCGCATGTCGCCAGACGCCGCCAACGACGAGACTTGCATGAGCCGCTCGTCGGCGGATTCCGGGTGGACCATCTCCGACTCGGAGTGGAACGGATTCGTTGCGGACACCGAGAAGGCGGCCCGGCGCGGTGCGTACACCAAGCCGCTTTTGATGATCGGTCCGACGCTCCTCGCTGCCGTGGCAATCATCGGCTACGACCAGTGGAACCGTTCGTCGGGCGGATCGGGCTTCATCGGCCCGATCGGTCGCCTGTTCTGGATTGCAATCGTGCCGATCAACGCGCTGCTTGCGGTCCGAACCGTGCGCTCGCTCCGACGGTTGGCGCGTGCGGCCGCGCGCGTGCGGGCCGAAGACGGCTGCGTCTGTCCGACGTGCGGCGAGGCGTGTGCGCCACGCAATGCCGACGGCTTCGCGCCGCGCTGCCGTCACGGGATCTCGCGTGACATGCAGGGTGCGCTCATCGAATGCTGGCAGGCGATCGCCCGTCGCGATTTCCATGCAGTCGGCCGCCTCTCCGCCAGCCTGCCGGCCTCCGATGCACCACGCGGATTTCGCGCACGCCTCCAGCACTTCGTCGCGCGCGGGAGCACGGCCGCCGCCGACTCGGGACGCCCGTTCCGCGAGCGCTACGTCGCGGGGCTGCGCGCGTCCGTCGTCTTCATTCCGATGCTGTTCGTCATCACCTCGATACCCACCCTGATGCCGACACTGATGGGCGGCTCCTTCATGCTGATCAAGGAGCTCATGCTTCTGCTTGGAATCGTGGTCGCCGCGCCGTTCTTCGCCATGTCGGGCGCTGCACGCCCCGCGTGGCTGGAGCGCTGCCGCGCGTGCCGGCAACTGCTCGCGCGCGTCCGCCCCGCTCGCTGCACCGAGTGCGGCTCGGATCTCTTGCTGCCCGCGGCGGTCGAGAGCGTGGCGCAGGTCAAGCAATGGAGGTTTCTCGGGGTGGGAGTCGCGATCTTCGTGTGCACGCTCCTTGGGTCCATGGAATTCTCGCTCGGGCTCGGTTCGTCCCTGCTGCCGACACCGGTCCTCGTCTGGATCGCGCCCTACACGGACACTTCGACCGCGCTCAGCGAGCTCGCGACCCGCACGCTCTCGCCAGAGGATCGAGCACGACTGATCGAAATGCTCATCCGCCGCGCGGCACCGGACGCGAACCTCCGCTTCGGAAGCATGCGGCGGTCACGGCACTCGAGCAATCTGGTGCTACCCGCGGTGGTCGCAGGCGACCTTCCGGCCTCCACGATCGACGACGCGCTGCGCGCGATGGTGCGGCTCGACGTGGTCATCGATGAGAAGTCTGGACAATCCGATTTCGTCGGAACCCCATCATTCGGGGCCGACCTCTTCGATCGTGCCGGCGACGCCTGGGTGGTCTTCCGTGGCGTCTCCTTCGACGGGGCCGCGCCCATCGGCGCATCCACCAACCCGATCGACCGCTGGTCGGTCGATCCGATCTGGCGAAGCGGATTCCAGCGCGAGAGCCATCCCACGGCATTCACCGTGCCATTCCCCGCGGGCGCGCGCAGCGCACGCTGGCAGGCGACCGTGGTGCTGTTGCCCTTCGCCCAGCGTCCGGCGTTCTCCTTCGGGGAGGACGGCAGCCTCTCACCCTCGCCCAATGCGATCGGCTCCGTCGACCTTGAGGGGACGATCGAGATCGAACCCTAGACCGGGTTCAGCGCACTTCACCGCGCGGCTTACGCCGGCTTCCGAAACGTCATGCGAAGCAGATTGCCCGGCGGGACATACTCAACCTCGGTCATGTACGCCTTGATGAGCATCACACCTCGACCGGAGGGAATCTCGAGGTTCTCATCTTCCGTCGGATCGGGGATCGTCATGGGGTCGAACCCCGGACCCTCGTCCTGCACCTCGAAGCTGGCGCGGCCGTCGTCGATGTAGGCGCTGTAGTGGACCAATTTTGAGGGGTCGTTGCGGTTGCCGTGACGGAAGGCATTCACCACCGCCTCCTCGATCGCGAGACGGATCGCGAACTTTGCGCCCTCGTCGAAGCCGTGGGCCGCGAGCGCCGCCTCAGCCTCCGGATGCACAAGCTCAAGTCCTGCGCGAAGGTCGCGCAGGGTGTGCTCGCATCGGAATGCCTTTGCGGAGTTGGTCATGCCGTGGTCCGGGGATCCGGGACGAGCCGCTCGGCTCAGGTGAAGCTCGCCATCGCCGTCTCGTACGTGTCCGAGATCGAGAAGATCCGGTTCAGCCGCGTCATGACGAACGCCTCGTGGATGCGCGGGGTGATCTGGCACAGGCGCAACTGACCGTCGCGCGCCTTCACGCGCTCATTCACCTTCATGAGCGTGCCGAACGCAGCCGACGACATGTGCTCGACGTTTTTGAACACGATCACGACCTTCGGGCGGAACTCCGACTCGACGACCTTGAGGATCTCCTCGCCGATCTGGTGGATGTTTTGCTCGTCAAGGATGTTCCGGTCGATGAAGTCGATCCGGATCATGTTGTCGGTCTTGCGGACGCTGATGTGAGATCCGGCCATCCAGTGCTCCCGCCGGCATTGCCGGCTGTCGGAACGATAGCAGAGCGTGCAGCCGGGCAAAAATGACGACGGCGGCGATTGCTCGCCGCCGTCGATAGTTTCTTGGGAGCCGTTGCAAACCCGGCGGATGCCAAACCTGCCTAGATCAGCCACCGATGTTGTTGAGCTGATCCATGAGGCCCGGGAACAGAAGATCCTCGTTCTCGCTCTGGATCACGATCTCGGGCCGCATCAGCATGACAACCGTGAGTTCGGTCTCGGCGTCGACGCGGTTGGTGAAGAAGCGGTTGACGATCGGGATCTTGGAGAGGACCGGCACGCCGGCCTCGATCTCGACCTCTTCGAAGCGACGCTGACCGCCCATGAGGATCGTGCCCTTGTCGGGAACGCTGACGGTGGTGCGGATCGACTGCACCTGAATCTCAGGCAGCTGGATCGCCGCCTCGAACTCGCCTGCGCGACCACCACCCGTGCCGGTACCACCGACGGCGCCCTGAACTTCCTGCGTCTCGAAGCCGAGGACGGTGCTCGTATCAAACTGCACGGTCATCGTCACGTAGCGACGATCGGCCGAGATGACGCCCTCGACGTCGAGGACGAAGCCGTCCTGTACAACGCCGACCTGGGGCTGGAACGCACCGCTCGCATCACCCGCAACCGGAGTCAGGCCCGAGATGAACGAGATCTGCTTGGCAATCGTGATAAACGAGCGCTGGCCGTTCATAAGCGTAAGACGCGGTGCGGTAAGCACAACGCCGCGCTGATCAGCCTGAGTTGCTTGGATGAGCAAATCAACCTGGATGTCATCCATGTAACTGAAGCCAGTTGTCGCCGCGGCGGCGCCGGAGCTCAGGATCGTTCCACCGATGCCGGGGATCGAGCCCTGCAGCGAGTCGAGGATGCCCGTCGAATCCTGCGTGAAGCCGACCGGAGTCCAACCCTGCTGGCGACTGATTGGCGAACCGACCGGTCCGAAGATGTAGTCGATGCCGCCATCGCCGTTCGGGATACCGACCGCGGCGCCCGAGGGAACGGTGTTCGCGATCCCGCCGTCATCGACCTGCTCGAACGACCCGAAGATCACGGGGTCCTTCAGCTGTCCCTTGTTCGCGCCGCTTTGGAAGAAGAAGTCGCTCAGATTGAAGTTCGGATCGGCAGCACGCGCCTGGTCCCACATGTTGTCGTTGGTGTTGAAGTAAAGGTCGAGGTCGACGCCGATCTGCTCGAACCACTCGCTGGTCACGCCGATGACGCGCGCCTCGTAGTTGATCTGGAGCGCGCGGATCGAGCGGAGCTGCGTGAGCAGGCCCTCGATGTCGCGGTGATTTCGGGCCGTGTTCGTGATGATCAGGTTGCCGTTGAGCTCCTGGATCTTGCCGGTGTCGCCACCCGCATCAACCCAGTTGTCCGGATCGACCTGATCCTGAATGATGTCGGTGATCTGCTCGATGAGCTCCTCACGGCTCTTGCGCTGTGGATCCTCGCCCGGGTC